>Ga0308157_10001100_pt1 | contig 63979 bp, 55 predicted proteins | sample PhyBR1_FD_201035 | JGI IMG/M metagenome (GOLD analysis project Ga0308157, IMG submission 201035) | Phyllosphere microbial communities from UC Gill Tract Community Farm, Albany, California, United States - DLSLB.R1 | ecosystem: Host-associated > Plants > Phyllosphere > Unclassified | place: USA... | reverse complement strand
CGCCACGGTACTGGAATTTGACTTTGTACCGCTGACAGCCCACATTAGCTTTCCGTTCATCTTTGCTTCGGAAGAATACGGGCAGTACCAGTGTACATTTTCAGATGCCTTTGCTTTCTTCCTGACCAATATCGAAACCGGCGTAACCACCAACCTTGCCGTACTGCCCGGGTCGAACACACCCATATCGGTAGTGACTATCCGCGATGGCGCCAACGACGACTGCGCCCCTGCCAACCCTGAATATTACGCGCAAAACAACCAGGGCAGCAATGCCATGAGTGCCGACATCAATTACAACGGGCAGACCGTATTGCTTACGGCAGAATCGGATGTGGTGGTAAACACTGTATACCATATAAAACTGGTTATTGCCGACAGGAATGACGAGTTGCTGGATTCAGCCGTATTTATCGGGCCATTTGATATCGGGAATATCGACTTGGGTGACGACCTTCTGGTCGACACACAAACCGCGCTTTGCGAAGGGGAAACCTTTACAATAGACAGCGAGCTCGACCCTGCCCTGTATACCATCACATGGCTAAAGGATAATGTGGTACTACCGGGACAAACAGCGCCATCTGTTACTATCAGCCAGCCGGGCACTTATACGATACAGGCACAATACATCAGTTCTACCTGTGTGGCAGTCAAATCAAAAGTTATCGAATTCTATGAGTCGGTTGCGGCAACTACAGGCAATCCTGAAAACCTGGTAATCTGTAATACCAACGGCACTGCTACATTCGACTTTAGCGAAAACACTACCGTAATCCTAAACGGAAATGCGGCAGAAGACTACACGATAACCTATCACATCTCTGCTGATGATGCCAGCAACAACGCGGGCGCGATTGATGAGACGTATGAAAATGTTACGCCTACACAAACGATCTATGTGCGTATAGAAGATACATTCAGCGGGTGCATTGCCATTAAGCAGTTTACCATAACGGCACAGATTATCGATCCTGATTTTGATATACCGGAAGGATGCCGCGGCAACAGGTACATGGCAGAAATTGTAGCCTTGGGTGGCAGTTTTAACCCTGATACCGCAACATACGCGTGGACCGGGCCGGACGGATTTACCGCCGCCACAAAGGAAATTGAGGTTGCTGCAGCGGGTGAATATTCCGTAACGATAACAACCGCCGAAGGTTGTCAGGTTTCCGCCACAAGAATGATTGAGCCGAGGCCATGTATGATCCCGAGGGGTATTTCGCCAAATGGGGATGAGTACAACCAAAATTTTGACCTGACAGGACTGAATGTTAGAAAAATAGTTATCTTTAACCGCTTTGGAAAAGAGGTCTATAGCTTCAAAAACTATGTTGATGAATGGCATGGACAGGACAGCAGCGGTAAGGAACTGCCTACAGGAACTTACTTCTATTCTCTGGAGACAGGCGATGGCGAAAGCAAGACCGGCTGGGTTTACATTAACAGGGAGCCATAATGCGGCAACAGAAATCTTTTCTTAAGCAAAAAAGAACCAATTAACCACACAAATGAAAAGAATCTATTTTGCAGCAGTAATTGCGCTTGTAAGCCTGTTTGACGCCAACGCGCAGCAGGATCCCCACTACACGCAGTACATGTACAACATGAACGTTATCAACCCGGCCTACGCGGGATCCAAGGAAAACCTTGCTTTTGGTTTGCTCTACCGCAAGCAGTGGGTAGACATAGAAGATTCCCCGAGCACGGGTACCTTCTCGGGCCACAGCCCTGTGGGCAAGAACGTAGGATTGGGCTTATCGGCCATTGTAGATGAGATCGGCCCGGTACAGGAGAGCAACGTGTATGCCGACTTCTCCTACACCCTTAAGCTGGGAGGCGAGCACAAGCTTGCCCTTGGGCTAAAAGGAGGGGTAACGATGCACAACGTAGGATTGTACGACGATATCGGCAACGGCCATGTGCCCGACCCGGGCGACCCTGCCTTCTCGGAGAACGTGAACAACACCTACCTGAACGTAGGTACCGGTGTGTTCTACTATACCAACAACTATTACCTTGCCTTCTCGGTGCCGAACATGCTTAAGAGCAAGCACCTTGACGTAAGGCGCAACGGTACGAGCGATGCCTACGAATTCGGTTCAGAAGTATCGCACTACTTTTTAACGGGAGGGTATGTATTTGAACTCACCGACACCTTCAAGCTTAAGCCGTCGTTTATGGTAAAATCAGCCTTTGGTGTAGACCCTTCGATCGACGGGTCGCTCAACGCGCTTTTCTTCGACAAGTTCGAGATCGGCGCCACCTACAGGCTGGATGACTCCTTTGGCGGGATGGTAAACTATGCCATCACCCCGAATTTGAGGATCGGCTACGCGTACGACCACATCGTATCGGACCTGAAAGTAACCACCCCGTCCTCACACGAGATCATGCTTTTGTTCGATGTGAACTTCCCGAAGAAAGTATCCCGTTCCCCACGTTATTTCTAACCTAAAAGCGACATAAAGAAAATGAAGAACTTATATTTTAGTCTTGGTTTTATGTTCGCCTCTTTAACGGTGGCGGCACAAACCAAAGAAACAGCAACGGCAGATAAACTGTTCAAGGAATTTGAATATGTGGATGCCGCCAAAGAATACCTGAAACTATCCAGAAAGAAGGATCCGTATGTGTACAAACAGCTCGCGGAAAGCTACTTTAACGTATACAACAGCAAGGAAGCCGTAAAATGGTATGCGAAAGCGGTGGAAACCCCGCAGGATGCCGAAACCTATTACCGCTTTGCCCAGATGCTTAAGGCCGAAGGCCGCTATGAGGAATCGAACGCGCAGATGCAGAAATTCGCATCCCTTGCGCCAAAAGACCAAAGGGCGGTTGCCTTTAACCAGGATCCGGATTATTTGCCAAAGCTGAAAAGCCAAACCAGGCTTTTCGATGAGAAGATACTGGACATCAACGATGATAAATATGCCGATTTTGGCGCGGTACTGGTAAACAACACGCTGTATTTTACAAGCGCGCGCAATACGGCCCGCAAAACCTACGGCAGGAACGAGGAGCCTTTTCTCGATATGTATACCGCAACGCATAACAGCGACGGCAGCTTTAGCAACCCAACGCCTATCGATGAGATAAACAGTAAATTCCATGATGGGCCCGCAACGGTAACCGCCGATGGCAACACTATGTATTTCTCGAGCGAAAGCTTTAAGGAAGGTAACTATGAAAAAGACACCCCGGGACAAAGAACCGGACTTATCTACCTCTTTGTTGCTACCAAATCGAACGGCAGATGGGGCAATATAAAGGCAGTTCCGTTTAATGGAAAGACTTTTTCTACAGGAAACCCTTCTATCAGCAAAGACGGCAAAACGCTTTATTTTGCTTCCAACAGGAAAGGATCTCTAGGCGGGACGGACATCTGGAAAGTGGATGTGAAAGGCGACAACAAGTATAGTGAACCGGTAAACCTGGGCAAGAAGATCAATACCGAAGGAAATGAGAACTTTCCTTTTATAGCGGATGACAACAAACTGTATTTTGCATCAGACGGTCGTAAGGGCATCGGCGCAATGGATATTTATGTTGCCGACCTTACATTAGGAAGCGACGCGATGAACCTTGGCCTTCCGGTAAACTCACCGCAGGACGATTTTAGCTTTACTTTCAATGTTGAAGCCAACAAAGGTTTTTTTGCCAGCAACCGCAAAGGGAACGATGATATGTACCTCGCCATACCGATATGCGGCGTAGATGCTGTGGTGATGGTGCGCGACTCTAAAACCGGCAAGCCGTTATCGGCCGCCAGTGTAGCCATACTGGATGAGAAAGGCAATGTAATTGAGACACGAAAGACCAATACAGAAGGCTGGGTGACGTATAGTGTGGACTGTAATACACCTTATGCTATCGTGGCATCGGCAGATGGTTATGAGAATAAGAATTTCCCTATTGCTAAAAACAAGGGCGGTAAAGTAGAAATACCCGCAAGCCTGGACCCGATAGAGAACCTTATTGTAGATGGCAAAGTGCAGCTGAAAGACATTTACTTTGAATTCGATAAGAGCAACATTACCCAGGAAGCCGCATATGAGCTGAACAAGCTGGTACAGGTAATGAAAACCAAGCCGGAGCTTGTAATAAGTGTGGAAGCACACACCGACAACCGCGGAAGCGATGAGTATAACATGAGCCTTTCTGACCGCAGGGCAAGAGCTACGGTGCAGTATGTCATTACCCAGGGCATAGCCAAAGAACGCATTAGTGGAAAAGGCTTTGGCGAAAGCAGGCCAAGGATAAAGTGTACGGAGTGTACCGACGAGCAGCACGCTGAAAACCGAAGGACCGAGTTTATCATCGTGAACAAATAATCGTACAGAAAAATAAACCATACAGCCTCATCCGTGAGGCTGTATCTTTTTAGGCAGGTTACGGCTAAAAGAATTTTCAGGGCTTTAGGGAAAATTTGGCAATCCTATAGTTTACATTTTCATAACGCTTTATTAAATTTGTTTCCAGTCAAACAAACGCAGTATGCCATTAGACCTAACCGAAATTGAGCGCGTAAAAACCATTAGCCGGGAAGACTTTTATACCAATTATGTAAAAAAACAGAAACCGGTAGTTATCGAAAAACTTACCGAAGACTGGCCGGCATATGAAAAATGGAAACTCACTTACATTAAAGAAATCGCGGGCGATAAAGTAGTGCCATTGTATGACGACAGGCCTGTAAGCCATAAAGACGGTTTTAATGAAGCCCACGCCAAAATGAAGATGGCCGACTACATAGACCTCCTGGAGAAAGAACCTACCAATTACCGTATTTTTCTGTACAACCTCATCAAGGAAGTGCCTTCGCTTAAAGATGACTTTAAATGGCCCGACATTGGACTGAAACTCGTAAAGCAGCTGCCGATGCTCTTTTTTGGCGGCGAGAATTCGAAGGTTTTCATTCATTACGACATTGATTTTTCGAATATACTGCACTTTCATTTTCACGGAAAAAAGCGCTGTATTCTTTTCGCACCCGACCAGACACCGTATTTGTATAAGGTTCCGCACGCGCTGATTACACGGGAAGACATTGATTTTGACAATCCGGATTTTGACAAATGGCCAGCGCTGAAAATGGCAAAAGGCCTGGTAGCCGATCTTGAACACGGGGAAATGCTGTATATGCCGGAAGGGTACTGGCACTATATGAAATACATTACGCCCGGATTTTCGATGAGCCTTAGGGCGTTTCCGAGAAAAATAAGCAATCTTGGCAAAGCAGTGTATAACATTGCCATAATGAGGTATTTCGACAACTTTATGCGAAGGTATAAAGGCCAGAAGTGGATCGATTACAAAAACCAGCAGGCTGTGGTGCGGACGCACCGGAAACTAAACCTGCCGATATAATTTTGAAACTTCCCATCCCTTAGATGGGATTTCTTATTTTTACAGCACTATACCGCTATGACACACAAAACGTATACTGTAGACGAGGCCCGCAAAAAACTGGAGCATTACTGCGCTTACCAGGAACGCTGCCATGCAGAGGTGGTGCAAAAGCTAAAAGAGCTCCGCATGATACCGCAGGCCATTGATACTATAGTGGTATACCTGTTAGATAACAACTTTTTGAATGAAGAACGCTTTGCGTGCAGCTTTGCCCGCGGCAAATTTCGCATTAAGAACTGGGGGCGAAGGCGTATTATAAATGAGCTGAAAGCCCGCGATATCTCTAAATACAACATTGATAAGGCACTGAAAGAGATCGGACAGGAAGAATACATGGAAGCCTTCGACCGGCTTGCTGAAGGGCAATGGGATGCCTCGATGGAAAAAAACCTGCAGAAGAAGAAAAAAAAGGTGGCAGACCTGCTGTTACGCAAAGGATTTGAATCGAATATAGTATTGGATAAAATACATTTGTTATCTAATAAAAAAAATTAAATTTGCGCAACTGCAACTTTTCATAAAAATTTGTTAAATTAGTTGCATCCAACTATTAGTGATAACAAACTAACTAGCGGAACTATGCTTAAAAATTTGCCCCTGCTCTTCTTACTGATTGCCAGTTCTTTTACCTACAGCCAAAGTTACGATTTCAAGAAAGCGGAACTTGATGCCCGGAAGCAGATCTATTCAAAACCCGACAGCGCATTAGCTATAATTAAAAAAACGCTTGCCCAAAAGGGTGAAATTCATGATACAATTTATGGCAACAGCTATAATTTGTACGGTATGTACTATGGAATGACCGGAAAGCCGGATTCCTCTATTTTCTATACCAAAAAGGCGCTTACTTATTTTGACGGTTTCCCGAAGAATAAGGCCCGTGCCCTGATGAACCTTTCTATAGGCCACCGGAATAAATCCGATTACAAGAATGCTATAAAATATCTTGATGATGCCCTGGAGATTCACCAAAAGCTGAAGAACCAGGTAGGCATTGCAATGGCTTATGGGGAAAAAGCCTCTATATATAACTATACGCTCGAGTATGACAAGTCGATCGACCTGCTGCTAAAGGCCATCCGGATACTAAAGGCGGAAAAAAACATCAAGCAGCTGCCGGCCATAAAGCAAAAACTGGCCAATACCTACCTGGCGAAAGAGAATTTTCAGTTTGCCATAGACCTGTACCGCGAATGCCTCGAAGAGTTTAAACAAGTCGGCATGATGAAGAACTACTACATCACGCTTGTAAACATGGGCGAGGCACAGATACGGACAAACGACCTGCAGGGTGCGCGGAAAACGCTTACGGAAGCAGCACAGGGCCTGGAACAGTTTGGCGATAAGGAAATGATAGGCCTTACCTACTCTAAGGTAGGCAATCTGGAGAATACGCTCGGTAATTACGCACGTGCAGTGGAGGCATTCCAAAAATCTATCGACAATCTGGCTGTTTCGGGGTCGAACCGCGTGATTCGCATAGCGGGAGATTATATAAATATACTGAACAAACACAAGGATTACCAAAAGTCGCTGGTACTTGTAAAACGGGTAGACGCGCTGCGGAAATTTGGAACCGCGAATATTGAAGACCAGATGGTATATAAAAATGCCACTGCCGATACCTACAAAGCTACCAATAATGAAAAGGAAGCTATAAAAGCCTACGAACACACCATTTCTATAATGGATTCTATAACCGAAAGGGAGAAGCAAAGCGCGGTGGATGAGATTCAGGCAAAATTCCAGACAGAACTGCAACGCGAAAAGAACCTTGCGCTCGAGGCGAACAATAAGGTACTGCAATCTGAAATGGATTCTGAACAGAACCTTATGATACTGTATGTGCTTGCCAGTATTGCCGTGATTGTGGTAATACTGCTTTTCCTGAGGGGATATTGGCTGAAATCCAACCTCCAGAAAGAGCACCTGAAATCTGTCGAGGCCGAAAAGAACATGATAAAGCAGCAGCACGAATACGAGCAGGAGCTTACCAATGCCCAAAAGGAGATTATCGAAGAGAAACAGCGGGAACTGACTTCGAGCGCATTGCGTATGGCCAACTACCAGGACAACATCAACCAGATACTGGAGAAATGCGACTCTAATGTGTATACGAAAGTAGGAGAAGTAAAAAAGGAACTGCAGTCGCTTATAAAGCAAAAAGACTACTGGAAGCAATTCGAAACCCGTTTCAACACACTACACCCCGAATTCAGCACGTCGCTAAGCAACCGTTTCGAGAAGCTTACTAAAAACGATGTGGAGTTCTGCTCCCTGCTAAAACTGAACCTGTCTAATAAGGAGATTGCGTCGTTATTACAGATATCGCACGAAAGCGCCATTACCAAAAAATACAGGATAAAGAAGAAAATGGAAATACATGACGATGACGAATTTGAAAAACTTCTCATGGAAATGTAATGATAAAATACGCCTACTGTTGCCTGCTGCTGCTTTTGGGGACTTTTTGCGCCGCACAGGAAACCTTTGACTACAAAGCTGCCGAGGCAAAAATCAAAAAATATATTTTTTCCCGGCCCGACAGCACCAAAATAATAATCAGGGATATTCTTTCCAGAAAAAACCTGCATGATACCATTTTGGGCAATGCATACAATTCCTATGGCATTTATTACAACCACATGGCCATGGAAGACTCTGCACTGTATTGTTATAACAAGGCGATAGCTGCACTAAAAGACTATCCGAAGAAAAAAACCAGCCCGATGGCAAATGCTTCGGTGATCTACCGGAACAGGGGAGAATATGACAAATCGTTCCAAATACTGGAAGAGGCCCTTGTTATTATTAAAAAGCACGGCTTCAGGAAGAATGAAGCTATTGTATACAGTAATATGTCTTCCAACTACCAGTTTATGCTGGAATATGACAAAGCCGTAGACTACTTACTGAAGGGCATTGCCATAATAGAAAAAGAGAATGAGCAAATACTGCTCGGGCCGCTAAAGCAAAAGCTTGCCAATACCTACATGAAAATGGAGAATTTCCATTTTGCCAAAGAGCTGAACCTGGAAAGCCTGAAACTCTTTAAAACCCATCATGATGATGCCAACTACGCGATAACGCTAATAAACCTTGCCGAATGCGAAATACACCTCGGCCAGCTTAATGAAGCTAAAAAGCATCTTAAACAGGCTATAAAAGAACAGCTAATAATAAAAAACCCACACCATAAGGCAATAGCCTATTCTAAACTGGGAAATATCGCGAGGATGGAAACTGACTTAGACAGTGCTGAAAAAAACTATACCGCCGCGATAAAAATACTGCACGAACTAAACTCGATCAGCCAGGTACTGATCGCGGCTGAATATGTAGAGCTGTTAAATAAATCGGAGCAATACAGCAAGGCACTGCCCGTAATTGAACGTGTAAAAGGCGCACCCATATTTGGAAGTGCGAATGCCGAAGAAAAAGCCCGTTTTAATCTGGCCGCCGCAAAAGCTTATAGTGAGACGGATAACAGCCATAAGGCGCTGGCCGGCCTAGAAAAAGCAATAGCCCTGAAACAAGACCTCAAAAAAACCGCGAACAGTACCGAAACTCAGAAATTACAGGCGCAATTTGAGACGAAGATACGGCAGCAAAAAAACAAAGCGCTACAGTCTGCCAATATCAGCCTTAAAAAAACCGGGGAGGCACAACGCCTTAAAACCATATCGATGGTTATTGCGTGTTTGGGAGCCATAGCAGTATCCGGACTCGCACTGCGCAGCCACAGGCTGAAAAGCCGCCTGAGGGAAGAAGCACTCAGGGCCGCCGAGACCGAAAGGGCTGCATGGAAACAGCAGCACGACCACGAAAAATACATTACCGGGACACAGCAGCAGCTGATCGTTGAAAAGCAGCGCGAACTGGCGTCTTCTGCCCTGAAGATGGCCGGATACCAGGACAGCCTGAGGCAAATTATTGAAAAATGCGATTCGGGGCCCATCGGGCATATGACAGACTTAAAAGCAGAACTCCGCACGCTACTGCGCCAAAATGAATACTGGAAACAGTTTGAGGCCCGCTTTAACTCACTGCATCCTGACTTTGCAGAATCGCTTGGGGTACGTTTTCCGGTGCTGACAAAAAATGATATTGAATTTTGCTCACTACTTAAACTGAATCTCTCCAATAAAGAGATTGCGTCACTTTTACAAATATCGCACGAAACTACTATTACAAAAAAGTATCGTATAAAGAAAAAATTATCGCTTGCGGACGATACAGAATTTGAAAACCTGCTTGAAGGTATTTAAATTTCTGTTAAAGATCTCTTAACCCGTTTCCGGCGGCATTTGTCTATCCATTTTGACCTCAAAACACACCTGTCAATTTTAAAATGCTGATTTTCAGACAAAAAAATATGAAAACTTATAAGTTGTCTATGCTTTGTCTATTAAAATTTTGTTAATAATCAGAATTTTTGGTTTTACTTTGCCTCAGATATCACCGACACTTGTGTGCTATTATAGGTGACCCGGCAAATTGAAAAGATGATTATGAGATGAGCGATATACAGGACAACCCTGCCCCCAGGACCCTGATTTTTTACAATGGTATTTATGTTGCCCCCCAACATACCGACGGCTAACGTTCCTGATACGTTCAAGGAATAGATAATAACCCCAATAGTATGCAGATTAAGACTGAGAGTCAGTCGTTAAGCAAAAATTAGTAAGGAATTTGAGTCACTAAAACGTTATAGTTGATAAGCTCTTAAAATTTTCTTAAATTTCACAAAATTTAGCTTGCTTAATTACCTTTTTTTGTCCTACATTTGCACCCGCAACCAAAAAATAGTTAAGCCCCCCTTAACTACCTAAAATTAAATTAATTACTAAAATGAAAAAAGTACTATCTTTTTTTGTAATGCTATTGCCATGCCTTATTTTGGCGCAAAATGCATCAGAACTTCTTGTAAGGTGGGAAGGCACCAGGATCGACTGGAGCGAACCCCGTACCCTGCCAATGTATTACTTTAATACAGCATCAGGAAGTACCTCAGCCCCAACGGCCCTTACCGCCTCAAATATTACAGGTGGTGGAAACATCAATTTCAACAACAGTAATGAAATTTACACCGGTTTTAATGGCTATAGCTGGCCAACCGGAGATGTTGACTACGGTAAATATTACCAGGTTACTGTCTCGCCTGCTTCGAACAAGAAAATTGAAGCTAAAAACTTTAAATTCAGGTATTACGGATATTGCGCTGCTTACAAAGTAGTATACCAGATCGTAAACAATTCTGCAGGTGTACCTACAGATAGCAGTTTCTTATCAAACGGTATTACCCTTACTACAGCCACCAGCATTGCATGGAACTCTGAAGGAAACATACTGTCTACTTTCGGATCGGGCATCTATGTGTTACCGAACCAGAAAATGTATGTAAGGATCTATCCGTTTCTTGCTGACCCGAACAATAATAAAACCTTCTTAAGGCACGATCCAATCGAAAACAATATTGGCAGTGTAAACAGCAACGGCCCTGCGTTTTACGGTGTAGTATCTTCTGCAACCGGCGTAACGGCAGTTGCCGATACCGCTACTACTTTTGAAACTGTAGCCGTAACTAAAAACGTTATTGAAAACGACCAGATACTTGGTACTACCGTAAGTACTGTTACTCTTGTGGCTCCTCAGCCTGCTCAGGGTACTGTAGCTATAAACGGAACAAACATTACCTATACCCCGACAACATCTTTGGGAGATAAAGTGATCGGTTACAAAGTTACTGGCGCCGATGGCTCTACAAGCTCGTCTACGCTTACTGTTACCGTGGTTGAATTCCCGAGCCCTACAGCTAACGATGACAGCGCGACTACAGGAAAGAATGTACCTGTAACCGTACCTGTACTTACTAATGACGAAGCGGGTAGCGGAACAATAGGCACAATAAGCATCATAACAAGCCCTAACGCCTCTACCGGAACAACTTCCGCTTCAGGAAGCAATATCGTGTTCACGCCAAATGCATCATTTACAGGAACAGCTACAATTACGTACAAAGTAACCAACAGCAATAACAAAACCTCTAACGTTGCAAAGCTTACTGTAAACGTTGTACCGGTAGTTGCTGCCGTGGCACAAAACGACGTTATCTCTACTTCTAAGAACGTAGCGGTTATTGCACCTGTACTTGCTAATGACATTGTTGGAAACAGCCCTGTTACAACAGTAACAGTAATCAACAATCCTGCACATGGTACTGCCGTAGTAAACGCTGACAAAACGGTTACCTACACTCCGGCAGCCAACTATACCGGCGCCGATTCTTTTAAATATAAAATTACAGACCAGTACAATACTACTTCAACAGCTACTGTAAGCATCAGCGTTATGCAGCCATCAGCTACAGGCGCACTTTGCGGAACATACGTTATCAGTGCTGTACCACAAGGTGCTTACCCACAGTTTAACACTATTACCGCTGCTGTAAACCACCTGAACCAATACGGTGTAAACTGCCCTGTTACGTTCCTTCTTATGGACGATAGTTATAACAACACTACAGGCGAAACTTTCCCTATTGTGATCAGCCAGTTTCAGGGAACCAGCATGGTAAATACTGTAACCTTTAAGCCGGGCTACCTGAAAAACCCTGTAATCAGGGTAAACGATATTTGGATCAACAGTACAAACTACCAGGCTACAAGCGCCTTTATACTAAACGGTGCTGACAATATTATCTTCGATGGCAGCTACAATAGCGGCAGCGCGGGTACTACAAGGAACCTCACTGTATTTAACAATAACAGCCTTGATTACAACAACCGTGCGGTGTTCTGGGTTGCGTCTAACGGAACCAATGGTGCCAACAACATTACAATTAAGCACGTAAACATCAAACAGGGCTTCAGGAACCAGGGTGGCAAATATACCCTTGGAGTATATGCGGGTAACAATGTTATCGATTATGCCGAAACCATCAACAACCGTACTATAAATGTAGACCAGACTGCCGGCGCCGACAACAATAAGCTTACGGTATGGAACAACAAGTTCGTTAACGTGAAGCATGGCGTATACATCAACGGTAATGCGTCTGCTGTAACTTCTCAATCTAAAATTCACCAGAACGAATTTGGTGTAGAAGACAACAATGAGACGATTATCCTTCCTATAACGCTTAACAACACTACAAACTTTGTAGTATCGGAAAACCTTATCTACAACCTGTACCGTAATACTACAGACGGTAACCTTATGGCCGGTGGTATCAACATCACAGGAAACTCTTCAAACGGTTCCGTTATAAAGAATAACCTTAGGAAACTGGAAAGGATTACTGCCGATGCACACACTTTTGCCGGTATCGTACTTTCGAGCAACCTGAGCCAGTCGAACATCCTTATTGCCAACAACTTTATCCTGGACGTACTTGCAAAAGGAAACAGTGGCGGTTACAGTAACGGATATGGTATCATTGCCGACAATGGCGGTGGCTACAGGATCCTTCACAACTCTGTAGTATTGAGCAAAAACCAGCCGGAAGGCGGTTACTCGGCTGCGCTTTATGTAAACAGTGGCGCTTCTAACCTTGACGTAAGGAACAACATCTTTGTAAACACACAAACCAATACGGCTACAACAAGGAGCGCGATCATGGTAAACAACGATGTAGATAACCTTAACGCTATCTTTAGCAAACTGGATTATAACAACTACTATTCTACTCAAAAGATTGGATATATAGCCAACCAACATTCGCTAAACATTACATGGCCGGAAAATCCTGATTTTGTTACAGCTCTTCTTGGATGGCAGGGTGCGCTGGCTGCTACAAACAATACGGCCAACGTCCTTAACAAAGACACGCATTCTATCAGCATCAACCCTGTATTTGCTTCGGCTACAGACCTTCACCTGGCAACCGGCAACGGCCCAATGGACAACAAAGGAACTTTTATCGCTGAAATAGCTAAAGACATTGACGGACAGCTAAGGAATACCACTACTCCGGACCTGGGTGCGGATGAATTTGGCGCGATCGTAATGCCTGCTGAAGGCTCTAACGCAGGTATCTACTGTGACAGCTCTACAACATGGAATGGCACAAGCTGGACCAATGGTTTCCCTTCTGCCGAGAAAGATGTTATCTTCCGTGCCAATAAGGATATTGTTTCAGAAACCATCTATGCATGTTCTATCTATGTAGAAAATGGCGCAGAGGTGCATTTCACTACACAATCCAACGCCATCGTTACACACAACGTAAACGTTCAGCAAGGTTCTTCACTTACTTTTGAAAGTAACTCCAACCTTATCCAGATCGAAAACGCACAGAACTATGGTAATGTAAATGTAAAAAGGAACAGCTCAAGGCTTAAGAGGCTTGACTACACACTATGGTCATCTCCTGTAACAGGCTCGCAGACACTGCTGCAGTTCTCTCCGCTTACCCTTACAAACCGTTTCTATACCTACAACTCGCTTACAAACTATTATAACCCGTACACAGATCCTTCAGCAATTACATTCAGCAAGGCGAAAAGCTACCTTATCCGTATGCCGAACAACCACCCTGTAGATACTCCTGAATCATGGATCGGTACATTTACAGGTACGCCAAACAACGGTGATGTATCCTATCCGCTTGTATACCAAAGCGAAAGTGTAGGCTACAACACTGTGGGTAACCCTTACCCATCGCCAATTAGCGTGGCTGCCTTTATCGATGCCAACAGCGACAACATTGAAGGTACGCTTTGGATATGGAGGAAAACAAACGACTGGACACAGACAAGCTACTCTACAGTAACTAAAGCCGGATATACTGCCAATGCAGCACCGGGTGGAAACAGCACTGACAACGATCTTGTTGCCGATCCATATTCTATCCTTCCGGATATCGGGGCCCTAAATACGGCACAGGGCTTTATCGTAAAAGCAAAAAGCAGCAACAGCCTTGTTTTCAGGAACAGTATGCGTGTACCCAATAACTTCGCCAACTTCTTCCGCGAGAATCAGGAGAGCACTACTTCTGTACAGCCATCATGGAGCCGCGTATGGATAAACGTGAAGAACCCTGCCAACGTTCAGGACTTTACCCAGACAATGGTAGGTTACTCTACACAGACAACCCTTGGGTACGATAACGGATTTGACGGTGCAGCCCTTACGGAGACCGGAAACATCTCCCTGACATCAATCATCAGCAATGCAGATCAGCAAATGCTGCTTGCTATCCAGACAAGGCCGGCCTTTACAAATGCAGATGTTGTAACCCTTGGTTTCAAAACTGCTATAGCAGGTACTTTTGAATTCTCTATAGACCATATGGATGGCTTGTTCCAAACAACAACCCAGGCAATATACCTTGTAGATAACCTTACTGGTACAACACATAACCTGAAAAACGGCAATTACTCTTTCTCTACAGAGATCGGTACGTTCAACAGCCGCTTTATGATCGTGTATGCAACACAGGAAGAACTTGGAACAGAAATACCGGCTGTAGCGCCACAAAATGTTATCGTGTTCCGTAACCAAAACCAGATCAGTATCAACGCGCCAAAAGAAATTAAAACTGTGGCCGTATACGATATGCTTGGAAGGGTACTTTATGAGAACGCTAAGGTAAATGCTACAGAATTCTCTACTCCGGAAATAAATACCGCACAACAGGTGGTTATTGTAAAAATGACCCTTGAAAACCAACAGGTAGTTTCTAAAAAAATCATGATGAACTAAACGTTCGTCAGTACAGCTTATTAAATTTTAGTTGGATGGCTAAGGCTCCGTTTTCGGGGCCTACCAAATCCAATATATGTCCGGGATGGCGCATGGCGTGCCAAACCGCTGAAGAGCGATTATAATGCGTAGTAAACATTATAATGTTTTAGTAATTTTTTAGTTGGATGTAAGGCCCCATGGCTTTAGTTACGGGGCCTTTTACAAAAAAGTTCATTATACACAATATAATCCTCAGGATTGAAAAAGAACTTATAATGTCTGGTAAACATTATATTGTTTTAGTAATTTTTTTAGTTGGATGCAAAACCCCGGATATCAGAAATATCCGGGGTTTTTTGTATATGTCCCTGGGATATATTAACAGAAGCCACTTCGCTGGTATTCAAATGATATCATCAGACAGGGCGTGTAAGGTAATTCATCTGATTACACGGATATTGAAGAAAAACCTGATTGCAAATAATGGTGTTACCGGGATTTTTTATTGCGAATAATAATACCCTGCAAGCATTGTAGTCCATAATTATTTAACTAAAACAAACAGCAGGTAGATTTACCGTAAAAATGATTTATCTTCTTGATTTATTACACTTTAGAAATATATTTGCACCACAGAAACAAACATCAATATCTATATATTGATTAAAAGAAATTTGTGAGCCCTGCTCATAATGTTTTAGTAATTTTTAGTTGGATGCAATCAAATCCCCTTCCCTCCCGGTTGGGGATTTTTTTTTAGCTGCGCAGATCATCTTCATTATAATAACATTGATAGATACTGCTGAGTAAAAGATTGAAACAGGACTGTACTGAAACTACTTCCCCTCCAGCCTTCTTTTAAGGGATTCGAGTGGATCGGTATCCACCATAATGCCTGCTTCGGGTTTCAGGTTGAATTTCATGATGTCATTCTGTGGTTCTGAATAGGCCTTCCATTCGGGTAGGCCGGGACCATTGGGGTTTCCTGTCTTTACGAAATTTACCCAATAATCACTCATGGCATCGGCAAGTTCATGGTCGGATACTTCCCACGGGCGGTCTACCAGCCGCAGGTTATTAAAAACATAGGGCACCTCGCCGGTATGGAATGCGCCATACTTTACATAGTCATCCGTTGCCGGTACTTTTCGCATAAAGCGGTATACATAGGCTGTCCCTATTTTCGCCTGCCTGTTGGCCCACTCGTAATTACCGAGTCCGAACAGCCTGTCACGCGAAAAGTACAGCTGCGACAACGGATTTGATGAAGGGTAATTATTAATGACAAACTTTGCATCGTCGTCAAAGGTCCTTTTCAGCTCATCTTCAAATTGACTGGCACTTAACGGCGGCCATGAGAATCCCTCGTCTTGGTTCCAGCCTGTAAGCAATGTAATCGTATTCGACGGACTATTGGATTCCGGCAGCGGGAGGATGTAACCATCTGCCGAAGGGCCATATTGCTGATAAGTATACAGCAAGCTCTCTGCCGGAATCGCACGCATCTCTGCCACATTTTTGCATTTCAGGCTGATTTGCGCATTATGTGCCAATGCTAATGCCTCTTGTCTTGAGAAATTTTTAAAAAACGCCGAGCCACTCTCGGCAATGGCTTTGGTAAACAATCCTTTTGCCTGTTGCGAATTCACCAGGCAGTTGACGCTGACCGACCCTGCCGACTGCCCCGCTACAGTAACATTGCCCGGGTCGCCTCCAAATTTCGAGATATTATCCTTCACCCATTGCAACGCCATGATCTGGTCCATTAGCCCGTAATTCCCGGCTCCCTTGCCTTCTTTTTCAAGTTCCCAATGAGCGAGGAAGCCAAAAATGCCAACACGGTAATTGAAGCTTACTACAATGATCCCTTTTTTGGCTAAGGCTTCACCATCATATATAGGTACGGCACTGCCACCGCTCATAAACCCTCCGCCGTAGATCCATACGAGCACAGGGAGCTTTTCGGCCTGTTTTTTGGCCGGTGTCCATACATTAAGGTACAGGCAGTCTTCACTTATGGGCTGTTTGGGGATAAGGAATTCCTCCGTCCACATGCTGAACGGTTCCGGAGTTCCCTGCATGGGGCTAGGCCCGAAAGCGGTACACTTGCGTACACCTTTCCATGGTTGTGGCGGTTGCGGCGCCGTCCAGCGCAAAAGCCCAACCGGTGGCGCGGCAAACGGGATACCTTTATATATTGATACGGTACCGGAGGTACTGCCCGATATCATACCACCCGCAACGGTTATTGCTTTGGGGAGCTGTGCCAGTGCGATCGAAGGAATACCTACCAAAAGGAGAAGTAGCTTTTTCATAATAATAAAAAGTATTGTACAAATATATACCTAAATGGGTGTTGTGCAGGAAATGCGAACTTTGGTACTGGGATAATATCCATAACGTTTCAATTTAGCGCCTTTTAGAAAACATGAAATAGTTGCCCAAAATACGATGATCCAAAAAATCTTAATTTTTGTTAAAAACGTATAACAAACAGCACTATAATTAATGTCTATGGAAGGTTCAAAATGAAGCCGAAAATAGGAGTTGGAAAATTTAATTGAAAAAAGATTGATTTTTTTTCAATCCTGAAATTTGTCGATAAAGTGCTTTTTTAGCCGACAAAAGCCATTTACAGTCAACTACAACGTGATAGTTTGATAGTATTTCCTTATATCAGAATAAGCTTTTACAATAATTTAAAATCTTTATGACTGTATAGAAAAGCCGAATTGAAATCTTAAAAAAACGTTAACAAACAGGCCTAGATTTGCCTCAGAAAGTTGAAAGAAAACTACCAGTAACAAGTTTAATTATCTAAGGCAAAAATGAAAAATTTACTACCAATTTTAGCGATCCTTCTTCCACTACTCGGGTTCAGTCAGACTGACCTTGTTCGTTGGGGCGGGGTTTACAACAACATCCCTTCTAACGTGCCAACTTACCTGGCAGGTTATGTAGCGGCAGACGATTTTACAGCAAGCAGCAACGTAAACCTTAATACCAACTGGAATGGTTTTGAAACCAACGGCTGGGGCGAGGCAAATGCCAACGCAGATTACAACAAGTATTACCAGATGAGCTTCAGGCCAACAACCGGAGCCTCTATGACCGTAACCAAGATCAGGTTTAAATACCAGGGAGAGTACCGCAAATTTGAGGTACGCTACGCCAAAACGGTTGACTTTTCAGGTTCAGTATCTCTTGGTGTGACTAACCCTGCACAATTCTATAACTCAGCAACACAAAAAGATATCTCCGTAAACATTCCAGTCCTGGCAGGTGAACGCCTGTACGTAAGGATCTATGTTTACGACAAAGTGGGCGGATCCACTTGGAGAATACTCCACACCAACGGCAACCACACGCCTCCAACAATCGTTGGTGTGGTAACCGCCCCGCAGCCGCTATCCGGTACTTACACTATCGGACAGGCATTGTCTAACGACTTTAAAACCATTACCGACGCTGTAAACGCGGTGAACAACATCGGTGTACAAGGCCCTGTAACTTTCCTTCTTAATGATGGGGAGTACAACAACACCCTTGGCGAGGTATTCCCAATTACTTTCAACCAGTTTACAGGAACCAGCGCGGCAAACACGCTAACCATCAGGCCGAACACCGGCGTAAATGCAAGGATAGACGCTTATAACGCCAACGGTACGGTACCGGTACAGGCAGTATTTAAAATGAACGGCGCGGACAATATTATTATCGACGGCAGCAATAGCGCCGGGGGTACTTCAAAAAACCTTACTATCGATAACAACGGACAGCTTACCTATACAAACCGTGCTGTAGTATACCTTGCTTCACCAACGGGTACCAACGCTCCTGAGAACGTAACCATCAAAAATGCTTACCTTCAGCAGAGCTACACCAACGGCGACAGCTTTTACACCATGGGTGTTTATGTAGGACAGGATACTTCGGCCAATAGCAGCCTTAACATCGGCAGCGCGGCAGCAAAAGTTAAAAACCTTACTGTAAGCAATATAACTTTCCTTAATGTGAAAGAAGGTGTTTACATTCTGGACAACGCAGCGGTTTCATCTGCCCTTCAAAATGTAGTGATCGAGAAAAGCGAGTTTGGCGGCATCCTGACTGAAGAAAGGACCATAACGGGTATCTATGTATCGAACCTGAACGGCTTTACGATCAACAAGAACAGGATAGCAGGCGTATACAGGAGCCACAACAACGGCGACCTTGGGTTTGCAGGAATACAGGTAGGAGGTAACAGTACTAATGGTACGATCTCTGCCAACAACATCAACAAAGTAGAGAAAACAGTGGCAAACGGTGTAGGTATAGCAGGTATCAACCTTTCTTCTACAGCTGCAAACACAAACATAACAGTAGAAAACAACTTTGTACTTGACGTAATTGGGCCGGGCAACGGAGGTGAAAACCAAAATGGTTTCGGCATCGGTATCTTCTCAGGAAAGGGTTACAAGATCTACCACAATACTGTAAGGCTAACGAAAAAACAATATAACAACGCCGGTATCTCTGCAGCGCTTTTTATTGAGAACAACGTAACGAACCTGGACGTAAGGAACAACATCTTTGTGAACACACAACCGGAGAACTCTGCAAGGTTTGCCATCTACGTAGCAACCGCAGGACAGGCAACTTTCACACAGCTGAACAACAACAACTACTACTCTGTAGATAAAATGTGCAGTATCGGGAGCTTCTATACTGTGGCTAACATCAAAACGTTCGCACAGTGGAAAACGGCTACAGGCAGGGACGGTGCTTCTACAACAATTCTTCCGGCTTTCGTATCAACACAGGATTCACACATCGCTACTTTCGCGGCAGCAAACATCGCGATAAACGGAACAGGACAGGCCCTTAACGTGGCAAACGACATCGACGGTGACAGCAGGAACACATCAACACCGGATGTAGGCGCTGATGAGTTTGGTAACAGCGCGTGTGACAACTCTACTACCTACAACGCAGACGGTACATGGTCTAACGGCTTACCGAACAGCAACAAGGCAGTAATCATCAACGGCACTTTCGCCCCAACAACAGACATCGAGGCATGTTCACTGACAGTAACCGCAACAGGATCTATAATACTGCCTGTAGGAAAGAACCTCTTCGTGGTAAACCAGATCGACATAGCACAGGGTGGTGTACTGGTAATGAACAGCAACAGCGACCTTGTACAGGTAAACAGCACAGTATCGAACACCGGTACGGCAACAATAAAAAGGCACAGTTCATTGATAAAAAGGCTTGACTATACCCTGTGGTCTTCACCGGTAACAGGTACACAGACACTGCTGCAGTTTTCGCCACAAACGCTTACGAATCGTTTTTACACTTACAACACGCTGACTAATTACTACAACCCGATAGCAGACCCGTCAGCAGTAACATTCACAACAGCAAAAGGTTACCTTATCCGTACCCCAAACGCTCATTCAGCTACAACGCCAACAGCAGTAAACGGTGAGTTCACCGGAACGCCAAACAACGGGACAATAACGTATCCACTGGCATACGGCGGCACAGAAAAGGGATATAACGCGGTAGGTAACCCATACCCGTCTCCGATAAACATCAATGAGTTCATCGACGCAAACGCAGGTGTGATAGAAGGTACAATATGGTGCTGGAGGAAAACAAATGACAATACGAAATCGAGCTACACAGTTCTTACAAAATTTGCATACGTTGCCAATAATGCCCCAGGTGGAGAAAACCAGTACGCCATTGACCCCCATGGCGTACTAAACACCGGACAGGGATTTATCGTGAAAGCGAAATCAGCAGGTAGCCTTGTATTCAATAACAGGATGCGTAAGGCCAACAGTTCAGACCAGTTTTTCAGGACAGCACAGGATGAGGAAGCTGCACCGGCAGAAGCTTCAAGGGTGTGGATCAACATCACCAACAGCGCAGAGGCATTTACACAGGCAGTAGTAGGCTACACCGCAGATGCGACACTTGACCTGGACAACGGTATAGACGGTGAGTCTTTTGTAGACGGCGACACCAACCTGTACTCCCTGGTAGGCGAAACAAGGCTGGCAATACAAGGACGCCCTGCCTTTACAACAGAAGATGTAGTAGCCCTTGGCTTTAAAGCAGACAATGCAGGTTCTTACACATTCTCGATAGACCACACAGACGGACTTTTCCTTGGAGACCAGGCCATCTACCTGAAAGACATTACAACAGGCCAAATGGTAAATCTTAAAGAAGGCAACTATACCTTTACTACTGAAGCCGGTACTTTTAATACACGTTTCGAGCTAAGGTATGCCCCGGAAGGTTCGCTTGGTACAGACAACCCGGTAACAGCCAAGTCTGAAGTAATTGTATTCCAGAATGCAAAACAAGTGAGTGTAACAGCTCCGCAAAACATAAAATCGGTTGTAGTATACGATATGCTTGGAAAAGTGATCTACGTAAACAACAACGTGAACGCACAGGAACTTACAACAAACATACTTGCAGTTTCTAATCAGGTGGTAATCGTAAAAGCCACTCTTGAGAACCAGCAGGCAGTAAGCAAAAAAGTGCTTGTGAACTAAGACTTAAGAAATTGGTAGTTTTTTAAATTGGTTGGTTGGTTTGAGCCCCGTAGAGAAATCTGCGGGGTTCTTTTTTGCATTAAGAACAGGTCTGAATCGTAACCCAAATACTTTTATCGCTGAAAGATTAAGGACAAAATTATTTTTCCTGTCCGGATGAAATCAACCAGTATTTAAAATCACTGTATCGCTTTGATCCGTGATGCCAGAAACGCGATGCCAAACCCGAAAACCCCAATAATGGCAAAAGATGTACGCAGGCTGGTGGCTTCGGCTACATGGCCTATTATCGGCGGGCCGAGCATAAAGCCCAGAAAGCTCACGCTCGACACTGTTTGCAGCGCGATACTGGGGGGGATATCCGGCCGCTGCCCCGCCACACTGAATATGATCGGTATAATAGTCGAGACCCCAAGCCCCACCAGCATAAATGCCAACGTTGCAGGCACAAGGTAGGGCAGCAATACCGCGCTGTAAAGCCCTATGGACACCAGGCATCCGCTGATCTGGAGCATTCTCCTGCGTCCTAACTTACCGATAATGATATCGCCCGTAAAGCGCCCTATCGCCATAAAGGCCATAAAAGAAGCGTAGCCCAGTACCGACAGCGCACCCTCGGCTCCAATAACCTTATGGAAATAAATCCCGCTCCAATCGAACATAATCCCTTCGCTCAGCATACAGCAAAAGGACATTGCCCCCAGCCATAGCAGCACGGTGTCCGGTTTGTTGAAAAGCCGCTTCTTTTTCTCAGAAATGGCTGGCTTCTTCGCCTTAACCAGATACTTATAATTGAAGAATATATTGATCCATATTACTATACCCACAATAATAAAGTGGATATTAGGATCGAGGTGAAGGGCTTTCATCCCGATACCGATGATGGCACCGGTAAACCCTGCGAGGCTCCAGGCACCGTGAAAAGAGGACATAACCGCCCTCCTGAAAAGCCCTTCGGTATAGATACCCTGTGTGTTGACTGATATATTGGTAATGTTGCTGAACATCCCGAAAAAGAACAGGCCCAGCGAGAGGTGCCACACATCAGACGCGAATCCTAACGCGATAAGTCCGCAGACGTAAAGGCTGAGCCCGAAAACCACAGTGCGGTGGCTGCCATATTTTACCGCCAACCCGCCCGAGAACGGCATGATGCAGAGCTGCCCAACCGGTATGGCAAACAGTATTGTGCCCAGATCGCCCTCAGAAAGCCCAAGAGATGCCTGGATATCGGGTATACGGCTGGCCCAGGTGGCAAAGTTTAGCCCCATGGCAAAATAGAAAAGCATTACTGCCCAGCGTATGCGTTTCAGGTAGGAGGCTTTTACATCCTTATACGCCTTACGGAGGCGTTTTGAAGGTTCGTCGGCTACAATGAGTTCCTGTTCCATAGCGAAACAACTATTACTTCTTAAAATCTTTTATCGGCGCTAAAACATTTGGCGCCCGGGACCTAAAATTACGAAACGGGAGTTCTATTCGGTTATACTATTCTGTCAGAATTGTATACCGTATTACTTCCAGTAGTCCATTATCCCTTTTTCTGTCCCGAACACCGGATGGTTATCAATAAACAAAAACCACAAACTACCATGCGCTTTCCTGGGTAAGCAGCTCGATTTCATGCGCCGTAATTTCAAGATCCGGTGCGTCAATAATGCTTTGCAATTGTTCAATTGTGGTCGCGCTTACGATTGGCGCGGTGACCGACGGCCGATGGATTAGCCATGCGAGTGCCACGGTGGCCTGGGTAGTGCCCAGTTGCTTTGACACCTCATCGAGCGCTGCCAGTATTTTCGTCCCGCGTTCGTCGAGATATTTTACGGCGCCGCCTCCGCGAGGGCTTTTCCCTGCATCGTCTTTAGAGCGGTACTTGCCGGTAAGGAAGCCGCTTGCCAGTGAATAATAGTTGAGTACCCCAAGGTTGTGGCCAAGACACAAGGGCTCAATTCCATCCTCAAAGGCTGCCCTTTCGTACAGGTTATAATGCGGCTGAAAGGTCTCATATTGCGGCAGGCCGTTCTGCTGGGCAATCGCCAGCGATTCTTTAAGCCTTTCTGCAGACAGGTTGGATGCCCCTATGTGGCGCACCTTTCCTTCTTTTATCAGCTGTTGGTAAGCTTCAAGGGTTTCTTCAACTGGCGTGGTTTCATCGTCCCAGTGCGTCTGATAAAGATCGATGGTGTCTATTTGAAGCCTTCTAAGCGAATCTTCCGCCGCCTTAAGGATATATTTCTTCGACAGGCCTTTTTTACCACTCCCCATCTCACTTCCAACTTTGGTAGCAATAACCACATTATTACGGTTACCGCGCTTTTTCAGCCAGTTGCCGATAATGGTTTCCGATTCACCCCCCTCATTTCCGGACGCCCAACGGGAATATACATCGGCAGTATCTATAAAATTGAATCCCGCGCCGGTAAAGGCATCGAGTATTTCGAAGGATTTCTTTTCATCTATCGTCCAGCCGAATACATTGCCCCCGAAAGTGATGGGATAAACATGAAGGCCGGTGGTTCCGAGTTGTCTTTTTTCCATGATATTCTGAATTTTATTTGCAATTATTGAAAGCGAAGTGCCGCATTTCGACTGCGCTTAATGTGACATTTCGTTTTAACTGATTACATCGTTAAATCAATTACCTTTTGTTCCCTGCTGCTCTGCTGCGCCGCGTTTATGATTTTCATCACCATGATCCCATCTTCCGCGGGAACAGGCTCTTTACTATTTTCTGTAATCGACTTATATAATCTGTCGAACAGGCCGTAGTAATTTCCGGGAAGCGTCGGGATATGCTCGCGTACTGCTTCGCCATTCTTTTCGTAATGCAGCAATCCGGATTTGTCTTCCGCCTCAACGCCCCAACCTTCAAGCGCTGGTTTTACACCGGTTTTCAGCACATCTTCCTGTATGTCGCCGCGATGCTTGAGAAAGGATCCCAAACGCCCGTGCAGGGCATAGGCCGGAACGCCTTCACGCACAAAAAAACCCGCGTGGAGCTTTACCCTCTTGTCAGGATAATAGAGCATTATACTGAAATCGTCATCTACTACGGAGTTCTCCCTCAGCTTACGGATATCGGCAAAAACCGCATCGGGAAAACCGAACAGGTACACTGCCTGGTCAATCAGGTGCGAACCCAGGTCGAGCAGCACGCCCGCGCCGGCATTGGCGCTTTCCTTCCAGGCTTTTACACTCAGCATCGGATTATAGCGGTCGAAACGGAATTCAGCTTCCACGATATCACCAAGAAGGTTGTCATCCAGCACCTGCTTTACCGTCATCAGGTCGCTGTCCCAACGCCTGTTTTGGTATACGCACAGCTTCAGGCTGTTCTTCCGCGCGATGTCACGCAGTTCTTCCGCTTCAGCCACGGTGGTGGTAAAAGCTTTTTCCACCAGGGCATGCTTACCGGCCTCGAGTACCTTTTTGGCATATTCGTAATGGGTATCTACCGGGGTGTTTACAACTACCAGCTCTATGTCGTCCGCAAGCAGCTCATCGAGCGTGCGATAGCTTTTTACTGCCGGATAGTCCTGCCGTATAAGGTCTTTGCTGCGTTCCCATGCGCCGGCAAGTTCAAAGCCGGGATGGAGTTGCAGGAAAGGGGCATGAAAGACTTTGCCCGACATGCCATAAGAAAGTAATGCTGTTTTTATCATGGGCCTCACCCCTAACCCCTCTCCAAAGGAGAGGGGAATAGGACATTTTTAAATTAATATTATCGTTAGTTTTCAAGTTGCGCACGTTCGTACTGCTTTGGCCAGATAACATCCGCATGGAGTTCGTGGGCAAAGGTGAGTGCCAGGTTCGGGTCGCGAAGGGCTTCGCGGGCAAAGAATACCAGGTCGGCCTGCCCGTTGTTAATAATATCTTCGGCCTGTTGCGCTTCGGTTATCAGGCCTACCGCGCCGGTACAGATATGCGCTTCTTTCTTTACGCGTTCGGCTATTGGCACCTGGTAATTGGGACTCACAGGTATCTTTTGGTGCGATACGGCGCCCCCTGAGGAGCAATCGACCACATCAACGCCGTTTTCCTTAAGTATTTTCGCCAACGCTACGGTTTCATCCTCATTCCATCCCCCTTCGGCCCAGTCGGTTCCGGATAATCTCACAAAGAGCGGCAGGTCTCCCGGCCATTCCAGCCGTACGGCATCAATAACCTCAAGCATAAAACGTATGCGGTTTTCAAAGCTTCCGCCATATTCATCGGTCCTGTGGTTGCACAGCGGTGAAAGGAACTGATGCTGCAGGTAGCCGTGCGCTCCATGTATCTCCAACACTTTGTATCCGGCTTCCCGTGCTCTCCTTGCCGCTTCCCTAAAATCGTCTACTACTCCCTTAATATCTTCCTTAGTCATTTCCAAAGGCGGCAGCGCTTCATTTTCATGATACGGAATAGCACTTGGCGCCAGTGTATGCCATCCGTTTTCCTCAAGCGTAAGCTTGCGGTTGCCCTGCCAAGGCGCACTCACACTTGCTTTTCTTCCGGCATGGGCTAGCTGGATGCCCGGAAAGGCATTCTGCGAAAGGATGAATGCCGTTATCTGCCTGTATTTTTCAATATGCTCATCGCTCCATATCCCCAGGTCTGCCGGAGATATACGCCCTTCCGGTGAAACAGCGGTGGCTTCCTGTATAATAAGCCCGGCACCGCCAATGGCACGTGCGCCCAGGTGTACGAGATGCCAGTCGTTCGCAAAGCCATCTTCTGCCGAATACTGGCACATGGGCGATATAACGATACGATTCTTCAGGATAATGCTTTTTATCTGGAGCAGGGAAAAAAGGGATGATGCCATAGGGACCGGGGTTTAAGGTGATCTACCGTCTGTAAGGCGGCTTTTTGTAAAGGTACTAAACTTATAAATCCGAAAGTTATTCTTACGGATTTGTATTTGTACCCGTAAATTTACCCTGTAAAAACGAAACATCGAACAGGCCCTTCCATTATTAACAAACATTTAAATGATGCAGTAAAAATTTTAATTCAGCCCCAGTATATCAGAAAACATTATTTTTGTGCGTTTAACAGAAAACCAAAAACTTCAGGATGGATACAGTTGTTCAGATCGCCCAGTTATTACTCATGCTATCGATACTAGTAGTACTGCATGAATTCGGGCATTATATAACCGCTAAATGGTTCAAGGTACGGGTTGAGAAATTCTACCTTTTCATGGATGCGGGCTTCTCCCTTGTAAAGAAAAAGATTGGCGAGACCGAATGGGGCATCGGGTGGCTTCCGCTGGGAGGCTACGTAAAGCTTTCGGGCATGATCGATGAGAGCATGGACACCGACCAGCTGAAAAGCGAGCCACAGCCGTGGGAATTCCGTTCCAAACCGGCATGGCAAAGGCTTATCATCATGCTGGGGGGTATTATCGTAAATATCATACTGGCATGGTTTATCTATACCATGGTATACTGCACGTACGGCAAGACCTATGTTTCTACCGAAAAGGTACAAAACGTGGGCCTTGTATTTGGCGAAACCGGCAAGAAAGTAGGCTTCCGCGACGGCGATAAAATCATAAGCGTCGACGGAAAGTACCAGGAGCGTTTTGACAGGGTGGTACTGGATGTACTTTTGGGCGACACGATAAAAGTGCAGCGCGATGGCAAGCCGATAACACTGGTACTGACCGACCAGGACAAAAAAGAGATCTTGGACAAGGAAGGCCGCGACTTTATTCACTATAAAGTGAACAGTACGGTTATCGACACGGTGCTTCCGCAATCGAATGCCGATAAAGCGGGACTTAAAAAAGGCGACATTATTACGGGTGTAAACGGCGAAAAGCTGCGCTACCTGAGACAGGCGAGCGAAGTGGCCTATAACCACAAGGACGGCAGTATCACGATGAACATCCTGCGCGACAACCAGCCTATGGATGTGAAGGTGAATGTAAACGACGAAGGCACGATGGGCTACACGCAAAAGGTAAGGGACAGCATCCAGCTTTCCACAACCGAGCATTATGGCTTTTTTGAAGCAATGCCTAAAGCTGTTGAAGAATCGTATTCGCTGGTGGTTTACAACATAAAGCAGTTTAAGCTGATCCTGCGCCCTTCTACAGGCGCGTACAAGCACGTTAAGAGCGTTGTGGGCATTGCCTCCAACCTGCCGACAGAATGGGACTGGGAGTTCTTCTGGAAGTTTACGGCGTTGTTTTCGATAGGCCTCGCGTTTATGAACATCCTTCCGATACCGGGACTTGACGGCGGGCATGCGCTGTTTACCATAGCGGAGATGATAACAGGCCGCAGGCTTAGCGATAAGGCTGCCGGAGTGGTACAGACCGTGGGCATGGTTATCCTGCTTAGCCTCATGGCCTTAACATTCGGTAAGGATATCTACGACCTGATCGTGAAATAAGCCCCGAAAAAATCTTTTCATTTTTTTACCGGTTTTGTTTGCGGAATTTAAAAATCGTTATATATTTGCACCGCAATAAAGGCATCGCCTTACGCTTGCAAACGTTCATAAGAAGATACGATTACAACAATATACAGTTTCCTCCTTAGCTCAGCTGGTTAGAGCATCTGACTGTTAATCAGAGGGTCCTTGGTTCGAGCCCAAGAGGGGGAGCTTACAAAGCCTTGCAGCAATGCAGGGCTTTTTTGTTTTATATAAGTATCATTACGTATGCATTACGTTTATATCCTACATTCCGAAAAACTGGACCGGATTACACCGGTTATACTTCCAATCTTGAAACAAGACTGGAATTTCATGAAAATGCAGAAAATAATAAGTTCACCTATAATGCCGATGACTGGAAACTGGCCTTTTCATTGCGATGCGATTCCAAACAGCAGGCATTAGCCATCGAGAAACACATCAAGGCCATGAAGAGCAAAACCTATATCAGGAATCTTATCCAGTATCCGGAAATGAGTAAAAAACTAATTGAAAAATATACTCCTAAAGCCGGTTAGAGCATCTGACAGTTAATGAGAGCCCCGATAGCTATCGGGGTTGGCTCGAGCCCAAGAGGGGGAGCTTACAAAGCCGGTCAATTGACCGGCTTTTTTGTTTTATATAAGTATTTTTACGTATGCATTACGTATATATCCTACATTCCGAAAAACTGGACCGGCATTACACCGGTTATACTTCCAATCTTGAAACAAGACTGGAATTTCATGAAAATGCAGAAAATAATAAGTTCACCTATAATGCCGATGACTGGAAACTGGCCTTTTCATTGCGATGCGATTCCAAACAGCAGGCATTAGCCATCGAGAAACACATCAAGGCCATGAAGAGCAAAACCTATATCAGGAATCTTATCCAGTATCCGGAAATGAGTAAAAAACTAATTGAAAAATATACTCCTAAAGCTGGCTAGAGCATCTGACTGTTAATCAGAGCCCCGATAGCTATCGGGGTTGGTTCGAGCCCAAGAGGGGGAGCTTACAAAGCCTTGCAGCAATGCAGGGCTTTTTTGTTTTATATAAGTATCATTACATGCATTACGTTTATATCCTACATTCCGAAAAACTGGACCGGTATTACACCGGTTACACTTCCAATCTTGAAACAAGACTGGAATCATTATTACACCAATCTACAACCATAGCGCAATGCCTTTAAGCCGCCTATTTGAGTGGCGTTGCATGGATAGTTAAGTTAAATATTTTTAGTTTGTATTGTCATACATAATCAGATATAACTTTTTTATTATATCGACATGGTTTTCATTAACCGCTAAAGCAAGTGGTAAATTACCATGGTCTGTTTTTTTGAATAAATTAGTTCCATTATTTAATAATACATCTACGATTTTCAAATTTCCAAATTGGCAAGCCACATGAATTGGCAAATTGTTGTTTTCGTCACCAATATTTGTATCAGCACCCAATTCAATTAGTGTTTTAAAAAGTTCAAAGTCATCTAATAAAACTGATAGTAATAGTGGAGTTGTTCCATCATTCGATCTGTGATTAATTTCCACCCTTTCTATTTCACTAATCTCTAATAACCTATTAGAACATTTAGAATATACAACACTATGAACAATATTCTCCCCATAGTCGTTAATGTTATTTAAAGAAGCTCCTTCATCGATAAAAAATTTATATATATTATTTGTATTATTACTAATTGCGTAATCCAAAAGGCTATCATTATCTTCATCAGCCAATGTTAGATTTATATTGTATTTACCCTTATGAACTTGAAGAAAATCAACATCTCCATTTTCAATTGCGTTTTTCAATTTTTTTTCAAAATCTTTATTCATAATCTTCATTAATTTGCCGTTTTGTTCTATCAACTGTTCCTTTTCTTTTTTATCATGTGCCTCTCTTCTGGCATCTTTACCTTTAGCTTTCTCAAGTTGGCGTGCTTTATCCTTTGAATATTTTTCTCACGCGGGCTGGTTTTCCCTCGCTGCTCTACCTTCTTCACGAGCTGCTTTTTTTGGATTTATATTACCCTCACTCATAGAATCATAATCCTACAGTAGTTATCGTTGCGGTATCATAGAGGATTACAACTGCAATAGCACTTGCTGCGGCATAACCAATACACTTTGGCACAGCCGCATCAGTAGGCTCGGGTGTAGCTACATCTATAGCTATAAATTCATGTCGCTGTAGCGGCCTCCCGACTATCTGGTCCCATCCAAGGCCCATAAGGTCCCGTGTTGCCAATTGTAAATTCTCTCTTATCTATATTGATAGCAACATTATCCAATGCAATACCTTTAACCTGAGTTCCATCATTTTGATAAAGTGTACGCATACCGGCAGACGTTACCCTTTCAGTTTCCATTCCTTTAAATGTAGAACCTTCAGGAGTGGAATCTTGCGAAGCCGCGCATTCATCCCAAGTTATTGCTGCTGTATCGTTATTTTCAATCCATCCATCTGCCTGCATTCCATCGGATCTATAAAATAGGCAGGGTTGTAAGCATATGGCGACCATCGTCTACCTTGCTCCGCCAGCGGGTCAATATTCATCCACCTGCCCAATGCAGGGTCATAATTCCTTGCTCCATAGTCGTACATATTAAGGCCCAGCTCATCCTGGAGTTCCTTACCATTGTACTTATAATTGCGCGGCAACTTTGTAAAGATAGTTAAACCATTAATCTGTGGTGATACAAAACATAATGCCCCCTATCAGGGCTTTTTTGTTTTATATCCCTATATAAAAACCTTACCTTTGAGAAAACCTTTCTTCATGAAAAAACTATCCGCCATACTCCTGCTGTTTTTCACGCTTACCCTATCTGCCCAGGAATTCAAAACCATAACCTACTTCGCCGACGATAGCCTGAAACTGGAACTCGACCTGTTCCTGCCCAAAACCAAATCGAAAGATAAAACACCCTTGCTCATTCATGTTCACGGAGGCGGCTTCTCCGGCGGAAAAAGGAAACACGGGCACCACATCTGCAGTTATGCATCCACAAAAGGCTATGCGGCGGCTTCGATAACGTATACGCTATACATGAAAGGGAAGAACTTTAGCTGCGGCGGAATCCTCCCTGAAAAGATAAAAGCCATTCAGATCGCGGCCAACCAATTGCAACAAGCTGCTATTTTCTTCATCAGGAACAAAGAAATCTACAATATTGACCCTTCCAAAATATTCATCTCTGGAAGCAGCGCCGGAGCCGAAGCCGTACTCCACGCGGCATTTTGGGATAAGCCTATGATGCAAATGTATCCGGGCAAACTTCCTGAAGATTTTAAGTACGCGGGAGTTGTTTCGGGAGCCGGTGCGATCATGGATATTAACCTCATCAACAGGAACACGCTTGTACCGGTAATGCTTTTCCACGGCAGCTGCGACAAAACAGTGCCTTACGGAACCGCCGCCCACCACTATTGCCCTGCCAGCTCATCAGGATGGCTGATGCTGTTCGGTTCGCACTCCATTTACGAACATATCCTGAAGCTTGGCGGCAGTACCCATCTTGTAACCTATTGCGGCGGCGAGCACGACTACAGCGATACACTTTTCGCTAAAGGCCAGCAGGACATTATCAACTTTATGGACCTGACCCTGAAAGGCGGAAAAGAACAATCCCATACGGTTATTAGCACCGGCAAGACCTGCAACGCTGATACTGAACATAAATTCTGTTATTAATTATGAAAATAGAGATCTGGAGCGATATCGTATGTCCGTTTTGCTACATTGGCAAAAGGCGGTTTGAAAAGGCACTGGCGCAATTTGAGCACCGTGATGAAATAGAAGTGGAATGGAAGAGTTTCCAGCTGTCGCCGGGACTAAAGAGTGAGCCCGGAAAAAGCATCCATCAGTTTTTGGCAGAGCACAAAGGCATCCCCCTTAACGAAGCCAAAGGCATGAATGACTATGTAACCCAAATGGCAGCGCAGGAAGGCCTGAAGTATGATTTTGACAAAGCCGTAGTAGCCAATAGCCTGAAAGCCCATCAGCTAATCCATTTTGCTAAAGCTAACGGAAAACAGGAAGAAGCAGAAGAGCTTCTTTTCAGGGCCTATTTTACGGAAGGAAAGGATATAGACGATCCCCGAACGCTGTCAGCAATAGCGGATGCGCTGGGTCTTGACGAAAATGACTTTACAGACGCCCTTGACAACAAGACGTACTACGAAGCCGTATTCGACGATATCGAAGAAGCGCAGGGCCTTGGCGTGCAGGGCGTGCCATTTTTCGTTATAGACCGGAAATATGGTGTATCGGGCGCGCAGGCACCCGAAACTTTTCTGGACGCTTTAAGCAAGGCGTATACCGAGCGTCAGCCCTAGTAAAAACTCTTTTTCCCAATCATCCGGTTCACGTCGATCACGTAGAACAGCGCCTGTATATCGTTCAGGTCGAGACGGAAATCACTGAATTCAGGACTGTCGTTCAGCGAATGGCAGGTAATATAACCCTCTTCTACATTGTGCTCTACGATTTCTTTGAGTAGTGGCATCTTGCTTTGCGTGGTATAGATTACCCAAAACGGGAAATCCCTGTAACGTAATTTACCTTTCCAGAGGTGGCGCTGCAGTTCGCGTGTAGATACAATACTGTTGCGTGTTATGGCGTGGTTGGTACCATCGTCCATGCTGTCTCCCGCCACACGGAAAGCCACATAGCGCCCCTGTACCGGCTTATCAACAAGGATACCATGCTGGCTTAAGTCCATGAGGAAATCGGCATCCTGGTAGTTGCTCAGGAACCCGGCCTGGATGTTGAATTCCGCCAAAGGCATCAGCATATAGAACTGGCCGTTGGGCAATTCTATAAAACGGTTGCCGTTTTTGTTTTCAAATTCATCGGACACCTTTACCACTTCCTCGTTCCGCACTGTTTTCTGATAAACAGCACCGGGCTCCAGCACCTTATTGAGTATTTCGATCTTTGATTTAGGGATAGGCTTCCCCTTTTCATAATTAATGATCGTCTCGCGGCTGGCGCCAATTCGGTCACCAAGCTCTTTTTGAGTGAGTCCGAGTTCCTCCCTCCTTTTTTTAATCTCCAATGCTTCCATAATTAAGCCTTTAGCTGACTTCAGAAAAAATTTGACACAAAAGTGCAAAATTTAACATCCGAATGTTTTGCAATGTGGAATATTCCACTTAATTTTGCATTATACTTTACAAAGATAGTTAAAAGATGCATACACCAAAACAAATCAGCAATGAAATTGCCGAACTGAATCAAATAAAGTCAGCCTACAGCTACTATTTAGGTTCATACAACGCACTGACTGATGTGGAAAATACCACATACGTAATGCAAAACCTGAAGACTCTACAAGCATCAATAAGAATACTATACGCTAGCCTTGAGACAATCAGGCAACAGGAAAAGTGTGTCGATTACACTCCGAAAAAAGCCATTCAGGCCGAATCGAATGCAATTTTACACTTCAACCACGACAAACGCTTCCGGATAACAGAATAAGCCCCCCAACCCCCGAAGGGGGAGCACGAATTTTTCATCACTTAAGCGACATGAAAAAGAAATTAAAACAACTGAAGCGGCTCAACAAATTCATTCGAGAATGCGAACAGGAGGCCACAACGATACGAACCCTGCCCTACTACCGCATTTTTCGGCAGGAGGCACAGCAGAAAGCCGACCTGTTTGCAGTACAGTTGCGCCTTGAGGGTTGGCTCTCCGAAAAAGAGGAACTACTGTTAAGTCTTCAGGCCTGATAACCCAAAGGCAGAAACAACAACTCCCAACCTTGGACTTCGGACCTCAGACTTTGGACCTCCGACCTCCGACTTCTGACATCAATCTTAAACATTTAAACTTTAAACTAAATAATTATGACAATCAAAGGAACCATCGAAAGCATTGAGTACCGCAACACTGCGGGCCATGAGAAAAAAGTAGTAACCCTTGTACCGGACCATCGCCAGCGTGCGTTTGTGGAATTCCGCGGCAGGAGAATGGACGATCTGGCCTCATTTAAGGAAAACGACGAAATACAGGTGTCCGTGACCCTGGAGGGAAAAATCTCTAAGAACTCCGGCATACAGTACAACAACCTGGTAGCGCAGGATGTAGCCGCCTGTTAATCCGGTTATTTGTTATAACCCTATAAACCCGGTTCGTGGATTTATGAATCACCAAATCCACGAATCACCAAATCGAACATTATGAACTACAAAATAAAAGGCATCATTACTGCTATAGGCGATGTCAAAACAACAAAACTAGGTACAGCGGTACAACAGCTGCATTTTGAGCAGGAAGCCAGCGGGAGGATCTTCTATCCCTCCGCATTAGGTACCAAAATAGAACTTCTCGGCGATTTCCTCCCCGGCGATGTGGCCGAACTGGAATTCCACATCGCAGGATCTAAAGGAACGTATAATAACGTGGTTATTGATAACCTGGTGAGGGTGTGAAGGGCTGATTTGCGGATGGGTTGATTTGTTGATAGACAAACGTCAACTCAACCGTAGTGTAGAAAGTAAATCTCATTCAGGAACGCTTTTTGTATAGCTTTCTGAAAACCGTATCATGAAGAATATACTACTTACAACACTATTACTGATCACCCTAAATGCTTCAGCCCAAACCGTTAGTGGCATTCCGCTAGAAGATATTAATACCGAATACATTGAGATGACCATTAGCGACAAGCTTTTCTCCAGCAAACTGAGTGTATCTGTCGATTTCGGGCAGCCTACCAAAGTCCTAGGGAGTGCCGGCGAAACTTACATTAAAGGTGACAATGGAAAAGCCATGGAGTTCAACTCTATTGCCCATGCCTTAAACTTTATGGCTTCTTATGGCTACAAGCTCGAAGAAACATATACTGTACAGGTGAGGGACGATTTGGAGGTGGTGCATTATGTGATGAGGAGGGAAAGATAACTGTTTGACGTAAAGATTAAAAAGAAATTTATATATTTGCAGCGTATGAAAACCAACACATTACATATCACTAATCCCTCAAAAGGATTATTAGATCTTGTCCGCAAACTTCAGGCAGATAAAGAAGCTACGAAGAGAGAACTGCGCGAGAAGGCTGACCAATATTTCCCTAAGCAAAAGTAATTTGTGACAATGGGACAAATTATTTCTTTGGAAACCAAGGAAGGCCATGAATACCTCATAAAATTAGATATTATAAATCCTGACATCCTTCCGGTTGTAATGGAAATCCCTGTGGTTAATATTACTATAGAAAGGGTTAGCGACAAGCAAGAAACTAATAACGCCAGAACACTATTTCAGATCGCAAATGCAATACGCAATTATGCTGATCAAAATGATGTCATCTTATATTGCTATTGTGATTCAGCACCAATCTTAAAACGAGATCAGAATCTACTTAATCAGGAATTTCGAAGTAAGCTTTTTATGAAGATGTTCGAAAAACAGAATAGTGATGAATACCTGAATGAGCAGATTATCGTTGACGATCCTGATAATGGAAAACATTATATTCACTTATTCTCAAAGGTTCATAATAAAGAAATAATTGAAGTTATAGCGTCTAAATTAAATGAATATAATAAGTAGAAATTATAATTCTACGATCTCAATATTTCCCAAACTCCTCATTAAATGAAAGAAGCCGAAGCTCCTGCTTCCGTTTCCTCATCACGTAAAAAAACAGTTCCGTATAAGTCCGAATTTGCTTTCCAGGCGTATAAACTCTGCCTGTTGGGTGCAACAGACCGTGAACTGGCGCTATTCTTCGGCATATCACGTACGACTGTAAATCGCTGGAAAAAGGTAAACCCCGACTTTGGCGAGGCCATTGCCAATGGTAAGCGTGCTGCCGATATGGACGTTGCCGAATCGCTGTACCGGGCTACGATCGACCGTATCGTAACCACCAAACAGGCTATCAAATGCAAGGAGGTATATTATGATGAGAACGGCAAGCGCGTGGAAAAGGAACGGATAGAGATTGTGGAGGTAGAAAAGCATGTGCCGGCCTGCTTCCGGTCACAGCAGTTCTGGCTACGCAACCGGAACCCAAAATTCTGGAGCCTGAAACAAGAGGAACCCGACGATTATTCGGAGCGCGGCCTCACCATCAATTTGGGTCCCGGCCAGAATCCTGAGAACGATGAAACTCCTGCCTAAGCAAGAGCATGCGGTGTACTTTCTTAAAGATAAAACAACCGAAGAAGTACTTTACGGTGGCGCGGCAGGTGGCGGAAAAAGCGCCCTTGGGTGCCTCTGGCTAATGGAAATGTGCGGACGCTATCCGGGCACACGCTGGCTGATGGGACGCAGCAAACTGAAAACCCTGAAAGAAACCACGCTCAACACGTTCTTTGAGCTGGCAAAGCAATTACGCCTCAGCCGGCAGTTTAAGTACAAGGCAGCCGAAAATATCATCTACTGGAACAATGGCAGCCAGATATTACTCAAAGACCTGTTCCACTACCCGTCTGACCCGAATTTTGACAGCCTCGGGTCGCTGGAAATTACGGGCGCGTTTATAGATGAGTGCAGCCAGGTGGCCTATCCCGCCTGGCAGATGGTAAAAAGCCGAATTCGCTACAAGCTGGCCGAACACAGCCTGATACCTAAAATGCTTGGCAGCTGCAACCCGTCGAAGAACTGGGCGTATAAAGAGTTTTACAAACCGGCCCGCGATGGTTCGCTCGTACCGCACCGCAGGTTCATTCAATCGCTGCCAACGGATAACCCCTACCTCCACCCCAATTACCTGAAGTCCTTATTGCGGCTCGACAGGAACAGCAGGGAGAGGCTCTATTTTGGAAACTGGGAGTATGATGACGATCCCGCCACACTGATGGACCACGACAGCATTGCCGATTACTTTAGCCCGGCGCACCTAAAACCCGAAGGGCTGAAGTACATGACCATAGATGTGGCGCGAAAAGGGCGTGACAAAACAGTTTTCAGGGTATGGCACGGCTGGGTGTGCATCCGGCGTGAGGCTATTGCCAAAAGCGGGCTTGACGAGGTGGTAAGCCGGGCGAAAATTTTACAGGTGAAATACAACATCGCGCTTTCCAATATTATTGCCGATGAGGACGGTGTGGGAGGCGGTGTGGTAGACTTTCTGCGATGCAAAGGCTTTGTGAACAACTCTACCCCGCTCGAGATGAAGGAAGGCAACACCTATGTAAAACCCAACTTCGACAACCTGAAAAGCCAGTGCAGCATTAAGATATCGGAGATGATTAACAATCGCCTTGTGGGAGAGCTTTGTGATGATGATACCGTACAACAGACTGTTACCGAAGAAATGGAACAGGTAAAACTGAAAGACATCGACAAAGACGGGCGGCAGGGTATTATCCCTAAAGACCGGATAAAAGAATCCATAGGCCGCAGCCCCGACGAATGGGACAGCATCATGATGCGTTACTGGTTTGCCTTGCGTAAGGATTATACCACCCGTGTAAGAGTTGGTTAACCGGACACCGTAATCATTTAATAAAGATTTGACATACTAATGAGCGCGTCCCTGCTCCCCTCTCCTTTGGAGAGGGGTCGGGGGGGTGAGGACGAAAATGAAAAACATCACGCTAAAACAATACGCCGCCCTTCACGATACCTTTCAGTACGATATCCTGCTGGAGCATCTCCGTCCGAACAACACCTTCTCCGGAAGGCGGATGGACAGCAACGCCATGCCGTGGGCTAACGTAAAATACTGTATACGGCTGCTGCCGAAAGTAAGGGATTGGAACGGCATCTGCACGCTTTTCGAAATCTGCTACGATGTAAAGCCGGCTGTATTCTGGAAAACCAGGGTCACGGAATATTTTGCCGCGCGGAAATTTATGCTTAGTGAATTCGAGCGCGTTATTGCCAATGAAGCAAAAATACTCGCCGCCAAAAATACCGATGAACATCTTTGGAAAATGGCCGGGTCTGACAGGCTGAAACCGTATGGCGACACCCTGCCCCTGCTGCAGCTTGGCAAACAACTCGGCCAGTACCCGTTTGACCTGGGCCGAAAGCCGTACGGCGAGATCTTCAGCCTGCTGGCACAAAGCAAGGCGCAAAACGAAGTGGAAGAGGAATACCGAAAACTGCAAAGCAGTTGATTTACAGATAGGTTATGCGTTGATTTGGCCAAGCTCTACGGCGTAGAATCCAGAAACACATTACCTGTCACGAATAACCAAATAAACGCATCAACAAATAAACTATCAATGAAAGACATCGTACGCATATTACAGGATATCGCCGAAGAAAACGGTATTGAATACCATTACGGCAAGAAGGCAGCGCTTAACCTGCTTGATGGCAGCCTGGAGGCCGACAGGGTTTTCCTGCTGCACGAATTTACCAACCGCAAAAGCGGGTATAATACAAGTGGTACCCGGATTGTAGCGGCCAACTACGAAGGCAAGTTCTTTCTGGTGAAGCACAGCGACTTCAGCCAGCAGTATTTTGCCGAACGCGGGGAAGAAGAAAACTCAAAATATACCCTGAACATTGAACCATTGCTGGCGGTGTTTAAAAACTTTGGCAACAGCCTGGCCTGCCTTGGTCTCTCTGTATTGCAATGGGACAACATCGATGTGACCGATGCCCTGGACGCTAATATGGACGGGCTGCTTTGCACATACAAGATTCGCATACCCCTACAACATCATGAGTAACATCAACGAGCTGCTGCTAACTGAATTTGAAGCTCTTAAAAACGAAATTATTACCGCCTATAATGATTCGGGCATGAACGCCTCGGGCAACTGGGCCAGCACGGTAATGCTGGAACTGGAAGACGACAGTATAACCCTTACCGCAGATGATTACCTTAACGGACGCGGGCCGGGCGGACAGCCCCCAAGCGACGTGATTGAAGCCTGGATACGTGATAAAGGCATCGCAAACCAAATGGAATCGGAACTGACTGTGGAAAGCCTTGCATTCCTTATTGCACGAAAAATAGGCCGTGAAGGCTGGCAACCGAAACCGGGCGCTGAATTTGTTGTGGAAAGCATAGCCACTCCCGCACGCATTATGCAAATATTAGACAGGGTAGGCGACATCCAGCTGGAAGACTTCACCAACGATCTTATCAGTTATTTAAAAGCGGCAGGAATATGATAAAGACCATAGAAATTCGCTTTCTCGCGCAACCACGTCCCGGAGACGCTTTCTCGTATACCATCAACATCAACGGACAGAAGATCGTATATACCAGCGGGCTTTCAAACGTGAGCAAAAATTACAGGACAGATGGTGATGCCCATCCGGACGGCATACACATTAAACCGGCACTGTCGCAAACAATAGCACATACTATCGGCAACCTGCAATCGATGAACAGCCATACCGCGGTAAACTACTCAACCGTTGGTAATTCAATCTTTGTAACTGTGAATTATGAAGGCACGCTGACGATTGAGAACATTACCCAGGTGAGTGACCGTATTGCTGTTTACGCATCGGGTGACCTTGCAATGCTTAACGGATTTAACCCCAACAAGCTGAGGATGGCTTACAACAACGATATCCTGCGCTTTCGCGGAAGCGGTACCGGCACACCCCTGTATTGCGATGTAACCTTTGGCAATGTAGCGCTGCAGCTCTACCCTGCCCCTGACGGTTCGTTTTTCCTGAACATGAAACCCTACGCGTCGGCACTTATCAACACCCGGAATTTTGAAGATACCGTTGTAACCAACCTCAATATACCGGTGCCAAATTCATTTGTGTATCCCGCCGAAGGAATTTATCTGAGCCTCAACATCAGTTTCAATATAGCTTATGTTGACGGATCTTCCGACAGCCAAAGTACTTCCTTATCATGGCTGGCCGGGGCCGAGCAATATGGAGATTACCATATTTTTGATGTGCAGAACATTCTGGTACTTTCACCTTTTATGAAAGATACAGCCGACCGCTATTACCTGAAGTACTGGCAGGGCTATCCGTTCGATATCGGCCTGTACCTGAATCCGGTGAAGAAATTCTCAGTTTTAAATGAGAGTGTATTGCTTGGGCAGCAGTTTAGCATCAGCTCGGTTACCAGCAGGCTTTTCCTGTCGGATGGCCGCACGGACGAAACGCTGGAAGAGCTTATCCCGATGAAGGAAGGCCATAACCTTCTCCGCGTTACCAACGAATCCAACCCTGCCCTGCCGGATAAATATATCCATTTGGAAAAAGTGCCTTATACCTGCGGGGTATACCTGAAATGGCTTAACAAATATGGAGGCTACAGCTACTGGCTGTTTGAAGACACGTATTCTGCCGAACGCGGCGCCAAATCGCTTGGCGAGCTCGACCGTGATTTCAATAACCTGGAAGACAGTTTTGGCCGCACAGCACTTATTGGCCGTGAAAGCCAGGACACCCTGAAGATCGTGGCTGAACTGCTTACTGCCGACGAGAGCCGGATTGTAGAAGGGATACTCGACAGCCCAAAGATTTATTTGTTTACCGGAAAGCCTTTTTCGCAAAACGGCTACCGGAACTGGGTGGAAGTCCAGCTAAAAACCGGAAATGCCCGCATAAAAAACGCGAAGCAGCCGCTCACCAACTTTAGTTTTGACATTGAATTACCGGTGCGGTATACCCAGACACTTTAAAAAGTTTTCAGTCGCAGCCACCATTTTCAGTTTACACTATTCTGTGACTGACCCGACTAAAGAGATTTCCGAAAGTAATAGAAATGCCACTGATACTCTATATAAATGGGGAACGCGCCGACCTGGAAGCCGGCCAGTTAATAGCCCGGACCCTGCAGGTAAACGACCTGAACAGCCTCGACAGCCGGCAGGCAAGCTATACGAATAAATTCAGATTGCCCAAAACAGCCAACAATACCCGCATTATGCAATTTCTTACCCTGCCGGGGAATACCTCTGCCGTGCCATACCAAAAGAATGAATGCAGCCTGTACAGCGACAATGGGGAATGTTTTGTATACAAAGGCCGTGCTGTGGTAACCGATGGCGGCGATAGTTATGATGTGGTGGTGTACGATGGCATTATCGACCTGTATAAGGCTATTGAAAATAAAACGCTCGCTGCTATAGACCTGTCGGAGCTGGAACATGAAAAGAGCGTGGCGGAGGTGACAGGATCCTGGAATGCCTCGGCCAACCTGCCTTACCGGTATATACTGGCCGATTATAATGGCAATACCGGAGATACGGCGGCATCTCCGGCAATGGTGAACATCGACTATTTGGTGCCTGCCGTAAATGTGGCCTGGCTTTGGGAAAAGATATTTACCCACCATGAAATGAGTTATGCCGGAAGCATTTTTGAATCTGAAAGTTTCAGAAACTTATGGCTCACCTATCCAAAAGGCATTGCTACCACCGACGAAGGGACGGAGATCTTTAACAGCACGGAGTCGCTGCCCTACAATGCTTCAGCCAACAGTAGTCTGCCGTGGGGTGACCATCATTGGCGCACGCTCCTTGTAAAATACAATAATCCCGACCCCTTCAATACAACGTACCTGCATACAGACTCCAACGGCTACAGGCTCAAAGTAAAAGAGCCGGGAATTTATAAAATACAGGTAAGCGGCACGATAAACTCTAAGGGCAATGTGCGTTTATTTCTGGGTAAAAATGTAAATTACACCAATAACGACGCGCTTTACAGCGTGCAGGTTTTCCGTGAACTGGCATCCGTAATCAACAGCAATGTAAACTTTGAGGCAGAATCACAGGGATTCGAACTGGCGGCAAATGAAAGCATATCACTTATGATGCGTACCACGGGATACCCTGACACATCCATTCGTTTTCACGATGGTGAGAAATGGGATCTTGAAATCACGCTCAAAAAGTTAACGCTTAGCGATATCAGCTTTTCGGATGCCTTTGCCGATTTCTCGATACGCGATTTTTTGGCGGAGATCGTCAATCGTTTCGGGCTTACGATCCACAAGGGTAAGTATGATAACAATTATGAATTCCGTACGCTGGAGGAGCAGTTGCAAACCGCCCAGGTAACCGACTGGAGCAGTAAATTCAGCAAAAAGCTATCGGAAGACTACATCTATGGCAGCTATGCCCAGCGCAACTGGTTCCGCTATAACTATAATGATAAAGAAAGCACCCATAATGACGGGTTTATAGATGTGGCCAATGTAAACCTGCCCGACAGTAAAGACCTGATTAAATCGAAGATATACAGCCCCGAAAAGCAAAAATCCGTATACCTGAACCGCCCCACAAATGTATACAGGCTTTGGGATAAAGAGGTGAAAGAAGACCCCGCCGAAGGTGAAGACCCCGTAACCTACAAAGCGCTGGACAAACGATACTACCTGCTGAGGGCAGAGCAAAAAAATATGCCCGTAACGCTGTATTCCCAAACGGTGGAGGGTACGCAGCCGGCTTCGTCGGTATGGGTGGAAAATTATTGGAGATTGTCTTTCTCCGACATTATCCAGGAATATTACCAGCCCCTGGCCCAGGTCCTGGAAAAAGCCCTTATTGTTACCGTAGAACTCTGGCTAAAGGATACCGACATTGCCAACTTCGATTTCAGGAAGCTGTATTACTTCGAGCAGCTGTCATCCTGTTTTATGATGAACAAGATAAGTAACTACGTGCAGGGCAGGCCGACAAAATGTGAGCTTGTGCGTGTAATTCCGGCAGCCCCTGAACAGGAAGAACCGCCAATTGCCATTACCAGGGTAAAAACAGCGGGCTACTACGCGCAAACCTTTTTTACGGTGAATATACCGAACACGAGCCTGGTCTTTGAATACAAAAGAGTTGGTGACAATGGATGGGGAAGTATCGGTTTCAGCAATATTACAAACTCCTGGGGGTATCACCTCTCTCCTCCCGGGACATGGATGTTGCGTATAAAGGCCGGAACAATATATTCCAACACTGTAGAGGTGCCAATACCATCTACGGCGCAGTACGATTTTTAAAACAAAAAATGAAATGGCAAAAAACAAGATAATACTGGGAAAGCTTGATATCGATGCCAAAGACCTCGTAAAGAGTTCGATGGACATAAAAAAGCAAATTGATGAACTGGTCGAAAAGCAGGGAAAGCTTACCGAAAAAGGTAAGGAAAGCTCGGCGCAGTTTATAACTAATGAAGCCGCGATAAAAAGTCTGGAAGCTGCCTACAAAAGCCAGATCGCAGCTTTGAGTGCCTATACCAATGAAGAAGGCAAGATTATTTCGCAGAAAAAAGCGGTAAAAGAAGCTGTTAAGGAAGTGAACAACAGCGAGAATGACTACATTAAAAATAATAAGGAACTGCTGGAACTGAAAAAGCAGCTGAACAGCAACAGTGATGATTATGAAAAACGCCTGGCAAAAATAAATGCTAAGATAATGGAGAACAATGCCTGGCTGCAGGAAAACGGTTCGGAACACGCCAAGCTGATTACGACCATGCATGACTACAAGCAGCAGATCGCGGATAGCTTTGACAGTATTAATATTTTCAACGGAGGCATTACAGGTTTCATTTCACGCGCGCAGGAGGCAGGAGGCGTAGGCCCGCTGCTTTCGGGTGCCTTTAAAGGAATCACGGGAGGTATAAAGGGCATGGGCGAGGCTATAACCAAAAACCCGGTGGGCGCCATACTTGCTATACTTGTACCCATTATACAAGCCATATTTAATGCCTTTAAAAGCTTTACCCCTATTGTGGAAAAAGTAGAACAGGTAATGGCAGGTATAGATGCTGTGTTCCAATCGGTAAAGAACTCAATTATAGGCCTTTTAACCGGAGCCACTTCCATTGGTGACTTTTTTTCCGATTTTGCCTCTTCGGCGGCAGAAGCCGCTGACGAAGCCATGAAACTGGAGGAAGCCCAGCAAAAGCTGAAGGCCCAGATGGAATTGCAGGAAATTGCAAATGAGGAAGCAAAAAGGACTATAGATGACCTGAAAGCCTCATACGAAGACCAAACCAAAAGCGAGGAAGCACGCCTTAATGCATTGAAGCAGGCTACGGAAGTTGAAACCACCAATTTTAAACAGCGTAAAGCACAGGCGGAAGAAGCCTATCGCATTGCCCAAGGTCAGATAGCCGCCGGAAAAAACTTAAGCAAAGAGGAAAAAGCGCTGCTAAAGGAAAAAGGAATTGCCTACGCACAGGAACTGGCAGAACGAAAAGCCATAACAGAAGAAGAACTGGAAGCGCTCAAAAAAGCACAGATTGACCGTAGCCGCATATATGGTGAGGAATCGGCGATGTACCGCCGCCAGGCACAAGACAAGAAGAATATTGAAAGCCAGGTACAAGCTGACACACTTGCAAGGCAACGCGATGCCGAAGACAAAGCGAAAGAACTGGCAGACAAACAAAAAGAACGGCAGGATAAAGCGCTGGAACGACAGAAACAACAATTTGAGTTATGGGCAGCGGAGGCTGACGCACATGAGAAATCGCTGGAAGAACGGCTAAAGTATGAGGACGATTACGCCTCCAAGTCGATTGCCATACTTCAAAACGAACTGAAGCTTAAAAAGATTTCGCTGGAGGAATTTAAAGCCGCAAAACTCGGGATAGAAAAGACCCAGGCCGAAAACAAGTTGCAAATAGCACAGGATAATGCCAAAGCTACCCTTGAGCTATGGAAAGAAGAAAACCGGTCTAAAATGAAAGCCGGTGAAGACCTGACTGCCGCAATGGTAGAGGAGGAAGCGAAGAGGCTTAGCTTTATAAAAGACGAAAACATGAAATTGCTGGCCGCCAAGATGCAGCTTAACGCAAAAGACGTGGAGGATAAACATAATAGCAATGTAGAACTGACACAGAAAGAAGCAGAATTCCTGACTGAAATGCTTCGCCTTCAAAATGAGTTTAACAGCCAGATAACGGCGAATGATGAAGCGCTAAAGGAAGCTGATAAAGCAAGAAAACAAGAGGAACGGGATAATGCCGCGGCTAAGAGAGCTGAGTTATATGAAGAAAAACTAAATGCCGAACTGACAGAATATGAAGAAGCCAAACTCCTGGAGCAGCAACGCTATGAAGAAGAACTGGCTGCTTTGGAAATAAAACGGCAGGACGGATTGATAAGCGAGCAGGAATTTGAAGATAAAAAAACAGAAATGGCTGCTATAAATGCGGCTAATAAAGGTAAGATAGAAGAAGCTTTTGTAAACTTTAAACTGGCCCAGCAAAACAAACTGATGGGTGATATGGCTACAATACTTGGTAAGGAAAGCAAGGCGGGAAAAGCCTTTTCTATTGCGCAAGCTACTATCGACACCTATCAGAGTGCTGTGGCAGCTTATAAGTCGCAACTTACCATGGATCCGAGTTCACCTGTTCGGGGTGCTATAGCTGCCGCTGCCGCAGTAGCCATGGGATTACGAAATATACAAAAGATAGCGGGTGTAAAAGAACCCAAATTCGAAAAAGGCGGCCTTATGGGCATTGGCGGCAACCTTCATAGTGCCGGCGGTACAAAATTCGTAGGATCGGACGGCACAAGGTTTGAGGCAGAGCGCGGGGAGCTGATTGGGGTACTGAACCGCAATGCGGCACGGCACTTTATGGCGTTTAACAATACCTTTCCATCAGGGGGGACAGCCACACCGAATTACTTCGCTAGTGGTGGTATAGTGTCGCGTGAAATAGCACAACAGGGCATGAATATGGACGAGCTGGCAATAAAAATAGCTGAGGCCAACCGCAGCCTGCCATCACCGGTTGTAGCTGTAGAAGATATTATTACGCGTGGCAACAGCTATGTACAGGTAAAAGAAGGCGCTAATTTTTAATAAAAAGGAGTTGCCTCAAAGTGTTTTTTGAGACAACTCCTTCGCTGTCAGGCACTATTTTGTTACGAGCCTGTTAAAAACACCCTGGAGATAGTGTGCTGTTTCAGGGTCTACATCTTTTTTCTTGTCAAGCACCATGCATCCCACTATCTTGTTTGCCTTTAAGAATTCTACATCGGCCATCGTAAGTGTTACAATAGTCCGGTACCCTTTTGGTGTTGTCCAGTCATCTACCTCGGCCTTAGGAAAATTAAGAGTCTTACCGTTCTCAAAGTGAAGTACAACGCCTTTCCTGCCATCTACAGGCAAATCAGCTGATACATTAATGGTTATTGTATATTTATCGGCTTTGCCTTTTTGTTTCTTAAAGACAATATGTTTATAATTCCTGTTTACAGTCTCAAAACCTTTGCCGTAAGAATCTTCATAGGGCTTAATATAGCCATCATAAAACTTGTCTGTGTATTCAATACCGCCAATAACCTCAAACGGATAGAAACCAAAATCTGCGTCGTACTGATAATATATTTTGTCTTTATCATCTGTCAGTTCGAACCTTATCCTGTTTAACCCCATATCTTTATAATGTTCAACAGCGGTAACCTTAAAAACTCTTCCTTCAAGTGCGGAAGGAGTTGTTCTGTCACTAAATTTTTTGTCTTTTTTATATTTGAAAAGCATCTTTTCAGATTCATAAAATTTCTCGTAGCCTTTCTGATCATACGAAGGTAGAGGGAGAATTTTGACCTCTTTATTGAGAAGAAGTTGGGGCATATTGCCAGGGTTGTTTTGAGCAATTGCCGGAAGGGATAATAGTACGGCAAATAATAAAATAATTTTTTTCATGGCTTAAATATTAATGTTAATTATGAGACAAATATAATAAAATACTTATACGATTATATTCTTACATGTAATATTTCTTTAAATCTTAAAGCTTTGTTGCAAAACATACTAACGGGATGGAAAAATTATCTCAGTAAAAGCGACATAACAGAAGAAAAGGCAAGAATCAGGGCAGCAATTTGCGCGGCCTGCCCCAATGCAAAACACGGAAAACTACTGGCTTTTGTAAAAGACCGGCTTAAAGAAATAGAAGGTGCTTATTGTGCTGCCTGTGGCTGCCCGCTTTCGGCCAAAATACGCTCCAACGATATTTGCCCCGAAAACAAATGGCAATGACCCGCTACGAAACTATTGTAAGCCTTGGTGACAACTTTGTAAAGCTGATGGGGAAAAACCTTATCCCGATACATATATTGGACTGGAAAGTGTATTATGAAGTATACCTGAAAGAGCTTGCCGCAAATGGTACAACCATTCGCCCGCGCGACAAAAGCCTTGCGGCCAATGTAGTAGCCGACGAGTATGATATAAGCAAGCGCACAATGTATAACATCATCGCCTTTATGGAAGCAAACTGATACTAAAGGCTTTGGCGGAGCGTGATATCTTTGTTTACGGGAGCATCAGGATTACTGTTGTCACAAAAGTTTACTACAGCATTTATTTTTTGCTGCTCATCCTTATCGGCGACAACTATGGCAAAGCACGATCCGTTGCTTTCATCATAATATTCTGAGCCTAAATGTTCGTCACCTGAAACATCATCGGTAAAGGATTCGCCTCCAATGAAGAAGAGTGCGCCCAGGTGTGCCTTGCCATGCTTTTTCAGTATCGCTTTCTCATTTTCCATAAGGGTGAAATCATACTCTAATGTAGTGAGGTTTATCCTCGTGATATCAAGCTGGTAAAAATGTTTATCGGTAAATGCGGTAAGATGATAGCCGGCATTCAGTTTAAGTTCTTCCGGAAAGTAAGTGGTGTCCTTATCGATAAGAATATAGTCGTCTATAACTTTAAGAGGTTCGTTATATTCTGATTTTTCGATAGCCGCCAGCCACTCCGGCGAATACAGCGACCTGTCTTTTATGTAAAGGGTGCTCGTGTTGCCTTGCCCGGGAGAGGCAAGGGTATCTTTGCCTTGTGTAACTTCCTCTTTAATATCTGTGCCCTTATCTTCCTTACATGAAATAAACAAAAAGGCAGCAATGATAATTATATATTTCATAGATTCTACAAGTTTTCGTTGGTTCTCTCAAATATAAGAAAATTATTTATGCCGTTGAGAAGGCATTACGCTGAAAAAATGCTCAAAATACCAGTAATTACTGGAAAATCTGGTGAAAGTATGCTTTCCCGAAAGTCTCAGAAACCCGCCGTATCTTTGCAGTATCAAATTTGAATAGCGAAATGGCTGATTAACCATGATCCATTTCCAGGTTCAATTGATTCCGGAATCAATATTCTTAAGACTTTTCAAGATTTCCTTGCGTGTTGGGTGGTTATCAGTAAATAACCAAATCAACGTATCAACACAAAATGACAGGAAACATTTATATCTCCGGCCAGATAGGCACCTTTGACGGCACTCCCGGCATAGATCTGGTAGACGTGGTATCCCAAGTGAAGAAACAGCTTAAAGCCACCGCCTTTAATGTGCACATCAATTCAGAAGGCGGCCTGGTAGATGTGGGATTCGACATTTACCATTACCTCCGCTCACTCGGCAAGCCCATAACCACCATAGGGAGTGGCATCGTAGCCAGTATAGCAACGGTTATTTTTATGGCCGGCAGCAAAAGGGTGATCCGTGAGAACACGCCCTTTATGATCCACCTCCCGTGGGGCGGATCTATGGGCACTGCTGATGAACTGGAACAATTTGCCGGACAGCTGCGTGCCATTGAAAAAAAGATGGTGGGCTTTTACAAAAAAGCCCTCAGCATCGAGGAACAGGCCATTGTACCCTTGCTGAAAAACGAAACGTGGCTTACGGGCAGACAGCTGGCCGATCTCGGATTTACGACCTCGCGGCAGGTTAAGGCCGCAGCCAAAGCTTTCTTAAAGACCAATTCTACCATGAACGGAACATTTTCCGAAAAAGACAGGCACTGGATGGAAAGCCTGTTTGAGCGTGTACTGGGTAAATTCAGGCACAACCACATCCTCAACAAAGTGGTGCAGGACGCTACCGGCATCGAGATCGATTTCACCGACCTGCCCAATGACGGAAGTATTGAGACCGGGCTTATGGGAACCGTAGACGGCCTGCCGGCAGAAGGCGAATACCTGATGCCCGATGGTTTTACCTACGTGTTTGAAGCCGGCGAGCTGACAGAGATCATCGAAGCCGAAGAAGATGCAGAAGCTGCTGCCCTGCGTGCGGAAAACAAAGCATTGAAACGCCAGCTGGGAACCATAAAGAGCGAAGTGCTTGCCCTGAAAAGGCAGGTATCCAGCAGGTATAGTCCCGATGGTAAAAAAGCTTCGGCAAGAAAACCGGGGGAAACGGATAAACTTGGCGGAATGAAAGAATATTTGCGTTCTAAAAAAGGAAAATAATGGCGCTTATTAATGCAGATGCCCTTACACTGAATGCCCGTGAGGCAGAAACCATGAGCGAGGTGATCTTTAAAAGGGTTTATAACGACTCTGACCTTGCCGAATATCACGAGATCGAGACCGGTATCGACGTAAAAACACAGATCGCTTTTGCCGGAAGGCTCGGATTGCTTGGTAAAAAAGCTACAGGCTGTACACCAAACGAGGCCGGGGGCTTTGAACTCACCCAGAAATTCTGGACTCCCGTGCTGGAGGATTTCCGCCTGAAACATTGCCAGACGGATATGCCTGCGCTGTTAAAACTTTTCAGGAAATCCCAGCGCATCAATCCAGACTTCTTTGATGCCGTAGGTACCGAGGAATTCGGAGTGATTATCTCTGCCGTGGAAACGTCTATGCTGGAGAATATGCACCGTAAAATATGGTTCAACGACACTACTGCCGAAACGATTGCCGACGGCGGCGTGTTTAAAAACGGTACCGACCTGGACTATTTTAATTCGTTTGACGGGTTATTCAAACAGATCTTTACTGAAGTGCCTGCAAACGCGGCCAACCGTGTTGCCATTACACAAAACACAGGAAACTCATATGCCGGCCAGGCGTTGCCGGAAGATGCAGCGCTTGAATTGTTTGAGAAAATGGTAACCGCTGCCGATGAAAGGCTTGTGGCCGCAGACGATGCCTTTATCCTGGCGACACGTTCGCTGGCCGATAACTATCGCGCCACGCTGCGAAACAGGAATCTCGGATCCGGTTTCCTTGAAGTGGTGGAAGAAGGCAGGCCAAAACTGTATTTTGACGGCATTGAAGTAAAAGTGCGTTACGACTGGGATCGTTACATAAAAACATACCAGGATAACAACACCAAATGGAACCTGCCACACAGGGCGGTATTTACAACCAAGTCAAACATTCCTGTAGGTACGCTCAGCGAAGACGACCTTACCAAGCTGGATGTGTTTTATGACAAGACCCTTAAAACAAACATCATGGATGCGGCCTATACCATTGATGCCAAACACCTCGAAGCGTATATGACCGTGGCGGCATATTAGGCTTAGCCGTTTAAGGTTTAAGGCTTCGAAGTTCCGCACAACCATCCGGAATTATCAAATAAACGAATGACCGCATCAACCATAGACAATACTTCAGAAAAATCTAAAAACAAATGCCAATAGATTGTACAGGAATTTTAACCGCAGATATACTATTCGATTGTGCTAATGCTCCTATAGGCGGCATAGAGCAGAATGTAGTGCTTATTAATAAAGAAGACATCGACACGACAGCGACCACAACCGATGCTTCCAACAGGGTACTGGTAACCAACCTGCAGCTGAAACCCGGAAAGACCGGCTACCTGCTAAGTGGTGTAAAACAATCCAATGGGAAAGCATGGGAACTGGTGAAGAAAGAAAATGCCCCTGATAAATTCAAGCATACATTCTCGGGTGTGATTTTTAACCCATCCGCAGAAAACAAACTGCAGGCCGACAGCCTTTCTAAAGGCGCCAAATACGTAGCGGTTGTAGAACAGGTATGGAAAGGTACCGGGAGCGAAGATGCTTTTGAGATACTTGGCCTTTCTTCCGGACTTGAGCTGATGACGATGACTAACAGCTCTAAGGAAAATGACAACATGATCATGTTTGAAATTTCTTCCGCTGACGGTTTTGAAGAAGTAACCATGCCAAAGACATTGCTTGATGGTACGTATGTAGCCACCAAGACAGCATTTACCAACAAGTTTAAACAAGATCCGAACTAGTGGATTTTTCCGCTATGGATATCGCGACCCTTACCCGTTCTGTTACGGGTGAGGGCGTGCGATACCTGGAACTTTTCCTAAAGGAATATGTTTCTCTTTTCGGCGGGCCAGTAAACCCGTCGTGTCCCAAATGTCTAACCGAATACCTACTGAGGTACAAAAATCATCACAAGACTATGGAAAACCCATCAAAATACAGGCTTCATGCCCGGTATGAAAACATTCCGCTGGAGTTTGGATCGCCCATACTCGTAAACAACAGCAATATCACCGATGCTTACGCCCTTAAGCTACTGGAACAAAAAAATGGTGAACGATACTTTATCCACATCCCCGAAAAACCTGCAACAATAGCAGTACAGGCAGCACAATTGAAAAAAGCCGTAAAAAAAGCCACAAGGGTGAAAAAAAAAGAACCGGCAAAAGACACCATAAGTGATAATTCAGAAGCGACTTTAAGTAATCTGCCTTCCGAATGAAAACATTACTTATAGACGTTTGGAAAAGGCTTACTCCCTGGAATAAATCGGCAGATGTATATGCCAACGATACCGACAATGCTTATCCGGAGCGCATGGACCGGCTTATAAATAACAGCGTTACCGCAAAGTCGGCGGCTTCCATAATGGTACAATACCTCATCGGTAAGGGTTATGGTGAAGAAAATAATGCTTTGACAATAAACAGGGATAAAAACCTTAAGCTTATTGATTTTGCGGACGATGTAGCAGACGACCTGGTGAAGCAACGTGGGGCTTTCATACATATTAACTGGAATGCGTTGTACCAGGTATCCGACTTTAGTGTCCTGCCATTTGAATGGTGCCGCATTGGTAAAAAAGACAGCAACGACTACGCCGGAAAAATTGCAATCTGCAAAGAGTGGCTGAAACCAAAAAGATCGGACATTCAATTGATCGATGTATACAATCCCCGTAAAAAAGTGATCGACGCCCAGGTAGAAAAAGCCGGTGGCTGGGAAAATTACAAGGGCCAGGTACTTTTCATCAATATGGATACCAAGCTTCTCTATCCATTATCAAGAATCGACTCAGTAGCTGATGACTGCGATAGCGAAGCTCAGGCTGCGGTGTATAAAAATCGCCTGTTGCGGAAAGGTTTTTTTGGGAATACCCTGGTAGTAACAAGGCCATTGGTTGCCGAAGGCCTTGAATCAGGAGGCAGGTCTTTGCATGAAGCCGAAAGTGAAAGAGAGCAATTTCAGCAGGCAATAAAAGACAGCCTCGGCGCAGAAAATACCGGAGGGGTTTTATGCCTGGAAATGGACTTTGCCGGAGAAAAGCTGGAAGATGCCATTTTGATAAAACAGATCGAAAGCAGAATTGACGACAAGCTTTTCAGCTATACGGAAACAAGTGTAAGGGAAAATATCCTTGTGGCGTTCAATAACCTTCCGGCGGGACTTATCAAGAACAACGAATCTTCATTGTTTGGCAATTCGGGCGAAGCCATCCGGGAAATGAAACGCACTTACTGGGAAAATACCACAAAAGAACGCAATCTGCTAACATCGGTACTGAACCTCCTGCTGGCAATATCTCAGGATCACAGCAATAGAATTGTAGAACCACTAAAACTAATAGAAGATGCAGCCACTAATAACACGGAATGATATTTCACGATATCGCCAGATCGCGAAAGCAGTAAACGACGATAAACTTAGAGAAATGATCCTTGATGCCCAGTTGCTGGATCTTCAGCCTCTATTGGGAGAAGAGTTTTATAATAAAATACTGGCCGCTCCTGAAGATTATACCGAATTTTTGAATGGAGGCATTTATGAGCATGACGGAATCAGCTATACCAATTACGGACTAAAAATGGTGCTTGCCTATTTCGCCTATGCACGCTACATGATGTTTTCATCAATTACAGACACGCCATTTTCAGTAGTTGAAAAACTTAATAGTGAGAGCCGCCCTGCAGACAGGACTGATAAAAAATCTATTTATAATCTTAACCGCGATGTAGCGATGCAGCTTTGGGGAAATGTAAAAAGTTACCTGATAAGGACAGGTATTTTACAGAATTCCTGTCATTTAAGTAAAAGCGGATTGCGATTTAAAAAAGTGAAATAACATGATATATATAAGCACACTTAGCGATACCCGTTTTACCCTGAACGGGACAGAGTACCTAAAGAATTACATTTCGACCGTGAAAGGCAACAGGATTGAGCTGTTTAATTGCTATGAGCGCAAAGATATGCTGGTTCCCTTGACTGAGTGTACGCAGATATCGCTGAACGGGTCTGTATACGAAACCGCAGAGGAATTACAATCGGCGCTGCTCACGGTAACGTACTCCAGATTCACGATGGGCGATGGATCTGCCTATATGCAGAATAATAAAGGGCGCATTATCAGTCTGGGTTACCTGACTACAGAAAATGCACCATATAACGAGGTCTTATCAAAAATAAACGAAACTTCGTTTATTATCACCGAAACCGAATCGCCCGTTCTTATTTCCGCATTTAAAACAGAAAACGGATTATCCAAAAAATATACATTTCTCTTTCTGGGAGGGAAAGGAACATGGGGACTTAATGCCTCTCCTGTAGCTGCATTTAATCTTGTCCAGCTGGCGCCTGAAACCCTTACTGTAGCAGATTTGCAGGAGAATGATAATTCCGTTATCATTTCACTGCCAGAGATTTCAGAAGGCGATTTTTTAGCAAATGCAAGCGCTGAAGAACACGATTTTACAAATACTGCTAAAACTTATTATTTCAGTTATGTTGAAGATGAGATACTATACATAAAACGATTTATTGGTGAATCCGGTGTTTATGGTGGAACAGGATTACTTTTCGCAGATAATGATTTTATAAGTACCACAACCGGAAATATCGAACCTGGGCCAGCAACTCCTACTCAGGATGAAGTTACCCAAGCCGGGAATATTATAGACAACAAATCGGTGATATTTACAGCCGGATCTGGTAGTCTGGAAATTTCTAATGAAGGGTTTGATTATATTAATAATGAGAATCGCGTTAATCTCCGTTTTGCAGAAGGATCAGAAAACGAAGCTGAAACGATTACTTATACAATACCACACAAGGGAGAAGATGATAACTTTGCCATGATAAGCGACATTAACAACCTAAATTTTGAAAGAGTTCTACAAAATGGCAATAATGCTGCAACACCAATTTTCATTAATAACTATCAAATAAATCCTGAATTTGATGCCGTAGCAGAAATAAATATAAACGGAAAGATTAATCTTAATTCGAATACTGCATGTACTATTATTGGAAAAGGTGCGGGGAAGAGTAATTCAGGAAATTATAACACCCTTTATGGAGCATATGCTGGGTTTAGTAATACGACAGGGACATCAAATGTAGCAATAGGTTATAGTTCGCAATGGCAAAATGTCACCGGCTCCTATAATATATCTATAGGACATAATACGTTAGGAAAAAGTAATTCAGACAGTAATGTAGGAATTGGATATATTTCTTTAATGAACTTATCAGGCGGTATAAGAAATTGTGCTATTGGCCGAGCTGCAGGCCTTGCTTTTACAACAGGAAATAGCAATGTTATTTACGGCTATCAGGCATTAGCTACTAATATTGATGGCAACCTAAATACTGTTATAGGCAGCAGCGCAATGCAAAATGCCACTGCTGGAAGTTCTAATGTTTGGATTGGAGGAATTTCATCAAACAATTATGGTATAAATGTTTCTCACGGTTCCTACAATACTTTTATTGGCACCGATCTTATTTTGACAGAAGCTGAAAAAACGGGTAATAACCAAATAGTTATTGCAGATGGTCAAGGAAACCGTGCAATTGAAGCAAATACACAAGCCGGCACTATAAAGATCATGGGTAAAAATATTCTATTGGTAGATAGTGATAGTCCGTTACAGCCGCAAAACATATGGATTAATGATATCCCTACAGAAATGAACCCGGATACGCTTTATTTTGTCGAAGATACAAGTGATGAATATTTCGGTGAATATTCTGCCGCTGCCTCAGGAAACACAGTTATAAACATTCCCCATCACCTTAACACTATTCCAATGTGGGTAAATGTAACACCTGCTAACCTCAATGCTACCGGATCATTTTTTATTGATAAAGACGAAGTTAATATTATTTTAACGTATCTCTCTGCGCCATCAGGTACTCTAAAATTTAATATTGCTTACAAATCATGATACATCTTGCAAACAAAACATATAAAACTACAAGACCGTACACCATTCTGTGCGGGCAAAAGACCATATACGGAAAGCAATCGATTTGTTATGAGTTAGGTGCTGTCTATGCGCGCGCAAATGCTGAGAATTTCACTATACCTGATACTCGTGAAAAACTGCTTCTAAACGATTTTATACGATCCCAAAAAAAATCAGGCCTCTTTCAAAAAATGGACTTAGTATTCATTTTTGGATATAATAATATTCAACTATCGGGGTTTTCACGTATTAATTTAAAAAACCCTGAAGGTAACCTCGCTACAGTTTATGGTGGTATGTCATATATTGCCGGAGGCTGGAAAGGCAATGGTACCGATGGTTATATAAGTACAGGATTTAATCCGGCAATTGGCAATAATAATTACACTATAAACAATGCTTGCAGGTTATCTGTCATCTATACATCCGGAGGAGGAGCAATAGATGGCATAAATGGTACTACGCATAATCGAATGTTTCTTAATAGTAGTGCCAGCCACAGGATAAACTCAACTACAGGACTTACTTTAGGAGTGAGTATGAGTGGAACAGGACTGAAAATGATTGCGAAAAACAATTCCGCTGAGTCATACTTTATAAATAAAAATGTACTAACAACACTTGCTCAGCCATCAGCTACAGTATATAATGGTGAACAAATATTATTTAAAAGTGGGGCTGCTAATTTTAGCACTGCATGTCAGTCGGCCTATATGGCTGGAGCGGCAATTAACTTTCAGGAGTCTCAATCCTTGAGAGCAAATTTCAACAATCTTCTTACACGGCTTGGGCTTAATGCTAACGCATAAATATAATGATATTTGCAAAAGCTACTGCTGTGAAATCAATCATCTTTTTTATACTGCAACAACTAATCTCCCTGCATTCAGGAAGCTTTTTTGTAAAAATTAAAGCATCATTCTACCTTTCAATTCCCATCAGCCTATTCTCATGGTGTGTGGAAAAAATTACCGACTGGACCATTTCAAACCAAGCCTATATTGCCGGAGTGCTTACGTGTATTGCTCTCGATCACATTATTGGAAGCATTTTCCATGCCTTTAAACTTCGTGATTTTACATTTAAGAAAAACGCAACAGGGCTACTAATGAAACTTTCATTGTGTGCAGCTTCAGTAATGCTTTTCGAAATCATTGGTGACACGATACAAGATGTTTCCTGGGCCTACGATTATTTAAAAACCATTACCCGGCTTATTGTGATACTTTATCCTGCCGGCAGTGCTTTCATGAATATGAGCGCGCTTACCAATGGTGCTTTTCCACCATTAGGATGGATTAACAAGATAAAAGCCTTTAACGAAGACCTGGATTTGAACAGAATAAAAAGCAATGGACAAAATAACCCTTGAAAGGATACAGCAGTTACACCCAAAAATCCGGCAGGAAGTTAATGACGCATACCTTTTTGCGAATAAAAACCTTCTGGGAAAAGGGCTACGCTTACGATTCGCATATACGCTAAGATCATTTGCCGAGCAAGATAATCTATATGCTTTAGGCAGGACAAAACTATTTGACAATAATGGCAATAGGCTTGGAATAGTAACCAAAGCCAGAGGCGGTGAATCTGTTCACAACTATGGCCTTGCTTTCGATATCGTACTGCTTGTTGACAGCAACAATGATGGTACATTTAATACGGCTTCATGGGATATTAAACGTGATGACGATCATGATCAAAAACCAGACTGGAAGGAAATAGCGGACTACTTTAAAAAGCTTGGATGGAAATGGGGTGGTGATTGGAAGTCTTTCCCTGATTACCCACATTTTGAGAAGACTTTTGGCCACACCTGGAAATCTCTGGCAGGAAAATACAAGGCAGGAGATACATTTAGTGAGACTATTAACGGACAGGTTTATAAATGGGTGAATCTATGAAAAAGTATATAACATCAATATTAATTGGCCTTCTACTTCTTTTAGCTTTCTACCAGTGTGAGAACCGAAACAATCTAAAGACAACTACAGATAATAATCTACGGGCACTAACCGATTCTGTAAAATACTATAAAAACAAAATTGGAACACAATCTGCAACCTTGCAAACATTACAACTAAACGCCGACCAGTTAGAGGAATTAATACTGCAGAAGGACTCGCAACTGGCCAGCCTCAAAAAAGAGTTCTCAAAACTACACTCAGTAGTAAAATTTGAAACCAAAACAGTGTTAGACACCATACATATCGTCTACAACGATACTGTGCCTCATAGTTTTAAACGTTCCGGCGAAATAAAGTCCCAATGGTATAGTCTAAGGTATACATCAGGCCAAAAAGGCATTGCTATTGACTCGTTCCGGACATGGACTTCAACATCAGTACTAACGGGGATAAAAAGAAAATGGCTGTTTGGAAGGCCCGTGGTTACAACAGATATTACAAACATCAATCCTTATGTTACTGTCACAGGTATAAAGTCAGTTGAAGTGGTAGTCCCGGAACCCATTTACAGAAAGTGGTATGTATGGCTTGCAGCTGGAATTGCCGGTGGGTATCTCATGGCGAAATGATCTAACTGAAAATTTCCCTGAACACTTCCAGTGAGTTGGGCTTCCGGAAGCCATCCAGATGAAAAGTATAATAATCTAAAAGTATTTTCAGCAACGCCTGCCTTTCTGAAACATGAAAGGCTCTGGCGCTGTTGTCAAATTTTAATGCCATTAGCGTTCGCAATAACAATGTTTCTTTGTCTGTCAGACATGTTTCCGACTCGTAGGGCATAAATACACCTTCAGTCATCTCAAAATAAGGATGACTTGCATTATTATCCGGATAGAAGCCTAAAAACTTAGTTATTTCGAGAAGCATGATCAGGTGAAAGTTTGCAGCATGATCGTTATTATCAAGCCACAGAAAGGCAGTCTCAAGAAAAGAGTAAAGATTTTCATTTTTTTCTTCTTCCCTGATGCAATGATGCAATATTTCTGAAAGAAACAAGGCTATAGAGGTCTTTACGATATCAGTATTAACAGAAGAATACGGATGAGCCAGCCTGAGTTCTTTAAAATACTCTAAGGTACCTTTATTTTTATGCACAGCCTGAATCTCAAGAATAGAAAGTGGTTGGAAATAAACCATCTTCTGTGCAGCTTTTCGGGAAGAAAAAGCATCCCTTACATAGTATGATTTTAATCCATCAGATTGTGTAAAACACCGTACAACAAGTCCTTTATCCTGATGTCTTATTGTACTTATTACTATAGCTTTCGTGGTAACCTGCATGAAGCCTATCGTATGATCATTACCTTTTTCACCTTCGTTTCCGTACCGTCTTCCGAGGCAATAAAGATCATATATACGCCCGATGCGACTTTATGTTTTCCGAATGCACGTGTATTCCAGAGTACCGTGCCGCCTTCAGAGGTGGTCTCAAAAACAAGATTCCCTTCTATATCAGTAATCTTAATGTTAGCCTTATCAATAAGCCCGCTTATATTTACGTCCCCTTCAAAATTCGGGCGTACAGGATTGGGAAAAACATACACTTTGCTTAAATCGCCCGCGGCTTCTGTTGATGTTCCTTTATATGACACCATGCCCTTGTCGGTAGCAAAAAACACCTCTCCTGTCCTGTTATCAATCTCTATATCATTGATGTTATTGCTGGGAAGCGGCGAATTCTCCTTTGTAAAATGGAATAGTGTGCGTTGCCCGTCGGGAGATACCAGGAATGCCCCTGCCCCTGACGTACCTATCCATTTATTGTTTGATCCATCTACAAGAATGTCGGTTATAGCCTGTTCATACATCAATTCCTGCGCCAGGCCGTCATCCATAATTATAATTGGGTTCACCCTAAGTTCATTTTCAGTAGTAAAACGATCAATGCTTGATAGTACACGCAGTCCCCTGCTGGTACCAATCCAAAGCCGATTATTGTTATCAATTGCAAGAGACATCGCCCTTATACTGGGTAAATTCCCTTCTTCCGAAATAATCATCAGTTTGTTACCTAGACTTTCATTAAAAGCGACAACACCACTCTTGCCCGATGGCAGCCATTTGGTACCATTCCTGTCTATAACCATTTTGCCGTAACTATCTACTCCCGAAACAGCTTCTTCAAAATTATATGCTGCCCAGCTGTTATTGGAAGGCGTAAATTTTTTCAATGCTTTTTTAGTAAGTCCGTTCGCTACCCACAAACTTCCACTCCTGTCAAATGTACCACCAAGTATCCGGACATTTACAAAATTCGCAGCTTCTTCCTGATTTTCAGGGCCATCATCACCGTTATACAGTGTCACCGGCACATCGTTTTCAAGTTTCAGCATACCTGAATGATGCGACTGCAGGTATACCTCATTCTCATTATTGGGATTAGTAGTTACATCTACTATAGATTTGAATTCTCCCAATACAGATATTTCTTCATAAGGAAGGTTTGTCCAGCCATTTGCACCGAATTTGCTTACACCATATTCTGAAAAGTCGGGTACATAATCAAAAGAGTAGCTGCCATGTACGGCCCAAAGGTTGGTTGGTGTTTTTTCCAAAGAGAAAATATTACTGCGCAAAGGGCCATTTGGGGTAATGTTACTACGGATGGATATATTATTCATCTCCAGCAAAAAAACACCTTTTTCAGCCGTGCCAACAAAAATCTGCCCGCCTACAACTGTAGCACATGTAAATGTAACATTCTCCCCGGGAATCAGGTTTAGCTGAAACACCTGTTGCAGCGCTTCATTATACACATTTATCCTGTTACGGCATGTTGCAACCATATAGCCATTGGCAACACGGAGATCTGTAACAGGTGAAGGAAGGCTTGCCAATAAGTAATTCGCTCCATTTTCGAGCCTGTATATCCCACCATCATTATAAGCCGCGAACAGCTTACCCGAAAAAGAAACTATCCCATTCCAATAAAAATTGAATTCCTCTTCCCACTGGTTGTAATCGTTCAGGTTAGGATTCGTAAGGACTCCCCTCCTTATACCGCTGCCAAAAGTACAAGCATATACATATCCGTTATGTACCGTACACTGCCTTACGGAAACTTCCGATCCGTTCGGGCCAAGATAGTAGGTATCACCAAATTCAAGGGTAGACAAATTTATAACCGTTATCCCAAAATCACAGGAAATGTAAGCTTTACCTTCATATTCATAAATATGGTTTATTTTCTTACGGGCAGCGGGTACAGTAGTTTCCTGGATGATCTCAATCTTATTGATAATCCGTCCGTCATTATTTACAACGATCAGAAGACCGTTGTCGTTCCCTACAAGTGTTCTGCCAAAAGTTGGGCTATGGTGTATTGCTGTAATCGTTTCTGCCTTCAGCCCGTCTACTGACGTAATGGTTTTCAGGTCATTCGTGCCAACGTTATTGATGAACATCGCGCTTTCGGACGCAGCAAAAACCCTGTTTGAAGACTGCCCGATATCCTGGATATTAGTATATGAAAAATAGCTCCCCCACTGCTGGTTGCCCTGGCTGAACAACGCGGCCGAAAACAGGAGAAAGTATATTGGGAGAAATCTTTTCATTAAAGCATTTTATTTGCGCAAATATAGCTAAAACGCATTTATTGTGGTTTTTGTATATACGCCATAAAAAAAGCCCTCTTCGCAGAGGGCTTCATTTGTTTTAAGTATAAATTATACCACTCCCTGGGCTAGCATGGCATCGGCAACTTTTACAAATCCCGCAATGTTTGCACCTTTTACGTAGTCTATAAAACCGTCTTCCTGTGTGCCATAAGTAAGGCAGGAACTATGGATATTGTGCATAATGCCCTTGAGCCTTTCGTCCACCTCTTCCCTTGTCCAGCTAAGGCGCAGGGAGTTCTGCGACATTTCAAGGCCGGAAGTAGCCACACCGCCCGCATTTGAGGCTTTCCCCGGCGCGAAAAGTATTTTGGCTTTCTGGAACTCTATAACCGCTTCCGGTGTGCATGGCATGTTGGCACCTTCTGCAACACATATACAGCCGTTGGCAAGAAGCTGCTTCGCCTCATTTCCGTTCAGCTCGTTCTGCGTAGCGCATGGCAAGGCAATATCGCATTTCACCTCCCATGGCTTACCGCCGGCAACATATTTTGCATTAGGATATTTCTTTACATATTCGCTTATCCTGGCATACTGTTCGTTCTTCAGTTCCATTACATAAGCAAGCTTTTCTTCGTTAATGCCCTCTTCGTCATAAATATATCCTGCCGAATCGGAGAAAGTAACTACTTTACCGCCGAGCTGCATTGCTTTCTCAGCAGCATACTGCGCAACGTTCCCTGAACCTGAAACTACTACTGTCTTACCGTTAAAGCTCTCGCCCTTAGTATTCAGCATACTTTGCGCGAAGTACACACAGCCATATCCGGTAGCTTCCGGACGAATGAGCGATCCGCCAAAGCTGATCCCTTTGCCTGTAAGCACACCTGTAAATTCATTCCTGAGTCTTTTGTACTGCCCGAACATAAAGCCTACTTCACGTCCACCTACACCGATATCTCCGGCAGGAACATCGGTATCGGCGCCAATGTGCTTTGCCAGCTCGGTCATGAAGCTTTGGCAGAAACGCATGATCTCGTTCTCTGACTTTCCTTTGGGATCGAAGTCCGATCCACCTTTGCCACCACCCATTGGCAACGTGGTAAGGCTGTTCTTGAAAGTTTGTTCGAACGCCAGGAATTTAAGGATACTAAGATTTACAGAAGGGTGAAAACGCAAACCGCCTTTGTATGGCCCGATGGCCGAATTCATTTGTATCCTGAAGCCCCTGTTTACGCGGGTTTCACCTTTATCGTCAAGCCACGTTACACGAAACATGATCACTCTTTCGGCTTCCACCATACGCTCCAGGAGCATTTTGCCCTGGTATTTTGGGTTCTTTTCTATAAAGGGAATCACCGTTTCGGCAACCTCGTGTACTGCCTGTAGGAATTCGGGTTCGTTGGCATTTCTTGTGGAAACGCTGTCCATAAAAGACTGAATGCTATTACTCATGTGTTGAAGGTTTTAGTAGTTAAGAAAACGTTTTCGTAAACTTGGGGCAAATATACATTTTTTGTTTATTTGTTGATGGGTTATTTGGTTATCTGCAGATTCGGGTATTTGTTTCATAACAACCTAATAACCAAATCCATAAAAACGCATCAACTAAGAAAGAGCCTGCTCTATATCCGCGATCAGGTCTTCCGCATCTTCAATTCCGACGCTAAGGCGAACCAGGTCATCGCTGATTCCTATTTCTTTGCGCTTGTCTTCAGGTATCGAGGCATGCGTCATCAGTGCCGGATGATTGGCAAGCGATTCCACGCCGCCCAAAGATTCCGCCAGAGTAAATACTTTCAGGTTTTCAAGGAATTTTATGGCTTCCGCCTTTTCACCCGAAGCGAATGTAAACGATACCATTCCGCCAAAGCCGCCCTGCATCTGTCTTTTGGCCAGATCATGAAATTTATGGCTGTCCAGGCCGGGATAGTAAACTGCTTTTATCTTAGGGTTTTTGCTGAGGTATTCGGCTACTTTCTGACCATTCTCGCAATGGCGCTGCATCCTTAAATGCAGTGTTTTTATCCCCCTCAATACCAGAAATGAATCCTGCGGCCCAAGCGTCGCACCCGTAGCAAACTGCAAAAAGTGCATTTGTTCGCCCAGTTCGGCATCTTTCATAATAAGCGCACCTGCAATCACATCGCTGTGTCCGCCAAGGTATTTGGTAGCAGAGTGCATTACGATATCTGCACCAAGCTCGAGTGGCCTTTGCAGGTAAGGGGTTGCAAAAGTATTATCTACTGCAAACAGCACTTTCTTCTCTTTGCATATTTTAGCTACGGCTTCAATATCGGCGAGCTTCATCAGGGGGTTGGTAGGCGTTTCTACCCATACCAGCTTTGTGTTATCATTAAAAAGAGACCCGAACTTTTCCAAATCGTTCATGTCCACAAAATGGAATTTTATGCCGCTGTCCTTGTATACACGTGTAAACATACGGTATGTACCGCCATACAGGTCGTCCATGGCAATCACCTCATCACCGGCCTTCAGCATACGCAAAACGCAGTCGGTTGCCGCAAGCCCGGATGAAAAGGCAAGCCCGCGGGCGCCGTTCTCTATACTCGCCAAAGCGTTTTCAAGCGCTGTCCGTGTCGGGTTGGCCGCACGGCTGTATTCGTACCCGCTGTGTACACCGGGACTCGACTGTACAAAGGTTGAGGTTTGGTATACCGGCGGCATTACAGCTCCGGTAGACGGGTCGTGGTGCTGCCCGCCATGTATGGTTTTCGTGTTAAATTTCATATAATACGTAGTTTGTTTATCGAAAAATTTAAGCAAATTTACTGGAAATTGGTTAGCCCTAATGCATCACGGGCAACCTTTTGCAAAAGAATAACACCATCACTATATGAAACGCTATATAACACTTGCCCTTACAGTATTGCTTCTGGCCGGATGTAAGAAAGAGACCGAAGAAACCACGGTAACCGAAACCCCTGCAGAAACTGCCACACTCAGCTTTGAATCCAAAACGTATTCCAAAAAGAGTAGTATCTGTAAAAAAGAGTGTACCGCTGTCGACATAAAAGTAGCGGAAGCAGCCAACGGCGACAAAGCTGTGGCAGATAATATCAATAAGGCTTTGTTTGAAGTGGCGCGAAGCATTGTATACTTTGGTGAAAAGCCTACCAACTCAAAGAATTATGACGAGCTTGCCGCTTCTTTCATAAAATCGTATGACGAGCTTGCCGGCAAGTATCCGGAAGAAGCGAAGATGGCCTGGGAAGCAAAAATCAACACTACAAAAGAA
>Ga0308157_10001099_pt1 | contig 63997 bp, 54 predicted proteins | sample PhyBR1_FD_201035 | JGI IMG/M metagenome (GOLD analysis project Ga0308157, IMG submission 201035) | Phyllosphere microbial communities from UC Gill Tract Community Farm, Albany, California, United States - DLSLB.R1 | ecosystem: Host-associated > Plants > Phyllosphere > Unclassified | place: USA... | reverse complement strand
TGCAATCTCCGCTGGATTTCTTCGCCCGGGCGGCGCGCACGTCGCCGTCGGCGGCGGCTGCGAACGTGGAATTCGCCGCCGGCCACAAGAACATGCTGCAGCTGATCGAGCTGCGCTGGATCGCCGTGATCGGCCAGGTCACCACCATCGCCGCCGCGATCCTGCTGTTCGGGATCGCGCTGCCGCTGGTGCACATGCTGCAGGTGCTCTCGTGCCTGATTGCCTTCAATATTGCCAGCCACCTGCGCTGGCACGAACGCCGGCCGGTCTCGAACGGCGAGATGTTCATGGCCATCCTGGTCGATGTCTCGAGCCTGACCGTGCTGCTGTACCTGTCCGGCGGCACCACCAATCCGTTTGCATTCCTGTACCTGCTGCAGGTCATCGTCTCGGCCGTTCTGCTCGACGTGCTGTGGACCTGGAGCATCGTCGTTATCACGATCACCTGCATGGCGGGACTGGCGGCGTTTGCCGAACCGCTCGCGCTGCCGTTCGACCATGAGCGCGGCATCGGCAGCCTGTATGTCCAGGGCTTGCTGGTCTGCTTCGCGCTCAATGCCGGGCTGCTGGTGATGTTCGTCTCACGCATTTCGGACAATGTGCGCGACAAGGCCACGCAGCTGGCCGCCCTGCGCCAGAGTGCGGCCGAAGAAGAACACATCGTGCGCATGGGCCTGCTTGCCAGCGGCGCCGCGCATGAACTGGGCACGCCGCTGTCGACGGTCTCGGTGATCCTGGGCGACTGGAAGCGCATGCCCGCGTTTCGTGACGACGCCGAGCTGCTGGGCGAACTGACCGAGATGCAGACCCAGCTCAAGCGCTGCAAGTCGATCGTCAGCGGCATCCTGCTCTCGGCCGGCGAAGCGCGCGGCGAATCGGCCGAACGGACCACGGTGCGGGGCTTTCTCGATGGCCTGGTTGAACGCTGGCAGGCCAGCCGCCCGGTGCGCGCTTTCACGTACAATAACCGCATCGCCGACGACTGGCCGGTGGCGAGCGACTCGGCGCTGCGCCAGACGGTCGACAACCTGCTCGACAATGCGCTGGAAGCCTCGCCCGACTGGGTCTGCTTCGATGCGCACATCGACGAGCGTACGCTGGTGCTGTCCGTGCTCGACCGTGGTCCCGGCTTTGCGCCCAGCATGCTGGCGCAATTCGGCAAACCGTACCAATCCACCAAGGGCAAGCCTGGCGGTGGCCTGGGACTGTTCCTGGCCGTGAACGTCGTACGCAAACTCGGCGGCACGGTGACGGCGACCAACCGGCCGGAGGGCGGCGCCGTGGTCATGCTGCGATTGCCGATGTCGGCCATTGAACTGGAAGAGGAGCTGAACGATGCCGAACCCTGAGCCGCTGCTGCTCATCATTGAAGACGACGAAGCCTTCGCACGCACCCTGAGCCGTTCGTTCGAGCGGCGCGGTTACCGCGTGCTGGGCGCCACCGGCCATGACGAAGCGGCCGCCATCCTGGCCCAGCACAATCCCGGCTACGCCGTGGTCGACCTGAAGCTCAAGGGCCAGACCTCGGGTCTGGCCTGCGTGCAACTGCTGCATGACCACGATCCCGACATGCTCATCGTGGTGCTGACGGGCTTTGCCAGCATTGCGACCGCGGTGGAGGCCATCAAGCTCGGCGCCGTCCAGTATCTGGCCAAGCCATCGGACGCCGACGATATCGAAGCGGCGTTCGGGCATGTGGCCGGCAGCGCCGAGATCGAGGTGACCAATCGCTCGACCTCGATCAAGACGCTGGAGTGGGAGCGTATCCACGCCGTGCTGGCCGAGACCGATTTCAATATCTCCGAGGCCGCGCGCCGGCTGGGCATGCATCGCCGCACACTGGCGCGCAAGCTCGAGAAGCAGCGGGTGAAGTGATCATGCGCGCGCTCATCATTGGTGTCGCGCTGTTGCTGGGAACAGGGGCCGAGGCACTGGCGGCGCCGGCTCAGGCCCAGGTCGATGCCGGCCGCCGGCTGTTCGCGCGCTGTTCCAACTGTCACGAGGTTGGCGCGGGCGCCCGCAATGGCTTCGGGCCGCAACTGAACGGGATCGTGGGCCGCAAGGCGGGCAGCGCGCCCGCATATGCCTACTCGCCGGCGTTGAAGAAGGCGGGCTTCGTCTGGAACGAGCAGAATCTGGTCGCGTTCATTCGCGACAGCGAGAAGGTCGTACCCGGTAACAAGATGCGCTTTCTCAGCTTCATGAGCGAGAAGCAGGCGTCCGATATTGTGGCGTATCTGCGCACGCAGGGGGCGGTCGCTGCGTCGACAGCGCCTAAAAGATAGCAAGGCTGGTTCAGCGCAGCCTTGCCGGTCGCACGATGATTACCTGGCCTGGCGCCGCTTGCGCGATGCCAGCAGGACGCCCAGACCGCCGAGCAGCAGTGCAGCGCTGGCTGGTTCCGGCACGTCGACGGGTGGTTCTGGGACTGCATCCAGATCCGTGACGGTCAGCGAGTATCTGCCACTGCCCAGGTACTCGGTCAGTGCAAACGTGCCCAGGCGGAAGGTCGGGCTGTCTTCCGAACCCGTGTAGAGCTGGAAGCCCTCGGTGCTCAACAACAAGTTATTGCCATAGAAGTCGAAGATCTCCAGGCCGCCATCGATGGCCTCGTTGTAAAAGTACAGGTCCACGACGTCTTCAGCCGAGCCGGGGAAATTGCCGGCAATGTCCCACAGGACGAAGCTTTCGCCGTCATCGGCGAGATCGGGCAAGACGGTCGAATTCAATTGCCAGCTGGCTGCGTAGTCGCCGGTCAGCTGGAACTGGTACAGCGCTGCATTGGCCACGCCAGCGGAAAACAGCATGGCGGCAAGGGCGACATTCCTCAAGTTCTTGATCAGTTTCACAAAGCACTCCGTTCTATTAAAGGATGGATGAACATTCGCGTGACATGGAATTCCGAACATTGCTGTTGCGATATCCAATAAGCACGGACCGTGCCTGTTCAAAACCCTCAATACCAACAAGTACTTAAAGCGGTTAACTTCAATTCGTGTCACACACTTGTAAAATTGGTCGACAACGTCCGTGCATCGAATAGGCTCAACAGCGCCTCCATCTGCACCGGCTTGTTCAAATGATGGTCAATTCGCGCATCGACCGAGCGCTGGCGCGACTCGGCATCGCTCCAGCCCGTCAGCGCGACAATGAAGGTTGTGTCGTCCAGCAAGCCCTGGGCACGTGCAGCGATAGCGACTTCGTAGCCGGACATGTCGGGTAACCCGATATCGAGCAACAAGACGCGGTAGCGATCCAGCGCCAGTGCGGCCAGGGCGGCGGCGCCCGTATGGGCGATGTGCACGTCGAAACCGTGCAGTGCGAGCAGCGCCTGCAACAGCTCGGCTGCATCGACGTTGTCGTCCACGACCAGCACCGACGGCGCCTGCCGGGGCGCTTCGACCTTTGCGGGCGTCGGCGCGGCGATGGCCGCCGCGTGCACGTCGGTGCTCACGGGCAGGGCGATCTCGAACGATGCGCCCCGGCCGTGGCCATCGCTGTGCGCGGTGAGCGTGCCGCCGTGACGCAGGACCAGGTCGCGTGTCAGCGCCAGGCCGATGCCCAGGCCACTGTTGCCATCGCTGCCGCTGCGGCCTTCCTGCGTGAACATGTCGAACAGGCGGGGCAGCATGTCCGGCGAAATGCCACGGCCCGTATCGGTGACCCGGATGCGGGCCATGCCGTCCGCCCCGGTGCTGATGCAGAGATGGATGTCACCCTGATTGGCCGAAAACTTGAAGGCGTTGTGCAGCAGATTCGACACGCACTGGGCAATGCGCGTGCTGTCGACGTCCACCGGAATGGGTTGCGGTGGCAGTGTCAGCTGGAAGCTGGCGCCCGATTGTTCGATCATTGGCGCGCTCGTTTCCAGCGCGCTGGCAATCACGTCACGCAGGTCGGCCGGCGCGACCTGGAGCGTCAGCTTGGCCGAGTGAATGCGCGACGCATCGAGCAGGTCGTCGACCAGTCGCGTCAGTTGCAGTCCCTGGCGCGTGATGATGGCCGCGGCACGGGCCAGCGGTTCGTCGTCGCCCGCGCGCATGGCGATCAGCTGGGCGGCCGACAGGATCGGCGCCAGCGGATTGCGCAGCTCGTGTGCCAGCATCGCGATGAAGACGTCTTTTTGCCGGTTCGCTTCACTGAGCTCGGTCTGGCGCGCCACCAGCGCATCTTCGCTCTCGCGCAAGCGGGTGCCGGTCGTGCGCAGCTTGCGCATGGCCAGGTTCATGCGCTCGATGACGAGGCAGTCGACGACCAGGATCGACGCGAAAAAGACCAGCGCAATCAGGTCGCTGTGCGCCATGGCGGCCGGCGCCAGGCGCGGGCCCATGAAGAATGCCCAGGCCGCCCAGGTGCTCAGGAACGCGGCCAGCAGGCCCGGCCCGAGGCCGGCGAGGTAGGCCGCCAGCAACACCGCAGGGAAGAACGACAGGAACGGAAAACCGCGCGCCGGCAGGATGTCCACCAGCATGAAGCGGGCCGCCAGCGCCACGACGAACAGGAACAGCGCGAACAGATAGCGCAGTGCGAGCGGCGCCGCGCCGTCACGCCAGGTGCCGCCGGAAAACTGGGGTTGCATCATCAGGATGGGATAGAGGTTGCGACGCCGGGGAGGTGGCGTCACTTGAACGCGTGATTATAAACAGTAATGCACGGCAAGTTCACGAAGAAATCTTGCTGAGTGTGAAGGCAGCGAGAAACCCCGCCGCGACGATCAGGCCGGCGAAATCATGGGTCTCGTCGAAGGCCTCGGGGATCATGGTGTCGACCACCATGGCCAGCACGCCCCCGGCCGCCACCGCGGTAATTGCCGCCAGCATTTCGGGCGGGAACTGGTGAAACAGGGTGAAGCCCGCCATTGCCGCCAGGCCCGAGGCGATGGCAATCGCCGCCCAGATGCCCATGATATACCCGGTTGAATGGCCGGCGCGCTTCATCCCCGCGGCGCTCGACAATCCTTCCGGCAGGTTCGACAGGAACACCGCCGCCACTATCGCCATGCTGACGCCCTGGCCACCCAGCAGCGACAGGCCGATGACGATCGACTCGGGAATCCCGTCCAGCAAGGCGCCGATGGCAATGGCCGTGCCGCTGGCTTGCGCCTTGGGATCAGCGCCCTTTTGCGGTGTGGAGCGCTTGCGGTGCTTGGCGCCCTTGCGCGCCAGCAGCCAGTTGGCGCCTGTGTAGATGCACGCGCCGATCACGAAGCCGGCCGCCGTCGAGGCGAGCCCGCCGGTCTCGAGCGCTTCATCCATCAACTCGAACGACAACGCCGAGATCAGCACGCCGCTGCCGAACGCCATGATCGCCGCGACCAGACGCTGGGGCACCGCATAGCGCACACCGATCCCGGCGCCGAGCAGCAGGGCGCCGCCTGCCAGCAATCCCCATCCACCTGCCTGCAACCAGCCTGCTATTTCCATACGTGTTCCTGTCGTGTTCGGGTAAGCGGCATCCTCACCTGTCCATTGGCACAAATAAGGTTGCCTTGATTATACTTTTCGGGCAATATAGGGACGTGGCAAGTGGGTCGTTCGACCACCTTGCCCCGATCAGCAAAGAGGCGGTCAGCGCCGCTTCTTTTCGTCCCCCGCATTCGTCGGGGGGCTTTTTTTTTCGGTGTCTCCCGATCGTTCGTGCTACGTCTGGCCGAGCGGAATCTTGCCCGCCGCCTCATCGGCATCGAGTTGGGCAATCAATGTACCCAGATCCTGTTCGAGCCGCAGCAGCGTCGATTCGTCGAGCGTGGCCAGGGCGTTCGGCAGCACGCCGGCAAGGGGCGCCGGGGCACGCCGGAGCACTTCCTGGCCAGCCGGCAATATGCGCAGGGCGACGCTGCGCCGGTCTGCGCCTTCGCGCGCCGCGCTGACGTAGCCACGCTCGACCAGGCCGCGCACCAGGTTGCTGGCGGTGGACTGGTGGATATCGAGCGCGCGGCTCAGGTTCGTGGCGCCGATGCCGGGCTGGCTGTCGATGACCGACAGTGCCCAGACCTGGGCGCCGCCCAGGCCGGATTCATGTTCGAGCTGGCGAAAGTGGGTCTTGACCGCATTGAAGACGATACGAAACTGACGCAGCACGCGTTGGGGCGGCGCATCGGGCGGCAAGGGCTGGGAGTGGGCTTGGGGTTCGGACGACATGCGCGAGATGATAATGCAAGCGTTGTCAAAACACATCATCGCACCGCAGATTCTTGTACATGGACACCGTGTCAGCGCTGCGCCCGGGCGCCCCGATCTGCGCTAGCATCTGCTGTATGTACAGCGCATCCACCCGCCGCTCGCGTGGTAAGGGCCGCGGCCTGTCGAGGGCCGCGGTGGTCACCTGTCTGCTCGGACTCATGCTGACAGCGGCGCTGTGCGGCGTCGTGCGCACGCTGGAGACCGAGCGCGCCGACGCCGAATTCGCGCAGCGCGCCGGCGTGCGCGTGGCCGCAGTCTCGCAGGCATTTGCCGACGCCGTCGATGCGGCGCGCGCCGTCAATCTGTTCTTCCGCGCGTCGCACCATATCTCGCGCGAAGAATTCGATGCGTTTGCATTGCCGCTGGTGGCGAACCACGGTTATCTGAAAGCCATCGTGTTCCAGCGCTTTGTCAGTACCGCCGAGCGCCCGGCATTCGAGGCCGGGCGCCGGACGTTCTGGCCGGGCTTCGAGATCCGGGAGCGCGCGCCAGGTGGCGCTGCGGGGCTGGTGCGCGCCGGCGAGCGCCCGCTCTATCTGGTCAACGATTACGTCGCGCCCATTCTCGGTAATGCCATCGCGTTCGGCGACGACGCATGGTCGCATCCCCCGCTGCGGCGTGTCAGCCAGGCGGCGATCGACGCCGGCGAACCGGTTGCCAGTCCCCTCGTCACGCTGCTGCAGGGTGGTGGTGGGCGGCGCGGCATCCTGATCACCGTGCCGGTTTACCGGGGCAACGAGCGCCCCGCGGACGTGTTTGCGCGCCGCGCCGCCGTGGTCGGCCACACCGAAGTCGTGATCGATGTCGCGCTGCTGGTGGGCGGTACCCTGCATGCGGCACGGTTGCTGAATGACGATGCCGTGGGATTGTCGCTGCACGGGCCGGATGTCGATGGCCAGATCGTGACGGCTTACCGCCATGGCCCGGGCGCGCGCGCCGGCACCTGGTTTTCCCGCTTGGGCGACGGCAACCTGCTGCGCCATGTCGAATCGGTCGATATCGCGGGCAGCCACTGGCAGGTCGTGGTCGAAGAACAGTCCCAGGCGTTTGGACGTCACGCGGCCGAGCTGGTGGCGCTGGCGCTCGGCCTGATCCTGAGCGCCGCAACCGCCACACTGGTGCAGCAGCGCGTGGCGCGCACGCGCCGCATCGAAGCACTGGTTGCGCAGCGCATCGCCGCGCTGGAGCGCGCAACGGGCTCGCTGCGCGTGTACGAGCGGGCGATGGCGTCCAGCGCGAATCCGATCCTGCTGGTCAATGCGCGTGCACCGGGTTACCCGATCGGCTACGCCAATCCGGCCTGCGCACGCACCTTCGGCTACACGCCGCAGGAACTGGGCGGCCAGCCGCTCGCGCGCCTGCTCGGCCCGGACACTGACCAGCCGGCAGTGCACGCCTTGTGCGCCGCGCTGCGCCAGCAGCGCGAGGAAAATGCCCTCGTGACGATGCACACGCGCGACGGCGCCGAACTGATCAGCGATGTCTACATCGCTCCCGTGCGCCGCGCGGACGGCAAGGTCGGCCATTTCGTCGTGACCGTCTACGATGTCACCACCGCCAAGCGCTACGAGGCCGAACTCGAGCGCCACGCCCGTTACGACACGCTGACGGGCCTGGCCAACCGCGCGCTGCTGGCCGATCGCATCGAGCGCGCAATTGCCGCCGCCACCACGACACCGGTGTGGGTCGTGCTGCTCGACGTCGATCACTTCAAGCTGATCAACGATACGCTGGGGCGCGCTGCCGGCGACGAGGCGCTGCGCCTGCTGGCCACGCGCATCGGGCGCACGCTGCGCCCGCTCGATACGGCGGCCCGCGTCGGCGGCGACGACTTCGTGCTGGTCCTGTGCGGCTGCCGCGACGAACGTCAGGCCGCCACCCGCATCCGGCAGGTGCGCGACGCGGTGGCCGAACCATTGCAGCTCGGCGACCAGCATCTGGTGCTTGGCTGCAGCGCCGGCGTGGCGGCCTGGCCAGCCGATGGCGCCGACGCGGATACGCTGGTCAAGCACGCCGAAATCGCGATGTACCGCGCCAAGTCGGACGGGCGCAATGCCGTGCAGTTCTACGCGCCGCACATGAATGCACAGGCTTTCGACCGGCTGGCGCTGGAAAGCGCGCTGCGGCGCGCGCTGCACGAGCAGCAGTTCACGCTGCATTTCCAGCCGCAGATCGACCTGGCCACCGGTCGCGTGGTGGGTACCGAAGCGCTGATCCGCTGGCGCCACCCGCTGCTGGGCACGATCCAGCCGGAGCGTTTCATCGGCCTGGCCGAAGAGACGGGCCTGATCGTGCCGATCGGCGCCTGGGTACTGCAAACGGCCTGCCGCCAGAACCGGCAGTGGCAACGCAGCGGGCTGGGGCCGCTACGCATCGCCGTGAACCTGTCGGCACGCCAGCTGGCCGAACCGGGCCTGCTGGACAGCGTCGAGCGCGTGCTCGACGAGACCGGCCTGCCGCCTGCGTCGCTCGAGATCGAGCTGACCGAAAGCATGATGATGAGTGACATCGAGTCAGCCATTCACACGATGGAATGCTTCAAGCGCATGGGCGTGAAACTGTCGATCGACGACTTTGGCACCGGCTACTCCAGCCTGCAGTACCTGAAGCGCCTGCCGGTCGACGTGCTCAAGATCGACCGCTCGTTCGTGCAGGACATGCTGGGCAGCGCAGACGGCGCCGCGCTGGTCGATACCATCATCTCGCTGGCCCACGGCCTGCGTATGCATGTCATTGCCGAAGGGGTCGAAACAATCGCCCAGCTCGATTTTTTGCGCGGCGCCGGTTGCGATTCGGTGCAGGGGCACGTCTACAGCCGCCCGCAGACGGGGGAGCGGATCGAGGTGCTGCTGCGCGCCGGCCACATCGAGCCAAAGACCAGCATCACTACCTGATTGGTTCAGCGAAGCAGTTTTGCAAACCAGCCCTTGGAACGCGGTGCATTCATGATCGCCTCCTGACGCTGCGGACACGGGTTGGACCACCGGACTGCTCGTCAGTTCAAACGTAGTCTCTATTTAACGCTGACTGCGCCCGGTGCAACGGCGCGCCGGGCGCAGGCCAGCGGTCGGCTATACTTGCCGAATTGACAGATTGAGCAGGCAGGGATAGCGCGTGGACCAACAGCAGAACGATGACAACACGGGCAGCACGCCTGGGCCGACCTTCCAGCAACGCTTGCAACGCCTCGTCCGGCGTGGTTTCACCGGCGCCCGGACCGGGGCCGGTGCGCTCAGGTCCGGCGCGCAGCAGCGCCTGCACGGGCAACCACTGCCGGTCAAGCTGGCGCTGATCGCCTTGTGGACGATGGCCGCCGGGCTGATGGCCATCCTGGCCTGGCTCGTGATCCTGGTGCCACTCACGCCCGGCATCGACGACCTGGAGCAGGCGAGCCAGGCGCGCCCGACCGTGATCCTGGACGCCGGCGGCAAGTCGCTTGGCACCTTCGAGCAGGGCCTGCAAGAGCGCGTCAAGCTGTCGCAGGTCTCGCCCCATGTCGTCAAGGCGCTGATCTCGACCGAAGACCACCGTTTCTACGATCACCATGGCATCGACTTCCGGCGCGTGGGCGGCGCCCTCTGGTCGAGCCTGAAAGGCACGCCGCAGGGCGGCTCGACGATCACGCAGCAACTGGCGCGCAATATGTTCCCGCAAGAGATCGGCCGGGCGCGCAGCATCAACCGCAAGATGAAGGAGCTGATCACCGCGATCAAGATCGAGAACACCTACAGCAAGACGCAGATTCTCGAGGCCTACCTGAACACGGTGCCGTTCCTGTACAACGCCTACGGCATCGAAATGGCCGCGCGCACCTATTTCAACAAGCCGGCGTCCAAACTCGATGTGCTCGAGTCGGCCACGCTGGTGGGCATGCTCAAGGGCACGCATTACTACAACCCGGTGGCCAATCCGGTGCGCTCGCTGGCGCGCCGCAATGTCGTGCTGGGCCAGATGCGCAAGCACGGCGCGTTCGACGAGCGGCGCTATGCGGCGCTGATCAAACGCCCGCTGCGCCTGCGCTTTGCGCGCCTGCCGGACCGCAGCGGCAAGGACAACCACTTCAGCGCCTATGTGCGCAAGTGGCTGCTCGACTGGGCCGACGAAAACGATGTCAATCTGCAGCTCGACGGCCTGGTCGTGCGCACGACACTCGATACCGCGCTGCAGGCCGACGCCGAACGCGCCGTCAAGCGCCAGGCCGACATGCTGCAGGCCATTGCTGACGTCGAGTGGGCCAATCCAAATGTGCCGCGCTCCACATCGGGCGGCATGTACACATCGATGCGGCGCAACGTCGATCCGTTCTCGTACTACTGGATCACGCACGGGCGCGAGCTCGATGCGTTCGTGCGCGAGACGGGCGCATACCGCAATGCCGTCGAAGGCGGCGAAGCGCCAGCGGACGCACTCAGGCGCATCAAGGCCGACCGCAGTTTCATGGCCGACCTGAAAAGCGCCAAGTCGCGCCTGGAAGCGGGCTTTGTCGCGATCGATCCGGCCACCGGCGAGGTCAAAGCCTGGGTCGGCAGCCGCGACTTCGAGCGCGACCAGTTCGACCACGTAGCCCAGGCCGCGCGCCAGCCGGGCTCCACCTTCAAGCCGATCGTCTACGGCGCCGCGCTCGAACGGGGCATCCCGCAGGACCAGATGTACCGCGACGTGGTGCAGTCATTCCGTGGCGAGAACGGCAGCGTCTGGAAACCGACCGACATGAGTGGCAACACCGGCCGCGCGATGTCGATGCGCGACGGGCTGATCTATTCCAAAAACACGATCACCGCGCAGGTAAGCCAGGAAGTGGGTCTGCAACCGATCATCGGTCTGGCCCAGCGCCTGGGCATCCGCCAGAGCAAGCTCGAAGCCGTACCGGCGCTGGCGCTGGGCACCAGCCCGGTCACGCTGCTGGAGATGGTCAGCAGCTATGCGACCATTGCCGCGCAGGGTGAATACCGCAAGCCGATTTTCGTGCGCCGCATCGAAGACCGCGATGGCAACGTCATTGCCGACTTCGGCGGCAGCGCGCCCGAGCGCGCCATGTCGCAGCAATCGGCCCTGACCCTGATCGACATGCTGCGCGGCGTCGTCACGCGCGGCACGGGCGCCGGCGTGCGCAGCCGCTTCGGCATCTATGGCGATGTCGCCGGCAAAACCGGGACCACGCAAAACAATACTGATGGCTGGTTCATCATGATGCACCCGAACCTCGTGGCCGGCGCCTGGGTGGGATTCAACGACAACCGCGTGGCCATCCGCAGCACCTATTGGGGACAGGGCGGCCACAATGCGGCGCTGCTGGTGGGCGACTTTTTCCGCGGCGCGCTCGATTCAAAACGCCTCGATGCGGCAGCCTTGCTCCCGGGCGGCAAACGTCCGGAGCCACGCCGCTACGAAGAAGAAGCGCCCGAGGAAGAAATCTTCGAGGAGGCCCCGATCGAACTGGCGCCGGGATCGCGCGCCGATCAGCTGGATTTCCTGCAGCAGCCGGTGCCCATCCAGCAGGAAGAGGCGATCGAGGTCACCGAGCCGCCGTCGCAGGAACAGGCCCCGCCAGCATCTAGCGGCCAGTTGCCGCCGACGCCGATTCCTTAGCCGCCGCGTCCGCGGCCGGCTCGGCACGCAGCAGCGGGTACGGGTTGATGGCGCCGCCCGTCTCGTAGATGCCATAGTGCAGGTGCGGCGGCGTGCCTTTCGCATTGCCCGTATTGCCGACGTAGCCAAGCACGCGGCCGGCCTCGATGCGCATGCCGGCCTCGACATCGGCATATCGGTCCAGGTGCGCATAATAATGGCGCTGGCCGCCCGGGCCCGTGACCCAGACCACCAGGCCGCCAAGACGGTTGGTGCCGACCTGCGCCACGATGCCTTCGGTACTCGACAACACCGGCGTGCCGCGCTTGGCGAAGATGTCGATGCCCTCGTGCTTGCGGCCTTCGCTGCGCGCGCCGCCCCAGGTGTCGCGCAGCGCGCGGACCGCAACGCCGTCGACCGGCACTGGCAGCGCAACAGGCTTGGGCATCGACGCCAGGCGCATCGTGTACAGCGCACGTTCGATGGTGGGTTGCAGCAGGGCGTAGCCCAGGATCAGGATGACGGCAACCACGAAGGCGCGCAGGAAGATTCGCATGGTGATCTCGTATTGACAAGGTGATATCAATCAGGTGGGGACGCTTTGCCGGATTCCCAGCCTGCAGGGCGGGTCATCCGGCGCGAATGCGATATTCTGGGCGCCTGTCACCTTTGGAAAGAACCACGATGCGCGCAACCCTTTGCCTCCTGTCCGTCAGCCTCGCCCTGGGCGCCTGCTCCGGCATTTCTTCAACGCCGCCTTCAAATTCGCCAGCCACCGCCCCCGTGACGGCCGTTGCAATACCGACGCTGGCCGGCACGAGCTGGCGCCTGGCGTCGTTCCAGGCGAACAACGACGGCAGCCAGGCGCTGCGCCCCGGCACGCCGGACGGCTTCACGCTGTCGTTCGGCCAGGATGGCCGCCTGGCCGTCAAGCTCGATTGCAATCGCGGCACCGGTCCGTGGCAGGCGGTGGCCACCGATGCGACGGGCGGCACCCTGAGCCTGGGGCCGGTCGCGACGACCCGCGCGATGTGTCCGCCCGATGCGGTAGGTTCGCGCCTGGCGCAGGATCTGCCGGCGCTGCGCACCTGGCGCCTGCAGGACAATCGCCTGCACACGGGCTTGCCATCCGACGCCGGTGTCTATGTGTGGGAACGCATCACGCCATAGCCGGCACGCGCACGACGAAGCAACTGCCCTTGCCGGGCCCGTCGCTGTGCACGGCCACGGTGCCGCCGTGCAGCGCGGTGAGTTGCCTGACCAGCGCCAGACCCAGGCCCAGGCCGCCCTGGCCGCGGTCGATGCTCGTCGGCCCCTGCACCAGCACATCAAAAATTAGCGGATGCAACTCGGGCGCGATGCCCACGCCGGTGTCGCTGACGCTGATCGCTATCTGATCCCCGTCGCGCCAGACACGCACGTCGACGCGGCCGTCTTTCGGGGTGTACTTGACGGCGTTGTGCAGCAGGTTGTCGACGACCTGTTCCAGGCGCGTGCGGTCGCCATCGACCCAGGCGTCCGGGATTGTTTCGATGGTCCAGGCGTGGGCGCCGGCATCGACCAGCGCCTTGGCTTCGGCGCTGCTGCGCACGACCTGCGCGACATCGATGCGGGCGCGGTGCAGGACGATCTTGCCTGACAGGATGCGCTGGACGTCAAGCAGGTCGTCCACGATGCAGGTCAGGTGGCGCATCTGGCGCCGGCTGATGTCGCGCGCATTGGCTGCAACCTGTGGCTTCAGATTGGGCATGTCCAGTACCGACATCGCGCCCGAGATCGCCGCCAGCGGGTTGCGCAGTTCGTGCCCCAGCATGGCGAGGAAATCATCCTTGGCCCGGCTCTGGGCTTCGGCCAGGCGGCGCGCGCGCTGCTCGCTGACCAGCAACTGCTCGCGTTCGTCCTGCAGCGACCTGCGCACCTGGCTTTCGCTGGACAGCGCTTCGCTGGTGCGGGCCAGGCCTTCCACCAGTGCATCGACTTCCTGGACCCGGGTGCGGGCGGGTAGGGCGATGGCGCCGTCGGCCAGCAGGGTAACGGCCGCCGCCGCCTGGCTCAACGCCCGCTCGAGAGTACGCCCGAGATACAAGACGATGGCCACGGCCAGGCCCAGCAGCAGCAGCAGCACCAGCGCCGCATACCAGGTTGCGGTGCGTGCGGCCGCCTCGATCTGCGCCACCGGCACGCCGATGACAATGGTCCAGTCGCTGCTTTTCGAACGGGTGAAGACGCCGTACACATCGCGCCCATCCTGCGTCACGTGGCGAAACACACCGTGATTCGCGGCGCGCGTGGCAGCCAGGAAGTCCGCGCCCATGGGCTGGCCCAGCGTGTCCGAACCGCGGTTGCGCATGATGGCCAGCCCGTTGCGATCGAAAATCCCCACCTTCCAGTCGTCGCCAATGGCGTCATGGCGGAGGATGCGCTCGAAAAAGCGCACGTCGAAGATCTGGCTGACGATGTTGTACTGGCCATCCTCGAGCGGCGCCGGCACGCTGACCGCTACCGCCGGGCGCCCTGAAAATTCGTCGATAAAATAGCCCGAAACAAGGGTGCCGCCGGCGGGCGACACCTGGTTTGCCCAGTCGCGGGTTGTCGACAGCATCTTGGTGTCGAACGGCGCTTGCGTGGTGAACAGTTCGCGGCCATTGCTGTCATACAGCACGGTCCAGGATTGTGCATTGTTGGCGTTGGTGCTCGAGGTCCAGCGATGCAGGCGCGCGTAGTCGCGCTGGCGCATGCCTTCCGAATAGGCGACCGCGCGCAGGGACGCCTCGGCGGCGGCGATCTCGCGGTCGATCTGGAATGCGGTGGCGCGGGCCATCTCGCGTACGCTGCGCAGGCGCGATTCGCGTTCCCAGTCAAGCAGCATGGACAGGCCGATCCATGAGGCGATTGCCACGGGAAGCAGGATCGCCCCTGCCATCAGGTACAGGTAAGTGCGGGTTTTCATCGATAGTCGGCGACGGGCGCGACAAGAAGGCGGAATGCAGCAGATGCTGCGCGCCGTGCCGGGTAAGCGCGTATTGTACTTAAGTTAATAGTCGGGTGGGTCGAAACGGCATGTGCGTGCAGGCTGGCGGATGGGCCAGCGTGCACGCACGAGGGTGATCAGAGAATCGGCGTGCCGCCGGTGACGGCGATCCGCGCGCCGGAGATATAGCTGGCTTCATCCGAGGCCAGCATCACGAACACGGGCGCCACTTCCTTCGGCTGGCCCGGGCGCTTCATCGGTGTTTCGTCACCGAAGCTTTCCACTTCATCCGCCGGCATGGTCGACGGGATCAGCGGTGTCCAGATCGGACCCGGCGCAACCGAGTTCACCCGGATACCCTTGTCGGCGAGCAACTGCGACAGGCCGCCCGTGAAGTTGGCAATGGCGCCCTTGGTGGTGGCGTAGGCCAGCAGTGTTGGCTTGGGCTTGTCCGAGTTGATCGACGTCGTGTTGATGATCGACGAGCCACTCGGCATATGCTTCACCGCAGCTTTGCACAGATGGAACATGGCGGTGATATTCACCTGGAACGTGTAATCCCATTCGTCGTCCGGGATGTCTTCGATGGCCTCATGGCTCATCTGGAAGGCAGCGTTGTTGACCAGTACGTCGATGCGGCCGAATTCGGCCACGGCGCGCTCGATCACGGCGCGGCAATGCGCCGGATCGGCCAGGTCACCCGGCACCAGGATCGCGCGGCGGCCGGCTTCTTCAACCAGGCGCGCCGTTTCCCTGGCGTCGTCGTGTTCGTTCAGGTAGGAGATCAGGACGTCGGCGCCTTCGCGCGCGTAAGCCAGCGCCACGGCGCGGCCGATGCCGCTGTCGCCGCCGGTGATCACGGTGGCCTTGTCCTGCAGGCGGCCGGAACCGCGATACGACGTTTCGCCGTGATCGGCTTTAGGATGCAGGGCGGCTTCGCTGCCCGGTGGTGTTTGCTGTTGGGATGGCATGTTCATCGGTGGATCCTTTCAGAATTCAGAGCTGAGGGGGAGCCGACTTGAGCTGACTTTGTTTAGAGCTGACTCGAGAGCTGACTGCACGTGACGCTAGCCTGACAGTCTCAGGGCCGGTGGTCGGTTAGGTGACACACTCACGTACTACCATGTTTCAGTAGCAACCACGATAGGCCGCAGGGAGGTTTTCAGGTAGGCTTATGCTATTGACAAGGCCAGTATTGGCCAAGATCGGTTTATACCAGGAGACCCGCATGTCCACAGCCTATGCAACCCACCAGCCCGAGCGCGCCGAGATCGATTCTGCGCCCGGCATTCTCGTCCTCGACTTCGGCACCGACTGGTGCGGCTATTGCCGCTCGGCCGCGCCGGCCATCGCCCAGGCGGTCGCCGGGCAACCGGCCGCCAGGCACGTCAAGGTCGAGGACGGGCCCGGCCGGCCGCTGGGCCGCTCGTTCCGCGTCAAGCTGTGGCCGACGGTGGTCGTGCTCAAGGATGGCCAGGAAGTCGCGCGCGTGGTGCGCCCGGCCGATGCCGGCGCCGTGACCGAAGCGCTGGCCCAGGCGGTTGCATGAGCGTCGTCACGGCCAACAAGCCCCGTACCGTCCTGTTCGCCAGCTTGATCGGCACGACGATCGAGTTCTACGATTTCTATATCTACGCCACGGCCGCCGTGCTGGTGTTTCCACGGCTGTTCTTCCCGACCGCCGATCCGGGCGCCGCGATGCTGCAGTCGCTGGCGACGTTCGCGATCGCCTTCTTCGCACGCCCGGTGGGCTCAGCCGTGTTCGGCCACTTCGGTGACCGCGTGGGCCGCAAGGCAACGCTGGTTGCGGCGCTACTGACGATGGGCCTGTCCACCATCCTGATTGGCTTGCTGCCCACCTATGCCCAGATCGGCGTGGCCGCGCCCCTGCTGCTGGCGCTGTGCCGCTTCGGCCAGGGCCTGGGCCTGGGCGGTGAATGGGGCGGGGCGGTGCTGCTCGCCACCGAGAATGCGCCACCGGGCAAGCGCGCCTGGTACGGCATGTTCCCCCAACTGGGCGCGCCGATCGGTTTCTTCCTGTCGGGTGGCGTGTTCCTGCTGCTGGGCGAGCTGATGACCGATGCCGACTTCTTTGCCTGGGGCTGGCGCATTCCGTTCCTGGCCAGCGCCGTGCTGGTGGGCGTGGGCCTGTACATTCGCCTCAAGATCACCGAGACGCCCGATTTCCAGAAGGTGTTGGACAGCAAGGCGCGGGTCAAGGTGCCGGTCGTGACCGTCATGCGCGACCATCGCCGCGCGCTGGTGCTCGGCACGTTCATTGCGCTGGCCACGTTTGTCATCTTCTACCTGATGACGGTCTTCGCGCTGAGCTGGGGAACCGCGCAGCTCGGTTACACGCGCCAGCAATTCCTGTTGCTGCAATTGTTCGCGGTGCTGTTCTTTGCGCTGACCATTCCGCTGTCGGCGCTGCTGGCCGACAAGCGGGGGCGGCGCACCGCGATGATGCTGGTCAGCGGGGCGATTGCGCTCTTCGGCCTGCTGTACGGCCCGCTGTTCGGGGCGGGTGGCGCGTGGTCGGTCGGCGCCTTCATGGTGCTGGGCATGTGCCTGGTCGGCTTTACCTACGGCCCATTGGGCACGCTGCTGGCCGAGCTGTTCCCGGCCGAGGTGCGTTACACGGGCGCATCGCTGACCTTCAACTTCGCCAGCATCTTGGGCGCGTCGGTGGCGCCGTATATCGCACTGTGGCTGGGCACGAACTACGGGCTGGAATATGTCGGTTACTACCTGAGCGGCGCGGCGCTGATCAGTCTGCTGGCGCTGATCCTGGCCCGGAGCCTGATACCGCACACGGCGAAGGCGTGAACGAACGCCGCTTCGGCGCGCTGACGGGACGCGCTCCCCACGCAACCGACGCGGCGTTCCTGGCGGCGCTGTACCTGGCGACGCGGCCCGACCTGGACGCGTTGCCGGTGCCGCGCAGCGTGATCGAGGGCATCGCGCGGCACCAGCAGCAACTGCAGGTCGAGGCGTATGCGCAGCGCTATCCCAATGCCGAGACGTGGCTGCTGACTGATGGCAAAGAGGCGCTGGGACGGGTGGTGCTGGACTGGGCGAGCGATTCGCTGCGCGTGGTCGATCTCGCGGTGGCGCCCCACGCCCGCCGCCGCCGCGTCGCTCGCGCGGTGCTGGCGGCGCTGCAGGACGCCTGCCGGGGGCAGCGCACGATGACGCTGCGCGTGCGCCTTGAGAATACTGCCGCACGCGCGCTGTATGCGGCGTGCGGCTTTGCCGTCGTGCGGGACGACGGCGCGACGCTGGAACTGGCCTGGGGTTGAGCCGATCTTGAGCGTCTAGAACGAATAGACCATGGTCAGCGAGGTCTGGGTATCCGTGTTCTTCTTGTCTTCAGGCACGCTGCTGTCGTTGCGGACGCTGAAGCCCGCCTTCATCTGCATGCTGCCGTTGATCTTGGTCGACAGCGACGTCTCGGCCACCGAGTGGGTGTTCGACGTGCCTTTTTCGACGCTGACCGTTTGCGCAAAGAACGCGGACGGGCTGACCTGCCAGCGGAACTGCGCCGCGCCGCGCACGGTCAGGCCGTCTTCTTCTTCGTCCGTCTCGCGTTTGCCGTTGAAGTAGCCCGGACCGATCTCGACGTCGAGCGTCTTGTCCGGCGCCGTGTACCAGCGTGAGCCGTAACCGACCGACAGCGACGAATAACGCACGTAGGCACCGAATTTGTCGTTGACGTGCGAACCGAGGATGAAGGCGCGGCGCCCGTCGCCCAGCAGCTTGAACGAGGCTTTGGCCGACGTCGCCCAGCGCTCGGCCGAGCGCGTGCGCTGCAGTTCGCCTTCTTCGTTCTCGTACTCGTCTTCCTTGAAATAGCCACTGGCGATGAATTCATGGCTCCATTGCGACGTTTCGTGGCGGGCGTCGATCTTGCCCGTCACCGATGTGCCGCTCGTGTTGCCGGAAGTATTGATCGCGCCGAGCTCGGCCGAGGTGAACCAGCCACCATCGGGAATGGCCGGCATCATGACTTTCAGCGGCGCATGGACGTCGCCAACCTGGGGAAGATCGGGGGCCGCGTTGGCCGCGCCGTGGACGCCGACAACGAGCAGCGCCAGGATCGGGGATAGTTTCATCAGCATCCGTTGAGAAGCATGGGCCGCACTGCACCAGACCTGCGCAGGGCAACCGGCCCATCGTTCGTGAATCGTGCGCGGCAGCATTGTCGCCGCGAGTTGGCCGATATTGTAACGCAAAGGCTGCGCGATGCGGCGTGCATGGACACCCGGATCGCGCCGCGCACTGGCATTCAAGCCCCGACGTAGGCGATCTTGAACGCGAACAGTGCGGCGATCACCCAGACGACCGGTTTCACGTCGCGCGCGCGGCCCGTCAGCAGCTTGAGCATGGCGTAGCTGATGAAGCCGAACGCAATGCCTTCGGCGATCGAATACGTGAACGGCATGCCCAGCGCAGTGACGGCCGCCGGAATGCTTTCGGTAGTGTCGCTCCAGTCGACTTCGCCGAGATCGGCCAGCATCAGGCACGCGACGAACAGCAGTGCCGGCGCGGTCGCGTAGGGCGGCACGACCGAGGCCAGCGGCGCGATGAACAGGCACGCGAGGAACAGCACCGCAACGGTGAGCGCCGTCAGGCCCGTGCGGCCGCCCACCTGCACGCCGGCTGCGCTTTCGATGTACGCGGTCGTGCTCGACGTGCCCAGCACGCTGCCGGCGACGATGGCGCCGCTGTCGACCAGCAGCGCCTTGTTCAGGCGCTCCATCTTGCCCTCGACCAGCAGGCCCGCGCGGCGCGCGACGCCCATCAGGGTGCCTGTCGCATCGAACAGCTCCACCAGAAAGAACACCAGCACCACATTCAGGATGCCGGCCGCCAGCGCGCCCGGGATATCCAGCGCGAACAGCGTCGGCGAAATCGGTGGCGGCAGTAAGAACACACCCTGGTAGGTATTGCCGCCGAAGAAAAAGCTGAGCACCGTCACCAGCACGATCCCGATCAGGATCGCACCCCGTACCCGCAGGCGGTCCAGTGCGACGATCACGAAAAAGCCGAGCACGGCCATCAGGGCGGCCGGCTGGTGCAGGTCGCCCGCCTTGACGAGCGTCGTCTCGTTGGCGACGACAATGCCTGCGTTCTTGAGTGCGATCAGGGCGAGGAACATGCCCAGCCCGACCGTGATGCCGACCCGCATCGAGCGCGGAATGCCGTCGACGATCATGGCGCGCAGGCCGACCATCGTGACCAGGATGAACAGGCACCCGGAGATGAACACGGCGCCCAGCGCTGCCTGCCATGGAATGCCCATGCCGAGCACGACAGCGTAGGCGAAGTAGGCATTCAGGCCCATGCCGGGCGCCATCGCAATCGGGTAGTTGGCGTACAGGCCCATCAGGGCGGTACCGGCGGCAGCGATCAGGCAGGTTGCGACGAACACGGACGCTTTCGGCATGCCGGCGTCGCCCAGAATCGATGGATTCACAAAGATGATGTAGACCATCGTCAGGAACGTGGTCAGGCCCGCCATGAGTTCGGTGCGGACGGTGGTGTTGTTGGCGCTGAGTTGGAAGAAACGGTCGAGCATGGTGATCCTGCAAATTACGGTAGGGCGAAGCATAGCATTGCGCGCCGGTGCAGCGGCGACGGATGGCGACTGTCAGGGGCCATGCCGGGAGTGTTACCATGCGGGCACGATCATTCTTTCACCTTCATCCCCTATTTCAGACATGCCAAAAAACAAGCGTCCGGTGCCCCGCACCTCGAACAACACACGCGAACCGGACACCAATGCCCAGGCCCAGGAAATGGCCGATCTGGCGCTCGAGATCGCCGAGCGCGAAGACCTGGAAACGGGTGAACCCGATACCGTGCGCCGTGACCAGCTCGTTCTGGCGGTGCGCAAGGCCGTGCGCAAGAAGCGCGACGAGGTCCTGTACGAGGCCATCGAGCTGGCGCGCTACACCGATCCGCTTGCCTGCCGTGTGCTGCGCGGGTGCATCGAAGAAGAGGCGGCGACGCTGCGCGTGGGTCGCGAAGGCGGCCCGGAACACGAGATCGACGCCTTCATGGTGCCGCTGTTCGTGCGCAGTCAGGGCGGACTGGTGGCGCAGGAATTGTTCCAGGACGAAGCCGCCTTCGAGGCGCTGGCGGCCAGCTTCCAGGATGGCGGCCTGGACAGTCCGGCTGCGCGCGTGATCCTGCTCCAGCATGCGTTCGACCTGGGCGAGATCGACCATATCGCCTACGGCACGCTGCACGAGATGCTGCGGGAAGCAGCCGCCTCGCTGACGGAAAAGAAATTGCAGCCGGCCCCGACCATCGCGGCCAGCATGCGCGGCTGGACCGGCGAGCCGGTCGCGCCCGACGAAACGGCGCTCGAGCTGCGTTTCCTGCTCGGCTTCTCGTTCAAGCGCAGCGACGATGCCTTTTACCGGATTCCAAAGGATGAGGCCGGCAGCGACGCCTACTTCACCGCCCGCATGGACCGCTACCGTGACTGGACCGTGGCTGCGGCGCCTCTGGTGGCGCGCTGCCTGGCAGCCGATCCCGCACGTCTCGACCTGAACTTCCTGTATCAGGACCTGTTCTACGGCGCGAAGGAGCAGGGCGTGGCCGAGCTGGCAACGCTTGGCGTGCTGGCCGATATCAAGGGCCTGCTGCAGGCCAAGGACCTGGCGCCGGATGCCGTGCATGCGGCTGTCGCGCCGATCGATATGGGCGAACACATCCTGCTGCGCGCGAACCTGTATGCGCTGGACGGTGGCCAGCCGTGGGGCAGCGTCGAGAAACCGGTCGACCTGGCCGCTGATCTGGTGCTCGAAGTCGATGAATTGTGCGACGCGCTGCTTTCGCTTGGCCTGGAAGGCGTGTCGATCGCCGTGGGCTTCAGCGACGATGGCCATGCCGAAGGCGCTGAACCATACCATCCGGGCTGAGATTCGCCGGCTTCGACAGCGCGCCGCCAGGCGCGCCTGCCTGCCTTGACGGTACTGGATTTGCCGGGCCGTGGTGCGGCGCAACCTGTTTCGGGCAGCGATTTCGCGGCGTGACTTTTGGTGAGTTTCGTCAAGATTTTCACTTGTCCTCGTAGTGGAATTTCCTGTCGCGCTGTAGGACGCCACTGACAGGAATTCGTGTCAACAATCGCTTCTCCCTATGAAGTCCGGCATCAACCACTCAAGGTCGTGTTACATTTCCTGAAATATTGCTCTGCACAAATCAAAAAATTAAGAAAATTGCATGTTACGATCCACTCGTCCGGCCAGGTTCCCGCGCGCATGCAGCGGTGGTCCCGAGTAGAGAGAGAAGAACCGTCCGGCTGCACAATTACCAACAACTACAGCGCCACCAAGGCGAAAAGGAAAATTCACATGCCGACCCTCATCGTGTTCTGCCATCTCCGCTGGGATTTCGTGTTTCAACGCCCCCAGCACCTGATGACACGTCTGGCTCAACACTACAAGATTCTCTTCGTCGAAGAGCCGATGCACACGGACGGCGAAGCGCGCCTGGAAAAGATGGAAGTTGCCGACAACATCACCGTCTGCCGTCCGCACACGCCGATTCATCAGTGGGGTTTCCACGATGACCAGCTGCCAACGCTGCAAAACCTGCTGGCCGACCTGGTGCCTGCCGGCGAAGAGCCAGTCGTCTGGTTCTACACCCCAATGGCGTTGCCACTGCTGCAAGGCCTGAAGCCATCGAAGGTGATTTACGACTGCATGGACGAGCTGGCGATGTTCAAGAACGCGCCGAAGCAGCTGCTGCAGCGCGAAAGCGCCTTGCTCAATATCGCCGACGTGGTCTTCACCGGCGGTCCGAGCCTGTACCAGTCCAAGCGCGACCGTCACGCCAACGCCCATTGCTTCTCGAGCAGCGTCGACGCCGGCCACTTCCGCCAGGCGCAGGATACCGGCATCTCGCATCCCGACCAGAACCACATCGCGCATCCGCGCCTGGGCTTCTATGGCGTGATCGACGAGCGTTTTGACGTCGATCTGGTCTCGAGCATGGCCGATGCGCATCCGGAGTGGCAAATCGTGCTGGTGGGTCCGGTCGTCAAGATCGATCCGGCAACGCTGCCGAAGCAGGCCAATGTGCACTACATGGGTCAGCGCACCTACAACGAGCTGCCGCAATTCCTGGCCGGCTGGGATGTTTGCCTGCTGCCGTTCGCGATCAACGATTCGACCAAGTTCATCAGCCCAACCAAGGTGCTGGAATACATGGCAGCCGAACTGCCATCCGTGTCCACGCCGATCACCGACGTCAAGGTGCCATACGGTGATGTGGTCGAGATCGCTGAATCGCATGCCGACTTCATCGCGGCCTGCGAGCGCCAGCTGGCGCTGACGCCCGAAGCACGTGCAACGATGGCAGCGCGCATGCGCGACGTCGTGGCCGGCACGTCGTGGGATCTGACCGCGCGCAGCATGCATGCGCTGATCGACAGCGCCGTACGCAGCAACAAGGTCGAGCGCTTCTTCGCCAGCAACCAGGAAGCCGTGCCGAGCACGCCAGACCTGGTGGCGGTTGCCCACGCAGGTTAAACGCGGCAGCAAGCGGTAATACAAAGGCCGGTGTCGCAGGACACCGGCCTTTTTTACGTGGACGCCCGTCGCTTGCTATGTCATGCGCCGAAGCACGTCCTCGATGGCTTCCACCGTCGCCGGTTTCGTCAGGTGCGCATCGAATCCGGCCTGCGCGGTGCGTTCGCGGTCGGCTTCACCGCCCCAGCCGGTCAGTGCGACCAGGCGCACGGCAGCGTAGCGGGTATCGGCACGGATCGCGCTGGCCACCTCGTACCCGGACATGCCCGGCATTCCCAGATCCAGAAACACGACATCCGGCATCATCACTGGCAGCATGCGTAGCGCCTGATGGCCATCGTTGGCGACCGGCGCGCTGTGGCCCAGCATCGACAGCAGCGCGGCCAGGGTTTCGGCCGCGTCGCGGTTATCGTCCACCACCAGCACGCTGCAGGGCGGCACTGCACCGGCCGGCGCCGCCGGGGTTGCTGCCGGCGCTATACTGGCAAGCCCGCCGGCGAGCGGCAGGCGTACCGTGAACCGGCTGCCGGCATTTGTCCCGGCGCTGTCGGCGCGCACGCTGCCGCCATGCAGTTCGACCAGGCTGCGCACCAGCGACAGGCCGATACCGAGGCCGCCGGAGCCTGGCTGCTGCGCTTGCCCAACCTGCGTGAACATCCGGAACACCGCTTCCAGCGCCTCGGGTGCAATGCCGATGCCGTTGTCGCTCACGGTGATGACGGCGTCATTACCGTCCTGTTCGGCGCGCAGCGCGATGCGCCCGCCCTTGGGCGTGTAGCGCGCAGCGTTGTTGAGCAGATTGCTGATGACCTGGGTTAGCCGTGTGGGATCGGCCAGTAATGGCAGGGGCGTGGCGGGCAGGTGTACCTCAAAGCTGTGGCGCGCCGCCTGGAGCAGCGGCATGCTGGTTTCGACGGCTGCGTTCACGACCGTGGCCAGGTCGACCGGCTCGCAGCGCAGTTCGACCTGGCCACGCTGGATGCGGGCGACATCGAGCAGGTCGTCGACCAGCAGCACCAGATGGTCGAGTTGCCGGCCCATGATCTCGTGCACGCGGCTCACTGCAGCGGCATCGCCCGGCGCGCGCCGGATGAATTGCAGCCCGCTGCGGATCGGCGCCAGCGGATTGCGCAGCTCGTGCGCCAGTGTGGCAAGAAATTCGGTCTTGAGCCGGTTGGCCTCGGACAGGTCGGCCGCCATCTGGCGCAGTGCGGCGTCCGACCGGCGCCGTTCGGTCACGTCGGTAAACAGCACCGCCAGGCGGTGCGTGAGTGGCCCGCCCAGCCGCGTGGCATACACGTCGTACCAGCGCGACAGGCCCTTTGCCTCGTTCTCGAAGCGTACCGGCTCGCCCGTGGTGGCGACCCGGCCGTAGATGTCGAACCAGTGCTGTTCGAGACCCGGCACCAGTTCGCGCGCGGTCTTGCCGATCGCGTCGACCAGCCCCGTGTGTTTGATGAACGCGGGATTGGTTTCGATGAAGCGGTAGTCGCATGGCGCGCCGTCGGCGTCGAACAGCATGTCGATCACGCACAGCGCGTCGTCGATGGAGTTGAACACGGTACGGTAGCGTTCCTCGCTGGCGCGCAGTTGCTGTTCTGCCTCGAGCTGGCGGGTGGCGTCGATGATCACGCCGCGCACTGCCCGGGCATTGCCCTGGCCATCGGTGTCGACATGGCCGCGCGCGATGATCCAGCGCCAGCCACCCGGCAGACGGATCCGGTAGGTAGCGCCATAGGCGCTGCACGCAGCGATCGCGGCGCTGATCTCGGATGTCGTCGATTCGACGTCGTCCGGGTGAATGGCGGCCAGGTAGCGGGCCAGCGGGGCACTGCCGCGTTCGTATTGCGGCACGCCGAACAGACCGGCCACGCGCTCGTCGGCCTCGACGCGATCGAGGCCGATATCCCAAGACCAGATGCCCAGCTCGGCAGCTTCGATGATGCGCGCGAGGCGTCGGCTGGTGTCGTCGAGCGCCGCTTCAGCGCGTCGGCGCTCGATTTGCGTGTCGAAGGCCGCGGTGTAGAAGCGCGCCTTGGCGCGCAGGATCGTGGGCGAGAGTGGTTCCGTCAGCACGGCAATCACGCCGGCGTCGTAGAGCGCCTCGTGCGGCATCGGCAGAGGCAATGGCAAGCCCATCGCGACGATGGGCGTCAGACTCGACCGTGCGTTGCTGCTTACGGCGGCCACGACGGCAAGCATGCCTTCGGGGTCGCCCGCATAGCCGACCAGCACCAGGGCGAAGTCGCGGCGTTGTACCTGCGCCAGCCCGTCTTCGAGGGAGGCCGCATGCACGACTGCCCGGCCAAGTTCGCGCGCGACCTCCGCCACGATCGGATCGACGTTGGCACGTGTGCAGATGAACAGGATACAACTGCTGGTGAGACTGCCGTGACAGTCGTTCGAATTGTTCAACATGCGCCTGGCTTGCGAGTGTGTTTACTCTGACAATCTAATGCGCTGCTGAGCAAGTGTCAATGACAGTCTTGCCAGCAAACAATGCGGCAAGCGCCGCTGGCGCCCGCCAGGAGATAACGGTATTACGGTTTTTCGGGCACCGGCTGCGATGGTACCGGGGTTTTCAGTGCTTCCGGGAGGGCATCTGCGATGCCGTTGCCTGGCGCCTGGCCGATGCGCCGCGCTTCATCGGAGTGCTGATCGAGACTGACTTCTTCGGCCACGTCGAAGCGGCCGTCTTCGAAACCTTCCTCGCCGGGCAGCAGGTTCTCGGACCGTTGTTCCTCACCGCCTGCCGTTACTGCAGCGTTTGGCTTGCGCACGGATTGTTCTTGATCGCTCATGATAATCTCCACCTTGGTTTGATATGCGCCAATTATGTCGCAGCAACCGGGGGCAGGGCGCACGTCAACACCGACTGCCGCACACTGCGCGGGCGCGGCATGGGCCGCCGGTGGTCGCGCGTTACGTGATTTTTATGCTCTGGAAATTGTCGCTCAGCTAGAATGCCGGCTGTTTCCTTCACTGTATCGTCATCATGTTCCGATTGTCCTTTGCCAGTATCGTCGCCCGGGTTGCATTCGCCGGTGCGTTGCTGGCCTCCGCCGCCGCCCAGGCCGCCAGTTGCCCTGTCCATTACCTCGACGGCCGTCCGCCAGAAATCCAGAACCAGAAGCTGGCCGTGTCCACGCGCGAACTGTGCTACGGCGTGTTTGGTGTCGTGCATTCGGGCGTGACCCGCACGCCATTGTGGTCCGCCGAATATGTGCGCGCCGATAACCTCAAGCGGGCGCAGGGGCTCGACCGGGACGATAAATTCCACGCCGAGTCGCGCCTGCCGCGCGGCCAGCGCGCCGAGTTGTCCGATTACGCCCGCAGCGGGTTCGATCGCGGTCACCTGGCGCCGAATGCGAATATGCCCGACCGCCGCACCCAGCGCGAAAGTTTTTCACTGGCCAATATGGTCCCGCAGGACCGCGACCATAACCGCAAGATCTGGGCGCCGATCGAAGGCGCCGTGCGCACGATGGCAAAGAAAGAAGGCGAACTGTACGTGATCACGGGGCCGGCATTCCTGGGCACGAGCCTGAAAAAAGTCGGCAACGTGATCGTGCCAACGCATCTGTACAAGGTGGTCTACAGTCCCCGTCAGCGCCTGGGCGCGGCCTGGCTGACCGAAAACCGGGCCGATGCCCCGATCAACGTCGTGCCTGTGGCCGAGCTCGAGCGGATTGTCGGCATCGAACTTCTGCCATCGCTGAGCACCAAACAAAAAGAGCGCATGCTGCGCCTGCCGACCGTCAAGCCATCCAAGAAACGTTCTTAACACGGAGGACCCATGAGCAAGAAAAAACCCGTCAGCTTTGTCCCGTTCGCCAATGAAGCCGATGTGACCGGCATTGGCGACCTGACCCTGGAAAACCGGCTCGACCGGATCACGATCTCGGGTGACGTCGACCTGACTGCGGATGTTCCCGGCCTGGCGCACGCCCGGCGCCTGCACGCCGTGCTGGGCGAGATCGTCGCCGCGCTGGAAGCGCGCGCGTCGTCTGGCGAGTTGCCGGCGCAATTGCCACCCCCCGAAGTCACGACCATCGACAATCCGTTCGCCTGATGCGCGTGACGAGAGGAACTAAATTTCCGCTCGTCAATGGTGTGCGAGTTCCTCCGAGAATAGAGTAATGTTGACAACATAGCGCGAACGACAGAGGCGGCGTCGCCGCCCGCGCAAGACCCATTATTTCGGAGGAACGTCCATGCAACATACCCTCGTCGCGGTGTTCGATAACCGCACTGATGCACAGAACGCAATGAACGAATTGCTGTCGTCGGGCTTTACCAGCACCGACGTGCGGCTGTCGACCGCCGATGCAGACACGATTGGTCAGAGCGATAGCCTGAACGCATCGTCCGACCTCGATACGACCCGCAGCGCCGATGGCGACACCGGCATCACTGCCAGCATCAAGAATTTCTTCGGCGACCTGTTCGGCTCGGATGATGCCGCTCACGCCAACCGTTACGAAGGCGCCGTCAACCGCGGTAGCCATGTGCTGACGCTGGTGGCGAATTCGCTGCCAGAAGTCGAGCGCGGCGCCGACATCGTCGAACGCTACGGTCCGACCGACATCGATGAAACCTCGAGCGGCACGCCGGATATCTCCTCGACCGGCTTCAGCAGCGGCGCAATGCACGCCGGCAGCACGATCGGCATGCAGCAGGCATCGTCGATGTCGGCGCAATCGGCATCCACGTCGACCTCGACCGGCGCCGGCTCGGTGCAGGCTGCAGCGATCCCGTCGCTGGATAATCCAGGCGACCGTCAGCTGTTCCAGCACCAGGAATCGCTGGGCACATCCGACCTGACCAACTCGACGCACCAGGAACCATTGGGCCAAAGCGGTCTGACCGCCACCGGCGGCACGTCGCTGCAAGGCTCGACCCTGCGTGACACGGCCATGCAGGGATCGGCCCTGGAAGGCTCGATCCGCCAGGGTTCGACCGGTGTCGACCGCGGCGATTCGCTGCAGCGCGATACGACGATCAGCAACACCGGCAGCACCGGCACCCAGTTCACCGACAAGCAGCGTAACGGCGTGCGCATCTTCTCGCGCCGCCAGTCCGATGCCGCACTGGGTACGGGGACGGGTTTTGAATCGGGTTCGGGCAGCAGCGCGATGGGTTCCCTGAGCGGCGACGATACCTATTACCGCAATCATTTCGACACCACCTACGGCGCGACCGGCGCATCGTATGACGAGTACGCACCAGCGTATAGCTACGGTAGCGAAGCTGCCCGCAGCGGCCGTTACACCAACGGCGCCTGGGATGACATCGAAGCCGACCTGCGCAACGACTGGGACAGCCGTTACGCCACCGGTGGCGAGCCATCGACCTGGGAAAAAATGAAGGCCGCCGTCCGTCACGGCTGGGAACGCATGACCGGTGATGACGACGATGACCAGTACCGCAGCCACTACGACAGCACGTACGCATCGACCGGCGAAAAGTATGACGACCTCAAGCCGGCCTACTCGTACGGCACCGAAATGCGCCGCAGCGAGATGTACCGTAACCGTCCATGGGACGATGTCGAAACCGACCTGCGCACGGGCTGGGACAACCGCATCGACGGCACCCGCGAGTTCAGCACCACTGGCAGCGACAGCAGCGAGCCATCGGCCTGGGATCGTGTCAAGAACGCCGTGCGTCACGGTTGGGACAAGATGACTGACGACAATGACGACGATATCTACTACCGCAACCACTGGAATTCGGTCTACGGCAGCACCGGTGGCGCCTACGACGAATTCCGTCCGGCCTATAACTACGGTACCCAGATGGCGCGTGAAGAGAAGTACCGCAACCGTCCATGGACCGAAGTCGAAGCCGATCTGCGCAGCGATTGGGACAACCGTTATCCGGGCGAGCAGTCGACCTGGGACAAGATGAAGTCGGCAGTGCGTCACGGCTGGGAACGCATGATGCGTTAAGCCTGTCGGGTAATTGATGGAAATAGAAACGGCGCCTGTTGGCGCCGTTTTTTTTTAGGGCTCAAGCCCGTGATCTCGGGCCGTGTGCCAGCAGATCACGCCGCCTCGGTCATCGGCAGGCTGATCCGGTTACGCCCCAGGTGCTTGGCCCGGTACAAGGCCGCATCGGCAATCGCGACCAGCTGGTTGGCATGGTTGTCGGGTCCGGCGATGGCCGTGGCCGCGCCGATCGATACGGTGACGTGGCCTGCGGCGAAGCGGCACGGCAGCTGCAGTTGTTCGACCCGGCTGCGGATGCGCTCTGCCACGATGGCTGCGCCCTTGAGCGACTGGTTCGGCAGCACCACGGCGAATTCCTCGCCGCCATAGCGCGCCACCAGGTCATTGGCCCGCATTTCGCTGGCGACGGCGCGTGCAACGCGTTTCAGGCATTCGTCGCCGCCCAGGTGGCCATGGGCGTCGTTATAAGCCTTGAAATTGTCGACGTCGACCATCAGCAGCGACAGCGGCTGCACCTGGCGCAATGCGCGCGCCCATTCCGCCTGCAGCGTGTCATCGAAGCAGCGCCGGTTGGCCAGGCCAGTCAGGCCGTCGCGGGTTGCCAGTTGCTCGAGCGCCGCCTGGGCCATCTTTTCATCGGTCAGGTCGCGCAGGGTTTCGACCACTGCTGACAGCTGGCCGTTGGCGCCGAAGATCGGACTGGCGTCTGCAGCCAGGTAGCGCCGGCGGCCGGCGCGCGGCATGTCGCACCAGCTTTCGATGGACAGCCCCGGCGTAGTGCGCCCGCCATCGGCCATGGCGGCCGATGCATCGCCAGCCTGTGCCGGATCAGAACCGGTGCGCAGGACGAGATCGGCGAGGGTGGGGCGCTGGACGTCGTAGAAGCTGCGCCAATGGTCAGCCGTGCCCAGTACTTCGGGCGCCGGCACGCCGGTCAGCTGCTCACAGGCACGGTTCCAGATCGTCACGCGCGCATGGGTATCGAGCACGAAGACCGGCACCGACAGGCTTTCCATCAACTGACCGACGAAGGCGACGTCCTGGAGCAGGGCTGTCGGGTATGCCGCGCTGCTGCTTGTGTTGATCATGAGCAGTCCTCTGCGATTGGTAGCGCTTCGGTTTGCGGCAACCGGGTAGCTGCCGTCAGGAACCGATTCTGCTACTCGCATCAACACCCGCTATTGATCTTTAGCAAGGAGGTTTCAGCGTTGTGTTTAACGTACACGGTTGTGCGGACGGGCGTCGGTCACGCAATCACGGCCATTTCCGCAGCAAGTTCGGAGGCCGGGTTCCTGACCGGCAGGGACAAGGACCAGCGCCCGGCATGTCCGGCGGTGGGGACGATGCGCAGCACGCCTCCCATGGCGCGGATCTGGTTGATCAACTCGGCCGGCAGCGATGCGACTTCGCCCGGGGCACTGGCGCAGCCATCGATTTCCAGCCCCAGCGAGCCGGCATTTTCCAGCAGGCGCACGTGCAGTTCGCCGTGCTGGACGCGCGCAGCAGTGGCCAGTACATCCTGCAGCACGCGAAACACGGCCAGCCGCGCGGCGCGATCCTGGCTGGCGCGCGAGCCCGGGTCGATGCCGGCCTCGAAGCGATAACGCACGCCGTACAGGTGCGCGTGCTCGGCCAGGCAGCGCTCGAGCGCATGGCGCAGGCCATCGCCCGGACCGAAGCCGCGCAAGCCGCTCGCGACCGCGCGCACGGCGCCGATCGCACCGTCGATGTGTGCGATGGCACTGTCCAGGCGACCGGCCAGGGCCGGCGCCTGGGCCGTGGCGGCGCTGTCGTACAGATTCGCGAGGTCGGTGCGCAGTGTCAGCAGACGCCGCCCCAGCTCGTTCTGGAGTTCGCGCGCGATTCGCGTGCGTTCGCTGTCGCGAACATCTTCGTTCTGGCGCACCAGGCGGAAGACGACGTCGTGGTTGTCCGCCAATGCCTGCTCGGACTGCGCACGCGATTCACGTTCGGCCGCCAGTTGCCCGTGCAGGGCCCGGGCCCGTTCTTCCAGGCCCACGCTGCGGCGCAGGCTCAGGCAGGCCAGTATCAGTGCCGCCATCGTCACCAGGATGCAGGCCAGCAGTTCCGGTGCTGCGCTGCGCAGGGGCACCGGCACCATGAAGTAGGGATCACCCGCGCTGGCGCTGCTGGTGACAAAGGGCAGGGTCACCAGCAAAAAAGTCGGTTTGTTCATGATTGCCCTCGTGAAGGTGTTGTAAGTTTCCGTAAGAACTTACCGCTCCGCTCATGTAGGAATATTGTTCAGTCTCAAACCTGACGTTTCCGACACCATCTCAGCGACCGGCCACTTCCGCTGCGCCGGCGAATGCGCCGCGCTATAATGGAAGGTTGACGAGAGGCTTAACGTGACTTACAGCATTAAAGAGATCTTCTACACCTTGCAGGGAGAGGGTGCCCACGCCGGCCGGCCGGCTGTCTTTTGCCGATTTTCCGGCTGCAATCTGTGGACCGGCCGCGAGCAGGACCGTGCCACGTCGATCTGCCAGTTCTGCGATACCGATTTCGTCGGCACCGACGGCGAGCGCGGTGGCAAGTTCAAGGAAGCGGCGCTACTCGCCGCCGAAATCGACGGCCTGTGGCCGGCCACCTATCCGGCCAGTAAATATGTGGTATTTACGGGCGGCGAACCGCTGCTGCAGCTTGACCGCGCCCTGATCGACGCCATGCACGAGCGCGGCTTCACCATCGCCATTGAAACGAATGGCACGTTGCCGGTGCCGGAAGGCGTTGACTGGATTTGCGTCAGTCCCAAGATGGGCTCGACGCTGGTCGTGGAAAAAGGCAGCGAGATCAAGGTGGTCATCCCGCAAGCAGGGCAAGACCTGGCCGCGTACGAGCGGCTCGACTTTGACCACTTCTTCGTGCAGGCCATGGATGGGCCGCTTGCGGCGCAGAATATCCGCCTGGCCATCGAAACGTGCCGCGCCAATCCGAAATGGAAGCTGAGCCTGCAGACCCACAAGCTGCTCCAGATTCCCTGATTCACCAATTTCATTCAATTACCTAGTAAAGCAGCAATGTTGACCATTACCCGCAAGCTTGAATTCGATGCCGGACACCGGATTCCCGACCACAAGAGCCAGTGCCGCAACCTGCACGGGCACCGCTACACCCTCGAAATCACGCTGACCGGCGAAGTCATCGATGCTGACGGAAATTCCGACAACGGCATGATCATGGATTTCTCCGACGTCAAGGCGCTGGCCAAGCAGCATCTGGTCGACGTGTGGGACCATGCCTTCATCGTGTACGAAAAGGATGACAAGGTGCTGGACTTCCTGTTGTCGCTGCCGGACCACAAGACCGTGGTCATCGACCGTATCCCCACCGTGGAAAACCTTGCACAAGTGGCGTTCACGATCCTCAAGACCGTGTTCATCGACCGCTTCGGTACCGGCCTGCGCCTGCACAAGCTCGTGCTGCACGAAACGCCGAACTGCTGGGCCGAGATCACCGATGCCTGATGTGTCGTCCGCAGTCGTGCATGACAACGCTGCGGATGCGGTGCACGCGCGTTTCATGGCGCTCGCCCTGGCCCAGGCGCAACTGGCATGGGACCGTGGCGAAGTGCCGGTTGGCGCTGTCGTGGTCAAGGACGGCGAAGTCATCGCGACCGGTTTCAACCAGCCGATCAGCGGCCACGACCCGACGGCGCATGCCGAAATCGTGGCGCTGCGCGCCGCCGCCGACAAGCTGGGCAACTACCGGCTGCCCGGCTGCGAGCTGTATGTGACGCTCGAGCCGTGCATCATGTGCTCGGGCGCGATGATGCATGCGCGCCTGGCGCGTGTCATCTACGCAGCAACCGACCCGAAGACCGGCGCCTGCGGCTCGGTCGTGAACCTGTTCGACGAGCCATCGCTCAATCACCACACCGATGTGGTTGGTGGTGTATTGGCCGATCAGGCGAGCAGCCTGCTGCGCGCTTTTTTTGCGGAGCGGCGCGCATTGGCGAAGAAGGCCAGCGCGCTCTGACCCTTCGCGGGTGAGTTGGCTGGCGCTGCCGGCCGGCCTTGATCGGCACCGGTTGGCGCGGTAAGATGTTTTCAGATGCCACACACGTCCTCCCGCCCACCAGTGATCACCTCCCGTCTCGGCATCGCCATCGTGGCGCCCGCCGGCTGCACCAACGATCCGCTCGCCGTCGAGCGCGCCATCGCACGCTTTGAAGCGCAGGGCTGCCTGGTCCGTAATTACTATGATCACAGCTGCACCCACCAGCGCTTCGGCGGCACCGACGAAGCGCGCCTTGCGCAGCTCCACGCGGCCGTGCTTGACCCCGACATCCACCTGATCATCGCGCTGCGCGGCGGCTACGGTATCAGCCGCCTGCTGCCTGCGATCGATTTCGACGCGATTGCCGCCAGCGGCAAGATCATTGTCGGCTTTTCCGATGTCACGGCGCTGCACATGGGTCTGATGGCCAGGACAGGTGCGCTCAGCTACGCCGGGCCGATGGTGGCCGGTGACTTCGGCGCCGAAGAGCCGGTGCCGTTCACGCTCGACGATTTCTGGGCTTGTCTGGCCGGCCCGACGCACACGATCCGCGAGACGGTCAGCGGCAACCCGCAGCTGGATGTGCGCGGGACGGTCTGGGGCGGCAATCTCGCCATGATCGGCTCGCTCGTTGGCACGCCGTATTTTCCGCAGATCGACGGCGGCATCCTGTGGCTCGAAGACATCAGCGAACACCCGTACCGCGTCGAGCGTCTGCTGCTGCAACTGATGCAGGCGGGCGTGCTCGAACGCCAGCTGGCGGTGGTGCTGGGCGATTTTTCAGGCTACCGCCTGGGGCCGCTCGACAATGGCTACGACTTCGACACGATGCTCGACTATGTGCGCCGCACGTTGCCCGTGCCCGTACTCACGGGGCTGAGTTTTGGCCATATTCCACGGCGTGTCACGATCCCGTTTGGTGCGCAAGGGCGCCTGCAATCGGATGCCGACGGTTTCAGCCTGCTGCTGTCGGACTACCCGACCGTGCGCCGCGCCTGAAGGCTCGCCAACCAACGGCGCCCGCGAATTCAGCCCACTCGCCCTGCAGGGCATGCGATGGTAAAATAGCCGGTTAATCAAATACGCTTTTTGGGGTCATACAGTGCTATCCACAGCCAACATCACGATGCAATTCGGCGCCAAGCCGCTCTTCGAGAACATTTCCGTGCGCTTCGGCGACGGCAACCGCTACGGCCTGATCGGCGCCAACGGCTGCGGCAAGTCGACGTTCATGAAAATCCTGGGCGGCGACCTCGAGCCGTCCGCCGGTAACGTCAGCCTCGATCCGGGCGAGCGCCTGGGCAAGCTGCGCCAGGACCAGTTCGCCTACGAAGACACGCGCGTGCTCGACGTCGTCATGATGGGCCACACCGAGCTGTGGAACGCGATCGCCGAACGCGATGCGATCTACGCCAACCTCGAAGCCACCGACGACGACTACATGAAAGCCGCCGAGCTCGAAGGCAAGGTCGCCGAATACGACGGCTACTCGGCCGAAGCGCGCGCCGGCGAACTGCTGCTGGGCCTGGGTATCGGCACCGAGCTGCACCAGGGCCCGATGAGCGCCGTGGCGCCGGGCTGGAAGCTGCGCGTGCTGCTGGCGCAGGCGCTGTTTTCGAATCCTGACATCCTGCTGCTCGACGAGCCGACCAACAACCTGGACATCAACACGATCCGCTGGCTGGAAGACATGCTCAACGAGCGTAACTCCACGATGATCATCATTTCCCACGATCGCCACTTCCTGAACCAGGTCTGCACGCACGTGGCCGACATGGACTACGGCACGCTGAAGGTGTATCCGGGTAACTACGACGAATACATGCTGGCCTCGACCCAGGCACGCAACCAGCAACTGTCGAACAATGCCAAGGCCAAGGAGAAGGTCGCGGAACTGCAGGACTTCGTGCGCCGCTTCTCGGCCAACAAGTCCAAGGCACGCCAGGCCACGTCGCGCGCCAAGCAGATCGACAAGATCAAGATCGAAGAATTCAAGCCGTCCTCGCGCGCCTATCCGTTCGTGCGCTTCGAAGGCGAGAAAAAGCTGCACCGCCTGGCAGTGGAAGCCGAGAACATCTCGAAAGCCTACGACCGTCAGCTGTTCAAGAATTTCTCGATCATGGTCGAGGCCGGCGAGCGCATCGCGATCATCGGCGCCAACGGCGCCGGCAAGACCACGCTGCTGCGCACGATTGGTGGCGAGCTGTGCGGCCTGCAGCCGGACGGTGGGCGCGTCAAGTGGGCCGAGAACGCGAATCCCGGCTACATGCCGCAGGATCAGACCGAAGAATTCGCGGTGGGCGACAACCTGACCGACTGGATGGGTCAGTGGACGCAAGAAGGCGACGACGACCAGGCCGTGCGCTCGATCCTCGGTCGCCTGCTGTTTGGCGGCGACGAAGTCAAGAAGTCGGTCAATGTGCTTTCCGGTGGTGAGAAGGGCCGCATGATGTACGGCAAGCTGATGCTGGGCCGTCACAACGTGCTGCTGCTCGATGAGCCGACCAACCACATGGACATGGAGTCGATCGAGTCGCTGAACATCGCGCTGGACAAGTACGCCGGCACCCTGATCTTCGTCTCGCACGACCGTGAGTTCGTGTCGTCGCTGGCCACGCGCGTGCTGGAAATCCGTGAAAACGAGATCGTCGATTTCCGCGGTAACTACGAGGAATACCTGGCGAGCCAGGGCATCGACGCGTAATGCAGGAACTGGCAGGGGTCGCGCGTCCGGCGCGGTCCCTGCCAAGGAGACCGAGAAGAGTATGGACACCGTACCGATCAAGACATATGAATACGACCGGCCCCAGGCCGGTCTGGCCTGCACCGCCGAGGCCTGGGCACGCATCCCCAGCGCGCCCGAACTAGCCGAGCGCAACGCGCTCAAGGACAAGATCCGGCGCCTGCTGAACGAAAAAGGCGCGGTCCTCGTCGCCCACTATTACGTCGACGCCGACCTGCAGGACCTGGCCGAAGAAACGGGCGGCTGCGTGTCCGACTCGCTTGAGATGGCGCGCTTCGGCCGTGACCACGGCGCGCAGACGCTCGTGGTCGCCGGCGTGCGCTTCATGGGCGAGACGGCCAAGATCCTCAGCCCCGAAAAAACCATCCTGATGCCCGACCTCGACGCGACCTGTTCGCTCGACCTCGGCTGCCCGGCCGATGAGTTCGCGGCATTCTGCGACCAGCATCCCGACCGCACTGTCGTCGTCTATGCCAACACCAGCGCCGCCGTGAAGGCGCGGGCCGACTGGATGGTGACCTCGTCCATTGGCCTGGACATCGTGGCCGAGCTGCATGCGCAGGGCAAGAAAATCCTGTGGGCGCCCGACCGCCACCTGGGCTCGTACATCCAGACCAAGACCGGCGCCGACATGCTGCTGTGGCAGGGCTCGTGCCTCGTGCACGACGAGTTCAAGGGCATCGAACTCGACCTGCTCAAGGCCGAGTACCCGCTGGCCAAGGTGCTGGTGCACCCCGAGTCGCCGGCGAATGTCGTGGCGCAGGCCGACGTGGTCGGCTCGACCACACAGCTGATCAATGCCGCGCAGACGCTGGACGCCACCCACTTCATCGTCGCCACCGATAACGGCATCCTGCACAAGATGAAGATGGCCGCCCCCGGCAAGACCTTCATCGAGGCGCCGACCGCCGGCAACAGCGCCACCTGCAAGAGCTGCGCACATTGCCCGTGGATGGCGATGAACGGTCTGCGCAATCTGGCAGAGGTGCTCGAAGCGGGCAGCAACGAAGTACATGTCGACCCTGCCGTCGGCCTGCAAGCCAAACGCGCCATCGACCGCATGCTCGATTTTGCGGCGGCCAAACGCGCCAAGGCGCTGCCGACCGGCGCGCTCGAACAGAATACCCCCTTGTTTTCCGGAGTCGGCCCCGCATGACCAGTCTGCACAATCCCCACGCCCAGTTTGACGACAAGCTGCAGGCCGCGTTCGAACAGAATATTCTGGCTGCGCTGCTGGAAGACATCGGCAGCGGCGACCTGACCGGCAAACTCGTGCCCGACGACACCCGCGTTACGGCGCGCGTGATCGTGCGCGAAGCGGCCGTGTTGTGCGGCGCGCCGTGGTTCGAGGGCGTCATGCTCGCAGTCGACCAGGACACCGACATCGCGTGGCAATTTGCCGAAGGCGACCTGATGCCCGCCAACAGTACTGTCTGCACCATCACGGCGAACCCGCGTGCGCTGCTCACGGCCGAGCGCGCCGCATTGAATTTTTTGCAGCTGCTGTCGGGCGTGGCCACTGCCACCCGGCGCTACGTCGACGTCATCGCGGGCACGAATGCAGCGATTCTCGATACGCGCAAGACGTTGCCGGGCCTGCGCCAGGCGCAGAAGTACGCAGTACGGGTCGGCGGTGGCAAGAACCAGCGCATGGCGCTGTATGACGGCATCCTGATCAAGGAAAACCACATTGCCGCTGCCGGGGGCATCACGCCCGCGCTGGCGGCCGCCGCCAGTCTGAACGCCGGCGCGCCGGTGCAGATCGAGGTTGAAACCATCGCCCAGCTCGAAGAAGCGCTGGCGGCCGGCGTCAAGTCGGTATTGCTCGATAACTTCGACCTGGCCATGATGCGCGAGGCGGTGCAGGTGAATGCCGGCCGGGCGCTGCTGGAAGCCTCGGGCGGCATCAACCTGGACACCGTGCGCGCGATTGCCGAAACGGGCGTGGACCGCATTTCCATCGGCAGCCTGACCAAGGACGTGCACGCAACCGACTATTCGCTGCGCATCGTCTGATCGCTACGCTTAACTCTCAGACCATATTATGTCGATCACCACCAAATTGAAACGTTCGCTCGTGTTCCGCCTGTTCTGGCTCGGCTTTGGCCTGCTGCTGGGTGTGCCCCAGTTGATGGACGGGATTCTCTACAATATGAAGGGCGAGCTGTTCTTTGGCATCGGCATGCTGCTGGTCGGTATTCGGGGCTTCCTGCGGCCGGTCGTGCTGAGCCGGGCGATGGCGATGCAGCGGGACGCCGCGGCGTCGGATGCGTCGATTGGGTCGCCCGTGTTGCATGGCGTGCTGTCGATTGCGATGGCGGCTGCTTTGATCACCGGCCTGGTGATCAAGTTCAGCAATAATTAAGCCGCAGGGTGGGCGGATTCGCCGGCCACCCTACGCTCCAAGCAACTCGGCCACGATCGGCAAGACCAGCTCAGCGGACGCTTCAATCTTCAGCGTGAGCATGTCGTCGGCACGCGTACGCCCGAGATTCAGCGCCGCAATCGGTTTGCCTGCCGCTTCGGCCAGCCGGCAGAAGCGAAACCCCGAATACACCATCAGCGACGAGCCAACCACGACCAGTGCGTCGGCCGCTTCCATCCGCGCCAGCGCCGCCGCCGTGCGCGCCGCCGGTACATTGTCACCAAAGAATACGACGTCGGGCATCAGCATGCCGCCACAGTGCAAGCATGCTGGCGCAGTAAAACCCGTCACCGCATCCGGATCGATCTCGGCGTCGCCATCGGGCAGCGGCTGCGCGAGCACCTGGCGCAGGCCCGGATTGTCTGCTTCCAGCTGCACCTGTAGCGCAGCGCGGGTGAAGGCTGCGCCGCAACCGAGGCACGTCACGTGGTGGATATTGCCATGCAATTCCAGCACATCGCGACTGCCCGCCTGGGTATGCAGGCCATCGACGTTTTGCGTGAGGATCGAGCCGATGCGGTTGTCCGCACCGAGTGCGGCCAGCGCGCGGTGGCCGGCATTGGGTGCGGCGCCCGACATCAGCCGCCAGCCCACCATACTGCGCGCCCAATAGCGGCGCTGGATGGCGGCGTCGCGCCGGAATTCCGGCCCCTGGATCGGGACCCGCCCGCGCCGCACACCATCCCGGTCACGGTAATCGGGAATCCCGGACGCGGTCGACAGCCCGGCGCCGGTAAGCACCAGCGCACGTGGATATTGTTCGAGAAACGCGGCCAGCTGCGTGGCCGCGTGGTGTTCGCTGAGTTCGTCGTTCATGGGTTGAATCGTACCACCGGCCGGCTTTTATCGCGCCGACACGACGATCCCGCCGACGATCAGGCCGAACGCGGCGACGTGGTACAACTGCGGCAGTTCACCCAGGAAGGCGGCTGACAATAGCGCCGTGAACAGTGGCGTCAGGTTGATGAAGAACGCACTGATCCCGGGTCCGGCGCGCTGGACCCCAGCGCCCCAGCAACGCATGGCGATGATCGCCGGCCCGATCGCCAGGTACAGCAGCGCGATTGCAAGGGGCCAGCTCCAGGCGATCTGCGGCGTACCCAGCGCCCATTCGCCGCCGGCCAGCGCGGCCGACCACAGCACGCCATACGCCACCTGGGCCAGCAGGAAGGCAGCCCAGTCCGCACGCAGGGCCGGAACATCGTTCTTTTGCAGCAGCGACCAGCTGTAGAAGGACCAGACAATCGTCGCCACGATCATGATCAGGTCACCCGCCACAAGGCGCAGCGCGGCCAGCTCGGCCAGGCTGCCCCGGCACATGACGACCAGAACGCCGGCAATCGACAGCACGGCGCCGGCGATCTGGCGGCCCTTGACCGGCACGTTGTAGAACAGCCGCCCGACCAGCAGCATCCAGACCGGCACACCGGACGCGACGAGCGTGACGTTCAGCGGCGACGAGGTCGTCAGCGCCAGGTATTGCATCGAGTTGTAGAGTCCAATGCCCAGCAGGCCGAGCAGGGCGTAGCGGCGCCAGTTGCGCAGCACGCCGCTGCCAGGGCGCAGTGCGGCGCGGCCCAGCACCAGCAGGATCACGAGCGCGATCGACCAGCGCAGCAGGTTGAGCGTCATCGGCGGGATGGCGTCGCGCACGAGACGGCCGATGATGGCATTGCCCGCCCACAGTACGGGCGGGATGCTCAGCAGCAGGACGGTCGTGAGTGAAAGCCGCTGCCGTTCCATGCTAACGCCGGCGCGGCGTGAGCACGCTCGGGAGTGCCTTGGGCAAGGTGTCGGGGAAGTCGCGCGAGTAGTGCAGGCCGCGGCTTTCGTGGCGCGACATGGCGCTTTTGACGATCAGGTGCGCCACTTCGACCAGATTGCGCAGCTCGAGCAGATCGGGTGTGATGCGGAAGTTGCGGTAGTACTCGTCGATCTCTTCCTTGAGCAGCTTGATCCGGTGCAGCGCGCGTTCGAGGCGCTTGGTCGTGCGCACGATGCCGACGTAGTTCCACATGAAGCGGCGCAGCTCGTCCCAGTTGTGGGCGATGACCACTTCTTCGTCGGCGTTCGTCACGCGGCTCGCGTCCCAGTCCGGCAGCGCAGGGTTGGCAATTGCCGGACTCGCGGCGATCTGCTGCGCACAGGCGCGCCCGACGACGACGCATTCGAGCAGTGAATTGCTGGCCAGCCGGTTGGCGCCATGCAGCCCGGTGCAGGCGACTTCGCCCACCGCATACAGGCCGGGGATATCGGTGCGTCCGGCCAGGTCGGTGACCACGCCACCGCAGGTAAAGTGCACGGCCGGCACGACGGGGATCGGCTCCTGCGTGATGTCGATGCCCAGCTCGAGGCAGCGCGCATAGATGGTCGGGAAGTGCTCCATCAAAAACTCGGGCGGCTGGTGGCTGATGTCGAGGTTGACGTAATCAAGGCCCCGTTTTTTCATCTCGAAGTCGATCGCGCGTGCGACGACGTCGCGTGGCGCCAGTTCGCCACGCTCATCATGCGCCGGCATGAAGCGCTCGCCGGCCTGTGCGCCCGCTTCCGGCGGCAGCTTGAGCAGGCCGCCTTCGCCCCGGATCGCCTCGGTGATCAGGAACGACTTCGCATACGGGTGGTACAGGCAGGTCGGGTGGAACTGGATGAACTCCATGTTCGATACCCGGCAGCCGGCGCGCCAGGCCATCGCGATGCCGTCGCCGGTGGCGGTGTCCGGGTTCGTCGTGTACAGATAGACCTTGCCGGCGCCGCCCGTGGCCAGCACCGTGTGTTCCGCCTCGAAGGTGAGCACGTCGCCGCTGTTCACATCCTGCACGTGCAGGCCGTAGCAGCGGGGCTGGCTGCCATGCGCCACCTTGGGCCGCAGCTTGTCGGACGTGATGACGTCGATCGCGACATGGTGCTCGAACAGCGTGATATTCGGGTGCGCGCGTACCTTCTGTTCAAGCGTGACCTGCACGGCGTACCCGGTGGCATCGGCCGCATGGATGATCCGCCGCTGGCCATGGCCGCCTTCACGGGTCAGGTGAAAACCCATTTCGGCCGTCGGGTCGCGCGTGAAGGGTACGCCCTGATCGATCAGCCATTCGATCGCTTCGCGCCCGTGTTCGACGATGTAGCGGGTGGCGGTTTCGTCACACAGGCCTGCGCCGGCAACCAGGGTATCTGCCACGTGCTGCTCGTGGCTGTCGCCCGAATCGAGCACGGCTGCGATACCACCCTGGGCCCAGGCGCTGGCGCCGTCGAGCAGGGTGCGCTTGGAGATGATGGCCACCTTGCGGGTCTGGGCCAGGTGCAGGGCTACCGACAGGCCGGCCAGGCCGCTGCCGACGATCGCGACGTCGAATTTCATGGGATTGTTGAAATGTTTACAGAGGCAATACTATAAGCGATTTGCCACCGCCTGCGGGACAGCCTGTCCAGGCCAAAGTCATCTGCAGCGGGTCGCAAATGTACGCCCGCGCACCGAACGGCGGCGTCGGGCACGCTAGGATGAGCTATTACTCACCCAATCAAGGATTCACCATGACCGCAGACCGCACCCACGTAGCAGCCCTCGAAGACCGCATCGGTTCCCTGCGCTTTGCCATGTTCACGTTCCGTGACGAGCACGATCACCTGGCCAGCCAGCCAATGACCAAGCAGGACGTCGATGCCGACGGCGGCATCTGGTTCTTCGTGCACTCGGCTACCTCCCTGTGGGACAGCATCGCGCATCAGCGGGAAGTGAACATCAGTTTCTCGGACATCGACGACAGCACGTATGTCTCGGTCAGCGGCACCGCCGAGCGCATCGTCGACCGCGACAAGATTCGCAGCATGTGGAACCCGATGGTCCAGGCCTGGTTCCCGGCCGGCCCGGAAGACCAGCACGCCGTGCTCGTGCGCGTGGTCCCGCACGCAGCCGAGTACTGGGATTCGAACGACAGCAAGATGGTGCGCCTGTTTGCCGTCGCCAAGGCTGCCGTGACCGGCAAGCAGCCGGATCTGGATTCGGAGCACGGCACGATCAAGCTGTAAGCATTCTTCCGCACTAACTTGCGGCAAGGCATGAGAGTGGCGTAGAGTAGCCGCTCTCATTCAGAGGACACTTTCCATGTTCCCAGCCTGGTCCCGCCGCACCCGATGATATCTCCCCTCGAACTGGCCGCGAACATCTTCACGGCTGCTGCGATCTTTCTTGCAGGCCGCAACAACGTCCATACCTGGTGGACCGGGATTGTCGGCTGCACGCTGTTCGGCTTGCTGTTCATGCAGACGCAGCTCTATGCTGACGTCGTGCTGCAAGCCTTCTTTGTCGTGACAGGCGTTCTGGGCTGGTGGCGCTGGTTGCATGGCAAGGGCGGCGCGCCGCTGCCAATCACCCATGCGGGCTGGCGCACAATGGCATGGATGACGCCTGTCGGCCTCGTTGCCACTGGCGCGTATGGCGCTGCACTTCACTTCCATACCAATGCTTACGCACCGTTCATCGATTCGGCGGTGCTCGTGTTTTCTGTCATCGCGCAATTGCTGATGATGGGGCGACGCATCGAGAGCTGGCCGGTGTGGCTGCTGGTCAATACCATCGCCGTGCCGTTGTACTTCAGCCGCGGCTTGTATCTGACCGCGTTCCTGTACCTGTGCTTTTGGGTCAATGCGATCGTGTCGTGGATCTGGTGGCGCAAGCTGGCGCAGCGCGAGCAGGTGGCGACACAGGCCTCAGGCAGTGCATATGTTGCTACAGGAGGCCCGCCGTGAGGTTTTTGTGGTTGCCTGGTCGGCGTGAACGGCTGTCCAGGTAAGCAGGAAAACTTGCGCGGCGGGCAGGACAGGCATCAGCGTGTGAATGGCGGCAGATCACCTGCAGTTTGATTACCACCCGTTTCAGGCGCGCCCATGCCCGTCACTTTCGGGCCGGCCTGGTTTGGCCGCGTATCCTGCGCGCCTGGATTGACATGGGTTGCTGCCGTATCGAGCGGTACGGTGCTTGGCGCTTCCGGCTGCGGCGCGGCGCTGCCGTCGGTGATCGGCGGATCATTGCGCCCGGCGCCGTCGGGTGCGTTGACGTACGGTCCGGATTGATTGCGCGTCAGGCCCGGGCCGCCATTGCCGCCGGTTTCCGTCTGCGACTCATGCGATGGCGTCGCGCCTTGCTGACCGCTGGTCTGGCCGCCAATACCGACGGTGGTGCCGTCCGATTCCGGGCCTTGGGTTGCAGTCGTCGATGTGGATGCGTTGCTGGTCATGGTAGTCCCCTGTGTGAATGGATGAACCATTGTCGTGCAGGGCAGGGCGGGTAGGTATCGGCGCGCAGGGCATGGCGCTGTAGGACGAGAGCGCCCGTTACGGGTAGTTGAGAGAAAATCCCGGCACCCGCCCTTACGAAGCCCGGCTGCACGGTGTTATACTGTATATCCATACAGTTATCATCTTGTCCTTTCATGCCTGAGTTCGTATCGATCAATCTCGACCCACTGCCAACAGCCGATCCTGATCGGGCGGCCGCCAGCCGGCTCGGTGCGGGCAGCTTCTCCAGCATGTACGATGAGCCCGTCACTTCGGCGACGAGCGATGCTGAACTGGCGCGCGAATACATCTCCCATGGCGAGCTCAGCCCTAAGTCGATTGCCAATCTGCAGAAAGAACTGTACCGGTTCCTGACGTGGTGCCGCGAAGAGGCTGGCAAGACGTTCCAGCAGCTGAATGTCGGCGACCTCAATCTGTACAAGGAATTCATCCGGCAGCCGCCAGCTGGGTGGATCAGCACCACCAAGTGGCCACGCAACGATCCGCGCTATCGGCCGTTCACGGGGCCACTGTCCGACACCAGCCGTCGCCAGGCGATGATTGCGATCAAGGGCGTGCTGACATTTGCCGAACAGACCGGCTACCTGCGCCGCAATCCTGCGCGGCTCGTGCGCAATGTCCGCGCTGCGCACGCGAGCCGCATCACCCGCTACCTGAGTCCGGCCGCGATTGCCTATGCCCTGGCCGCTGCCGAAGCACGCCCTGGCGACACCGAGGCCACGGCGCGCCAGCGCGCGCGCGACCGCTTCCTGTTGATCGCGTTTGCCCAGACCGGTGCGCGCCTGAATGAAATCGTCAGCGCGACAATGGGCGCCGTCTACAGCGAGGGCGACGGGCGTTGGTGGCTCGATGTGCTGGGCAAGGGCAACAAGCCGCGCCGCCTGCCAGCGCCGCCCGCCACGGTCGGCGCCTATCGCGACTACCGGCGCGCGTTTGGTCTGCTGGAGCAGACGAGCAGGGGGGATCGCATGCCTCTGGTGCTGTCGAGCCGTACGAAAGAGTACGTAGGAATTACGGACGAGGCCGCATCCGAAGCGCTCAAGGCGATCTTCCAGCTTGCAGCGGATGACGCGACGGCGAAAGGGGATGGCGACAGCGCGTCGACGCTGCGCCTGGCATCACCTCACTGGTTGCGCCACAGTATGCTGACCAATCATGCCAATAGCGGGGTGCAGCTCAAAACGCTGCAAGATACGGCCGGCCACGCGAATATTGCAACGACGGCAGCTTATCTGCACAAGACCGACCACGAGCGGCACGACGAAATCCTGCGCTCGGACGGTGACCGAGGCATCAAGTGACGGCGACATGAGGGTGAGCCTCATACACCAAAAACGTAACTAACCAACTAAAGCAGCCAAGCTGCCAAATAACTTCGACAGCTAACAACTTCGGACTCGATAGCGACCATCAGACAAGTCAGCAGAAGGAAGGCCCGGCCAGGCCAGCGTTGGCCGGCCGTGGTTAGTTGGGTCGACAGGGCAGGCGGCGCTCACTTACCCCACGGGTGGGTGTTTAGACCGGAATGGACGACGTACCGCCCTCTGCGCTACCGTAGTTCTGTAACTCGTCGAGTGTCAGACGCCGCTCGTTCAATGCCTTGATGATCGCACCCAGTTGTTCATCATCCGGCTGGATGTAGACGATTCGCTGCTCGAGCAGGTTATCCCAGTATGGCGTGTAGGGGACGGCGGTTTCGGTCATGACTTCGGCAGCAAAGCTGCCATCGTGCATTTCACCGAAGAGCGTGATGCGGGTTGTAGCCGGGACGGTATTCTGGACAGTGATGTTCATGGCGGGCCTTTGAGTGATCAGTAAATGTCAGTCCATTGTCACGCAGTCATCGGTTGTGTGCAAATCGCCACCTTTGTGTCGTGCGCACCTCCAGATCTCGATCCTCGACCACGGCATGCCATTGACCACGGTATCCGTTGAGGCACGCGGCGTTCAGCCGGCATTGCACGGTGATGATATCCGGTGATACGGCGCCGGATACTGGGACAGGAACAGGCAGGTTTGACGCCGCCGAATCGGGATCCCGGTGCAGTCGATTCGCCGCCACCCCGATTTGCCAGGTTCGGCAGGGATATGGCGGTTGTTTGATCTGGAAAACAGGGCGGCAGGGGGGGAAATGATTCAGCGTCTCGGGCGGTACGGGCACGGCTGGCATGGTTGGTCAAGGCCACGATGGGGGAGCAATGCCAGGTGGCTGCATTACGACATGCGAATGGGCGAAGCAAGCGGTCCATACCGCGGCAATCTAAGCGTGCTTCAACGGTCGGCTGTTAATCACGAAGCGATTCTATGGGATGGGATGGTTTTATGATCGAGCACAAAGAAACGGCAGAAAGAAAATTGTTTTGCAAAAGAAGAGTTTGGAATGGAACAGGCAATAGCTGCGGGCTCCAATCCAGGAGAAACCAAACCCATTAAATGTAACTAACCCACAAACAAAAACATCAAGAATATAAAATTTGAAGCCAAGGGCTATAACAAAAATAACTAACAACGAATAGACTTGCAAGAAGAGGGGCTTATCTCATGGCCATGCATGCAATAGCATTAACCTGCCAGCGAAACTCGACAAGTTGCGGAATCATTGATTGACCTGGACGGGGACTGCAGCGCGCCGGCACATGCGCTGCGCTGGAGGGCAGAGCAGCAGCTCTCCCGTAATCGTCAATGAAAATGATGGTTGCAAAGTTACTACTTATTTCGTTGGCATGAAATCGCCTGAAAGCAACACTCTACTCGGTACGGTGAAGTTTCTGTAGACCATCACGTTAATTCCTGCTTACCATGAGACGAGCAGCCGAACCTTTTGGAGATAAGGTTTTATCAATTTGTTGAGTATGCCTCGGCCAGGTGCCTGGCCGTATTCCATGATTCTTTCGTTGCATTAGAAAGTTAAACAAAATGACTTTTAAATCCAGAAAATGCTTCTCCGTTATTGCATTGATATCGGGTATTGGAATCGCTGGCTTCAGCCCGGCAAGCTATGCCTGTTCCGTCGAGCCTTATATAGGAAGTGTCTGCGTCATGGCAGTTTCCCCAGCCCGGTTCCCGGGCATTGGATCGAGCTATTTGCTGGCGATGGGTCAAACCATGCAAATAAACCAGGCCACTGCACTATATTCTTTGGTGGGCACGACTTTCGGTGGCAATGGCAGCAGCAACTTCAACCTGCCCGACCTGCGCGGCAGGGTCATCGTCGGTTATGATCCGCGAAATGCGGCGGGTGGCTCCATGGGCGCGAATGGCGGCAACGCGTCGATCAAGCTGACCGTCGCCCAGTTGCCGACGCATGCCCTGTCGTTCAATGCCCCGGTCAACCTGACTGGCCTGACTGCGCAGACCACGTTGACAGGCCTGAGCGCGACCGCGAACCTGTCAGGTCTGGTGATTGCGGGTTCGGCCAGCGGTCTGGTCGTAAAGGCATCGTCGGGCGCCGGTGGTGTGACCACACCGGCCAACAACTACCTGGGCAAGCCCACGAGTCCGACCGCTGGCCCGTACACCCCCAACGCACCCGATGTGAGCCTGAACGCCGGCACCATCGGCGGTACGCTGTCTCTGACCGTTGGCCAGGGTGTCACAGCGCCGGTGGCCTTTACCGGCAACGCGTCGACCACGCTGGCCGGCGCCGCCACTGTCTCGGGCAATACGGCACCGATAGGCAACAACGCTGATATTCCCACCATGCCGCCGTATCTCGTCATGCCTTATTACATCGCAGTCAACGGTATTTATCCCTCTTCGAACGACTGAGCATTGTCGACACGCCGGCGGCAATGGCGCCACCGGCGTGATGGTCAACAGTCAATTCATTTCACGAAGCCATGTTGCGAAACTCCATATTGCTTGTTGCTCTGCTGCTGACCGGACCGGTGCAGGCACAATCGTCGATGCAGAGTTTGTCCAGAGAGCTGGAGCCGGCCCAGAAAGCGCTGGCCGCGCGTGATTTTGCGAGCGCGTATGCGGCATATGCCGCGCATGCAGGCACCAATCCCCTGGCCCAATTTACCCTCGGTTTATTCGAGCGCGAAGGGTGGGGGCGCAATACCGATCCGGTTGCCGCTTGCGCATGGTTCGCACAAGCTGCGACAAAGCAGATCCCGGCGGCTGAACAGGCATTTGGCGATTGTCTGGCACAAGGCATTGGCCGCGCTGTCGACGGACAGGCCGCAGTGCAGTGGTATCGCAAAGCCGGCGCATCGGGCGTCTCGTACGCGTTGTGCCAGGCCGCAGACTTGTATATCAGCGGAAAAATTGTTGCCAGGGATATCGCACAGGGACTGGCGTTGTGCACGGCCGCAGCCCAGGCGGATTCGCCGCCGGCGATGTTGAAGCTGGCTGATTATTACCACGAAGGTACGGCTGTTCCTCAGAACTTACGTCTTGCCAGGTATTGGTACGAGCAGGCCGCGCAGCGCCATAACCGTGAAGCGCAGTTCCGCCTCGGGCTGATGCTCAGCGAGGGCGAGGGTGGCGATGCGAACGTCGCGCAGGCACGCTTCTGGCTGGAGCACGCCGCCATGGAAGGCTATGCGCCCGCCTACCTGCCGACGGCGATCCTGTACGCGAACGCCACGCCCGACCCCGTTACCGGCGCCCTGACGCCGGCCGACCTGGCCAAGATCTACATGTGGAACCGCGCCGCCAGGGCGAGCACCCCGAGTTCCGTGCAACTGGCGGAAATCGACCGCATCGAGAGGCTGGTACTGACCGTCATGCCAACGCAGTGGCAACCGGACCTCGACCGCCGCATTGCCGATCATCTTGCCAGATACCCGCAATAAACCGCGCCAACCAGTCAGAAACAACGCCCTACAGGGAACCAAATGGACCGCCACGCCTCAATCAATCGAATTTACCGACTCGTCTGGAGTCATGTACACAAGACGTGGGTCGTGGTCGCCGAGACGGCGCGCGGGCGCGGTAAGAAGACCAATCGCAGGCTGCTGGCTGCAAGCGCCCTGGCAGCAGCGGCGCAGCTGGCTCACGCGGGGCCCACCGGAGGGCAGGTAACCGCTGGCAGCGGATCGATCCACCAGTCCGGCAGCACCACGACGATCAACCAGTCAAGCCAGACTCTCTCGCTCTCGTGGCAGAGCTTCAATACGCATGGCAGCGAGACGGTCAATGTCGTGCAGCCGTCCAGCAGTGCGATCGCGGTCAACCGCATCTTCGACACCAATGGCACCCAATTCATGGGCAAGCTCAATGCCAATGGTCAGGTCTACCTGATCAACCCGAACGGCGTGCTGTTCGGTGCCGGTTCGCAGGTCAATGTCGGCGGCCTGGTCGCATCCACGCTCGACATCGACGATGCCGCGCTCGATGGCGCGGCGCGCCGGTTCAGCGGCGCCGGCACCGGCAGCATCGTCAATCACGGCAGTATCACGGCGGCTGAGGGCGGGTACGTCGCCTTCATCGGCAACCGTGTCAGCAACCACGGCATCATCGGTACGCCGACAGGCAGTGTGGCACTGGGCTCTGGCAGCGACGTGACCTTGTCGTTCGCCGGCAACATCCTGGTCAATATGCAGGTCAACCAGAGCACGCTCGATAATCTAGTGGAAAACGGCGGCTTGATCCAGGCCGACGGCGGCGCCGTGATCCTGACCTCGGGTGCGAAGGACGCCGTACTGGCCAGCGTGGTCAACAACACCGGCATCATCCAGGCACGTACCGTGGACAACGTCGACGGCACGATCGTGCTCGGCGGTGGGCAGCAGAGCATGGTCAGTAACGGCGGCACGCTGGATGCGTCGGGATTGGCCTCGGGCCAGCAGGGCGGCACCGTCAAGGTGCTGGGCGATCACGTCGCGCTCGCGGCTGGCAGCACGATCAATGTGTCGGGCGATGGGGGCGGTGGTACGACTCTGGTGGGCGGCAACTTTCTCGGCGCCGGCCCCGAGCGGAATGCGCTGACGACCGACGTGGCCACCGGCAGCGCGATTCGAGCGGACGCGATCACGTTCGGCAATGGTGGACAAGTGGCGGTCTGGTCCAATAACACCACCCGGTTCGATGGCAGCATCAGCGCCCGTGGTGGCGCGCAGGGCGGTGATGGCGGCCAGGTGGAAACCTCGGGCCATGTGCTCAAGGTCAGCAAGTCCGCCGCGGTCGATACCTCGGCTGCGCGCGGAACGACCGGCAGCTGGCTTCTGGACCCGGCCGACATCACCATCGGCAACCGTAGTTCTTGGGATTCTTCGGTCAATATCGACGTCGACTCCGTGGCACTGACGAGAGCGCTTAATACCACCGACGTCACCATCAAGACGACAGCCTCGCTGCCCACCTGCACCGGCGTCGCTTGCACGAGCGGCAGCAGCGGCCAGGGCGATATCAATATCCTCGACGCAATCGGGGGCGTCGCCGATTTCGACGATGGCGGCCGTATTTATAACTGGATCAGCACGAAAACCCTGACGCTGAGCGCCTATCGCGACATCCGTTTCGTGATCACGCGCAATGCGACCACTGCAGGGGGCTTTGGCGATGTGGGGGGTGTGATCGAGGTGCAGGGTGGCGGGAAAGCCATCTTGCGTACCGACAACGCTGGCAGGGGGCTGGGCACCGTCAGATTCGACGACCCGGGCAACTCGTATATCTACGCAGACAGCGCCAGCACGATCGACATCTTCTACAACCCTGAAAGGGATGGAAACGGCACCTGGATTCCGACCGACTACAACGCGTATAACATGGGAAGCCCTGGCATGATCAACACGTTCATGCTCATCAACTTCGCAGCGAACGTCGGCAGCAAGACCTATGACGGCACCACCACGGCGAGCCTGAACGGTTTGACGGTCGTGGGCGGCGCGCCCACTGACATCACCATCGACACCAGCCAGGCCACGGCCAGCTTCCAGAACAAGAATGCGGGCGCGGACAAGGCGGTAACCATCAGCGGCATCGGCCTGGTCGGCGCCAACGCCAACGCCTATGCCATCAACGGCCTGGATAACAAAACCGCGACGATCGCCAGGGCCGACATCACCGTGTACGGTGTGACTGCCAACAACAAGACGTACGACGGTACCACTGCCGGCACCGTGTCGGGTACTGCGGCCGTGAATGCATTTGGCAGTGATGTCGTGTCGGTGAGTGGTATTGGCAGCGCCGCCTTCAGCGACAAGAACGCCGGTAACGCCAAAGCCGTCACGGTCAGCGGCTATACCCTGAACGGCGTTGACGCAGCCAACTACACGATCCGGCAGCCGACCGGTCTGTTGGCCAATATCGGCAAAGCCAATCTGGTCGTGACCGGGGTCACTGCGAGCAACAAAACCTATGACGGCACGACTGCCGCGACCCTGTCGGGTAGTGCGACCGTGGCAGCCTTTGGCGCCGACGCCGTAACGGTGAGCGGGACTGGCAGCGCCAGCTTCGCAGACAAGAATTCCGGTAACAGCAAGCTGGTGAATGTCTTCGGGTACACCCTGAACGGCACCGACGCGGGCAACTACAATGTCGTGCAGCCCAATGGCCTTACCGCCGCCATCGACAAGGCCAGTCTGCAGCTGACCGGCCTGTCAGTCAGCGACAAGGTCTACGACGGCACCACGGCGGCGACGCTGTCCGGCAGTGCAAGCGTGACGCCCATCGGCGCCGATGACGTGTCGCTGTCGGGCAGCGGCAGCGCAGTCTTTGCCGACAAGAACGCCGGCAGTAACAAGTCCGCGAACGTCAGCGGCTTCGTGCTTGCCGGCGCGGACGCGGGTAACTATAACCTGCTGCAAGCGGGTGGCTTGAGCGCCAATATCGGCAAGGCCGATCTGACCGTCGCCGGCCTGTTCGCGAACAACAAGGTCTACGACGGCACCACGGCGGCGACGCTGTCTGGCGCCGCAACCGTGACGCCGTTCGGCAGCGATGCAGTGACCCTGGCGGGCACCGCGACGGCGAGCTTCGTGAGCAAGAACGCCGGCGCGGGCAGGGCGGTGACGGTCAGCGGCTATTCGCTGAGCGGCGCCGATGCCGGCAACTACAATATTGCGCAGCCAACCGGCCTGAACGCCGACATTGCCAGGGCCGACCTCGCCGTCAGCGGCATCACCGCCAACAACAAGACCTATGATGGCACGACCGCTGCGACGCTCTCTGGCAATGGCACCGTGAGCGCATTCGGCAGCGACGCGGTCGTGGTCGGGGGCACCGGCATGGCCAGCTTTGCCGACAAGAACGCCGGCAACGGCAAGCTGGTGAATGTCGTTGGCTACACCCTGAACGGCGCCGACGCCGCCAACTACAACGTCGTGCAGCCCAGTGGCCTTACCGCCACCATCGACAAGGCCAGCCTGCAACTGACCGGCCTGTCGGTCAGCGACAAGATCTACGATGGCACCACCGCCGCGACCCTGTCAGGCACTGCAGGCGTGACGCCTTTCGGTGCTGACCAGGTTGCATTGAGCGGCAGCGGCAGCGCGGTCTTCGCTGACAAGAATGCCGGCAGTAACAAGGCGGCCAACGTCAGCGGCTTCGTGCTTTCCGGCGCGGATGCTGGCAACTATGACCTGCTGCAGGTGGGCGGCTTGTCCGCCTCGATCGGCAAGGCCGATCTCATCATCGCTGGCGTATTTGCGAACAACAAGATCTATGACGGCACAACGGCTGCGACCCTGTCCGGCACCGCGACCGTGACGCCATTGGGTGGCGACGCCGTGAGCCTGTCGGGCACGGCGACGGCCAGCTTCGTGAGCAAGAATGCCGGCGTGGGCAGGGCGGTGACGGTCAGCGGCTATTCCCTGAGCGGCGCCGATGCCGGCAACTACACCATTGCGCAGCCAACCGGGCTGGCCGCGGATATCGGCAAGGCCACTCTGACGGTGACCGGCATCACCGCCAACAACAAGACGTATGACGGCACGACCGCCGCAACCCTGTCCGGTAACGCCACCGTGGCTGCATTTGGCGCTGATCTCGTCGCGGTGAACGGCAACGCCAGCGCCAGCTTCGCCGACAAGAACGCCGGTACAGGCAAGGCGGTCGCCGTCAGCGGGTACACGCTCGGTGGTGCGGATGCCGACAACTACACGCTGGTGCAACCGGGTGGCTTGAGCGCCACTATCGACAAGGCAGGTCTGGCGTTATCAGGCCTGAGCGTGGCCGACAAGGTGTATGACGGCACGACGGCGGCAAGCCTGGCCGGTAGTGCCGGTGTGCGCGGCATCGGCGCTGATCTGGTCGGCGTAAGTGGCAGCGGCGCGGCTGTTTTCGCAGACAAGAATGCCGGCAGCGGCAAGACCGTCATCATCAGCGGATTTACCCTGTCTGGCGACGATGCCGGCAACTATACGATCCTGCCGTCCGGTGGCCTGAGCGCCAATATCGGCAAAGCCGACCTTGCGCTATCCGGCCTGTCGGCGCGCAACCGCAGCTATGACGGCACCACCACGGCCACGCTGTCGGGAACTGCCATCATCAGTCCGATCGGCGCAGACGTGGTGACACTCAGCGGTGCCGGCGCCGGCGCCTTCTCGGACAAGAACGTGGGCAGTGCAAAGCGTGTGACTGTGTCCGGCTATACGCTTTCGGGGACCGACGCCGGTAACTACAACCTTGTCAGCCTCGACAGTCTGAGCGCCGACATTACCAGGGCGAGTATCAACGTCTCCGGTATCGTTGCCAGCGATAAGGTATTCGACGGCACGAACGCAGCGACTGCCGACACCAGGGGTGTGGTGTTCGCGGGCCTGTTCGGCACGGATCGGCTCACTGTCGCTTCGCTCGGCGTGTTCGACGACCCCGGTGTGGGCGCCGGCAAGGTGGTCAGGCTGACCAATACCTATGGCGGCGCCGACATCGGCAACTACGACATTGCCACCGACCAGACGACCACGTTGGCCAGCATTACCGCAGCGCCGGTGCAACCACCGGTACAGCCTGACCCACCGGTGCAACCGCCGGTACAGATCGTGCCGCCGGTTACGCCGGTTACGCCGGAAGCGCAGGCGCCGGAGGAAGTGCGCACGATTCTGGCGCAGGTGCAGTCGATGGTCTTGCCACCGCAGGCGAGCGCCAGTCCTGGCGCGCTTCGTCTGTCGTCCACGCTGCAAGTGTCATCGGATGACAGCAAGGCAGTACCTGCGGCGCAAACAGACCGGAATGCTCCGGTGCCGTCGATCATCACGACGGTCGGGGCCGGGGTGGGGGCTCCGCGCCTCCAGATCCAGAATGGCGGCATGCTGCTGCCGCCTTTGGCTTCCGTCACCACTGAATGAACACACGCATGAAATCTGTTTCCAAGGGACGCATGATGCTGAAACCCCTCGTCGCTGCGCTCGCAATCACGTCGCTCCAGGTCGACGCGCAGACGCAGCAGGGCGTGCCCAATTCGGGCGCGATCCTGCAGCAGGTGCAGCCGGCACTGCCGCCTGCGCTGTCAAAGAAAGGGCCGGCCATGCAGGTTGCCCCTGTAGCACAGGGCGGCGTGCCGGCATCGGCGCCGTTCAAGGTCGACACCATCCGCATTGTCGGGAACACCGCGTTTCCGACAGAGACCTTGCATGCGCTGGTATCCTCGGCTGAAGGCACCAGCATGACCTTGCCGCAAATCGAAACGCTGGCTGCGCGCATCACCGCTCATTACCAGCGCAACGGCTTCCCGTTAAGCCGGGCCGCGATCCCGGCCCAGACGGTTACGGGGGCCAGCGTGACAATTCAGGTTCTGGAAGCACGCTATGGTGCGGTGATCGTCAACAATCGCAGCCAGGTAAGCAATCCGATGCTGGAGGCAACCACGGCGGCGTTGCAGGCCGGGCAGGACATCGGCGAGCAGGGCCTGGACCGCACGCTGTTGCTGCTCTCGGACATTCCAGGCGTCGGCGTGAATGCGATCCTCAAACCGGGCACCGACATCGGCACTTCCGACCTCGACATCATCACCAGCCACAATCCCGCTGCTTTTGCCAATCTGGCACTGGACAACGCTGGCAACCGTTACATTGGCAGGGCGCGCGTGAGCGGCTCGGTCAACCTGGTCAATCCGCTGCACCGGGGCGACATCCTGAATGCGACCGTTGTCAGCACCGGCGAGCGCATGAAGTACGGACGCGTGAGCTACGACACCCTGGTCAACGGTGCCGGCACGCGCGCTGGCCTGGCTTATTCGGCGGTGCGGTACAAGCTGGGCGACCAGGTCCGTGCGCTGGAGGCCAACGGTACGGCGGATGTCGCCAGCGCGTGGATCAGGCATCCGGTGGTTCGCGCCAGGCAGGCCAACGTCTACGTCGAGCTGCAGTACGACGGCAAGCAATTGCGCGACCGGATAGACCTGAGCGGGGTGCGTACCGACCGCGACCTCACGAACTGGGTACTGAGCCTGAACGGCGACCTGCGCGACGACTTCCTGGGCGGCGGTGTGAACCGCTGGAGCCTGTCGTGGACCGCTGGTGACGTCAATTTCCAGGATCTCACTGCGCGCGTTGCCGATGCCGGATCTGCCCGTACGGAAGGTGGATACGCGAAATGGAATGCCAATTTCTCCAGGTTCCAGGCCCTGACGCCGTCTACGATGTTCTACCTTAATCTGGCGGGGCAGTGGAGTGACGCCAACCTCGATTCGGCGGAGAAGCTGAGCATCGGGGGGCCATACACCATGCGCGCGTATGACATCGGCGCGTTGTCGGCGGACACCGGTTACTTCGCAACGGTCGAGCTACGTCACGACCTGGGCATGTTTGCCGCTGGCCGCTGGGAGGCAACTGCTTTCGTCGAAAGCGTCCGTACCAGGATCAATCGCGATGCCTGGAGCCGCAGCGAGAACCGCGCCACGATTTCAGGGGCAGGCATTGGCCTTTCCTGGACAGGTCCAGACCAGTGGCGCGCCAGTTTGTCGGTTGCGACGCCCATCGGCGGCGAGACGCCGCTGGTCGCGCCACAAGCTTCGGTGCGCACCTGGTTCGTCGCGAGCAAGGCTTACTGATCAGTGATGCGCGCGCAGAGGCTGACACTGCACCGGAGCAGGTTATACCAGCCGCGCAAGTCATGTCCTTAACTCGACATTAGAGAATATATTGTCGAGTTAGAAAATTGCGTGATCATCGGTGCTTGTCCTCTGCATGTGGCGAGAGTAGAGTTCAGGCAATGATCAAATATATATCGCCTGATGAAGATTGAACACATTTGCGCCGGCGCCCGTCCTGGCTCCCTGCGTAACGATGACCACGTCGCTGTGTTCACGTCTGCCGAAGTGACCGACATTGTCGTCATTGACGGTGGCTCATCCGTGGCCGAGCGCGACTACATCGATGAACGCCAGGGCGATGTCGCATGGTTTGTCCACGCTTTTGCCGCGGCACTGCAAAAGAGGCTGAAACCGGGGCGCGACCAGCAGGATTGCGTCTGGCTCGCGATCGCTGATGTCAGAGCGCAGTTTACCAATCTCGCAGTTGGTCTGAACGTACCGCTGCATGCGTGGCCAATTGCAGCGATGACCTGGCTGAGGATTTCGCACCACAACGGCGCCAAGCGTGCAACGCTCTACAGCCTTGGAGACTGCAAGACCTTGTTGTACACGGCTCCGGCAAACTGTATCGATCTGGATCCATTCGTGAATCCGCAGGAAGCCATCCTGCAGGATGCTATTGCCACGTTGAAGACCGAAGGTGTCGATGATCCCGTACGTCGCCGCGAACGCATGCTGCCAATGCTGCGCGCTCGCCGCGAATCGCAAAACACGGCGCCGATGCCCAATGTGCTGTGCCTTGCGCCAAATGGACCGTTCCAGGCGCGCACTGGCAGCGTGACTCTGGCGGATGATGCCAGGATGCTGGTAATGACAGATGGCTTCTATCGATTGGTCGATCTGTACGGCTTGTACACCGATGCTTCTCTGGTAGAAGCATGCATCGGCTTCGGACTGCGATCGCAACTCGACAAGTTGCGGAGCCATGAGTCGACCTCTGCAAGGAATGCCATTAGCGCGGTAAAGTCAGCGGACGACGCATCTGCGGTGTTGTGGACTGCAGCATAGATGCCACCGAGAGGGAGGTCTTCTTGAGTCTTGAGTAGCCTTGCTTAGGTTCACACACGGATCGCATTTAACATAATATAGATTATGCGGTGTTTGGTCTTTTGCTTGAGCGCTTGCAGGCTGATGCAGATCTGCGCCATTTCACCCATGCAGTCAGTCTTTCCCAACCAAGTCCCCGGCTGCCGGCAAACCAAACCCATGGCGCGATTGCGCCAAATGTAATTCTTGTTCCAGAGACTCAATACGACGCAGCAGCGTCAACGCCAGCGCAAGACCGTTGCGGTCCAGCTCAAAGTCATCCCGCAGCCGGCGTGCCTGCCTGACGGTGAGGATGTGCACCGAATGGAAGCCGGCACCCGGGTTCGCTGCATCGGCTGGCGCCATCACGCCATCCTCGACCAGGTTCCTGATGTCATCGGGCGACAGACCAGATACTTCGACCAGATGCTCGATCGAGCACACCGCCGTATCGTTAAGCCAAACCGCATGAGTCACTTGCATGGACATGAGTAAATCTCCTTAGCCGAAGTGGGCACGGGCCTGAAACTTGGATGCCTCTGCCAGTTGCTGATACAGCGCGCGCTCGGCATCGCTGACTTGCGATGGGACCTTGATGACGATGACCGCGTAAAGCGCGCCGGCAACACCATCGGGCCCGCGCAAGCCACGCTTGGCCAGGCGCAGTTGCTGGCCCGCTGTGGATCCTGCCTTCACAGTCAGTTCAACGTGACCGTCCAGTGTCGGAACCCGAACCGCTGCGCCCAGCACGGCCTCCCAGGGAGCAAGAGGCAGATCCATATACAGATCGCGCCCGCTGAGGCGATATAACGGGTGCGGCGTCAATGCCAGCGCAACGTACAGGTCGCCGGGCTGACCACCATGGTGGCCGGGACCACCCTTGCCTGCCAGCCGCAGCCGCTGACCGTTGGCAGCGCCGGCCGGGATCGTGATGCGAAACGTCCGACTGACCAGATGTTGCGCGCCACGTGCATCGGACTCGGGCAGATTCGCACGCACTTCAATCTCGCCGCCGCCGTGGATCTGCTCGAGCGTGACGGGTGCGGAAATATCCACGTCCTGGCCCCGGACGGGCGCTGGCCGGCGTGCTTGACCACCCCTTCCGCCACGTCCGAACGCGGCGAACAGATCGGCAAGGTCGGCGTCGTCGAAGCCTGCCCCAGCCGTGCTGAAGTTGTTCTGCCATCCGGGCGGCGGCGCAACGTCGGCGCCTTCCGGCGCCTTGCCAAGCTCATCGTAAGCAAGGCGCTTTTCAGGATCTTTCAAGACCGCATAAGCCTCGCCGATTGCCTGGAATTTCTCTTTGGCCGATGCATCCTTCGAAACATCAGGGTGAAATTTGCGTGCCAGCTTGCGATACGCCTGCTTGATCTCGTCAGCACTGGCGGTGCGCGGAACGCCCATGGTCTGGTAGTAGTCTTTATATTTCACAGAGATCCCGGGAAAGTAACTGCGATGTCAGCTGTTGCGATGTGATGCAGTTCAAGCACCCTGCTCCGCCCGCTATCGGGCACTGCTGCTCAGGATGCCGTGTTCGACGGCGAAGACAGCCGCCTGCACGCGGCTCGTCAGTTTTAGCTTCTTGAGAACATTCTGGACATGGATCTTGACCGTGCTTTCGGCCAGGTCGAGCGTGCGGGCAATCGCCTTGTTGCTTTCTCCGCGGGCGAGACAGCCGATGATCTCGCGTTCGCGCGGGGTCAGTTTGTCGAGCTCCGAGGCCACGGGCAGCGCGCCACCGTGCAACTGGGCGACCAGCTTGGCCGTCATGGCTTCGGCGACGACGGTTTCACCTGCGGCGGCGCGGCGGATCGCGCGGGTCAAAAAATCAGTATCGATATTCTTGAGCAGATACCCGGCCGCGCCGGCGATCAAGGCGGCCGACAGGTCGAGTGCATCTTCGGACACGGTCAGCATCACGACGGCGCTGTCCGGGCAATCCTGGAGCAGCAGGTGGAGCGTTTCGAGCCCGGACATGCCGGGCATGTGCAGGTCGAGCAGAATGACCTGCGGTTGCAGCTGCAGCGCGCGCTTGATGCCGTCGACACCGTCGGCGGCTTCGCCGACCACCGTGAATTCCGGATGACGCTGCAGCAGCGAGCGTATGCCGCTACGGAATAACGTGTGATCGTCGATCAGCAGCACGCTGATCGTTTCGGCGCCCGGGGCGGTAGGTTGTTCCATGTTTTTTCTTGTTCCGTGATGGCTAGGCAGCGCGCCGCTGCGCGCTTGCCAGACTGAGCTGCACCTGCGTTCCGTTGCCCGGCGCCGATGTGATGTCCAGCGTCGCATGCATCCGGCGGGCGCGCTCGCCCATGATGTGGATACCGATATGGCCGTCGTCCTCAGCGCCGACCAGCGCCGGATCGAACCCGGCGCCGTCGTCATCGATGCTGAGCAGAAAATCGTGCCGGTCATGCAGGCGGACCTGCACGTGCCGGGCGCCCGCATGCTTGCGGATATTCGACAGTGCCTCCTGCACGATGAACAGCATCTGCAACTGCTGTTCGCGCGGGAAAGGCGCCCCTTCCGTATCGGCCTGCAACGCGATCTCGATGCCCGTCTGGCGGCGAAACTTTGCCACGGTGACTTCGAGCGACTGCACAAAATTCCCTTCTTGCAGGCGGGTGCGATAATTCTGCAGCAGCTCGCGCACGTCCTGATAACTCTCTTCGACGCCTGCGCGCAGCGCTGGCACGATCGTGGCCACGTCCTCGTAGTGGTTCTGCGCGAGCGACTGCTCCAGCATCTGCACCTGCAGATTCAGAAAATTCAGGCTTTGCGCGATGCTGTCGTGCAGCCCCTGCGCCACCAGGTTGCGCTCTTCGGAAATGGCCATCTCGCGCTCACGTTCGGCCAGGCGCTGGTTTTCAATGGCCGTGCCCAGCAGCTGCCCCAGCGTTTCGAGCAGGGCCAGCTGGCGCGGATTGAAGGTGCTCGCTTCGCGAAAATGCAGGTTGAAGAAGCCCAGATGCTGGCTCTGCGCAAAAATATGAAACACCGACACGGTCGCAAAGCCCTGGCGATGACATGCAAGGCGCACGGATTCGGGCATGCGGCGCATATCGTGCACGACCGAGATTTTTTTCAGGGCCGCATCGCCGCACAGGCAATCGCCCACTTTCAGGCAGTGATCGGCCTCCATCAGTTCGTCTGAAATACCCTGATGGCACATCATGTGCAGGATGCCGCGCGTGGGATCGAGCACGCGCACCGAGCCGCCATCGGCATTGAAGAAGGTGCGGATCCGGGTGAGGAATCCGGCGCACAGCGCTTCTGCCGATTGGGGATGCTGCAGGAACGACGCGCTCTCGAACAGCAGCGACAGCTCCAGATTCCGGCTTTCCAGCGCGACGGTCTTGGTCTCGACCAGCTGCTCCAGATTGCCATACAGCGCGTGCAGGCGATCAGCCATCAGGTTGAAGTCTTGCGCCAGCCGGCCGAATTCGTCGCTGCTGTCGACCGGCAGCCGCACGCTGAAATCCTGCTTGCGCATGCGCTCGATGCCCCCTTGCAGGCGCTCGACCGGCGCAATGATCATGTTAAACAGCAGATAAATCACGGCAATCGTGCCGATCAGTGCCAGCGCAAGCAAGGCCAGTTGCGACGCGCGCAGCCAGAAGGCCCGGGCCTCGCTGTCGCGCTCGATCAGGCGCACGAGCGCGTCGGCGCGGCTGACAAACCGGGCGATGCCGGCTTCCAGGCCATCCGGCCCAGCCGGCGACGCGGTCAAGCGGTCCAGGTGCGCCAGAATCTGCGGGCGCAGCGCGTTGTGCCACTGCGTGTTGACGTGGCCAAAGCCGGCCTGGATCTCGGCCCCGGGTGGCAGCAACAACGGCCGCTGCGGATCACCCCTGCGGATCAGGGAAAGGGTGTCGTCCATCTGCGTGACTTGCGCAAGCACCCTCGCCCGGTGCACCGGCCTGTCGCCAGGCGCCGGTGCGGTCGCCAGCAGCATCCCGAGCCGGTAGCTGTTCATGCGCAGGCTGCCGGTGACGTTGATGGCCCCGCCGCTGCCTTCGAGCTGCCAGGTCAGCAGCAAGGTCGAGCCGATGACCGTCAAGCCCAGGCACAAAAAACTCACGAGCATGACGACAATGCGCGTGGACAGCTTCTGCCACGTCGAGATGACGAGCGGGGTCAGCACGGCGCAACTGCGCGCGGGCCTGAAGGTGCAAGAACTGGAACAGCGTGATGCATGGCGGCTCCGTAGGTGGAAGGACAAGTGGATGTGCGACCGAGTATATACCCAGTATCTGAACGCATGGAAACTTCGGTCACTTCCGCCAGCTACTGCACCAGCGGGCTGTCCGCCCCTTCCAGTTCCACGCCCTCGATGCCGGCACGGCCCACGAGAATATGCAGGTACTGGTGCAGTGCGCGCTGCCACGATTGCCGTCGCAATTCGTCGGCAAGCTGTTCGTGCACCGCGTCGAACGGCACCTGCCTGCCCTCCACGCGGCGTTCGGCCTGCACGATGTGCAACCCGAAGCGCGTTTCCAGCAGGCGGCCCGACAGCTCACCCGGCTGGAGCCGAAACAGTAACTCCTCGAATTCCGGAACGCACTGGCCCCGTCCCAGCTGGCCCAGGCTGCCGCCAACGGCGCCGGACGGGCAGTTCGAGTATTCACCGGCCAGCGCTGCAAAGCGCTCGGGGCGTAACCGTAACTCGTCGAGGATCAGTTCGGCAGTCTGGCGCACCAGATCAAGCGGCGCCGACGCCGTGACCTGGAACAGGATATGGCGTGCCTCGACCATGGCGCCGCTGGAAAAGCGCGCGGCCTGGCTCTGGTAATAGCGCAGGCAGGCCTGTGCATCGGGTTCCGGCACCCGGACTTCGCGCACGAACAGCGCCTCGATGCGATCGTCCTCTTCCAACTGGTCCAATCCGAGGCGCGCCGCTTCCTGCAACAGGACTTCGCGCAGCACCAGTTCGTGCACCGTTTGTTTGAGCGGGTTGGCCGCGCCCTGGTGGTGTGCCAGTTCGCGCGCGATGGTGGCGTCGCTCAGTTCAACGCCGTTGACAGCAATACCCATGATGTTCTCCTCAATTGAATCAACGTGCGCGCACCAATTGCCAGGCGCGGCCCAGGTAGCCCAGGGCGCCGAAGCCGCTCCAGACGTGCACCAGGCGGGTGAAAGGGAAGATCACGAACAGCGACATGCCCATGAACAGGTGCAGCTTGAAGACGAGCGGCGCGTCGATGACGAACGAGGCCGCGTCGCCGCGCAAGGTCAGCACGTGCTGCGCCCAGGTCATCAGCATGACCATCATGTGGCCATCCATATGCGAGGCCGACGCGAAGATCGACGAGAGCCCCAGTAACAGCGTGGCCAGTATCCAGAACAGCACGATCTTGTCGCGGAACGTGGTCACCCGCAGCAGGCGGTCGTTCGAGAACCGGCGGGCCAGCAACAGCAGCAGGCCAACCAGCGTCAGCAGTCCCATGACGCCGCCGGCCACCATGGCCACCAGCTGCTTGGTGCCGTGGTCGATGCCGAGCGTGTCCCAGACCACGACGGGGGTGAGCAAACCGACGACGTGGCCGAAGAACAGGCCGAGTATGCCCACGTGGAACAGCGGGCTGCCCAGCCGCAGCCAGCCCGTGTGCAGGGTCTGGCTTGATTCGGATTTCCAGGTGTACTGCTCGCGGTCGAAGCGAATCAGGCTGCCCAGCAGGAAAACGACGAGCGCGATATACGGATAAATCCCAAACAGGAATTGATTCAGGTAGTTCATGGCGGTTCCTTCAAGGGCGCTGCGTGGCAGCGGCCTTCGGATAGAAATTGATGGGTTGGGCCCCGCCCGTCATCGTCTTGAGCAGGGGCTCGACCCCGTCTGCGCCAGGGCCAAAGGTTTCCAGCGCTTCGTCCATGTCGCGCACGGGCGGCTCGGTGAGCGCCTCCGCGGCAACCGGGCTCATCGTCACGAGCAGCGCGAACACACACGCATACGGGCTGGCATTGGCGGCGAGCTTGCCGCCGATATGGGCCAGCACATGGATCGCATCGCCCAACAGGCGGGCCGCCTCGTCACCGCTCTGCTGGCCGATGAATTCAAGGAACAGCGGCACGAAATCGGGCAGGTCGTTGCCGACCATCTGCAGGCCATGGCGGCTGTACTCGGCCAGCAGGTCGACCATCGCCTGGCCACGGTCGCGCGATTCGCCGTGAATGTGCTCGAACAGGTGCAGCGAGTGCGACGGAGTGCGGTCGAACGTCATCACATACTGCTGCTGCAGGTCGATCAATGGCGTTGCCGCCAGGTGCGCAAACAACGGGGCGAGCCGGCTCAGGGCCCCCTCGTGCGGTGCCAGTGCCGCGCTCAGTTCGGGCAGCGCCTCGCACAGCGCGCGCTCGGGGTATTGCAGCAGTGCGGACAGAACTTGGTAGGTTTTCATGATGGTTCCTGGGTTACAGCCTTCTTGCGCGACCGTGGCATCGCCATGAAAATGGTCGAGCCCTGCTTCTTCTTGCCGAACAGGCTCGGCTCGCTGACGCCATCGGCGCAGCCGTTGCCGAAGCTGAAGCCGCAACTGCCCTTCTCGTTGAAGCTGTCTTCCGCCATCTCCTTGTGGCTGCTCGGGATCACGAAGCGGTCTTCGTAATTGGCAATCGCCATGATGTGGTACATGTCCTCGACCGTGGCCTGGTCCAGCCCCACCTGTTCGAGCACGTCCAGGTTGACGACCTTCTCGACGGTCTTGCTGCGCATGTACGCTCGCATCGCCAGCATGCGGTCAAGTGCCCGCACGATTGGCGGCCCGTCGCCGGCCGTGAGCAGGTTGGCCAGGTACTGCACGGGAATGCGCAGGCTCTGCGTATCGGGCAGGATGCCGTTGCGGCCCATGCGGCCCGATTCGGCGGCCGCCTGGATCGGCGAGAGTGGCGGGATATACCAGACCATCGGCAGCGTGCGGTATTCCGGATGCAGCGGGAATGCCACCTTCCATTGCACTGCCATCTTGTAGACGGGCGAGCGCTTGGCGGCGTCGAGCCAGCTGTCCGGAATGCCCTGCAGGCGCGCCTCGGCAATGATCGCCGGGTCGTGCGGATCGAGGAACAGGCCCAGCTGCGACGGATACAGGTCGCGGGGATCGGCCACTGATGCAGCTTCTTCGATCTTGTCGGCGTCGTACAGCAGCACGCCCAGATAGCGGATACGCCCGACGCAGGTTTCCGAGCACACGGTCGGCTGGCCGGCCTCGATGCGCGGATAGCAGAACGTGCATTTCTCGGCCTTGCCCGACGACCAGTTGTAATAGATCTTCTTGTACGGGCAACCCGAGATGCACA
>Ga0308157_10001097_pt1 | contig 64062 bp, 61 predicted proteins | sample PhyBR1_FD_201035 | JGI IMG/M metagenome (GOLD analysis project Ga0308157, IMG submission 201035) | Phyllosphere microbial communities from UC Gill Tract Community Farm, Albany, California, United States - DLSLB.R1 | ecosystem: Host-associated > Plants > Phyllosphere > Unclassified | place: USA... | reverse complement strand
CATATCCTTGCTCGAAGAGGTCGACAAGTTGCTCGCGTTGGTACTCGGATAGTGTGCTTTGTGCGTACATGAAACTGCTCCCCAAAAGTTGTTGACTTTTTCAGTCCAACTTTCGGGGAGCAGTTCACGTGTAGCCTGCCTTCAGTTAACACAGAGCATCGTCATTCTGGGTTGGATTTTCATACGCCGGCGGACGTGCATTTTGGGATGACTGGCCACGTGGATGATCAGCATTTGGCTGCGTTGGAGATGGCGTGGTCTGAGCATCCTGAACGGTTTGGAAAGAACCGGTTACCTAAGAAAATGTTGTTGCCTGAAGTGGCGTGGATCAATGAACCGATCAAGCAAGAAGAAGGAGAGAAAATGGCTGCCTAAGCTCTGGTGAACTCACTTGACTTGAAAATTTCCGTTGGGGGGCCTATTTCTATGTGCAGTCCACACGTAAAGATCCCTTGGTAACCTTTTCAATATCGACCGTTTATAAAATTCCGCATCCTCGCAGTGGGCTAAGCTGTGAGCAAGAAAATGAACACTGTCAGAAGTACCTTGCCGACCTAACGGCGGGCGGGATGAAATGATGAAGCAATGACCAAATCCACCGAAGGCGGGTCCCAGACCTTGGGCCGCGGCCTTGAAGCCCTGACCCTCATTGGCGAATCGGCAGCACCCATCAGCGTTGCCGAACTGGCTGCCCAGTTGGGGATCCACCGTTCCATGGCCTACCGCCTGGTCAAGACCTTCGAGCAGTACGGCTTTGTTGAGCGCATGCCCTCCGGTGATTTGGAACTGGGCGCACGTCTTGGTGCCCTGGCCCGCAATGTGGCCACGTCCCTGCAGTCGGCAGCGGCCCCGCATTTGGCATCGGTGTCTGATGAACTTCGAATGACCGCGCTGCTGGTGGTCTTCGACGGCGAAGCGGCCGTCACCTTGAGCACCGCCGAGCCGCGCATGGCCGATGCCACGGTGGCTCAGCGCCCGGGCACGCGCCACCCCATTGATAACGGAGCGCCGGGACGGGTCATCCGCTCGCAGCTCAATCCGGAGCAGTATCCGGCCAAGGCCTTTGAGTTCAGCCACGACGAGGTGATCCCGGGGCTTCATTCCATCGCCGTACCGTTGTTGTTGCCGCAGGAGAAGCCGGCGGCCATTGCGGTGATCTACCCGCCGCTAGAATTGGATGAAAACCGTATCGCCCAGGTACTCGCCTCAGCCTCCGAGCGCATCTCTGCAGCTCTGGGAATCCGGCTGAAGTAAATACCTGAGCGATGGGTTGTACTGGTTATCGCCTACGCGGTGCAGGCTTCATTGGAGCATCCGGCATCACGCGGCTTGTAGGCTTCCGTCCCTTCGACTTTTTCCCACACAACGTGACGATGCTGTCCGCACCTTTCGCACGAAGGAGCTAGGTAGGTGGCCCGCTCTTCCATGGTGTATGTCCGAAAATCACCCATCAGAACCTCTCCTAAACCGGCCTCGGATCAAGGATCCGGGGCGTGGTGGACCTGCTTGGTGCCTTCACTCTACGCGCGGATTGCATCACCGGCTAGAGTCGTTTCCAAACAGTTACCCACACCCCGGCAAGCAGCATTCTCAATGACCTGCGACACTGGTGCCGTGAACCAGCACAAGCCGCATCGTTACCCATCGCACTGCCCGGAAAGAAGACGTCATGAGCACCTCTGAACAGAAGCTTCAGCGACTAAAAGAACGCATCGCGTTGCTGCTGAATAAGGCGGAAAACACCAACTTCCCGGCAGAGGCGCAGACCTTCCAAGAACACGCCGAGCGACTCATGGTTCGATATGGCATTGGACGCGCCGAATTGGATGCCCAACCCATTGGTCCTGGCAAGAAGAAGGAACCGATCATCGAAGAGCACTTCGATATGCGCGGCACCTACCGTCTGGGCCAACGCGACGGCCTGTCCGCGGTGGGCCATGCCTTCCGAACCGTGACGATGTTGCAGACGAACTATTCGAACTTTTGCCGTCTGTACATCATTGGCCACGAGTCAGATGTGAACACGGTGAAGAATCTCTTCTCCTCTTTGGTAATCCAGGCAAGTACGGCGATGAGCCATTGGTGGGGTGACGAAGGAAAATATCTGGCATGGGATCGGAGTGATTCAGAGAAGGTCATCGAGCGCCGGGAGTTCCAGCGCAGTTTCTACTTGCAGGTGGCCGAACGCATTCGCGGGCTGTATCAGGAGGAAAGCCAGCACAACGGCAGCGGCACCGAGCTGGTCTTGGTGAGCCGCAAAGAACAGGTCGATGACTTTGTCAGCGAGAAGTACCCGTTCCTTCGCCGCAGCCGCAACCGCGCCGCCTCCGGCAGTTTGAACGCTGCTTTGGCTGGCCGAGTCGCCGGCAGCCGGGCCGATCTTGGTTTTGGAAAAGACGTCGAGTCCAACGGGACCGCTGGAGAAGTAGCCAGCTAGGGCTTCTTACTCGAAATTTCACCCCAAAATTCCGAGTACGTTTCGCTAAGTGGGAATTTTCAGTGGATAGGGCTCAACGCGCTCGTCCGTGACAGCTGGAGGTACGGCAAAGGGCCGCTCCGAAGAACGGCCCTTCATACTAGCTGGCGATTAGCCCAACTTGGCACGAACCATCTGCGAGACAGCCTTGCCGTCAAAACGGCCAGCGATTTCGGCGCCAACCAATTTCATCGCCTGGCCCATATCCTTCATGGTCAGTTCATGATCTGCAGCAAGCTCAGCCATGACCTTGTCTACAATGCCCTGGGCTTCGGCCTCATCAAGCATCTTTGGCAGGTAAGTCGAGATGAATGCTGCCTCGGCTAGCTCACGTTCGGCCAGTTCGGTGCGACCGTCTTTGGCTGCTAGTGCTGCGGTTTCCTCGCGGTTTCCGACTTCCTTACGCAACAGGTTCTCGACATCTTGGTCGTTCAGTTCGCTAGGGTTCTTGCCCGACTTCTCCTTGGTGCCGATGGCACTGAGGATATTGCGCAGGGTGGTCTTCTCCAGCTCGTTGCCTGCCTTCAAGTGGGTAATGCTGTCCTCGCGCAGGCGATCTTTCAAACTCATGGGGGTCTCGCTTTCAAAGTACGTGTGCTTGAAACTCTACCCGCTGGCAGCGTCGATTCTTTCCTGCCTTGGTACGGTAGCTAAATGAAACCACTGCGGCTTGGCGCGATGATCGCGATACTCATTCTCGCAGTGGCCGTCGCGTTTCTCTGGAAGCCGTGGGACGCACTGGATCGCTGCGACGCACCCAAAGAGTACTGCACGCTGGCTTCCGAGTTGGAGGATGAGGAAGGCATCAACTCGATCGAGGTCGGTTTTGAAACCACCATGATCGATGCCAAGGACGGAAACTCGTCACTGGCATCGTGGACCGTGGAGTTCGATGAAAGCCTGGGTGCAGAACAAGCCGGCCAGATAGCGCATGGAGTTTCATCCCTGATTCAGGCCTTTGTCAGCGGGCAGTCCAAGGTGCGCAGTTCACTTCGTTTTGTTGCTGGCGAGCCACAGGAATCAGCTGTCCCGGATCTCGTTCTGTACCCGTTGGATGTCCCTGACAGTGAAGAAGTCAAAGAGCGTATAGTCCAGGCGTTTTCTCTGCTCAAGCTCGGTGCCCTCAGCGTGGGATCGGGTTCTGCCGTGGCAAGGGATCTGCCAACGTTGAAAATCCTCGGCGACTACGCTGCCGGGCAGGAGCTGCCCGTCACCTTGACGTTGGACGATACTTCGCTGAGATACAGCTCGGATCAGCGTTTGGATTCCGCCGAGTTCGATCTGGCTCTGGAAGCAGCCAGGCTCGAAGCGGTGGACAGCGTGGTCTTTGATTCCGGTGGCCTATCGCTGCACACAAATCAAGAAGAAGTTTCCCAAGAAACCGACAGAATCAAGGACTGGTTGGCCCAGCATGCACCGCTGGAAGAACCGATCGCTTTCACCCTCAGCAGCGCCGGTTATGCCAAAGTGACCGAAGGCTGGGTTGGTGGAAAACTGCCTGCATCGCTCATCGCCCGCCCGGCACGATTGCCCGATGGCGTGGCACCGTGGCCGAAGAATCCTTCGGCCCCAGCCTGCGACGACGGTGATTTGGAGCTTAGCCTCGGCACTCCCGATGCAGCCTTGGGCTCGAGATATATGGCCCTATCTGCCAAGAACATCTCCGGTGCTTCCTGCGCTATTCAGGGATACCCGCGGATCGAATTCCGCAATGCCCAAGGTGAGCCGCAACAGGACATGACCATCGAGCCAATGCCTGACATCAAAGCTCAGCGGGTGGTGATCCCTGCCGGTGAAAGTATCATCTCGGCCTTGAAGTGGAAGGCCATGTCCACGGCTAATGATCCTGACGTATCAACAGACCTGAGTATTGTGGCGGCCCGTGGCTTCGAGGCCGTGGAATTGATCCCCATGGACGCTGATCAGGCCACACCATTAGACATTCTTGATGGTGGAGAAGTCACCCAGAGCCCTTGGTTGCAGGCCCTGGATGGCTGGCGGATCCCGAGCGATGTCGGTGATCAGCCAGCCAGGACGCGTCCCTAGGCGAACGAGGTTACTGCTCTCGTGGCGGGAACTTCTTGTACTTGCGGTAATGGTTGACCGCGTTGAGCACCAGGTAGGCCTTACGGCGTGGGTTCTTTTCGGCGGCGAATTTTAATGGGTTGGACACCTTGCCTGCTTTGAGCAGTGCAGCAGCCTTCTTGCCGGTAGCACTGTCCAAGAATCGGCCCAACAGGTGGTGCGGCAAAACGGTGAACAGGTGCTCGCGGCGTAGCTGCAATACCCCGGCAGGAGTTTCCATCACGGCTTCGGTCTGCGGGTCCGAGTTATCAAACTCTGGCCCCAAGAATTCGGTGACGTAGAACCGTGCAGGGTTCACGCCGGCCGCGGTGAGGTAGAAGTGGTTTCTTCCCAGCCGTGGGTTGATCTCAAAGAACTTGATCGTATTATCACGGCGGTCATATTTGGCATCGATCATTGCGATTCCGCGCCAGCCCAGCTCTTCGAGCATGCGTGCACCATCGGCGGCCATCTGGTCGTTCTGCCCGGTGACGATAGCTGCCGAGTTACCCAGCACCAATGGTGCATGTTCCTCGATGACTACTTCGCCGTAGCCGGCGAAGATGACCTTGCCTTCTTGGGTGGCGAAGTAGGTACACAGACGCATTGCGTCGTCCCCTCCGGGGACGTACTCCTGCAGGATGTAGCCGGAGGTGTAGCCGCTCGCGTCAATTTTGGTCAGCAACGCGTCGAGCTCTGCGCGGCTGTTAATCGTGTGGATTTTCTGCTTGCCCTCAAACTTCGCGGCGATCCAGTCGGCCGAGCTCGATGGCTTGCCGATCAGTGGATAGGTGAATTCTTTGGCCTTAGAATCCACGGCATCGCCCGGGTAGTACACCGCGGTGCGCGGGTGAGCGATGTCCAGCTTTTCGGCCAGCGCGTAGAAGTTTTCCTTCAACGCGGCTGCTTCGATGGTTTCCAGCTCTGGGTAGGGAATCACGTAGTGCGTTTCGAGCTGCTCACGGTGCTTGGCGATCAGCATGATGTGGAAGTCCAACGAGCCGAAGAGCATCAGCGGGCGTGCTGAATCTGCACTCAATTCACTAGCGAGCTCGATCAGCGCCTGCACGACGCGGCCCTCGTCGGCCATGGAGCCGATGGGACGTAGGTCGATGGCGATCGAGTGTTCAATGACGCCATTTCCTGCCGCTGGCAGTACGACCGAGCGCACGGCGTAGGCTTCGTAAAATTCGCGCGCCAGGGTGTAGGTGCCAATATCGCCACCGAGAATGACCGGAACGAATGGCTGGGTTGGATCAATTGCCACGAAAGTGCTTCCCTACTTCTTGCGCCAGTTCATGTACTTTTCAAAGGCCCAGGCCAGCGGCTTATTCAGCGCCAGGTCCCATTCGCCATTGGTCTGCACGATGTCACAGCCGGTATTGGTCTTAAATTTGGTCAGGCCCGAGAGGTGGTGCTCCTTGTCCAAGGTGGCACTCACACCGCCCTGGTCAAGGTAGCGGCAGCCGGCGGCGATGGAATCTTCCACCATGCGGTTCATGATGGCTTTGGGTGCAAAGAGTTTGCGCTGCTCATTGGAGGAGGCACCATAGAGGTACCAAGCCAGGTTCGATGAGCGGATCACGATGGAGGCTGCTAGGTCCACGCCTTCGTTGCTGGCGATGTACAGGGTGCAAGATCCTGGTACGGCTTCGTTGAGCACGCGGTGCATATTTTCGAAGTAGCTCAGCGGGCGGCCGGTGAATTCTTGACGGTCGGCAGTGGTGTTGTACAGCGCATGGAATCGAGCCATATCTGCGGTGTCGCCGACTTCGATCTCCAAGGTGCTCTTCAGCGCCTTGCGCGTCTCATTGCGGGTGGTGGCCGAGTAGCTGGCCATGACCTGATCGACATCCAGTTGGGTTCCGTTTTCATCCTGAAGGGCCACGCGGGCGACGTATTCTGGCTGGCCGGCACCGAAGTCTAGGCCAACGTCTTCCTTGGTGAACCCAAGATCCAGCAGGGCATCGTTCAGTGCCAGAGCCTGTTCGGATGAGCTCTTGAGCTCGAGATCAGCTAGTTGGGTGAACCCTTCTTTACCGAGGTTTTTGCGCACCGCAGCAGCAGCCCAGGTGCGTACTTCGCGCCCTGGTCCCATTTTCAGCTGAAATGCTCCGCGATTGCGCAGGTAGGCGGCCAATGGTCGAATGACCTTTTCGGCAGGGTATTCCTGGAAGTTGATGACCGGCCCGTCGGGTACATAGGCCAGGGTCTTTTTGATGACCGGGGCGGCGCGGTGCAGCACCAGGGCGGTTCCTACCAAGTCGTCTTGGTCGAAGAAACCGAGGGATTCGCCCCGCCATCCACCTTTGACGCGGGCCCATTCGGGACGCTGCAAGAAGCTAACGTCGAGGGCGGTCTCAAGGAAGGCTGAGTGTTCGGCGCTGGTAATCGGACGCAGGTGCAGGTCGTTGTGGCTCACGGGTGAAATCTTATCGCGTTTCAGGTACGTTAGCAGGAAGGTTGGATACCCCTAGGGGGTACTTGACTTAATACCCCATAGGGGTATTATCGAAGTATGGAAAGCACCCAGAACGTTGATGAGCATGCCCAGCACCATGGGTACCATGCCGACAAATCAGCCTTGGAACGTCGTCTCAAGCGCATTGAAGGCCAAGTTCGTGGTGTGGCCAAGATGGTGGATGAAGATAAATACTGCATCGACATTTTGACCCAGATCTCGGCGATCAACGCGGCATTGCACAAGGTCAGCGTGCAACTCATCGATGACCACATCGGTCACTGCGTTGTGGATGCCGCCAAATCCTCGATAGAAACCGGGGACCCAAGCATCGTTCAAGAGAAAATCTCCGAAGCGACCGCTGCCATTTCCCGACTGGTTCGCTAACGGCCAATCCCTATAGATTTCCGATTCACACAAGATTCATCGAAAGAGAGCAAGATCATGAGCCACGAATGCAACTGCGGATGCTCCAACGAGAACAACGCAAACACCTCCCAAGGCCTACAGATCACCACGCGTGATCAAGCTACTCCCCTGAGCATTCAGACCGAACTGAAGATCTCCGGCATGACTTGTGGTCACTGCGTATCCTCAGTCACCGAAGAACTCAAAGAACTGCCCGGCGTGCAAAACGTCGACGTTGTTCTCGATGCCCAAGGCATCTCCACCGCCACCGTCACGGCAACCGAAAACTTGAGCGAAGAGAGAATCCGCGAAGCCATCGACGAGGCCGGATACAAGCTCGAAGCCATCAACGCCTAGCCACCGAGCCAGGCACCTCCCGTCAGTCGCGGGAAAAGAAAGTGCAAGGTAGAAAAATGTCCTCCCACGCACCCGAACACTCCCCAACGCAACTGCGCACCGTTGACCTCGACATTCAAGGGATGACCTGCGCCTCCTGCGTGAACCGAGTTGAGCGTAAGCTCGGCAAACTCCCCGGAGTGACCGCCAGCGTGAACCTTCCCTTGGAAACGGCCAAGGTTCAGGTTCCGGCCGATGTCAGCGATGAAACGCTGATTAGCACCGTGGTTGCTGCCGGTTACTCGGCAACCGTCAAAAAGCCGGTTCAGCCCGAACACTCAGAGCACGATGAACATTCAGGCCATGAGCATTTGGTTCCCAACCACCTGCTGCGCCGACTGATCATCTCAGCGGTCTTCACCATTCCGCTCTTCGTGATTTCTATGGTTCCCGCCGCGCAGTTCCCCCACTGGGGTTGGGTCGCTTTTGCGCTGGCCACCCCGGTAGTTATATACGGCGCCTGGCCGTTTCATAAGGCCGCGGCGATCAATGCGCGGCATTTCTCCTCCACGATGGACACCTTGGTGTCCCTTGGCGTGCTGGCAGCCTATTTGTTCTCCGCCCTCCAGCTGATCATCGATCCACAGATGACTGCACACACCGGCATGAAGATGAGCGAGCATGTGCTGTACTTCGAAACCGCCGGTGTGGTGTCCACCTTATTGCTACTTGGACGTTTCTTGGAGCATCGAGCCAAAACTTCAGCTAGCGATGCGTTGAAGTCCTTGCTGAACCTCGGCGCCAAGGATGCGGTGGTTTTGCGTGATGGACAAGAAGTTAAGGTCGCCGCGAGCCAGCTTCAGCCAGGCGATCACTTCATCGTGCGTCCAGGGGAAAAGATCGCTACCGACGGCCGAGTTATCGATGGCCTCAGCGCGGTGGACACCTCATTGATCACCGGCGAATCGGTCCCCCAGGAAGTACAAGATGGTTCTGAGGTCACCGGGGCAACGCTGAACACTTCTGGCCGCCTCATCGTTGAGGCTACCCGGGTGGGCGAAGAAACCACTCTGGCGCAGATGGGCAAGCTGGTTTCAGAAGCACAATCAGGTAAGGCCCCCATCGCGCGTCTGGCTGACCGGATTTCAGCGGTCTTTGTCCCGATTGTTTTGGCCATCGCAGCGCTTACCTTCCTCATTTGGTGGCTCGTTTCGTCAGATCCTTATCAAGCATTTAGTGCCGCGATTGCGGTACTGGTCATTGCTTGCCCTTGCGCCTTGGGACTAGCTACTCCCATTGGTCTGCTGGTTGGTACCGGTCGCGGAGCTCAGCTGGGCGTTTTGATTCGCGGTCCGCAGGTTTTGGAAGACACTCGCAAGCTGGACACCGTAGTGGTGGATAAGACCGGCACTGTCACCACCGGGATAATGGCCCACACCGGCACCAGTACCGCGCACGGTGTTGATGCTGATGACATTCTCAAAATAGCCGCGGCTGTGGAACATCATTCCGAGCACCCGATTGCTCAGGCGATCGCCAGCGCTGGCGCGAAACTCGGCGCCTTACCAGAAGCCACCAACTTCATTTCCGAACCCGGTGGTGGTGTCATGGCTATGGTTGCCGGCGAACGCGTGGTGGTGGGACGCAAGAGCTGGATTGAAGCCCAAGGTACAGCACTCGATTCTCACGCACTCACTGCGCTCGACGAAGCTGAACAAGCCGGCGCTACCGCCATTTTGGTCGCGGTCAATGGCCAGTTCCGGGCGGTGATTTCGGTAGCCGACGAAGTGAAGAAAACTTCAGCCACGGCCATCAAGGATCTGCAGCAGCGCGGTTTGCGCGTGGTCTTGCTGACCGGCGATAATCCGGCGGTGGCCAACAAAGTTGCGGCACAAGTAGGGATCAACCCTGAAGATGTGTTTGCTGGAGTCTTCCCGGCAGACAAATCTAAGGCTATTTCTTCCCTGCAGGAACAGGGCAAGGTTGTGGCCATGGTGGGTGATGGCGTGAATGACGCACCGGCCTTGGCTCAGGCCGATCTTGGTATTGCCATGGGTTCAGGTACGGACGCGGCGATCGAGGCTGCCGACATCACCCTGATGGGTAATGATTTGCAGCAAGTAGTGACCGCCATCGATCTTTCGGCCAAAACCTTGGCCACGATCAAGTCCAACTTGTTCTGGGCTTTCGCCTACAACACAGCTGGTATCCCGATCGCGGCCTTGGGTTTGCTCAATCCGATGATCGCTGGCGCCGCCATGGCGGCCAGCTCCGTATTGGTGGTTGCCAACTCGCTGCGCCTTCGCAGTTTTGGCAAGTAACCGCGGGGCTACTGCGATTCCCTCACGCTGGTCATGACTTTCTTGAGAGTTGAGTACTGCTCGCTGGCAAGGAAGTCATTGGCCTCGTCGAGGGTTGTGTCCCCATCCTGGTCATATCCAAGGGCCTGCAGGTAGTCCGGATGCATCTGCATGGTCGGCCAGCGCTCTTCTTCTGTTTTGAAGTAGTCGAGAGCCGGCGTCTTCTTCCAGTTCTTCCACTCATCATCAATGATGACCACGACGGTCAAATCCTGTGCACCACCGCTAGCCGCCCAGTAGTACGACACCATGCTGGTCGGAGCGAACTGCAGCTGAGTTAGTGCGGAGTTGTCGAGAACTTCTCGACGGTAAGTATTGGTGTCCCCGTCAGTGTCCCTGAAACTTGTGGTTTCAAAGTTCATCACCGGGACCCCTTCGGAATCCCAGACGTTGTAAGAGGTGTGTTCCGCGGAGCATTCATACTCGCAGTTTGCGACGATCTCCCAATCGCTGGGCACATCAAACGTGAGATTGTAAAAGGTCACGGTCTTCCATGACTGACCAGGATCTTCAGTCGGTTCCGTCGGCGTTGGTGTGGGCGTGGGCGTGGATGCCGGTGGACCAGCATGTTCAGGCGGGCCTGCATGATCGGGTGGTCCTGCGTTTTCTGATGGTGCAGCTGTAGCTGCAGTTGTTAGGTTTGCGCCAACTACGGCACTGCCGGTGAGCAGTAGTCCTATAGCTAGCAGTGCGCCGCTCTTTGGCAGCGCTGTGAGATGTGAATTCATGGTGGGGCTCCTCTCTCCCATCCACAAGAATGAGACTCCCCACACTTTAATCAATACAGTGTACATAAAGACTTGGTCGCAAGTCGGCAAAAACCGAACGCCATTCACCGCCCCCTGGTGACCCAATTGTTATCATTCGTGAAATCTTCTGACATGCGACTTGCGTCACACTGATCGATCTGCGCATACTGTGATGGCAATCACAACAATGCCGTTGATGCGTGGCGGGAGAGTTCCGTCCTCACCAGGGGCGGGCGCCGTAGGAGCAATTTCCTCCCCGGGAAACTCTCAGGCACCTGTACCGCCACGAGAAGGCAATTCTGGAAAGCAGTGCGGGTTGAGCCGCATTCACCGAAGGAGCAAGCTTCGCCCAGTAATCGGGTCCAAGCGAAAACTCTCAGGTCGAAATACAGAACGGGGAGGGACCACGAACAGTGACGCCACACGCGTCCCAGAATCGTCGGCTCCCTCCAGCGGCATTCTCAACCGTTGCTCTTGGCGTAACGAGTTGACGGGGCCTTCCAAGGAGTCGGGTACTTCTGGGCGCTACGCACAGTGACGTGCGATGGCGCCGCATCCCACTCCTGGAAGGCAACCAGCATGAGTTCCACCAGTTCTAATCCCACACTCGAACGCGGCCTCTCAAACCGTCACATCCAACTCATCGCCATCGGCGGTGCCATTGGAACCGGCCTCTTTATGGGCTCGGGCAAAACCATCTCCGTCGCCGGACCCTCAGTCATCTTTGTGTACATGGTCATCGGCTTCATGCTCTTCTTCGTCATGCGCGCCATGGGTGAATTACTGCTGAGCAACCTGAACTACAAGACTTTTGCAGACTTCGCCGGTGACCTCTTGGGTCCTTGGGCGGCGTTTTTCACCGGCTGGACCTACTGGTTCTGTTGGGTAGTGACCGGCATTGCCGATGTGGTGTCCATCGCCCACTACGTCGCTTTCTGGTGGGGCGATCTGCCCTTATGGATCCCTGCCCTGGCCTGCATCGCCTTGTTGTTGGTACTGAACTTAGCTACCGTCAAAGCTTTTGGTGAGACAGAATTCTGGTTCGCACTAATCAAGATCGTGGCCATCGGTGCGCTCATCGTGGTTGGTCTTGTCATGATCATTACCGGGTTCCAGCACAATGGAGCGACTGCCTCGGTGAGCAACCTATGGGCCAACGGCGGCATGTTCCCCACCGGCTTCATGGGCTTTGTGGCAGGATTCCAGATTGCTGTTTTCGCTTTTGTGGGTATCGAATTGGTAGGCACCACCGCAGCGGAAACCAAGAATCCCGAAAAGACTTTACCTAAGGCCATCAACTCAATCCCCATCCGCATCTTGTTCTTCTATGTGGGCGCGCTCATCATTTTGATGACCGTTCAACCGTGGAAATTGTTCTCTTCTGAAAACTCGCCATTTGTTGGCATGTTTACCTTGGCTGGTTTGGCCGGGGCCGCTGGAATCATCAATTTTGTGGTGCTTACTTCCGCCACCTCCAGCGCTAACTCGGGAATCTACTCCACCTCACGCATGCTGCGCGGGCTGGCTCTAGAAGGCGACGCGCCCACCGGTTTTGCGAAGCTTTCAGAACGCAAAGTGCCCAAGAACGCGCTGATGTTCTCGTGCATGTTCCTGCTGGCCGGGGTTGTCCTGCTGTACAGTGGCGACTCGGTGATGGAGGCCTTCACCTTGGTAACCACCGTCTCAGCACTGTGTTTCATGTTTGTGTGGACCATCATCTTGCTCAGCTACCTAGTCTTCCGCGCACGTCGCCCACATCTGCATGATGCCTCGACTTTCAAGATGCCAGGTGGACGAGTAATGCCGTACGTAGTGTTGGGCTTCTTCGGGTTCATCGTCTGGGCGCTGACCACCCAGCCCGATACTCTCGTTGCACTGCTGGTGACACCGATATGGTTCCTCGTATTGGGCGTGGGTTACCTGGTGATTCGGCGCAATCCAAGGCACGAAGCACTACGCCTTGCGCATGTTGGCAAGGTAGCCCACGAACGCTACGAGGCCGCCGCGTACCGTGATGCCTTGGCCTTTGGGCACGATGCCGCATCGGTGAACCAACAGCCACTGGAGCACGACTCCCGACAGTAGTGTCACCAAGCAGTTGCCTCGCATCAATATCGGTGCGGGGCAACTGCTTTTTTACGCGGCGAGCTTTCTCTCGCGGCCAGCAAATATCCCGAAAAGAATGCTTTGGACGGCGCCGATTCCAGCACCCAAGGCAGTCATTGCCACGCGGTCCAGCAGAAGGCTGGAGGCTGGTTCAGGGCTGACCATATGAACCATCAATAGTGCGGTGACTGTCATGAACACCATGCCAATGGCGTAGTTACGCAGGATCACCAATTCGATGCAGATCTGACCAACGATGGCCACGACCAGGATCGCCCAAACCGGCGGTTCAAAAATCAGGACTGTGGCAGTGAGCAGCACGCCGACGCAGGTGCCGACACTTCGTTGCAGACCACGAGCCACTTTTGAATACGCATCTATTCCGCTGACCGCGGCGATTGCTCCAAGACTGGCCCAATACCAGTGACCGCCGCCCAGCAGATGGGCGATAACGGCAGCTAAGAAGATCCCCAAACCCATTTGCGCTGAATCGCGCAGGGCTCGTGGACTAGGAGTCCATGAGTAGCCAGCACCCAAGGTATGCCAAAGGTTAGCCCGACGTAGCGAGAGACCAAGCATGAAGAGCAAGCTGAAAATTATCGTGCCACCACCCACCAGCAACACCCCGACAAAGGAGCTGGCCGTGGCGGGAACACTAATGCACGCTCCGCCAGCAAAAACCGCAAAGATGGGGCCCGGTGGCAGCCATCGCGCGGCATGCGAAACGTAGTTGGCTCCGAAGCCAATTACGGCCAGCACCACAGCGCAGACATAAAAAGGCGCATGAATCATCGAGAAGAAGGTTCCAAGCACCATGGCTGAAAGCTGCACGACGCCTACCGATAGTTGCTGCCAGAATCGCGGAGCATAGGAGTCGTAGCGACCAAAGACGGCACAGAACGCGCCGAAAGCGGCATACATGGACCATTGAGCATGCCCGGTAACCGTCACCAACACCAGTGGCACCGCCAGCGCAAATGCTGCTTTTGCTGCCGGGATCGCCGATGGTTCATGAGGCGCAACCACAATACTGCGGCTGAACACCTCTTTGACGTGACGTTTCACTAACGCGCCTCACCATCGGACTGAGCAATTATTTGCAACAGCGAACGCAGCATTTCCTGTTGCTGGGCGTCTAAGGCACCAAAAACTTCGGCTTCGCTACTGAGCGCTGCAGCGGTGGCGCGGGCGGTAAATTTTTTACCCATCGCGGTGAGTGTGATGATGTTTCGTCGGCGGTCCGCCGGGTCCACACTGCGCTCTAGGATTTTGCGTTCTGCAAGCTCATCCAGGTAGGCCACGAGGTGTCCACGGTTCAGATTCGAGTGGTTGGCTAGGTCGTTTTGCGACATGGGCCCGAACTCATCGAGTGCACACACGATCATGAAGTGATTGCGAGTCAGAGATTCAGACTCCATGAAGGCGTTAAGGTCAACGGTGCTTGTTCGACCAGCCCGCGAGGTCAAGTAGCTCAGGGAGTTCCATTGGAACCGTGGAATCAAGTAGTCTGCCATCTAACCAAAATATCATTTCATACCGAAACTATTTCGCTACGAGACGTTAATTGATTGAATGTCACACCACGTACTCCTCCTGCCCGGGCGGACCCGTGCACTGCTAAATTCCTGTCTGATACATAGCCTCTGACTCGAACCAAGGAAGTGCGTATCCCTGACCTCTAGAAAATGAGGGCTCTGTGCTTTCGGCATTAGAGGAGTCTGCCTGAAGAATTTAGTGGCTCATGGCCTCCGACCAATCCTCAGGTCGGAGGCCAAGTAAGGCCTGTCATAGATCCTCGCGCCTTCTCTAGCCGTTCAGTTCCAGTTCCTCGAGCATGAACTTGGCACCGAGTTCGCCGATCAGAATCGATGGCGCGTTGGTATTGCCTGTAGTAATCTTTGGCATGATCGACGCGTCAATCACGCGCAATCCTTGCAGGCCTTGCACCCGCAACTGCGGATCCACCACGGAGTCCTCACCCGTGCCCATGGCACAGGTCCCGACTTGGTGGTGGTAGGTGACCACGTTATTACGGATGTAGTCTTCGAGTTGCTCATCGCTTTGGATATCGGTCCCTGGATAGATCTCTTTCGCACCCCATTCTTCTTGCAGGGCATCTTGCTGCAACATTTCGCGGCATTGCTTGATGGAGAATAAAAACGCATCCATATCTCGTTGATCATCTAGCGCGTTCAGATCGATTTGGATTGGATCATCAAGTCCCGGGCCACTCAGTGTCAATTCACCGCGACTGTAGGGGGTGACGATTCCAGAATGCAAGGTCAGTGCGGTGCCTTCAGTAGGTTCCATCCCCGGTGAGTACATGGGCACGGCAAAGAAGATCGGTTGGGTATCGGGAACTTCAAGACCTTCACGGGATCGAGCAAACATGTGCGACTGCGACACAGATACTCCCGGGCGCGGGGCTGGAATGTCTTGTTTTGTCGTTTCAGCGATAACTGGTGCCAGCAGGTGATCGTGTAGATTCTTTCCAACACCAGACAAATCATGGACCGGGTTCACCCCAACCTTCTCCAGTTCATTAGCTGGGCCAATGCCGGAGCGCAGCAAAATCTGGGGAGAACCCAAAGCCCCAGCGCTCAACACCACCTGGTCCGCCAGTAGCTGATGCATTTGTTCGTCTTGACGGTAGTTCACGCCAACAACTTTGCCCTTGTCCAGGATGAGGGAATGGACCTCAGCACCGGTAATAATGGTGGCTTTTCCTCGCACAGGCTTCAGATAGGCCTTATAGGAATTAACTCTCTGATCGTCAACGATATTCACTTGCTCTTTGGAGACGCCCTCTAGAACCCCCGAGTTGTAGTCTGGGTTGAATTCGACGCCCGACTGCTGCGCGGCCTTAACAATAGAGGCATGAATGTCATCTAACTGATAGTCGTTATCGACAGGAATCAAACCGTCAGTACCGTGAACTTCGCTGCTGCCACCAGAGAAGTTTTCAATTTCTCGATACACCGGGAGAACATTTTCCCAAGCCCAGGATGACCCACACTCCTTGGCCCACCCATCAAAGTCTTGCGGCGCACAGCGAACCCAAATGGTCGCGTTAAGTGCATGGGATCCACCCAGAACTTTGCCGCGGGGCAAGTGGACTTGCTTGCCAGCAGTACCGGCCATGGCCGTGGTGTAGTAATCCCAGTCATCTGGGCTATGCCAGAGTTCGCCCATGCGCGAGAGATCGTGAATGGCCGGATTAGAATCTTCTCCGCCAGCTTCAAATACCGTGACATCGGCTCCTGCATCGATCAAACGCCGAGCTACCACCGACCCTGCTGAACCTGCACCGACCACAATGACTGATACATCGCCCACGACAAACCCACTTTCTCTCCCGTCAGCCCACCTCGATGTGTGCTGCGAAGTCATAGATTCAGTGTGTCTGTGCTCTTGATTCGATGATTGTCATCTGGCGCAGGGCCCTTGTCTCTGAGCGCAAAAGGCAACTCACGCCTACTGCCCCTTACGTACCGCCCGCAATTCATCAACACGAACCAGCACTACGCCAGCCACAATTAATAGGCCCCCGAAAAGCTGGACAAGCCCCGGCAGTTCGGCCAGCAGTAGCCATGCCCACAGCACCGCGAAGAGGACCTCAGTCAATGAAATGAAACTAGCAACTTTGGAGCCCAGCTCCCTAGCTGCCATCACCCCAGTAGTATACGAAAAGACGGTGGCAATCAGAATCAGACCAATCAACGCAACCCACCACGGGGTTGGGTAACCGGCGAAGGACCCGGTTCCGGCAGCGAACGTTATCGGCAAAATACCCAGCCCACCTACGACCAGTACGGACAGTGCACCAACTGCCATTCCGCCGGCGGAGAGCATGATGGGAGGCAGTCCCCCATCGGCTTTGGCACTAATGAAAAAGAAGAAGGTGAGCCCTACCGCTGCGCCCAATCCCCACAGCACACCGATAGGGTCACAATCTTCGTGGCGCCGGTCAGATCCAGCACTGCAACCAACCCAAGCAACGCCATCACGGCACCTGCGATGGTGACTATCGAAGGTCGCTTTTGATGCCTGACCCACAGCACAAGAACGATCAGCACCGGAGCCAGATACTCCAGCAATAATGCAACTCCAACGTCTAGGCGTTGAACAGCCAAAAAATAGCACAGCTGACACGCGCCAACGCCGAAGAGACCAAAGAGCAGAATGGACAGCCAGTTGGTGCGCATCAGAGTCCATCGTCCACGCATGGCAATGACTGCAGGGATCGCTAGGATGATCGCCGCGCCAGCCATTCTGGCGGCGACGGCCGCGGTGGGGCTCCAACCCGCTTCAAACAGTCCTTTGGCGAAAGAACCTGAGATTCCAAAAGCCGCCGACGATGCCAGAGCAATCCAAATCCCCTTTGATTGGTTGCTTGTTTGCAGCGCGGAGCTCTCAGTTCTCGCAGGTACGACTGGGCCGGTGGCCTCGCTCATGGGTGGTGACGTCTTTCTCGAAGAATTTCTGCCCAGCACAGGGGCAACAAAGCATATGGGCATGACGTTACGGTTAGGCTTGTAGGGCAGTCAATCCACCGCACGTTCAGGATCGAATTATGACTTTCGCACCAGATATTGAAGCTTCTTTGAAGACCATCGTGAATCTTTTGAATACCGAGGTTCAAATTATCGACATGCTCTCCACCGTCGCTGATCTGGACGAATTCCTTGACTCCGAGAACTTTGAAGGAAGCCGCGCACACAATCAATCCGAGCTGCGTTCTATCCGCCAGCTACGTGCCCAGCTCAAGAGCATCTGGACCGGGGATGAAGAAGACGCGGTATCCCGGGTGAATCATTTGCTACGCAATGCCAACGCGCAACCGCAGCTGATCAAAAGCGAAAACCTCGGGTATCACCTGCACGCCACCACGACCAGCACCCCGCTTTACGACCGGCTCGCGGTGGACGCTGCAATGGCCCTGGCGGAAGTCATTCGCGCGGATGGTCTTCCGCGCCTTCGAATCTGTGCATCCTCGGACTGCGAGAAAGCACTCCTGGACCTCTCCCGAAACCGTTCAAAGCTGTACTGCGATACCGGCAACTGTGCCAACCGTGAACATGTTCGCGCCTATCGCGCGCGCAAATCTACTAAGGCCCAGGAGAACATGTAAGTCGCTGTTCTAGGCTCTGGAAGCTTCAAGGACGATCGCACGTACTGCCTGAATGAATGTGGCTTTGCGCAACTCCTTTTGCTCGGCCCCCAGAATCACTTCAGCGATATTCTCGGTCACGAGCAGTGAATTACTCAGCGTGACAATCGTGAGCAGTAGGTTCTGCGCCACCGCTACATCGTTTAGGCCCAATGCATATCGAATTTCTTCGACTTTGGCCTGCGCTCGTAGGGATCGTTCCGTGGGACCTACAGCTACGCCACGTTCCAACCCTTCCCAGAAGGTCAACCGGGCCAGGTTCGGGTGAGCTTGGGAAAAGTCGAAATAGGTAACAGCAAAATCGATGACGCTCTGCACTCCAGACCCAATCACCGATGTTGAGTCGAGAGTCGTGGACAGCGCCTGAATCAATGCTGCTTCAAATAAACCTTCTTTGTTGCCAAAGTAGAAGTAGATCCGTTCCCGGTTGCAGCCGGACTTTTTCGAAATATCCTGGATCCTGGCTCCGGCAAAGCCTCGCTGCGCAAATTCGTCAATGGCAGCGGCCAGTAGTTTCTGACGCGTCGCTTCAGTGTCCCAACCCATAAGGCGATTCTATCTCCAACTAAACGTTTGGAGGCGGTTAGTTCTGTCAGTAAGCTGTAACCAAACAACCAGTTGGAGATTGATGAAACCCGCGCGCCAAAAACCGGTACCCACCGGGCTTTCGGTCCACACCAGAGCCGTACTAACCTGGATTGCCATTTTCCCGATGGTTGCTTTGGGCATGTCGATTTTGGCGTGGCTCGCTCCACCATGGCACCCAATTCTTCGTTCGCTCGTACTCACGCTGGTGGTTGTTCCGTTGACCGTGTACTTCACTGTGCCGGGTCTGCTCAAGTTACATGCAAAGCTCCCTACCCGCGCAGCACGACGCGAGAGCTCCAATGCTGAAGTAGAAGAAGAGCTGGAGACTCAAGGCATCGGCTAACTCGCGCTCGCGCAATTCTCGCGTTTAACCCGCTACGACCCCTATGATGAACACACCACCGGTAATCCGGAGTTGAAGTCGCTGAAAGGACAGGTCATGTCAGAGGAATTGCACGCATCAGATGACTACGAGGCACGTCTGGAAGCTGGGCACAACAATCCCCTCGTGGCCGCGGGTCGCTGGGTTGTCGCCTTAGCTTCAGCGTCATTCGGAGACGGTGAATTCGAGGCGAACGAGCCACAGGTAGTTGTCCATTCCCGTGTTGATGACTCGGTCCTCCTGCGCATGACCACTTCTAGCCTTGAAGAGGCCGAACGCTTGATCGTGCAGATCCGCGAAGATCTAGAAAACCTCAGCCCGGAAGAATTCCGGACCGAGTGGGAGTCGGCGGGCGACCAAGAGCGGTAACCAAGTGCTACTCGCCTAGCGCTCTACCAGAATCCCATCGATATCCGCGTACACCATCGCCCCGGGACGTACCTGCACGTCCCCGATGGTGATCACTTCATCTACGCTGCCGTGCGAACGCTTGACGGTCTTGCGCGGATTGCTTCCTAGCGCTTTGATACCTAGGTCTAGCTCTGCCAATGCTGCGCGGTCTCGTACCACGCCGTGGATGATGACGCCGGCCCAGCCATTGGTTTCAGCACTGGCCGCGATCATGTCTCCCATCAATGCAAAACGCAGGGAACCGCCACCGTCTACCACGAGCACTGCCCCGTCGCCGGGGAAACTCAAGATTTCCTTGATCAGTCCATTGTCTTCATAACACTTCACTGTGCGCGCTGGACCATGGAAGGCAAGGCGTCCACCAAAGTCCTGAAATTGTACCGAGATCGATGCCAGAGCATCACCCTGCTGATCGTAGAGGTCGGCGGTGCCAATTGATTCCTGCTGCATGAGAGCTCCTCAAAATAGTGAAGGTGTTCCACAACACAGCATAGTCGCGGAGCCTGAGCTCTAGGTACCGTACAGAAATCTGAACTATGGCAACGAACGACAGCTACCGGAGCAGGGAGATCATCAGCCGAAAAACATATCAGGCTACATGTGCGCACAGCCATGCATGTAGGTCAACCGCGCACAGAATCCAGCCACGCTATACAAAGTCCCCGAGGCACTCGGGAACCCATAGTTTAGAGGTCTAGCTCGGCCTGGTAAGCCTTCGCATCAAGGGCACCCAAACGCGAATGACGTCGACCATAGCCTAGGTAAATCGCGATACCCACAACCATCCAGATGCCAAAGACTACCCAGGTAATTCCGGCCAGGTTCAGCATCAAGAACAGGCAGGCCGCGATGCCAAGGATCGGAGTGACCGGGTACAGGGGCACACGGAAGGTACGCGGGGTATCAGGCTGGGTTTTGCGCAGATACATCACCGAGACACCGACCAAGGCGAAAGCAAAGAGCGTACCAATACTCGTGGCTTCGGCCAGCTGGCCCAAGGGAATCAGGGCCGCGGCCACAGCAACCACCAGTCCGGTCACCCAGGTGCCCTTCACCGGGGTGTGCGTCTTGGGCGAGACTTTGGCGAAGAGGCGAGGCACCAGACCATCGCGGCCCATGGAGAGCAGGATGCGCGTCTGACCGTACAAGGTCGTGAGCACCACCGAGACAATCGCAATCACCGAAGCGAGAGCAAAGACCAGCACTAGCCATTTCTGTCCGGTGATTTCGGAAACTATCTGCACCAAGGCAGCTTCGGAGCTAGCGAACCAGTTCCATTCACGGGCGCCAATAGCGGCCACCGCCACCAGCACATAGATCGCGGTCACCAAAAGCATGGCGATCATGATGGCCCGTGGCAGATCCTTCTGCGGGTTTTTGGCTTCCTCACCGGCGGTGGAAGCGGCATCAAAACCAATGTAGGAGAAGAAGACCATGGAGGCTGCACCGGTCACGCCGGCCGCTCCCATAGGCAGCAGTGGGGCGAAGTTTCCGGCGTTGAACGCGGTGAAAGCGACGATGACAAAGAACAGCAAAATAGCGATCTTCACGAGCACCATCACGGTGTTAGCTAGCGCTGATTCCCGGGCACCACGCACCAGCAACAGCGTCGCCAAAACCACAACAATCAAAGCCGACAGGTTGATGACCCCGCCCTCACCTGGACCGCCGGCCAAGGAATCAGGAAGTGAGAGTCCAAAGATTTGCAGGGTCTGATTCACGTACGCACCGGCACCCACAGCAACGGCAGCCGCTGAGACCGCGTATTCCAGGACCAAACACCAACCGCAGATCCAAGCCACGCCTTCGCCTAGGGTGGCGTAAGAATAGGAGTAGCTGGAGCCGGAGACCGGAACCATGCCTGCCATCTCGGCGTAGGAGACGGCCGAAAGTAACGCGGTGATACCCGCGAGCACAAAAGCAATCCAGATCGCCGGGCCGGCGACCGGCACCGCGGACCCAAGGATGACTAAGATGCCGGTACCAAGGGTGGCGCCAACCGAGATCATCACCAGTTGCATCACGCCTAGGGAGCGCTTCAGCTGCCCGAGGCCAGAGTTATTAGCGGCGTCGTTGCCCATTGCTTTGATGGACTTGCGGCGGCGTAGTTGCTTGCCCAGTGGGGTGCGGCCTGCTGCAGGGGTGGTGCTGGTGCTACTCACGGTCAATCCTTGATCCGGGTTACGACAAACGAGAACGCGCTGGGACTATCGATAGTGGACAGTCCCAGCGCGTGCTGCGTGGTCAAGCTCTATTATCAGTCTTCAAACTTCTTGTCAGGGTTCAAGGAGGATCGGTTCACGCCGGTTCCCTTGCCCAATTCAGGATCATTCTCCTTGCCAGCCATGGTCATCACCGAGATGACCAGCAGGCAGGCGATAAAGGCGATGCCGAAGCATGCGAGCCCAATATCGAAGCGCAGCGGATGAGATGATCCGCCGGTGGAGCTGACCAAGCCGACGATTCCAGCGATGAGCGCCATCACCAGCGAGAAGCTCAGCGGGCCCTTGATCGATTGGCTCCACGGCTGCTTCTTCTTGTTGTTTCCCACCAAGAACTCCGTTTCTACTTTTCCTGCTGACCTTAAGCCTAGTTGCTTTCCGGTTCTGGTGTATCGCTGTTCTTTGCTACTGCAGCCTTGATTTCGTGACGATGGCCAAAGCCAGCAATCAGCTCAAAGACCGCAAAGATAATGGTGCCGCCGCCAATCAGACCGAATAGGCCGTGGGCATCCATGCCGCCGGACAGGCTCAGTGCAATGGCCAAGATCACGCCTACCGCACCGGTAACCAGCTGGTTTCTAAACGGTGGGAAGTCGGCGCGCAACTTCGCAAAGACATATAGTTCGGCGATACCGGTAACCAAAAATGCGAAGGCAGCGATGTAGCAAATCCACTCCACCGAGCCCACAAAGATCAGTGCGATACCTGCCAGCAGCATCAACCCAGCACCAAAGACATAGGGACTGCGAGACTTCGCTGGAGCACTGTCAACAGCTACGTACTGCCACATCAATGCGCCGGTGACCACGAAGAATGCTGCCGTTGTGTAGGCTAGAGCGTTTTGATCCGCACCGATCCAGAAGATCGAGAGCAGTGCATAAACGAGAGCAGCTACGCCACGGAACATTACTGGGCGGAATACTTCTTCGGCTTGAACTGGGGTGGTTGTTGGTGCAGGCACAATTTCTATTCTACCGCGCATAGAACTATCCGCCAGTTCAGTGAGGCTGGTGCTGGCAGCCTGTGGATGTGAGAACTACGTTTGCTTCTCGAGCTCTACGCTGTAGATGTTAGCGTTCGGGGGCAAAGCGCCTGAACTGTTGGCCCTTTTGCCGTGAAGGTCGAAAGGCGGGCGCACGATCCGTGAGTCTCTTCGAAGCTCAACTCATGGTTGGTGCGCTCGCCGCCCGGGCAGATCGGCTTGTGGGTGCAAGCCAAAGGCCACGAAAGCCGAACTCATTCTCAATGTTTCTCGACTTATCGTGGCCTTGCTGAGGCTCATTATTGAAGCCCTCTAATTGGTTGGTCATTCGACAGCGGAGTTCAGTGGTACCAACACTGAGCTCCGCACCTAGAAAGGTGCCTACAAAGATACGGAAAACCACATCCCCGACGTTCCATTGCTGGAACACACTTTGTTTCTCCCACTTACCCAAGGGGCGTGCAACGGTCACGTGGTTAGGAAAATCGCTGCTGCGCCCGAGTTGAACGTGCATTTTCAAGCGTTGTCAGGCGCTTCATCACGATGTCGGGGTTCGCCAGTCCCGTTTCGATTTCCAGTTATTCTCGACGCATACTTGGCAGCTTTCTTGATTGCTAAAAGTCGCTCACCATCGCTAAGGACTCCCGAGAATGGAGACATCTGACGCAAATCTTCTGCATCTGTACTAATTTCAAGCATGGACTCCTTCAGCCGTTCCAGGTCTCCCTGAAGACGTTGTTCCCACAATGACACCCATCCCAACGAAAATGGGTCACGTTTCTTGGAACGCATGTTCGCAACGTTTTCCATCGCTTTGGAAATGACCTCGTTGGGCCGTTCATCTAGGTGCGTAGCGACCGCTCGGTGCAATTCGCAGGCCACTCGATTTTCCGACGATCAATTTGGGGTCTAGACGATCGCGCCTGCGCTATCGCGTTCTGAACTACAGCAGGGCTGCACCCGAGTTTGCTTGCAATGCCACGAACACTCATTCCGCTTGCATGAAGCCCAAAAATGCCCTCCTGCCGGCGGGCGGCGGAAGACAACATGGCATTGCGCGCAGCCTCTGTAAGACGGGTCTGTCGGTTGACTTCATTGATGAGGTACTGTTCCATCGCGCTGCCCATAGTTTGTATGGCACCCCCGTACAGTTGGCCCTTCAAACGATTTGCTCATAAAAAATGATGTGGCGGCAATTCTCAGCCTAAGGCGGTGCCCTCCAGTTACCAGTGCCGGCGAATCAAATGCTCGTCAAGGTCCTTGATGGAGGCAGCACCCATCAGTTGCATGGCCACTTCCACTTCCTTGGCTAGTAGCTCGATGGCCCGAGTGACTCCCTGTTCCCCACCGGCCATCAGACCGTAAAGATAAGCCCGGCCGATCAGCACAAAGTCTGCGCCAGCACAGAGTGAAGCGACAATATCTACACCGGACATGATGCCCGAATCCAGAATGATCTCCATATCCTGGCCCACCTCGGCACGGACATCGCTCAGCGCTTCGAAGGCGATCGGCGCACGGTCGAGTTGGCGTCCGCCATGGTTGGAGACCACCAGCCCGTCGGCCCCGGCGGCTTGCGCTTTGGCAGCGTCCTCGGCGGTGAGCACACCTTTGACGAAGAGCTTGCCTTTCCACAATTCCCGAATCCACTTCAAGTCATCAAAGTCCAAGGAAGGATCAAACATGGAATTGATGATGGAAGGAAGATCGGCCGAAGATTCAGAGAGCGAAGCGAACTTCAGCGAATCGGTGGTCAGGAAGTTGAACCACCATTCTGGACGATACGACGCATCAACAATAGTTTTCAGCGTCAGTTCCGGCGGGATTTTCATCCCGTTACGCGTATCGCGGTGACGCTGGCCAGCCACCGGGGTATCCACGGTGACCAGTAACGTATCAAAGCCAGCTTTGGCTGCCCTTTCTACCAACGCGCGCGACTTCTCACGATCTTTCCAAAGGTACAGCTGAAACCAGTTCACGCCTCCGGGCGCCGCCTGCGCGACTTCTTCAATGGATCGGGTACCCATGGTGGAGAGGGTAAAGGGGATCCCCGCCTTATGGGCAGCTTTCGACCCACCGATCTCACCTTCAGAATGCATGAACCGGGTGAAGCCCGTGGGTGCAATCCCAAAGGGCAACGCACTGTGTGCCCCGGCGATCGTCGTGGATAGATCCGAGTGTGCGGTGCCGTGCAGAATCCTGGGCAGTAGTTCCACCGAGTCAAAGACCTGGCGGGCCCGTTGCGCGGTGATCTCTCGTCCGGCAGCCCCGTCCACATAATCAAAGGCGGCCTTCGGGGTCCGACGTTTGGCGATGGCTCTCAGATCCCAAATGTCAGCTGCACCTGCAAGTCGTGTGGCTCGGCGATCAAGGGATGGCACCTTGAATTTCATGAGGCTAGTCAGTGCTGCCACATCTGGCATCTGCCGTTTCAGATTTCCCATGGTTCTCTCCCTCGCTTCGAAAGCTACAGTGATTGCAAGTTAGTATTACTGCCCCAAACGCATCCATGCGGTGCCGCGAGCACGCACCGACAAGGTGATACCGCGCGAAGCCATAAACCCGAGCGCGAAGGCCACCCAGATCCACCAGATCGATGCTTGTGGATCTTTCGCCAGCGCGTAGACCGCCCACAGCATCGGAAGGTACACCACCAAGTTCAGCACGCTGACCAAACCCAAGTAGCGGGCATCGCCGGCACCAATCAATACCCCGTCAAGCACAAACACCAGTCCACACAAAGGTTGGGACAATGCCAGCGCCCACAGTCCTACCGTGGTCAAGTGCCTGATCTGCTCATCGGGGGTGAACATCATCGGGAAGACCCACGCGGTGGCCAAGAGCAGGGCGCCGGTGACCACGCCAAAGTAGATGCCCCACCGACTCATAATGCCGGTCAACTTGCGTACCCGTTGCGCGTCCCCGCGCCCCAGCTCTTGGCCAATCATGGCTTGAGCCGCGATCGCCAAAGCATCTAGGGCAAAGGCCAAGAAGCTAAAAATCGTGAACACCAGTTGGTGCGCGGCTAAGGTTTGTGTGCCGGCGCTAGTGGCCACAAAGACGGTCAGTAGCAGGGCTGCGCGCATGGTCAGGTTGCGCACCATGAGCCAGGAGCCGACCTGACCGGTGGAGATGAATCCGGCCCAGCTCGGCGCCAGCGAAACCTGCTCTTCACGAATGCGCGGTAACAGCATCCACAGGTACACCGCGGCCATCAGCCACTGGGCAATGGAGGTGCCAAGGGCCGCACCGGCGACCGACATATGCGCGCCGTACACCAGCACAAAATTCAGCACCACGTTCAATCCAAAGCCCACGGTGGCCACCACCAGCGGGGTTTTAGTGTCTTGCATTCCGCGCAGTACGCCGGTGGCAGCCAGCACCAGCAGCATTGCGGTCAGTCCGGGTAGTGAGTAATGAATGTAGTCCACCGCGAAGTCGGCGGTTACACCTTCTGCTCCCATTGCGCGGACCAGCGGCCGTGCGGTGAAGAAACCTAGCACCGAAAGCAACACACCTAAGGCTACGGCGAACCACATACCATCGCGTCCGGCGGCCATGGCCTGCTGCCGATTGCCCGCACCGATGGCTCGGGCCACCGCGGGGGTGGTCGCATAGGCCAAGAAGATCATCAGCCCCACCGCGGTTTGCAAGACCGTGGTGCCCAGTGCGGCACCGGCGAGTTCGTTGACCCCGAGGTGACCGACAATGGCCGAATCCGCCAGCAGGAAAAGCGGCTCGGCAATCAGCGCGCCCAGGGCGGGTAGGGCTAGGGCAAGGATCTGTCGAGAGATACTTTTCGGGGAATCGGCGGATGTTGAGGAGCTCACAGTTTCCACTCTACGAAGCGGGCAGGACATTGACCATTTAGTGACTCAGTTGGCGGACGAGCGCAACCTATTTTCCGTTGTATTCAAAGTGCCAAGCTTCGGCGTACGGGTTACGGGTTCCATTGGCACGGAACTCTTCAAGGTTGCTGCGGTGAATCCAGTTGTACTTCTTGGAATTGGCCTTCAGCCACTTGTAGTACTTGCCCCTAAAGGAATAGTCGTAGGACTCTGGAACATCGATGGCCAGCCCCCAGCCGTGGTTGGACGTGCCTGGCTTGGCCGCAATGTAGGGGCCTAGTTCCTTGTAGTAGTACTGTTGCGTTTCTAGCGTGCGGTAGGCCAGATCAATGTCCAGGTTCTTACCGAACTTCTTCTTAAACGCGGTATTCAGTCGGGATAGGTCCTTGGCCGCGGGAGCAGCAATCAAGGTCTTTTCGTTATCCCATGAGATGGCGACGAGCATCGATGCGGGGATCTTGCCGTTTTTCTGCTTCATGACGCCGGCACGGGTGTAGCCGCGAGAATTCGAGGTGGTCGCGGTGCTCTTTCGGCCCAACTGGGAGGCTTTCATCCAGCCATCCATGCCCTGGGTGCGCACGAAGTACCAGCCAGCGACCTGCCCGCCAGCCTTCTCCCATTTCAGGTCGCGGTACACCACCGAGTTTTTGGGGACGTCACCAATGCGCAGTCGCTTCCCAGCAGCCGAATAGAGGTCGGCGCCGGCGACCTTGGTGTAGTACCTGTCGGTCAGCCCGGCACGGTTGGTGGAGTAAGCTCCGGTATCCACCTGGCAGCCCTTGGTGCAGGTGAGCACGTATCGATTCGAGACCCACCCGGTGGTCTTCTTGTAGGTGATTTTATACCACCCATTGGTTGCGCTCGAGGTAGCCTTCACGGCCGCATGCTTCGGCAAGCTGCCAGCCACCGCTGAGGAAGTGTTCGGGCTCTTGCGGATATTGACCATGCTCGTGGCTGCCAGCCACAGGTTCACTGACTTCACTGATGAAGCATCAGTATTCTTGGAGGTTGATTCCGATGTCTTGGCGGTCACCGTGACGTACTTGTTCGAGATCCAGCCCTTTATGCCCTTGTAGGTGACTTTGTACCAGCCGTTGGATGCAACGTCAGAAACCGGAACGCTACTGCCCGTGGGAATGGTCTTCAGGATTCGGCCACTGGTACTGGCAGAGGAACGCAGATTGAGATTGGCCGTCGTCCTAACCTCGGTGATGTTCGTTGAAGCAGCAGGTAGTGCAACTTCCACAGCAGCCGCAGCATTGGTCGCGGTGCTTGGTGTGGCAGTAATAATGGACAGTGCGCCGATAGCCACGGCGCTAATCAAGGTGGCGACAACGCGCCGTGGTTTAATCAACTTGGTTCCCCGCTACCGTTAGGTCAGTTCCTGGATCACCGAACGATGCCCAGCGAATTAGAGTCAGATTTCCTCTGTGACCAGTCTATATTCCTCGCAGGCAATGCACGACGTTCTTGACACATTGCGTCTGTGAGTAGCGATTATTTGATGATCATCAGCTATCACTGCGTGGGCCCAAGGACGGATCCCGTTTGGAAAGGAAGGACGCCAGAATCATGGCAACCCCCTGCAAGAGGATCACGCTGAGCACCACGCTGGCCCAGCCATAGTGCAAGAACGGGATGCCGATCAGCCACCCGAGGACCGAGGACCCCACGTAGTACAACAAGTTGTAGAGGCTGGAGGCTTGGGCGCGCGCTTGCGGCGCCAGCACCGGAACCCAACCGCTGGCCACCGCGTGAGCGGCAAAAAATCCCGCGGTAAAGATCAGAAGACCAAACACAATTACGATGAGGTTTCCACCCAAGGTCAATGCCAGACCGATCGCGCTGATCAGAATGCTCAGGCGCAGGGTGTTCCGCCGTCCGATTCTTGCCACCACTTTGCTACTGGCCACCGAGGTGTAAGTTCCCGATAGGTACGCCAGGAAAACTAGCGCGGCCAGGGAGGAGGGGATCAAATATGGCGGGGCTTCCAGACGGAACGCCAGGTAGTTGTACACGGCGACAAAGCCACCCATTAGCAAGAAGCCTTGGGCATAGACCAACGCCATTTTCCCGTGCAATGCGAGAGCAAATTTTGAAGCAATGTCTTTGAGCTTCTGGCCCCTAATAGGTGCAAACCCTTGAGCGGTGGGGGCTTTGAGCAAGAAGAATAGCGTGGCCAGCCCGGCCATAATGCTCACCGCTACAATCCCCCAGCGCCAGCCTGCTGGTTCTCCCACGAAGCTGGCTACCAGTCGTCCTGCCAGCCCACCTAGGGTGGTTCCTGAAATGTAGGTGCCGCTGGCCACTGCTACAGCTTTGGGGTTTACCTCATCTACCAAGAAAGCCAAGGCAGATCCTGGTACTCCGGCTAATGCGACACCTTCAAAGAATCGGATGGTCACCAAGGTTTCAAAGTTCGGTGACTGCGTGCTGAGCAACCCCAACAATACCGAGGCAATCAACGCCGCGCAGATGACTTTGCGCCGGCCGATGCGATCCGAGATGATGGCCCACGGTGTCACCGCCAGGGCCAAACCCAGGGTGGCCGAGGAGACAGCCAAAGCAACTTGGGACGAGGTGACGTTGAAATATCCGGAGATGACCGGGAGTAATCCCTGCACTGCATAAAGCTGCGAGAAGGTGGCAACACCGCTGGCGAACAGTGCCAGCAACATACCTCGGTAGGCAGGTGTTCGTGGTTCGTGACCGGTGAAGGACACTGACTAAACTCCTTGAGGAAGTAGCGGGTACAGCAGGTACACCACCAGCAAGGCGATGGTGTTATTCAGGACGTGGAACATGTAGGAGTACGCCATGGACTTGCCGCTGAGAATGTAAGCCAGACCCATCATGATGCCCAGCATGAGGTAAGGAATAACTTCCAGCCACGATCCCACACCACCGCCGATGAAGTGGATCCCGGCGAACAGAACAGTGGAGATCACCAGTGTGATCAAGACGTTGACCTTGCGCGAAAGTTTGCCAATGAGCAGATGACGGAAGAAATACTCTTCAACAAAAGGGCCAAAGAATGCGGTCACTACCAACATGATGGGAAGCGGGACTGAGGTGGCCATGCCCTCCAGAGCCGCTTGATTTTCACTGGTCACAGTTTGGCCGGTCAGCCCTGCGATTAGAGCATTGATCATGATGGTCAGCAACCAGCCACCGGGCAACATCAGCCATTTGGCCCACGGGTTGTATCTCATGGTTTTGAAGGACTCGAAGAACTGCGGACCACATTGGATCATCGCGAGGATAAAGAAGGTGACATACAGAATGAGGTTGATACCAAACAGCGCCTGCTCTTGTGTATCAAACGCGGACATGTAGCCAGGGATCAACGTGATCAGGCTTGCTCCACCACCAATAAAGAGGACCACGTAGGCGATAACCGTAAACAAGTCACCCTTGGTGAACTTACCAGCGTTGAAGACGCGTTGCTTAGGCCGTACAGCCATATATTGAACTGGGTGCTCTGGCCATTGTTGCATGGTACAAGCCTAAACGTGTTGTCTGTGGATTGCTGAAAACTGTTAGGCACCAGACTTCTGAATCACTTCACATGACACCGCGTACACGGCGAGACCCCGGGGCGGACGCTGTCTGCACAACACCAACCACGGGGTCTCGTATAGCAATGGCTGCATCCACTGCTCAGTTCAAACTAGTTACGGTCAAAGCCCTCGCGGCCCTTGTCCACAAATGCTGGGAACAGGATCTTGTAGCTAACACCGGCAATAGCAGCTCCAATAATTGGTGCGACGATGAACAGCCAGACCTGGCCCAGAGCTTCTGGACCGGCGAACCATGCAACGCCTAGGGAGCGAGCTGGGTTGACCGAAGTATTGGTGATCGGGATCGAGACCAAGTGGATCAAGGTCAGCGACAGACCAATGGCGATGGGTGCGAATCCTTTAGGCGCACGCTCGTCGGTGGAGCCAAGAATGACGTAAAGGAAGATCGCGGTCAGTACGATTTCCGCAACCAAGGCGGCAACCAACGAATAACCATCTGGCGAGCGGTCCCCATAGCCGTTCGAAGCGAAGCCCGACTCAACTGCGTCGAACCCGTCCTTGCCCGAAGCAATCCAGAACAGCGCTGCGCCAGCTACTGAAGCTGCAACGATCTGGGTCACGATGTAAGGTCCAACGTCTTTCCATGGTGTACGCCCCGCGAAAGCCGTACCTAGGGTGACCGCTGGGTTGAAGTGTCCGCCGGAAATATGTCCCACGGCGTAAGCCATGATCAGCACGGTCAGACCGAAGGCCAGTGAAACGCCGACAAATCCGATTCCCATGTTCACTGAATTATCGGCCAAGACCTTAGCCGCGAAGATGGCCGAACCACAGCCACCGAAGACCAGCACAAATGTGCCCAAGAATTCTGCCGAAAGTTTTGCGCCCACAGTAGGCACTGCAATGTCTGACATACTTTCTTCCCTTTCCTCGATGAATATTGCGAGTTCAAGGCCAGCCTATGTTCAAGACGGACGGCAAAGATAGGGATTGCAACAAATATTGCGGTACATCTCGTGAATAATTCGCTACTCAGACAGTCAACACTAAATCTCAGTACTGTTTTCTTCGAAGTTGTTGCTCAATTCATCATCCGATGGCACCACTGGAGTATTGCTGCCTTGGCCTACGCTCAATGACTGCAGCAACCAAAATCCCCACGACAACACCCAACAGATTGCCCATTGCGCAGTCCCACATCATCTGGGCGCCTATAAGTGGATTGGCTAGCTGCAACATCAGAATGATCAGCGGCGTAAAGAAGCTCAGTGCCAGACCGTAGTTTCTCACCATGTACGCCTCGGTTGGGAACATGAGCAGGATGATGCAACACCCGACAATTAGTTCGCTCGGTTCCAGCAGCTGAAGGCCCAGTAGTACACCGATCCCGGCAAGTGTCCCGGCAATTCTATGAGCTCCGCGTTTGATTCTGCCTCGTGCATGGCCAGCAGCTAATGGAACGGCCGCCCCAGCCATGGTCCACTGCAAATGCTCCACCTGAAAGCTGATGCCGATGGCTCCAGCTACGAAAATCACCACGAGATATGTTGCGGACCGGCGCAAGATGTTGGGCCACGGCATGGACAGCGTTTCAACGCCGTGTTCGCCTGCCGGCCCGAACCGTGCAAGTTGCCCCAAGAGAATACTGAATAGCGCGGTGGCAATGAAAGCGATCATTCCATCGATGGCCGGCGCTTCCCCCACAGGTAGCGTACCTAACGCTCCGAAAGCAAAGAGTGGGAAGAAGGCCCCACCGGGTTTCAACCCGTGATGATCCGCTACCGCCGAACTGAGCACCGCCCAAAAAATTCCTCCGGCCAGCAGAGCCCATCCGTGCAAGCCCAGTGGTGCCATCGCTATACCGCAGATTCCTGCACAGAGCATCAGGGCAGCCCCGAGGAGCTGATTCTTGAGTCGTTGTAGCCTACGGGGATCTCGCCCGTACATGCCCACAACAGATCCGAAGACAGCGTAGGCGAGCAGATCAACCCGGCCGGTCAGTAACAGCGCGGTTCCTGGAATCGCAAGTCCGATCCCTACACGCAGCGCAGGCCTGATTTCAGGACTATGCGAAATGATGAAAAGTTGCCAGTTCGCTATTGGGCTCAGCTTGGATCGCAGCGTTGGTGCAAGGTGCGGAGAGAGGAAGCTGCGTCCGAGATTCACAGCGAATTCGCTGTCTTTGGGACAACATACTGATCCAAGGTTCTCTCCTCGTGTTTGCTACAGGTAACCCACTGCGAGGCGAGTGGGTGCTGCAATCAGCTTGGAGGATCTGACTTGATCAGATCAAACAATCAGAACCAATCAGTTCATAAGAAATAGTTATCATTACTGTTCACGCTGTATTTTCTGCGGAAAAATCTCGGATATGAGCTTCGTTAATGCTTGCGACATAAGACTTAATGGTTCGCCATCTTCCATAACCAACGAGATTTGTGAAGTAACTTCTGGATCGTCCAAGCGGGTCTGCACTATGCCTGGAAGAGCACCTATCGGTGGCAACCACTGACGTGGGACGATGCTGGCCCAATGTCCGGTTGAAACGTGCGCCAACAACGTAACGATCGAATCGCACTCAATTCGAGGTGTTGCTTTCATGCCGTGCTGCGAAAGAGCCTGATCTAGCACTTGCCGTCCTCGTAGTGATGAATCAAGCAGGCACAGCGGTAGTTGTAACGCCGAGGACCACGAATTGGATGACTGTCTGATCTGCATCTGCGGAGCGGTCAGTAGAACGTGCTCTTCTGAATACAATTGAAAGCTCAGTAGCCCAGCCACATCCTGAGGCTGGGCATAAATCAGCCCAGCATCAAGTTCGTAGTTTCTGATCTGTCGAACAATCTCCGCCGAGTGAAGACTGGCCTGCACCTTAATATTTACCTGCGGATGTGCACGGGCAAACGCATCAGTGAGCGCCACGACCGTAGATGAGGCTGCCGGTACTGTTCCCACCCGTAGCGTCCCATTTAGTCCGACCTGATGATGCGTCACTTCTTGTTTTAGTGACTCATGGTCTTTCACTAGCTTTCGAGCCCATTTCAGCACGGTCTCACCCTCAACGGTGAACCCCTGAAAAGCATGACCACGGCGAACCAGTGGTACTCCGAGCTCCTTCTCCAGCTTCCGAATACCCTCAGAAAGCGCAGGCTGGGAAACTGCACATTCTTCGGCCGCACGAGCAAAATGCTGCTCGCTCGATAGTGCAATCAGGTATTCCAGTTGTCGAAGCATCATGAGTCCATTGCATCACCTTTCTTGCTCTGACCAGCCATCGTTAGTCCTCTAACTAAGTGAGGACTTTCCTCAGATGAAATTTCGAGCAGAAAGAAAGCCCCGAAACCAAAAAATGTTGCTGGTTTCGGGGCTAGCCTGGCTGTCAGAAACTACTCGGTTTCGTCTTTCGTACCTTCGTTTAGGTCAGGAACTACTGGAGCACCTGCTGTCACAGCGTTCACTGCCGCGGTGTCAGGATTTGCGTCCACGTCCTCGGCAGGACCTGCAAACTGCGACTGGTACAGCCGGTAGTACGCACCCTGGGTTTTCAGCAACTCTTCGTGATTACCCTGTTCAACAATTCGGCCAGCTTCCATCACCAAGATGGTGTCAGCGTCACGAATGGTTGAGAGTCGGTGGGCAATCACAAAGCTGGTACGGTCGCTGCGCAAGGCAGCCATCGCGTGCTGCACCAACAACTCGGTACGGGTATCCACCGAGCTGGTGGCTTCATCAAGGATCAGCAGTGAAGGGTTGGCCACGAACGCGCGAGCGATAGTGATCAGCTGCTTTTCACCGGCTGAGACGTTGGTGCCTTCTTCATCGATGATGGTGTCGTAGCCATCTGGCAGGGCACGAACAAAACGGTCCACGAAGGTTGCCTTGGCTGCCTCGATGACTTCCTCATCGGTGGCATCCAGTCGTCCGTAGCGGATATTCTCCATGATGCTTCCACCAAAGAGCCAGGCATCTTGGAGCACCATACCCACCTTGGAACGCAAATCTGCACGAGAGATCTGGGTAACGTCGTGGTTATCAACCATGATCTTGCCCGAGTTCAATTCGTAGAAGCGCATCACTAGGTTCACCAGCGTGGTTTTACCCGCGCCGGTCGGACCCACAATGGCCACGGTGTGGCCCGGATCCGCATCGAAGGACAGGTTCTCGATCAGAGGCTTCTCTGGGGTGTATGAGAAGGTGACGTTCTGGAAGGACACGTGACCATCGGTGCGTGCTGGCAACGATGCACGGACTTCATCCGGCTCCTGCTCATCAGCATCCAACAGCTCAAAGGTACGCTCGGCCGAGGCCACGCCTGACTGCAGCATATTAGCTACACCGGCAATCTGGCCCAGAGGTTGAGTGAACTCGCGGCTGTACTGGATGAACGCGGTCGCATCACCCAAGCTCATAGTTCCCGAAGCCACACGCAGACCGCCAACCACAGCGATACCAACGTATGACAGGTAGGAAACGAAGTTCATCACTGGCATGATCATGCCGGAAACAAACTGGGCTCCGAAGCTTGCCTTATACAACTCTTCGTTGCGGGTGGTGAAACGTTCCACCATATCTTCTTCGCGGCCGAATACCTTCATCAGCTCATGGCCGGAGAAGGATTCTTCGATCTGACCGTTCAGTGCACCGGTATTCTTCCACTGCGCGGTGAACAGCTTCTGCGCTTTGGAACCAATGAACCCGGCAGCTACACCGGAGAGTGGCAAGGCAACCAGAGCGATCAGTGCCATCTGCCAGGAGACAACAAACATCATGATGACAATGCCGATGACCGTCATGATGGACTGCACCAACTGGCTCAGCGCCTGTTGCAATGCGTTCTGAATATTGTCCACGTCGTTAGTGACGCGTGAGAGCAGGTCACCACGCTGGCGGGTATCAAAGTAGTTCAACGGAAGACGGTTGATCTTGTCTTCAACATCCTTGCGCAGGTTGTACACCACGCGCATGACCAGCTTGTTCAGCAACCAGCCCGAAGCCCATGAGAACAGTGAAGCCACAAAGTACATGGACAACACGATCAGGATATAGTGCGAAAGCTGGGTGAAGTCGATGCCCTGGCCGGGCACAAAATCCACCTTAGACATCATGTCCGCTTGGGTGTTTTGGCCGGCGTCACGCATCTGCTGAATGACAACATCCGCAGGAGTTCCTGCCGGGATATTCTTGCCAATCAAGCCAGCAAAGATGACGTCCATGGCCTTACCCAGAACGCGCGGCGCTATCACCGAAAGAACGACGAATACGGTGATCAAAGCAAAGACCAGAACCATGCCCCACTTGTAGGGGGACATCAGCCCAACAAGGCGCTTTGCCGATGGCCAGAAGTGCTCAGCCTTACGGGTAGGTGCGCCACCGCTCCAGTCATCTGCACCGGCAGCTACTTCAAATTCGTCAACGGCTGCTAGCTCTTGATCAAGCTGCTCAGGTTCAACGTTTTTCTGTTTCTTCGCCATTTAGGCCACCTCCTCCACGCTCAGCTGGGACGTCACAATTTCTTGGTAGGTTTCCGAAGTTTCCAAGAGTTCGTCATGGGTTCCTCGGGCAACAATTTCGCCGTGGTCCAGCACTAGGATCTGGTCCGCCGCAGTAATGGTTGAAACACGCTGGGCCACGATGATTACCGCTGCGTCCTTGGTTGGTTCTGCCAACGCTGCACGTAGCTTGGCATCTGTGCTGACATCCAACGCGGAGAACGAGTCATCAAAGAGGTAGGTGTTTGGCTTGGCGGCCAAGGCTCGGGCAATGCATAGACGTTGTCGCTGTCCACCAGAGACGTTGGTACCACCCTGAGAGATCTTGGAGTCCAGTTGTCCTTCACGCTCGGCGACAAACCCTTCAGCTTGCGCGATGCGTAGGGCTTCCCACAAGTCTTCTTCCTCAGCATCTTGAGCGCCGAAGCGTAGGTTGCTGGCGATAGTTCCGGAGAACAAGTAGGGCCGCTGTGGAACTGAGGAGATATTCTGTGAAATCGTCTCACGGCCCAGTTCCCTGAGTGGCACTCCACCAATGAGAATCTCGCCTTCGGTGGCGTCATACAGACGGGGAATCAAGTTGAGCAAGGTGGTCTTGCCGGCACCGGTAGAACCGATGATTGCGGTAGTCTCCCCCGGCTTAGCAGTGAAGGAAATGTTCGATAGCACCGGCGCTTCTGCACCCGGGTACCCAAAAGTCACATCCCTAAATTCCACGGTGCCAGGTTCGGGAAGCTGAACTTCGCGGTCTGGGGCATCCTGCATCGATGGTTCACTGTCCAGCACCTCAGAGATGCGGTCGGCTGAAACCATGGCACGGGGAATCATCATGGCCATGAAGGTACCCATCATGACTGCCATCAGAATCTGCAACATGTACTGCAAGAACGCGGTCAGCGCACCAACTTCGACCTGCCCGTTATCCACGCGGTGACCACCGAACCACAGCACAGCTGCAGTGGAAAGGTGAAGGATCATCGTGATGGCCGGGAACATCAGCACGAACAGGTTGCCGACCTTGACGCCAAGGTCGGTCAGCTTCTGGTTGGCATCTGCATAACGTTCGGTTTCATGGTTCTCACGCACAAAGGCACGGACCACGCGGATACCGGTGATCTGCTCGCGCAGGACTCCGTTAATCCCGTCAATGCGAGTCTGCATATCGCGGAACAGTGGCATCAACTTGATAACCAGCAGGCCAACAACAATCAATACCAATGGCACCGAGACCCAAACGAGCCAGGACAGTCCTGGATCCTCACGGATGGCCATGACCACGCCACCGATGGACATGATCGGTGCGTTGACCATGAAGTTCAACGCCATCAAGGTCAGCATCTGGATCTGTTGAACGTCGTTGGTGCCGCGGGTGATCAAAGTGGCGGCGCCAAACTTGTTGACGTCCTGAGCTGAGAAGGTCGAGACCTTTTCAAAGACTGACTGGCGAACGTCGCGGCCCACGCTCATGGCGGTTTTGGCTCCGAAGTACACGGCCGCCACTGCGGTGACCACCTGCACGAGGGCCACGATGAGCATTAGTCCGCCAGTACGCCAAATGTAGTCAACGTCGCCGGTAGTGACACCAACGTCAATGATCTTGGCGTTCAGGCTGGGAAGGTAAAGAGTGGCCATGGTGGTGGCCAACTGCAAAATGGTTACGGCAATAATCCAGCCCGTATAAGGCTTGGAATGTTTCAAGATGAGCTTGAGAAGCATGTGGAATATCCTCGCTGGCATCAGGCTCTCCGGCACCAGACCACTTCGGATTAAGGGCGCGATGAATCAAGAGCGATTACTAGCCTAACCCGGTGCACCGACAAGTAGAATCATCCTTGCGATTGATTTTATTCAATCACTAATAGCTGTCGTAATTTCAGGCCGTTTCGCCGATGAACAAAGGCCTCAAACTTACTCGCTTTTATTTGTCAGATAAGCCAGCGCAGCCACGATGTGTGTCCGCGTACCGGTTTCCAGCGTCGGATGAATGACGGGCGCGAAGTATGGCGAATGATTAGCAGGGATATCGCTTGAAAGTGTGCCCTTTTCTACTGCGGCACGATACTTCCGAGCATCGATGCACCCCACCGTCCAATACACATAAGGAATTCCGAACGCATCGGGAATGGTGCTGAAGTCTTCCGAGGCGGTCGCTGGATTACTTTGGTAGACCTGTTGCGTCCCAAAGTGGGCCTTGTATGCTTCGGTGACCTTTGCATTGCTTGCAGCGTCGTTGCTCGTCAGCGGGAACTGATCATAGAACTCAAAATCAGGTTCTTTCGGACACCCAGCAGCGTAGCATTCTCCGCGCACCACACGTTGGATGGATTCAATCATGCGTTGGCGGACCGCAGGCTCATAAGTGCGAATGTTCAGTAGTAACTGCGCATGATCCGGGATGATATTTGCGGTGGTCCCTGCGTTCAGCGCACCCACGGTGAGCACGGCAAAATGTCCGGGCTCAGTCTCGCGCGAAACGATAGTCTGCAATTTGAGAACAATAGAAGAAGCTAGCACCACCGGGTCCACCGAATTGTGTGGCATCGATCCGTGGGCCCCGCGACCATGAACTGTGATTTTCAGGTTGTCCCCGGCCGAAAGTATCGGTCCTGCCGTAGTTCCGATCAGACCCGCCTCAGTCGGCATGACATGCTGAGCGAAGGCTACTTGCGGCTTTGGAATTTTCTTTACCAAATCATCGGCCACCATCGCTTTAGCTCCGGCTGCGGTTTCTTCGGCTGGTTGAAACAGTGCAATGTAAGTCCCGGACCATTGCTGCTGATGTTGAGCTAAGTACCTGGCCGCTCCCAATAGGGTGGCCATATGCATGTCGTGTCCTCAAGCATGCATGACGCCTGGCACCACAGATGAGTATTCCAGCCCGGTGTCTTCAGAGACCGGCAACGCATCCATGTCTGCGCGGGCAAGAACCACCGGGCCTTCCCCATTGTGCAGGACGCCGGCGATACCTGTACCGCCTATTTGATGAGTTTCAAATTTCAAGGCATTCTGTTCTGCCTGCACGCGCGCAGACGTTACGTACTCCGCTAGGCCGAGTTCTGGATGCTCATGGAAATCTTTGTAGAGCGCTTCTTGCCACTGAAACTGCTCTTGGAGGGAATCGAGGATTTCCCATGTAGCGCCCATCAATACTTCCCTTATCGCTAAGCTGTCTGATGTCTGACTAACGGTCTTTCTCGGTACATAAGCAGAACCTATTTCCCTGAGCATCAGTGATCACCACGCAGCTCGGGGCATACTTGTGATCCGCTGTGGCACCTGAAGCATCCAACTTATCAAGCACCGCATGACTCTCAGAATAAGGCTTCCAGAGATCTAAATGAAGACGGTTGGGATTTGGACTCTGAGTCTTTTGAAACCAAATCGCTGGCATGCGACGGTGCGGATCGGCAAGGCTGCCATCGTCTTGTTCGGTGTACCCCAACCCTGCGGCCCACTGAGCACTGATAGCTTCAGCGCTATCCGTATCAATGACAATTTCCATGGAACTGATGAGCTCCGGACGCGCGATGGCTCCCAGATTCTGGGCATGCTCAGAGATCTTTGTTGCCAAAGCGATGTCTCGCGTAGTTAGCGCTGACCCAACGTCATGAGAAGTGGTACTGACAAACAATCGGTTATATCGCCAGTCAACATCAGGATGGTGGTTGTCGATTTCTGCGGCGCTGGCGATGAGACCAAACAATTTGATGGCCTCTGCAGCAGTCTTAGCTTCAAAAACTGCGCTAATCGCTCCCGTAACGATGCGCCAGTCCGGGAGTTCTTGCACATACTCTCTAACTTGCTGGTTATCGAGAATATCGGTGTCGCTCATCTTGGTCCTCCACCTTAACGGTCCATCACAACGGGACAACTGAAGTGCTTAGCGTTGGAAGTCCTCAGGTGCATCGTCCTCGGAGTCGGCACTGAATTCTGGACCGTTTTCGAGTTGCGGGTCCGAATCCAGTTCTGGATCAACGCCAAGAACTGGATCCACCTGTTCTGGCACAGGTGATTGTCCTTCACCATCCATCGACTCAGGAAGTTGCTCGTCTACGCCCGGTAGCGACTGACCGTCCTGTGGCACGTGTTCATCATCGGGTTCGCCAGCGGGCCACGTCTTTTCAACCAAGTTCTGATCTGGGTCCTTTACCTTATCGGCGGCTTGACCGACCAGTTCTTTGACTTTGTCCAAAAATCCCATGAGCTTTCTCCATTCTTATTGCGCTTGAATATTGCTTGACCCGACGTCAAGGACAACGGCGGGGGTAGTTATTTGGTCGAAATTTCTAGCCCGCATCAAATCGATCATCGGTTGGATCTTCTGATTGTTCGTTGGCTTCGCTGATTTCCCCGCGATGCACCACACGCTCATCGCCGGGTTCTGCAGGGGCGTCAGGTTCTGTGGTTCGCGCGCCCTCTTCTGGATTCTTTCGATCGTTCATCGCTGTGTCCTCCGCTTCGTGAGAGAGTTGCGTTCTTAGGAGTTACGTAAGGCTTCAATCAGTTCACTTTTGACCATTTTTGATCGTCCAGAGATTCCAATTTCCGCAGCGCGGCTACGCAATTCTGCCACTGTCCAATCGTCATAATCGCCAGCTTTACCACCACGTTTACCTACTGCAGAGCGACCGTCGCGAGCTGCTGCGTTGGCGATGCGTGCTGACTTTTGTTTGGAGTTGCCTTCATCGCGCAGTTCTTCATAGAGCTCTTCATCTTTGATAGGGCTTTGAGCTTTGCCTGCCACTTGGTACCTCCGACTGTGGATCATGGCGCTACGTCCATTGATGATTACAAGTCCTTACGCGACCCACGCTAACTAACTGTCGCATTAGATAAAAGGGGGTCGGCACGGTTTTATGTCAGAACTCAGAAACCATGGTTAACACATCAGAATTGCCCATTCAAGAAACTGAAGTCCCATGCAGTACTAACTGGCTGTTTTCTCAAAGCCAGGCACTCGGGCTTCACCAAACTGGATCTCGCGAGAAGAATGAAAGAGTTCGTGGACGAGGCTCATGTCGCGTCCGAAATTTTCACCAGCTGCAGGAGGACTTCATATGCCAGAGCAATCCACAGATTCCCAGCGGGCAGGAAAAGAACGGATCAGCCCGCCGGAACAGCACCAGCCCGAACCAGGCTTAGACAGCAAAATGACTCCCAAGGCAGATCACGGCGAGCGAAGCTATCAAGGCCACGACAGGCTCAAAGGTAAGCGCGCTTTGATTACTGGCGGTGATTCAGGAATTGGTGCAGCGGTAGCAATCGCCTTTGCACGTGAGGGTGCCGATGTTGCACTGGCCTATTTGCCAGTGGAAGCTTCGGATGCGCTATCGGTAGCGGAGGTATTAGAAAACGCGGGTGTGGAGGTTGAACATTTCCCGGGCGACCTGCGGGACAGGACCTACCGTGATTCCCTTGTTGAACAGGCCACCAAGGCTTTAGGTGGCTTGGACATCCTAGTGAACAACGCAGGTAAGCAAATCAGCGTTGACTCTCTTGAAGAGCTTAGCGACGACCAAGTCGAAGCAACCTTCGACGTGAATATCTTTGCCATGTTCGCCCTGTCTCGGGCTGCGTTGAAGGTTATTCCTAAGGGCGGGTCGATTATTAATACGACGTCCATTCAAGCCTTTGATCCCTCGGATCATCTGATGGATTACGCCGCGACCAAGGGTGCTATCAGTAACTTCACGAAGTCTCTTGCTACACAGGCGGCTAAGAAGGGTATCCGTGCCAATGCCGTGGCACCGGGTCCTATCTGGACTCCTTTGCAACCCTCGGATGGTCAGCCCGTTGAAGCTTTGCCAGAATTCGGGCACGATACCTGGCTCGGCCGTGCGGGGCAGCCTGTAGAAGTATCTCCTGCTTATGTATTCCTGGCCAGCGATGATGCCTCCTACGTGGTCGGTTCCACGATTCACGTCAACGGTGGCAAAAATCAGCCGTAGACAAATTCCCTAAGCTGAGTCGGCTTCAGAGTTATCTATGGAAAACTCCATGTTTCGCCGTTCGTATTCGCGTTGACTGAACGTGGCCCGCTGAACGCGGGCCACATCGTCAAAGCTAGAACCGACGGCACTTCCAAGTAGCCCTAAGGACGAGGCCAGCCAAGCCAGGTTGAAGTACTCAGCCAATCCCACTTCGTGAGCCAACTGGGCAGCTAAGTAGTCTTGGTCAATCACGATCAGCGAACCAGCCATTAGCGCAATAAACAGCAGTATGTACATCGCACTGGCTGCGAGGGCAACAGTAAGCACCGTGGCGGTGTTGTAAATAATCAGTCGTTCACGGCGCCGACTCCCCTCGGGTTTCTCCCATAGTCGGTTGTGCAACAGAAGCCATAACGTGAGCACCAAAATGCTGAAAACTGTTATGGAGGCAAGTCTGGGTGTGGATAGGTAATCGGCCATTGACCAGATGCTCGTATAAAACACACCGAATGCTCCAGTGGCCACAGCACCGGCCATCGCTGAGGATAATTTGGGTACCAGCCTCCACGGGCGATTACTGCGAACCATCCCGCCAATCAGCAATAGCCGACCACGTAGGCCTTCAATGCTCGTCACCCTGTCTTCAGATTGTTCTCCGTCGGGCAAGCTAGCTTCAATGCTGATCTTTTTACGCAACTGGGATGGCGGAGCGACGGGAGACCGACCGGTAGATAATTCCTGAATCAGTTTAGCCAGATGCTTGATGAGTACACTTAGCCGGGCAAAGCCTAAACTGGGGACACTGATTACGGCAGACGATTCTCGGTAACTAACCACCGAACGCACCGGACGGTCTTGGACGTAGTGCGGTACATCGGTGAGATAGATGATGTAATTCCAGCCGTGCTTCTCACACAGCGTCGGAACCTTGTCATTCAGGGCGACTCGACCAGATTCGCCCATGGGTAAGGTGTACGAATCTACATTGATTTTCCACTGATACGAAGCATCGCCGGCTTGGTTCAACCGGTCTTCCAATTTCTGCGAAGCCCGAGACGCCAGCGTTTGGGCTATGCCCGGATCAGCAATGATCCCAACGGTGCGTAACGCTGTAGGTACGTCGCTCATCTGACTCCTCTTCATGCTGGCACTACTGGTCCATCAGAAATGTGTACGGTCTCAGTGGAACATTTTTCATTGGGTTCTTCCATCGGGAAAGTGGCATTCGCAGGGGTTTTGGAGCAATTGAAAGAGCTACGTATCGCTGGATGTTTCCCTTGTAGCACTAGCCGTAGACAGCAAGTGATCATAGAATGAAAAGCAAATACCACAATACGAAAGTAGGAAGCATGGCGGAAAACTCAGCTCCGTTGTCCGTGGGCCAGAAAGCTCCAGAATTCTCATTGCGCAACGCCGAAGGTGAAACCGTTTCACTTTCTGACTACGCGCGCAAGAACGTCATTGTGTACTTCTACCCAAAAGCTGCCACCCCAGGGTGCACCACCGAGGCCTGCGACTTCCGTGACAATCTGAATTCACTGCTCGGCGCAGGCTACTCAGTCCTAGGCATCTCGCCCGATGAGCCAGAGGAACTAGCCAGCTTCTCCAGCGATGAGTCCTTAAACTTCCCACTACTCTCTGACCCAGATAATGCCGTGGCCAAAGCCTACGGCTCCTACGGCGAAAAGACCTTTGGCGAGAAGACGTTCGAGGGAACTCTGCGTTCCACGGCGGTTGTCGATACTGCAGGAAACATTGCGCAGATCGAATATGGCGTGGATGCCAAGGGCCATGTGTCTCGTCTACGTGAATCTTTAGGCGTCTAAAGCATTAAGGAACGCGTGAGACAACAGCGCTCCGATGAACTGAAAATCAGTTCATCGGAGCGCTGCCTGTTTTCGTCCAGACTTAACGCCCGGCGATCTTCACTAGCTTACGGTTGATGAATTCGTCCATGCCGAACTTACCCAGTTCGCGTCCGATACCAGAACGCTTCACACCACCAAATGGCAGCTCTGGCGAAGTGGAGGATGGCTCATTAATGGCCACCATGCCACTGCTCAGTTGTGCTGCAATACGATCAGCGCGCTCCTGATCCTGAGTATGAATCGAAGCACCTAAACCGTAATCAGAATTATTGGCCAGCGCCACAGCTTCCTCTTCGCTCTCAACCTTGTACAAGACTGCTACAGGTCCGAAGAGCTCTTCAGAGAAGGCACGCATCTTCTCGGTCACCCCGGCCAAGATGGTTGGCTCATAGAATGCTCCGGGACCATCAACTGGCTTACCACCAGCCAAAACGGTGGCACCCTTATCGATGGCGTCCTGCACCTGTTCAGCCAAACCGTCACGGGCTGCTGTGGAAGACAGTGGACCGACGAAGTTCTCCGCCTGGGTTGGATCTCCCACCTTGATGCCGGAGACCTGTTCAACCAGGGCCGAGGAGAAGTCATCATAGACCGAGGAATCAACGATGAATCGTTTGGCCGCGTTGCAGGCCTGACCGGTATTGCCGAAACGTGCGCTCAGGCCCAGCTTGGCGGTCTTGGCGATATCGGCATCGTTGAAGACCAAGAATGGATCCGAACCACCGAGTTCCAGTACGACCTTCTTCAGGTTACGTCCTGCAATTTCAGCAACCGCGGAACCGGCACGTTCCGAACCGGTCAGTGAAACGCCCTGCACCCGACGGTCAGCAATGATGTCAGCGACCTGGTCGTTGGTGGCGTAGATATTGACGTAGGCACCGTCAATAGCGCCGGCCTCACGGAAAATCTGCTCCATCGCAGCAGCCGACTCCGGGCACTGCGGTGCGTGCTTGAGCAGGATCGTATTGCCGTTCATCAGGTTTGGAGCCGCGAAGCGGGCCACCTGATAATACGGGAAGTTCCATGGCATGATGCCCAGCAATACACCCACAGATTCCTTGCGGACTAGCGCACGGCCACCTGATGCAATCTCCAGCTCTTCATCTTCAATGAACTTCGGACCGTTCTTGGCGTAGTAACGATAGATGGCCACAACAATGCTGATCTCGCCCAGGGACTGCTTGATCGGCTTACCCATTTCGCGGGTGATGATTGCTGCCAACTCTTCGGCGCGGGTCTCGTAGATGTCGGCCACGCGATTGAGCAGCGCCACTCGTTCGTCGAGTTCTGAAACGGACCACTGAGTATAGGCCTGAGCGCTAAGGTCCACGGCCTGCTTGATTTGCTCGTCGGTTGCGGTAGGAAATTCTGCTTCCACCACACCAGTGGCAGGATTGGTCACTGCGTAAGTACTCATATCGCTCCTGAGGTCGCTCATGAATGGTTCCACCTGTCAGTCTGCCAGTTGGAGTTCATTCGCAACACCCCGGGCAAAGCCTGTACGCTCAGAGCTAATCCCCACGAGCCCACTGCAACTCGAATGGCCACGTCGACACCCACAATCCTGCTCTATGACTAATTGGTCTTCTTCAGGTTCTTTCCGTTAAGACGAGCGAAGCCCTGGAACTACTCCCCGAAAACTTGAGCAGAACAGAGCATAGAGCTCGGGGCGAACGCTTAGAGGCTACCCCCTTGGGTCAACGATGATCTTTACGTGATGCTCATTGTTATTGATCAGCTGCTCAAAACCTTCACTGATGAGTCCATCGAGCCCGATACGTCCAGTGATGAACGGTTCCAAATCTAGCTTTCCGCTGCTCACCAACTCGATAGTGTCCGGGTGATCCCCCGCGTAACCGATCGTTCCGCGTAGGTCGATTTCTTTCAGGACCAGCTTGGGCATATCCACTGCGGGCTTGTGACCCCAGATGGATACGTTGACGATAACACCGCCGGCAGCCACCGCATCCACGAGCATGTCGAGCACCACGGGAACCGAAGAGCATTCAAAACCGACGTCCGCTCCGCGTCCACCGGTGAGTTCGCGGACGCGTTGGGCAACGTCTGTTTCACGCGGGTCAAAGACTTCTTCAGCGACGCCAGTTTCCAATGCTTTTGCCTTGCGCGCTTCGGAAAGCTCGGAAATGTAGACCTTCAGACCCTTGGCTTTCAGGACGGCAGCAGTGAGCAGCCCGATCGGACCGGCGCCACCAACAATGGCGACTTGTCCCTCCTTCGCTCCAGAACGAACGAAAGCATGGTGAGCTACAGACAATGGCTCAATGAGTGCAGCTTGGTCCAGGGGGATTTGGCCGATGGGGTGAACCCAACGACGTTGCACAACAATCTTCTCGGCTAGTCCACCGCCGCGTCCGCCCAGTCCAATGAAGTTCATGTCCTTGGAGAGTTGGTACTGCTGTCCTTGAGAGGTGTCCACGTCGTCGTGGATGATATACGGCTCAACCACAACGTTTTCGCCCACCCGAAGATCATCGATTCCTTCGCCCAGCGCGGTGATGGTTCCCGAGAACTCATGGCCCATGGTCACCGGCGCGCTTTCTCCGGAAATCGGGTGTGGGTGACCAGCAGGTGGGATAAAAATAGGCCCTTCCAGATATTCATGGAGATCAGTGCCGCAGATGCCGCACCAGGCTACGTCGATAGCCACCGTTCCCGGTTGCAGTTCTGGCTCTTCAATCTCTTCAATGCGAATGTCTTTTTGGTCGTAATAGCGTGCGGCTTTCATTTTTACTCCCCGTTTTTGCTCTCTGGCGTCCGCGCCAGACATCAAACTGCCTGACAACTTCACGTTACGCTCAGCCACCACGTGGTGGAAGCGTTGCACAAGGTTGCAAACGAAAAATTAGGGTGTTCTTCAGACCAGCTTCATTACTTCGTGTGCGCTGAGAAGTATCTGGGCAGGTGACAGTTGGTTATGATCAATGAACTGGCTAGAGATTCTTGCCAAGCTCAGCGCTCCACTCGCTTCTAAAAGGTCTATGAAAACTCGTTCGTCACGCTTCGAAGTTCCGGTACTGCTGGGAACCCAAACGCTGTTCAACATCGGCTTTTACGCTGTCGTGCCGTTCTTGGCAGTGGTACTCACCAATGATTTCCTGCTGGCTTCCACCGCGGTGGGTCTCATCCTTGGAATCAGAACGTTTGCGCAGCAGGGTCTCTTCCTTGCTGGAGGCACCTTGGCTGACCGCTTTGGCGCACGAAAGATGATCCTCATCGGATGTGCAGTGCGCGCTGCCGGATTCTTAACCCTAGCGGCATCTTTGTGGGCCAGCGCTCCGGTGCTTTGGCTGTTCATTGTGGGCACATTGCTGACCGGTTTTGGTGGCGCATTGTTTTCTCCTGGACTGAACATTCTGGTGGCCGCCGCCCAGGTGGCCCGCGAGCAGGGCGATCACCAACCGGTACGTAGGGCCACCCTCTTTGCTTGGTTGAGCATCACCGGAGAAATTGGTGCCGTAACCGGGCCTTTGGTTGGCTCGGCCCTGTGGGGTTGGGGATTTTCCACGGTCGCTGGGTTTGGCGCCGTCTTTTTTGTCATCATTGGAATCTTCTTAGCTTGTACTTTGCGCAACCCGGAACCGGCGAGCGCGCCAATGGAAAGCACGCTTCGAAAAGTATCCAAACCTCGTGGCAGCCTGCGTGAATGCCTCAAGGACCGAGCATTCCTCAGCTTTTGTGCGTTACATGCGGCGGACCTTTTGGCTTACAACCAGTTGTATCTGGCGATCCCGCTAGAGTTAGAACGTCAGAACATGCCCACCCAATGGTTGGGACTGGTTTTCGCGTGGATTTCCATCATGACCTTGACCCTGCAGCTTCCGATCTCATGGATTGCTTCTCGTATCGGTTCGGCCACAACGTTGCGTCTTGGCTATCTGTGCAGTGCCCTTGGTTTTAGCCTGCTGGCTTTTCTTCCTGCCACCATTTTCGGAGCTGGCAGTGAACTATTGCGGATCCTGTGCGCAGTCACGTTGATGACTCTTGGACACATGAGCGTGAACCCAACAGCGCTGAGCCTCGTACCAAAGTTTGCCGGCTCGCATCCCGCCGGTTCCTATTTCGGCCTGCTCTCCAGTAGTGGCGGGCTAGCGGTACTGCTGGGCAATATGCTCTTTGGCTGGTTACTCTCCATCACCCAACACGGAGAGACATTTGTCTTCCTTCCGTGGCTGGTCTTGATCATCCCGCTACTGCTGGCGTCCTGGTTTGGAGCGCGCGTAGTTCGCCGACGCATTCCCGCAGGGCACTAATGATGAGCTGCGACACAAAACGCAAAACCCAGTCAAAACCTCCACAGCCAACATCAACTTTCCGCTACTCAGATACTGTTCTGACACAACCCAAAATTCGGTTGCGCGAGGCAACTTTTCAGGTCCATTAGTCACTTCGTAGCAAGACTCGGAATTAGGGTACGCTTACCAAGGCTTTGATACTTTCAAAGCCAATTCATCACGTATTGCCGAAGGACCTTCCATGAAGCTTGGACAACTGCGCGTGGCCGCAGGATTTGCTGCTATTGCCCTCGCGTTAACTGCTTGCAGTTCAACCTCCACTAGCTCTGCATCCAATGCCACTGCAGATAAGGATGCCCGTGTAGTTGTCGCCAACTTCCGCGCACCAGTATCTAATTGGGCCTTGGAAAGCGATGACGCATACGTGCTCTCTATCGCCGGCTGCTTGGAAACTTTGACCAAGTATGACCAGACCGAGAAGAAGGTTGAGCCAATGCTCGCCACTTCTTGGAAGCAGACTTCGGATACTGTGTGGGAGTTTGATCTGCGCAAGAACGTGAAGTTCCAGGACGGCACCGCCTTTGATGCCAAGGCTGTCACCAGCGCAATGAACCACGTCTTGAAAGCTACTGCTCCAGCACGCGCGGTGAATCCAAAGACCATCAAGAAGGTTGAAGCCGTTGATGCCGATACCGTGCGGGTGACCACCCCGGCTGCCGACCCACTGTTGCCTTACCGCATGGCCAGCGTGAACGCAGGCGTGCTCTCCCCGGCGGCATACACCTCCAAGGGCATTGATCCAATGAATCACTGCACTGGTCCTTTTACCCCAGTCTCTGAAAAGTCGGGTCAGTCTTTGACGTTGGACCGCAATGAGAACTATTGGGACGGAGACGTGAAACTGGCCGGTGGCGAGATTCGCTACATCACCGAAGGCGCCACCCGCGCCACTCAGGTGCAGACCGGTGAAGCCGATATCTCCATGTCTATTCCAGCCACTTCCTTAGCTACCTTGGAGGCCGACAGCAAGATCAGTGTGCTCAAGGCTGACTCCCCACGTACCTCAACCTTGTACTTGAACAATTCACGCGCACCTTTCGATGACGTGAACCTGCGCAAGGCAGCGACCATGTCTCTGGATCTTCCAGCGATGGCAGCGAGTATCTATGAAGGGGCAGCCCAGCCTGCCACAGGTCCTTTTGCACCGAGCGAGCCGTGGGCCAACTCTGATTTGGCAGTGCCCGCAGTCAACATCGAAGAAGCTAAGAAGCTTGTTGAGGCCTCCGACTACAAGCAGGACAAGCCTTTGGAGATCATTGCTATCACCGAGCGTGCTGAATTTGCTGGCGTAGGTGCCATCATCCAAGAGCAGTTCAAGCAGATTGGTTTGAAAGCCAACGTGGTGACCAAGTCCTACGGATCTGTAGAGCCCGATGTACTGGCCGGCAAGTACGACATGATCCTTAGCCAGCGTAACCGCATGATCGATATCGCTGATCCGATCGGCTTCCTGCAGGCTGACTACACCTGCGAGGGTGGCTACAACCTGAGCCACTACTGCAACAAGGACTACGACAAGCTGATCAGCCAGGCATTGGTTCAGAAGGATGAGACCAAACGCCACGACCTCTACCGCCAGGCCGGAGACATCCTGGCCAAGGACGCCGCAAACGTGTGGCTGGTCAATGAGCAGGCTATCGACGGTGTGGGTTCCAAGGTCCAGGGCTACGTCCAGGATCCGCTGACCCGTTACGTGATGACCAAGGACCTGGCGAAGACCAAGTAACGTGTCTACCCTAACTGCCGTGCTGCGCCGAGTTGTAGGACTCGGCGCAGCCGTTCTGCTTTCATCCTTTGCGGTGTTCCTTGTCCCCTTCGTTTCCCCCGGGGATCCGGTGCGTGCCTTGTTGCGCGCGCGAATGGACTTTGGCGAGGCAGATGAGGCTACGGTGCAGGCCTATGCGCAACAATTTGGCCTCCATGATCCGATGCTGGTGCAGTTCGGGCGGTGGCTAGTACGGTTCTTCACCGGCGACATGGGCATTTCTCATATCAGCGGGACCCCGGTAGCGGACCAGGTCCTCCCCGCCATTGGTGTCACCTTATCGCTGGCCGGCAGCGCACTGCTGGTGGCGATTCTTGTTTCCATTTTCTTGGGTGTCATTTCGGCTACCCGTGCCGGGAAGTGGTCCGATAAGCTCATTACTTCGGTAACCCACGCACTGATCGCGATTCCCGAATACGCGCTGGCACCACTGCTGGTCTTACTTTTCGCAGTGCGCTGGTCGCTGCTTCCTTCAGCAGGCTACGACTCCCCCGCTTCACTGGTGCTTCCAGTATTCATCTTGGCGTTGCGGCCCATCAGCTTCTTCACTGTTGCGGTGCGCTCAGGCGTGCTCCAAGCCTTGGATTCTGAACATGTACTCGCAGCTCGCGCCCGCGGTCTAAGCCGCACTCAGGCATTGACCCGCCACGTAGTTCCCCACGGATTATTGCCAATGTGGACCATGGTGGGTGTCTGGTTTGCTGGACTGCTTGGTGGCTCAGTCATTGTTGAAGTCATCTTTGCCATCCCCGGAATGGGGCGATTGATCTTTGATTCAATTGTTGATTCCGATATTCCCGTGGCCCAAGGTGGCGTAGTGGTCGTGGTGACCTGCGCCGTTCTGGTCACCGGAATTATTGATTTGATTCACAAGCTCAGTGATCCCACCGTGAGGATTGGAGTTCGACATGGCTAAGAGCACTGCTTCAAAGATTCTTCTTTCCGTTCCAGCGTTCATCTTGTTAGTGATAGTTCTTTTGACCATCACAGCTCCCTTGATTTCTCCCTATGACCCTGACGTGCAGTCGCTGGCAGATAGGTTGCAGGGCCCAAGTGCAGCGCACCTCTTGGGCACCGACGCCCTGGGCCGCGATACCTTGAGCCGGGTGCTGCATGGCGGACAGTTCTCCCTGTCCGTAGCACTGATCACCACGCTGTTTTCACTGTTGGTCGGCACGGTGCTGGGATTGCTCAGCGCACTGCGTGGCGGATGGCTGGACGAGATCTTCCTGCGCATCAATGACCTGCTGCTCGCGCTGCCCGAAATCGTCATCGCCCTGTTGATTATTGCGGTCATGGGTCCTGGCTTCTTCACCATGGTGCTCTCCGTTGGCGTGGTGGCGTGGACCCCCACCGCAAGGTTGGTGCGTTCCATTGCTGCCCAAGCCTTGTCCACGCACCATGTGGAAGCCTCCAAACATGTGGGCGCTTCACGCTGGTTCATCCTGCGCCACCACGTCTTGCCCTTCGTTGCTGGACCGGTGCTAGCCCAGGCCGCATTACGTTTTGGTTTGCTCCTTGTTTTGCTCGGTTCGCTGTCCTACCTGGGCATTGGCGTACAACCACCGCAGTCCGACTGGGGATCCATGCTGGCCGAAGCCCAACCACATGCCATCCGCTCCCCCTGGGGCTTACTTGTCCCTGGAGCTGCCATTTTCTTAGTCAGCTTCTGCGTCACCTTGCTGGGCAACCGCATCACCCACGTGCTGGGCGGAAACGACGTTCTGTACATCAAAACCAAGGCGGAAGCCCATGGCTGAAGAACTTGAATTCATTGATCTATCGGTCAGCTCGGGACAGAAAATGTTGCTGTCCAAGGCTCGTGGCGCACTGCGCTCCGGAGAACTGGTGGCCGTGGTGGGGCGCTCCGGTTCAGGCAAGACGCTGCTCACCAAAGCGATCATGGGACTTCTCCCAGAACAGTTGCAGGCCGAGGGTCAGATCCTGCTCGATGGCCAGCGGCTAGATCAGCTCAGCGATAAAGCCATGAACCAGGTGCGTGGGCACCGTATCAGCATGCTGTTCCAACAGCCTAAGCGCGTCATGAATCCTCGGATGACCATCCGCGCGCACTTGCTTGAGGCCATGGGTGCCCATGGTTGGGGCAAGGCCCGAAAGCATGCGGCTGAGGTCCTAGCTCTGTTAGAAGAAGTTGGATTGTCCCCTGCCGCGCAGATTGCTGGCCAGCGCCCGGATCAACTTTCTGGCGGGATGGCTCAACGTGCCATGTTGGCCCTTGCTTTGGCCGCGGATCCAGAATTCATTCTGGCTGATGAGCCGACGTCTTCTCTGGATTCAATTCTCAAGGCTGAAGTCTTGCAGCTACTGCGCCGCAAGCAGCAAGAACGTGGCGTTGGTGTTCTTTTTATTACCCACGACATCGCCAGCGTCCAGCATATTGCTGACCGCGTAGTGGTGGTCAGTGACGGTCAGATTGTTGACCAGTGCCCCACCGCACAGATCTTCTCCAAAGACCGTCACGCAAAAACCCGTGAACTGGTTGAGGCAAGCCTGCCTGCAGTTCGTGAACCACGTTCCGAGAATTCCGGCTGCCTGCTCGAAGCGGTGGATGCGAGCAAGAACTATTCGCGCCGAGCCAAGGGTGAAGCAGCGTTGAAGCCCACCACCCTTTGCCTCCATGGCGGTCAGGTATTAGGCGTTGTGGGACGTTCCGGTTCTGGCAAGAGCACCTTTGCCAGACTCCTTGCTGGACTGGAGCAGCCAACTACCGGACAGATCATTGATAAGCACGAGGGTGCTACGGCAACACGAGTACAGATTATTGCTCAAGAGCCGTTTTCTTCATTTGATCCGCGGCTTTCTATCCGTACCAGCATGAGCGCGGCAGTGCACCGGTTACCTGTAGATCAGGCCCGGGAGCGCATGGCACAGGCGATGGTTCAGGTTGGATTACCCGATGAATTATTGGACCGGTATCCGGGCCAATGCTCAGGTGGACAGCTACAAAGGTTAGCTATTGCGCGGGCGCTACTTACCGATCCGCAGGTATTGATCTGTGATGAATCAACCTCGGCGTTGGACTCGGTGGCGCAGCGCCACATCCTTGATCTGTTGCTGGAGCTACGCGAGCGCATGGGTCTGAGCCTTGTAGTCATTTCCCATGACATGGACGTGATCCGTTATGTCAGTGATGATGTGGCCGTGTTCTATGAGGGTGAGCTGGTGGAGCAGCGCACACTCAACGAATTCTTGACCAAAGCGGAACATCCGCACAGCAAGGACCTGGTGGCCGCGTTAGACATCACCGCGGCGGCCGCTGCCGCCTGCTAAGAGCTGGGCACGTAAGATAAGCGCCAACTCTTGTGCGGTGGTTGTGGGAACTAATAGGTTCTAGGCTATGGCCGACCGTTCAAAGAAGATCCCGTCTTTCATCCGCACCGCTTCCGTATTTGCCCTTGGCTCAATTTTGTTTGTCTCGGGGTGCTCCGCTCCATCTGAACAATCAGGGAGCGGTGAAAATATCTCCGAGAAAACAGCTGAGAAAACTGACTCGCGTCTGCTCAGTGTCAGCGAGGCAGGCAAACTCAAGGTTTGCACCACCGGCGACTACCGGCCTTTCACTTACCTTGATCCAAAATCAGGCAAGTGGTCCGGCATTGATATCGACATGGCAAAGAACCTCGCGAAGTCTCTTGAGGTTGAGCCCGAGTTCATCCAGACCACCTGGAAAGATCTAATGCCGGATTTCACTTCCAAATGCGATATCGCGGTGGGTGGAGTATCGATTTCTCTTGAACGCTCCAAGCAGGCTTACTTCAGCGAAGCCACGCTGGACGAAGGAAAGACTCCCATCACTCTGTGTGAAAACGTGGACAAGTACGACACCATCAAAGAGATCAACCAGCCAGGGGTCCGCTCCATCACGCCTATCGGCGGCACCAATGAGAAGTTCGCTGACGCGAACTACCCCAAAGGCAAAATCATCCGCTTTGAAGACAACAACAAGATCTTTGACGAGATCATCGCAGGGCGTGCAGATGCCATGACCACTGACGCCTCAGAAACACGCTGGGTAGCTCACGAACATCCAGAGCTGTGCGCAGTTCACCCCGACAAGCCTTTCAACTTCTCGCAGAAGGCCTACCTTCTGCCGTTGGGTGATGGCGAGTTCCAAGAGTACGTCGACCAGTGGCTGAACATGGCCAAAAACGACGGGACTCTTACTGCTGCTGAGAAGCCTTGGTTTGGGTAAGTTCGAAACCAAATGAAGGCCACGGTTTTCCCCCAGTCCTCGACGGTATCCATGCTCGACGAAGCACCAACGAGAAAGTGATAGCAACAGAACTCCTTACTATCTCTTTCCAAGAAAGTGATAGTAAGCTATCTCTTACTATCACTTTGGAGGGACCCATGGCCGATACCCAAAACGCCTATCCGGCGTTAACCTTCCCTCCCTTGGCGTACCAAGAACATTTCTGGAAGCCCTCAAATTCACATATTTTCTCTAACGCCGAAGTTCAGCGACAAACCGGGGCTTACCAAGCTGCATTGCCCGCGCGCATAGCCGATTGGTCACCCAAACCAGAAGAGCTAAAGATCCCAGAACTTGAAGAAGCACTACATGCTCTTCAAGATTTCGATGTCTACTCGCTTCTGAAACTTGGCAATGACAGCCCCGAGCCTGGACCTATGTCCAGCGTCTTACTCCGAACCGAAAGCTCATCAAGCAGTCAGATTGAACAGCTCACTACGACGGCTCGACAACTCGCACTAGCGGAGATCGACGAAGGCGATAAAGCCAACGCGCGAACGGTTGTTGGCAACGTCCATGCGATGGAATCTGCGCTCGAACTTGCTCAACATGTCAGCATCGATAGCATCCTCTCGATGCATCAAAGTTTGATGACTCAACAAGTTGGCATGGAAGACGAAGCAGGAAAGTTTCGCGCTGAACTTGTCTGGATCGGTGGGTCAGATACTGCGGGGCCTCGCGCATCCATCTATGTGGCGCCGAGCCATGAACTGATCCATGACGCATTGGAAGACCTCGTTGAATTCATTTCACGCACCGACTTACCAGCCATAGTTCAAGCGGCAATCGCTCACGCACAGTTTGAAACCATCCACCCATTCGTAGACGGTAATGGACGAACGGGCCGCGCCCTGGTGCACAGCATTCTGCGGAACCGGCGAATCACCAAGTACACCACCGCGCCAATCTCCGCTGGAATTTTGCGAAATACAGCGGCTTACTTTGACGCGCTGAAGGCCTTCCGATCCGGAGATGCAGCGCCAATCGTCCATACCTTCATCAATGCCTCGATTTTTGCGGCAAACACGGGCAAGGATCTCATCGACTCACTAGCGGCACAGCTAGATGGCTCAGCCACAAAGCTGGCCGGCTTACGTTCAAGTTCCGCTGCCTGGAAAATCTTGCCGCTCTTGATTTCTCAACCCGTGGTCAACGCTCGGTATTTGAAGGACCAACTTGGTCTGGGCGATGCTGCAGTCCAGCGTGCCCTGAGCCTACTCACCGAACGCGGTGTATTGGTAGAAAAATCCGGACGGAGTAGGAACCGGGTCTGGCAGCATGATGGTGTGCTGAAAATACTGGACGAATATGCAAAGAGTCTTCAGCGAACCGCAGGTGCGGCATAGCAGCGGAGTAGGTCAAACCGTCGCGGATAGTAGCGCCGAACGGTCAGGGCGCTACCAAAGGTGAAGTCATCGCTGGGCGTGCAGGCGCAGAAACCTAATTAGCAAGATTTGAAGCCGGTGACCACGTCCGAAGTTATCGGACGGTAGCCACCGGCTTCTTCTAACTAGAGCCGAAACTCATTAGTGCATGTGGCTACCGCCATTGATGTCGATGGTGGTTCCGGTCAGGTACGAAGCTCCGTCGGAGGCCAAGAAGCCGATGACCGAAGCAATTTCTTCGGTTGTTGCGGTGCGGCCAATAGGGATTCCCGCGGCAATAGCTGCTTCTTGCTCCTTGGTGCTGCCAACGCGAATGTTGGTATCTACCGCGCCGGGCGCAATCGCATTGACGGTAACTCCGGAAACAGAGATTTCACGAGCCAAGGCCTTAGTGAATCCAAGGATTGCTGCTTTCGCAGAGGAGTAAGGAACCTTGCCGAAGACTCCACCGCCACGTTGTGCCGATACAGAGGACATGTTGATCACGCGTCCCCATCCGTTATCCATCATCTCTGGAAGGAACGCCTTGGTCACCAAGTACGTGCCCGTGGCATTGACATTCATGATCTTGTTCCAGATATCCAACGTCGTATCCAGGAAATCTACCGGGGAGGTAATCCCGGCGATATTAACCACTGCTCCGGTTGGCGGTAGCGCGCCCGCGGCCACCTGTGCGGCCACTGCCGATTGGGCTTCGGTGACCGAAGCCTCGTCGGCAACGTCAATGCGATGCCCGAAAGCTGGAACGCTAAATTCCTCAGCGATCTGCTCGGCGACAAGTTCTGAAGCTGACTGATCAAGGTCCAAGATGACAATTGCCCAACCTTCTTTGGCTAGGTATCGCGCAGTTTCCACCCCGATCCCCTGGGGTGAGGTCGCTCCGGTCAATACTGCAGTGCGCTGGGTTTTATTCATGGATTTCCTGCTTTCAATTCAGCTGATCCGGTCCGCGGATCGAGATAGCTTGGTGGTGGCGGTGCTCTGCTCTGAACAAAACGCACCAAAAAGGTTTGTGGTGCACACCACCATAGTTTTGTTTACTGTTGACAGTCAACTGTTAAATTGTCTCTTGACAACCTACGTGTTGTCGCTCACACTTTTTATAGTGTTGACTGTCAACAATGAAAACCATCCGCTTCCCACGACTCACGAAGGGAGCCACCCATGAGCAACGATGCTCTCCAAATGCGTGGCCCGATTCACGGCACCAAAGACGCCAGGCGCGTCGCGATTGGCTCCAGCGTTGGCGCCACCATTGAGACCTACGATTTCATCGGCTTCGGCACCGCGGCCGCACTGTATTTCGGCCATGCTTTCTTCCCCGGCACCGACCCATTGATCGGTACGCTCGCATCCTTCGCTACGTTGGGCGTTGGTTTCGCAGCTCGCCCCTTGGGCGGAATTATCGGCGGGCATCTGGGCGATAAGATCGGGCGCAAGCCAGTGCTGGTCACCTCGCTGATCGTCATGGGGCTAGCCACCTTCCTCATCGGACTGCTGCCCACCTATCAGAGCGTTGGCGTGCTGGCACCTGCTCTCCTAGTCTTCGTGCGCATCGTTCAAGGCTTGGCCTTCGGGGCCGAGTGGGGTGGCGCCATCTTGATGACCTATGAGCATGCCCCGTGGAAGCAGAAGGGAAAGTTCACCGGCATTGTCCAGTCCGGTTTCCCGGTAGGTCTGCTCTTGGCCAACGTGGTTTTCTTGGTCAGCGTGCAGTTGCCCGGTGACTGGGGCTGGCGTGTACCGTTCCTCGCCAGCCTGCTGCTGGTGATCGTGGGGCTGATCATTCGGTCCAAAGTTCCAGAATCACCAGTCTTCGACGACGTCAAAAAATCGGGACAAATCGTCAAGTCCCCGATCATCGAAGTGATCCGCACCGACTGGCGCAATATCCTTCGTGGCATTGGACTACGCATTGCCGAAACTGCGGGTTACGCCGTCTCCATCACCTACATGATCTCCTACCTTCACACCACCGGCTTGGCAGCCAACTGGCAGACCCTGACGGCGCTAAGCATCGCGGCGGCCATCGGTATTTTTGCTACCTATCGCTGGGGTAAGCTCACCGACCGAATCGGTCGGCGCACCGTGTATCTTTTCGCCTGCGCCTTTGCCGCAGTCTTTGGAATTCCCATGTTCCTCATGGTCAACACCGGATCCTTCCTGATGATCATCGCTACGATCGCGATCTCTTATGCGGTGTGCCAGAACTCTATGGCAGGTGCCCAAGGTGCCTGGTTCCCAGAACTCTTCCAAGCTAAAACGCGTTCCTCCGGTGCCTCCCTGGCTTACCAAATCTCCGCTATGGTTTCTGGTTTCACCCCTTTTATCACCACGTTGCTCTTCATGCAGTTCGGTTGGATGGGCCCAGCAACGCTCTTTATCAGCTACGCCTTGATCGGCTTGTGGGCAGCACTGGTCACTCACGAAACGTGGGGCCCGCGTGAACGCCAGCTCGCCGACCAAGCCATCGCGGCTGATGCGCAAACCAGCAGCGTGTAATCCAAGCACTTAACAGAACTCAGATTCGATGAAGAATTGAAAGGAAATCTCATGGCAACTACAGCCACTGAACACACGGCACTGAGCTTAGATCAGCGTACGCAGAAGGTCCGCGATGCCGCGTACCGTATCCGCCACCACTCGCTGAATATGGGCGAGGTTCAAGGTCAAGGCTATGTTGGTCAGGCTCTAGGCGCGGCCGATATGTTCGCCGCCGTTTATGCTGACCAGCTGAGTTTTCGCGCGGCAGAACCGGAATGGGAGGACCGGGATCGCTTCCTACTCTCCACCGGCCACTACGCCATCGGCTTCTACGCCGCGCTAGCCGAGGCAGGAATTGTCCCGGTAGAAGAATTGGAAACCTACGGTTCTGATGATTCAAGGCTTCCAATGTCCGGGATGTCCACGTATACCCCCGGCATGGAAATCTCCGGCGGCTCACTTGGCCACGGGCTGTCCATCGCCGTAGGAATGGCCCTGGGACTGCGCCATCAGGATAGGACCCAGCGGGTCATCAACTTCCTCTCCGATGGCGAACTGGATGAAGGCTCCACCTGGGAAGCGGCCATGGGTGCATCCCACCATCAGCTAGGTCATCTGACCGCCATGGTGGACATTAATGCTTTACAAGCCGATGGGGCTACCGCCGGGGTGCTGCGCACCGAACCGATCACCCAAAAGTGGGAAGCCTTTGGCTGGAATGCCCAACGGATCAATGGCAATGATCCGCAAGCCCTAGTGCAAGCCTTTGACAACATCGCTGCCCAGGCCGCGCTTACCGCCCGGCCATCCGTCATTCTGTGTGACACGAAGGTTGGCCGCGGAGTTCCTTTGTTGGAAAACCGCGAGAAAGCGCACTTCATGCGCATTGAAGAAAACGAGTGGCAAATCTGCCGCGACCAGCTCACCGAAGGCTTCGAAGGGAGCAACTCCTAAATGACTGCCACCGCTAAACCACGTTTAAAAACCTCGGCCATGATCGCTTCCTTTGCGGAGCCAGGCCAGAAAACCGCCTCCGCTCCCTTTGGTCATGCCCTTGCCAAGGCGGCAGAAGAGGACCTGCGCATTGTGGGCCTGACTGCCGATTTGGGCAAGTACACCGACATGCACATCTTCGCCCAGCAGCATCCAGAGCGCTTCTTCCAGATGGGCATGGCCGAGCAACTCCTATTCGGCGCCGCCGCTGGTTTTGCCGAAACCGGCATGGTGCCCTTCGCCTCCACCTACTCGGTGTTTGCTGCCCGACGTGCTTATGACTTCCTGTGCCTAGATATTGCTGAACCAAACCTCAATGTCAATATCGTTGGCGGACTGCCCGGCCTAACCACTGGATACGGTCCCAGCCACCAGGCCACCGAAGACATTGCGATCTTCCGCGCAATGCCCAACCTGACCATTGTGGATCCCTGCGACTCTATTGATATTGAACAGTCGGTGCCACAGCTTGCTGCCTCCCAAGGACCAACCTACTTACGCTTGCTACGCGGCAAGGTGCCCACGGTCTTAGATGAATACGACTACAGCTTCGAGTTAGGCAAGGCGAAAGTACTACGCGGTGGACGTGACGTCCTCTTCGTATCCAGCGGTCTGATGACCATGCGCGCGCTGGATGCCGCGAAGGAACTAGCCAAGCACAACGTAGATGTTTCCGTACTTCACTCCCCCACCATCAAGCCTTTCGACTCGGAAACGGTGTTGAAGGAGGTTACAGGAGACCGTCTGGTGATGACGCTGGAAAACCACTCGGTCATTGGCGGGCTATACGAGACGCTGGCTTCCACCATGATCCGAGGCGGTGTCTCCTCCAAGGTCGTTCCAATTGGCCTGCCTGATGAGTTCTTGGATGCTGGCGCGTTGCCGACCCTCCACGACCGTTATGGGTTGTCGATTAGCGCGATTGTTGCCAAAGTTCTCGCTGAACTCGACTAGGTCTCTAGCTATTTTTATTCGCTGAATCTTCTCCCACGGGTGCGGTGCTCGCACTGCACCCGTGGGAGGAGCTAAAATCAACAGTTAACATTCAACTGTTGAATTCCAATCTTTAGGGGCGCTCCATGGCCATCGCCGATTCATCTTTGGTAGGCCTTCGCAAAAAGAGTCTGCGGGAGCAGGCGCTGATCGCATTGCGTCGCGCCATCACAACCGGCGAATTGCAACAGGGAACCCACCTGGTGGAAACTGAACTCTCGGCTTCAATGCAGATCAGCAGGGGAACCTTGCGGGAGGCGTTGCGTCAGCTGGAACAGGAAGGCCTCGTCTCCGCTGGAGAACGCGGAAGACTCTCGGTTCGCCACCTAGACAATAAAGAAATCCAAGACATCTTCGCCGTGCGTGCCTCGCTGGAGAGCCTAGCGGCAACCACGCTATTGCAGCGCGAAGACCTTACCGATGCGCTTGAGCAACTGCGTGCGGCGGTCAAAAAAATGGAGCTGCTCGCAGGCAACGAAATCGAAGAGCGGATTGAAGCGGACCTAGAGTTTCACCGCACCCTGTGCCGACTCTCCGAGAATGACACCTTGTTGCACACTTGGGAACAGCTTGAAGGTTCCATTCGCATGTCCATCATGTTTGGTGGCTTCGAACGCGGAGTGAAAAATATGGATGTTGCCCGGCACTTTAAGCTGGTGGACACCATTGAAGCTGGCGATGCCGCAGCTGTGGGTGCCGAGATCGCAGAGCACATGCATATCGCCGCGCAGACCCTCATGAACTCATAGGAATCTTCTGCGGTCTGCCCATCTCGCTCCTCGAGGTGTTTGTGTTACGCCTCGATTAGTCGGGGCCCAACCGGACTTGTACCGGATACGGTGATACGGTCTGGGAAAGCTGGATCGTTCATCGAACAAAGCGTTCAGTCGCCCCTGACGCTGGTGCCGGACGGGATCGTTGATCCGCACAATTTTCCACGTACCGCCCCTCGACTGGTTACGCCGCCTTACGTCGCCACCACAAACCACCAAGCGGAAAGCGATAGCAACACAGATCCTTACTATCACTTTCTAAGAAAGTGATAGTAAGGGAGATTCGTACCATCGCTTTAGAGGGCCCCAGAGCCGGCTCTCTTTACGCCTGGCCTGCGTTCAGCTCCCCTATTTTGAGGTACCAAGAGCACTTCTGGCTGCCGAGAATCCTCATATCTTCTCCGGTGCTGAAGTTCAGCGATCGAGATGACTTGGGCTTTGCGCAAATAAAAAAGCTCATCAAGAGCGATTTGGCTCAAAAGCTTTCGCTATTGAGACTTCCCTGTTGTCCAGTGACCTAAGCCTAAGTGCACGTTCATTCACATTAATGAATGTGAACAAACGTACACTTTCACAAAAGTATACATACGTTCACTTTTTTGATTGTGCACGTACGTTCACTTATAATAATGTGTATATACGTGCACAACAGGAGGTTTCATGAATCGCGACGTTTCGACCCAAAAGGAACTTGGAGCATTCGTGCATGATGCCCGGATGAAACTCGGCCTCACTCAAGAAGCCCTAGCCGACCGCGCAGGAGTTTCGCGCAAATGGCTTATAGGCCTGGAGCAGGGTGCACGCACGAGAGCTGAACTCGGCAAGGTGTTAGATACCTTTGAAGCACTCGGGATATCAATAAATCTTTCTTTCAATACTGAACCCGAAATCGAGTCATCAGATGAAGACCGGTACCATTCGATAGCTCGTATCTCTCCGGCCGCGTCGGATGCAATTAGAAAAGCCTCGAGTTTGGATCAGTCCTCTTTCCCAAGATTGACACCCTCGAACACAGGTCAATCGGCCTTCCAAAAACTAGCCGCATCGGGGCTCGGCGAATCCTCATTCCAAAAGTTCGCCAAAGAACTGCGCAACCAAACGGGCATCCGAAACCTAACCACTTCCAATCTCGGTCAATCGGCCTTCCAAAAACTAGCCACATCAGGGCTCGGCGAATCCTCATTCCAAAAGTTCGCCAAAGAACTGCGCAACCAAACAGGCATCCGAAACCTAGCCGCCTCCGATCTCGGTCAATCGGCGTTGGAACAGTCCCTTAGAAAAGGGTTGCCTAGTTCAGAGGCTTCGACTTTCGATCGCAACTCAAGCACCGCGAACGACGTAGAAAGCGAGCAGGATCAAGCACTTCTTGAAAATGACGAATGCAATGAACCGGACAATAAAGATGAGAACAACGAACAGGGCCCGCGATGAAAGAACTCGTGACCTTTTTATACGGGCAGCCTGTCGGAATCCTTCAACAAGATCATTCCGGTAACAGAAAATTTCAATTCGTCCCACAAGATTCTAGACAAGCCAGATTATCCCTGGCAATGCCCTATCGAGAGACCCCTTACCAGCGCTCTATTACTGATCCGTTCATCGAGGGGCTAATTCCGGAAGGCGAAGCTGTCCGCCAGTCGTTCGCTGATGACTTTGGCATTTCGGCAAAGAATCCCTTCGCCTTACTTGAGCATATTGGGTTTGAATGTGCAGGAGCAGTGCAGTTCGTACGGCCGGATGAAATTGACGAGTTAACGCGTTCCGCAGGTGAACTCGTGGCTTGCAACGACAAGGAAATCGGTCAACGCATCAGGGCTTTATCTTCGTCTCCGAAAGGATCGTGGACTGTCAGTCGTGAACGATGGTCACTAGCTGGAGCTCAAAGCAAATTCGCTTTGAGATGGCAGGACGGATGGCATGAAGCCAAGGGCAGCGAACCAACAACCCACATTTTCAAGCCCGGCATCCAAGATTTTCGAGATCAAGCGCTCAATGAGCACCTATGTCTGAAGACTTTGGGACGCATGGGGTTGCAAGTTGCCGAAACCAACTTCACGCAGTTTGACGGGCAATCGACAATCGTGGTGAAACGGTACGACCGGCTTATTGAGGGAAACAACGTCTATCGAGTCCATCAAGAAGACTTCTGCCAGGCCACTTCGACCTTACCTACAAACAAGTACGAGTCGAACCGAGGACCCAGCGCACTCAAGATCATTAAGACCCTTCGAGAAGCTCGCGCTCCTGAAACTGAAGTTCAAAAATTCATTGAAGGCCTAATAGGAAATTACCTTTTGGGAGCTCCCGACGCACACGGCAAGAACTACTCGATACTCCATCTTCCTGATGGCAGTGTGCAGCTTGCGCCATTTTATGACATCGCATCTGGCTTGCCCTACGAACACGTTAGTAGCGACGGTTTTCCGAAGAAAAACGATGGATTGCGGAAGGCCGCCATGTCCATCGGGGGCGAGCGACAGTTCGGGAGAGTCTCATCAAAGCATTGGTCAAGATTTGCTCGTGAAGCAAAAATAGATGAAGAGTGGTTGCGGATGACAGTGAGTGCGATGACGTACGCTCTGCCTATCGCCATGGCAGAAGTTTTCGAAAATGAATCAGAGGCCATAGGCAGCAGCGAACTACCTAGCAAGCTTTATCCAAAGGTCGAACATCTCTGTGCGACAACTCAAACTCTTCTAGAGCATGACGTGTAGCTCGCTGGATATGGAGAAGCCACCGCTTCCGCTCACGAACGGAAACGGTGGCTTCGTCTAAACTAAGTCAGAAGTTTTAGAGGCTAGTTCTCCCAGAATGGGTAGTCGATGTAGCCCTTTGGACCTTCAGTGTAGAAGGTCGCAAAATCTGGTTCATTCAGCGGCAGCTGTTCCTTCCAGCGGCGCACCAGATCCGGGTTGGCAATCGCAGGGCGGCCCACGACAACGGCTTCGCCCCAGCCTTCGGCAGCCACGCGTGCTGCTTCCTCATAGGTGGTGATCTCTGCGAAGCCGGTGTTCAGCAGCACCGGTCCGCCAAAGGCCTTGCGCAGCGACTGGACCAGCTCGCCGGCTGGGTCATGGTGCAGGATGCTCAAGTTGGCCAGCCCCAGTGGCGCGATGCCCTGGGCCAGCGCGGTGTAGGTAGCCAGCACATCCGCACGATCGTTTTCCACGGCACCCTGGACATTGTGTTCCGGCGAAATGCGCAGGCCGGTCTTGCCAGCGCCAATGGCGTTGGCTACTGCGGTCACTACTTCGATGACAAAGCTGGCCCGGTTCTCCGGGGAACCACCGTAGTTGTCGGTGCGGGTGTTGGCCGAAGGCGCCAGGAACTCGTGCAGCAGGTAGCCGTTGGCCCCGTGAAGCTCCACCCCGTCGAATCCGGCGGCGATGGCGTTGCGCGAAGCGGTGACGAATTCCTCGATGATCCTCGGGAGTTCTTCGGTGCCCAGGGCATGCGGAACCGGGTACGCGTGCTTTCCGGTGTAGGTGCGCGACTCGCCTTCAACCGCAATGGCGCTTGGTGCCTCGACGTAGTCTGCACCGGTGGTTTCCGGGTGGGTGACTCGTCCGGCGTGCATGACCTGGGCCACGATGAGGCCGCCTTCGGCGTGCACCGCGTCGGTGACCTTCTTCCAGCCGGCAATCTGCTCCTCGGTGACCAGGCCCGGCTGGCGGACGAAGCCCTGACCGGCGAAGCTCGGGTAGGTGCCTTC
>Ga0308157_10001094_pt1 | contig 64143 bp, 58 predicted proteins | sample PhyBR1_FD_201035 | JGI IMG/M metagenome (GOLD analysis project Ga0308157, IMG submission 201035) | Phyllosphere microbial communities from UC Gill Tract Community Farm, Albany, California, United States - DLSLB.R1 | ecosystem: Host-associated > Plants > Phyllosphere > Unclassified | place: USA... | reverse complement strand
GCCGCTTTTTTATTGCCTGCGGAGGGTTCTGCGTTGCGCAGCAAGACCAGCCGCGGCAGCCGCAGCCTGGCCAATCTGCTGTCGGAGGAGTTCGACCACAAGATCCGCCAGGGCCTGCTGCACGAAGGCGACAAGCTGCCCACCGAGTCGGAACTGGTGCGCAGCTACGACGTGAGCCGCACCGTGGTGCGCGAAGCGCTTTCCAAGCTGCAGGCCGCGGGACTGGTGGAGACCCGCCACGGCATTGGCACTTTCGTGCTGCCGACGCGGCAAAGCCCGGGCATGCAGCTCAATGCGCATGAGCTCAGCGAGTCGGTCGATGTGCTGGCCGTGCTGGAGCTGCGCATCAGTCTGGAAACCGAAGCCGCCGGCCTGGCCGCGCAGCGGCGCGATGCCGCCCACCTGCGCGCCATGCGCGAAGCCTTGCAGGCGTTCGAGCACAACTTCGCGCTGGGTCACGAGACCGTGAGCCACGACCTGAGCTTTCACCTGAGCATTGCCCAGGCCACGGGCAACCGCTATTTCCAGGACATCCTGCAGCATTTCGGCAGCATGCTGATTCCGCGCAACCGCATTGCATCCATCCATGCGCCGGCGCGCGACCCCGACTACCTGCGCCGCGTCAACCGCGAGCATGAGGAGATCTATGCCGCGATCGAGCGCCAGGATGCGGATTCGGCGCGCGCGGCAATGCGCATCCACCTGACCAATTCACGTGAGCGCCTGCGCCTGGCCCAGCGGCTGAGCCAACTGCCCGAGACCTCCGCGCCGGCCTGACGGCTGCGGGCAGCGGCAGTGCCTTGCCGGCGACGGGCGACGGGCGACGGGCGACGGGCGACGGGCGACGGGCGGCCGGCGTGCATGGGCAGGCGCCCGTGTTTACCCCTAGAATTTTTTGCGTGAGTTTTCAGTCGTCTAGTTGTATGATGACTGACCACTATACGGAGACACTTCAAATGCTTTCCCGCTCACGTTTTCTGTGCTCAGCCCTGGCTCTTGCCGGTGTCAGCCTGCTTTCCGCTACCGCTTTCGCGGCGGATGTCTGGCCCAGCAAACCTATCCGTCTGGTGGTTCCCTATCCTCCGGGCGGCAGCTCCGACATCATTGCCCGCTCCATCGGTCAGATCATGTCGCAGGAGCTCAAGCAGACGGTCGTGATCGAGAACAAGCCCGGTGCCAACGGCAATCTGGGAGCGGAGTTCGTCAGCCGTGCAGCAGCCGATGGCTACACCTGGCTGCTGGCCGATCTCGGCGCGCTGGCGATTTCGCCTTCCGTCTACACCAAGCTCAGCTTTGACCCCTCCAAGGATCTGCGCGGCGCGGCCATGCTGGCCTACTCGCCCCACATGCTGGTGGTCCATCCTTCGGTGCAGGCCACCAATCTGAAGGAACTGGTCGAGCTGTCGAAGAAGCAGGATCTGAACTTCGCGGTCACCGCCACGGGCAGCGCGCCGCATCTGGCCGGCGTGGAACTGGCCCGCCTCACGGGCGCCAAGTGGGTCTACGTGCCTTACAAGGGCGGCGTGCAGGCGGTGCAGGACACCGTTGCCGGCCAGACGCAGGTGCTGATGAACGGCATGCTGGCCACCTACCCCCATGTGCAAAGCGGCAAGCTCAAGCTGCTGGGAATTTCCAAGACCACGCGCATGCCGCTGATCTCCGACGTGCCCACGCTGGCCGAACAGGGCGCGAAGGACTTCGCCTCGGGCACCTGGCAGGGCGTGGTGCTGCCTGCCAAGACGCCGGACGCGATTGTCCAGCGTGTGAACCAGATCCTGCTGACCGCCATCCGCACGCCGGATGTGCGTGCCCGCCTGACCGGCCAGGGCGCCGAAGTCGTGACCATGACGCCCGCCGAAACCGACAAGTTCTTCAATGCCGAGCGAGCCCGCTGGCGCACCGTGGTGCAGACCTCCAATCTGCAGCTGGACTGAGGTCCGACCTTTTTTTCATTCTGTTCCCCAAGGATTGCCATGAGCCCCCAAGAAGTCAAAAGCGTGATGAGTTCCGGTCTGTTGTCGTTCCCCGTGACCGATTTCGACAGCCAAGGTAACTTCAATGCCAAGAGCTATGCCGAGCGCCTCGAGTGGCTGGCGCCGTTCGGCGCCAGCGCGCTGTTCGCCGCCGGCGGCACGGGCGAGTTCTTCTCGCTGACGGCCGAAGAGTATCCAGCGATCATCAAGACCGCTGTCGATACCTGCAAGGGCAAAGTGCCAATCATTGCCGGCGCCGGCGGCCCGACCCGTTTCGCCATCCAGTGCGCCCAGGAAGCGGAACGCGCCGGTGCCCACGGCATCTTGCTGATGCCGCACTACATGACCGAAGCCAGCCAGGAAGGCCTGGCCGCGCACGTCGAAGCCGTCTGCAAGAGCGTCAAGTTCGGCGTGATCATCTACAACCGCGGCGTGAGCCGTTTCACGCCAGAAACCGTTGCCAAGCTGTGCGAGCGCAACTCCAATCTGGTTGGTTTCAAGGACGGCGTGGGCGATATCGAAGCCATGTCGGCCATGTTCCTCACCATGGGTGATCGCCTGGCCTATCTGGGCGGCCTGCCCACGGCCGAAGTCTATGCCGCCGCCTACAAGGCGCTGGGCACGCCGGTGTACTCGTCGGCAGTCTTCAACTTCATCCCCAAGACGGCCATCCGTTTCTATGAAGCGGTGAAGAACGACGACCACGCGACGCAGCACCACCTGCTCAAGACCTTCTTCATGCCCTACCTCGAGATCCGCAACCGCAGCGCCGGTTACGCCGTCTCCATCGTCAAGGCCGGCGCCAAGATCGTGGGTCATGACGCCGGTCCCGTGCGCGCACCGCTGGCCGACCTCAAGGCCGACGAAGTCGCCGAACTCGCAGCGCTGATCAAGCTGGTCGAGCAATAAGCCAGGGCCCCGGATTGCAGGACCCGTCTTGCGATCCGGGGCGTATCGCACAGGAGCAGGCGCTGCCCCTTTGCAATGCGCCCCGCTGCAGCGCAGCGCCAGCCCCTGTGGCCGCAGGCGCCGCGCGGTTTGCGCTTCTTCCCACCGAATGACCCAAGGACTTCCCGGCATGGCGCTTTCCCGACCCCGCGTTCTCCAATACGGCAAGATGCCGCTGCCCCAGCTTGATGCCGAACTGGCGCAGGCCTACGAGGTACATATCCTCTCGGAGCAAAGCGATCCCGATCGCTTCCTGGCGCAGCAGGGCGCGCAGTTTTCCTATGCAGTCACATCGGCCGCCATGGGCCTGCCGGCGCGTGTCGTGGACGCACTGCCCGAGCTGAAGTTCGTCAGCAGTTTTGGGGTCGGCTATGACGCGCTTGACAAGGACGCGCTGCTGCGCCGCGGCGCGCGCGTGGGCTATACGCCGGGCGTGCTCGACGATTGCGTGGCCGACATGGCCTGGGCGCTGCTGCTCGACAGCGCGCGCGGCTTGAGCGCCTCCGACCGCTTCGTGCGCCGCGGCGACTGGAGCCGTCAGCGCTTCGGCCTGTCCACGCGGGTGTCGGGCAAGCGCCTGGGCATCTTCGGCATGGGCCGCATAGGCAGCGCGGTGGCGCGCCGCGCCGCGGGTTTCGACATGGAGGTGGGCTATCACAACCGCCGGCCCATCGACGGCTCGCCGCACCAGTACCTCGCATCGCTGCTGGAGCTGGCGCGCTGGGCCGACTTTCTGGTCATCACTGCCGCGGGCGGCGAGCATACGCGCCACCTGGTCGGCACCGAGGTGCTCGATGCGCTGGGCCCGCAGGGATTTCTGGTCAACGTGGCGCGCGGCAGCGTGGTCGATGAGGCGGCGCTGGTGGCAGCGCTGCGCAGCGGCCGCATCGCGGGCGCGGGCCTGGATGTGTTCGAGGACGAACCCCGTCCCCGGGCCGATCTGCTGACGCTGGAGAACGCCGTGCTGGCACCGCATATCGCCAGCGGCACGCACGACACGCGCCGGGCCATGGCCGATCTGGTGCTGCAGAACCTGCAGCAGTTCATCGCCACCGGCGAGCCCGTGGCCGAAGTGCCCTGGTCCGCCGCACGCTGATTCCCATTCCTTTTGCGCACCCGATTGCCGGCTCTGGCCTGGTGTGCAAGCGCTTGTGGTCTGCTGCGCCGGCCCGTCCGTCGTCCCCCGTCCGTCATTTCATAGGAGATCGCTCATGAACCGTCGCAAGCTGTTGAAGACTGTCAGCGCCACCACTTTGGGCGCCTGGGCTGCGGGCGCGGGCGCCCAGTCGTTTGGATTTGTCGCCCAGCAGCGCTACCCCGATCCTTCGGTCTACATCCTGGACCCGAGTTTTGCCAAGTACCGCATCTACAGCAGCACCGTCGAGCAGCTGGGCACGGGCATGCGCTGGGCCGAAGGCCCGGCCTATTTTCCGGAAACGGGCACGCTGATCCTCAGCGACATCCCGAACAACCGGCTGATGAAGTATGAGGAAAAGACCGGCAAGTTTTCCGTGCACAAGGAAAACGCCAACTACGCCAACGGCAATGCGCGCGACCGCCAGGGCCGCTTGATCACCTGCGAGCATTCGGTCACGCGCCGCGTGGTGCGCACCGAGCGTGACGGCAGCACCACGGTGCTGGCCGACCGCTACCAGGGCAAGCGCCTGAACGCGCCCAACGATGTGGTGGTGAAGTCGGACGACAGCATCTGGTTCACCGATCCGCTGTTCGGCATCAACGGCGAATGGGAAGGTTCGCGCGCCACGCCCGAGCAGGCCGGCACCTATGTGTACCGCATCGGCAAGGACGGGCAGATCAGCGCCGTGGTGACCGACCTGGTCAACCCCAACGGCCTGGCGTTCTCGCCCGACGAGAAGAAGCTGTATGTGATCGAGTGGAAAGGCAATCCCAACCGCGGCGTCTGGAGCTTCGATGTCTCGGCCGATGGCGCCAGCCTGTCGAACAAGACCCGGCTGATCGATGCCGACGGCCCGGGCGCATTTGACGGCCTGCGCGTCGATCGCGACGGCAATCTGTGGTGCGGCTGGGGCTTCAGCGGCGCGTTCAGCCCCCAGGCCAGCGACATCGGCGGCGGCATGCGCGCCCACCTGCCGCTGGGCAAATCCGAGGAGATGGACGGCGTCAAGGTCTTCAACCCCCAGGGCAAGCCTATCGGCTTCATCCGCCTGCCCGAACGCTGCGCCAACCTCGAATTCGGTGGCCCCAAGCGCAACCGCCTGTACATGGCCAGCAGCCATTCTCTTTACGCCCTCTATGTCGAAGCCCATGGCGCGGCATGAATCCTTTTTTCTTCAGGAACCGAGTAAATGACCCAATTTGACAATCTCATCAACGGCCAGTGGACTGCCGGCAAGAGCTACAGCGCTAACGCCAACCCCAGCGACCTGGCCGATGTGATCGGCGAGTACGCGCAGGGCGACGCTTCGGACGTCAATGCCGCTGTCGCCGCGGCTGCCGCCGCCTTTCCCGCCTGGAGCACCTCGGGCATACAGGCGCGCCACGATGCGCTGGACAAGATCGGCAGCGAAATCCTCGCGCGCAAGGAAGAGCTGGGCGACCTGCTGGCGCGCGAGGAAGGCAAGACCCGTCCCGAGGCCATAGGCGAAGTCGGCCGCGCAGGCCAGATCTTCAAGTTCTTTGCGGGCGAATGCCTGCGCCTGGCCGGCGAGACCCTGCCTTCGGTGCGTCCCGGCATAGGCGTGGAGATCACGCGCGAGCCCGTTGGCGTGGTCGGCCTGATCACGCCCTGGAACTTCCCGATCGCCATTCCCGCCTGGAAGATCGCGCCCGCGCTGGCCTTCGGCAACTGCGTCGTGCTCAAGCCCGCCGATCTGGTGCCGGGCAGCGCCTGGGCGCTGGCCGACATCATTCATCGCAGCGGCATTCCCGCAGGCGTTTTCAACCTGGTGATGGGCCCTGGCCGCGTGATCGGCGAAGCGCTGGTGCAGCATGCCGATGTGGCGGCCATCAGCTTCACGGGCTCGGTGGGCGTGGGACGCGGCATTGCCGCGGCCTGCGTGGCCAGCGGCAAGAAGGTCCAGCTGGAAATGGGCGGCAAGAATCCGCAGCTGGTGCTTGACGACGCCGATCTGAACCAGGCGGTCGAGCTGTCGGCGCAAAGCTGCTTTTATTCGACGGGCCAGCGCTGCACGGCGTCCAGCCGCCTGATCGTCACCGACAAGATCTACCCGGCCTTCATCGAGGCGCTGCAGTCGCGCATGGCCAAGATCAAGGTCGGCGATGCGCGTGCCGCAGGCACCGACATCGGCCCTGTGGTCAGCCAGGCCCAGCTCGAGCAGGATCTGAGCTATGTGGAAATCGCCAAGGCCGAAGGCGGCGTGCTGGCCGCCGGCGGCGCGCGCGTCGCCTGCCACACCGGCAGCGACAAGAATGGCTTCTTCATGCAGCCCGCGCTGTTTGTCGACACCACCGCCGGCATGCGCATCAACCGCGAGGAAGTGTTCGGCCCCGTGGCCAGCGTGATCCGCGTGCGCGACTATGAAGAGGCGCTGGCTGTGGCCAACGACACGCCGTTTGGCCTGGCCGCGGGCATTGCCACCACCAGCCTCAAGTACGCCACCCACTTCAAGCGCCACAGCCAGGCCGGCATGGTGATGGTCAACCTGCCCACGGCAGGCGTGGACTACCACGTGCCGTTTGGCGGCCGCAAGGGCTCGAGCTACGGTCCGCGCGAGCAGGGCCGTTACGCCCAGGAGTTCTACACCACCGTCAAGACCGCATACACGCTGGCCTGAACGCAGGCGCTGCGGCTTTCTCCTTGCACCGGGCCCTGGCCCGGTTTTTTCATGCCCGCTTACTTGGGTGCCTGGGCCTGCTTGCAATGCACTTGCAGCAGCTCGCGTTCGGCCAGTGTGTCGCCAAAACGCATGGCGCTCAGGCACCCGCCCCAGACGCAGCCGGTATCCAGGCCTATGAGGTCATGGCGGGCCACCAGCCCCTGCTGCGACCAGTGGCCAAAGGCAATCGGTGTGTCGGCGCTGCGCCGTGCGGGCGCATCAAACCAGGCCACCAGGCCGGCAGGCGCCTCGCTGGCGTTTTCGGTGCTGTCGAAGTCCATGCGGCCTTCGGGCGTGCAAAAGCGCAACCGCGTGAGCGCGTTGACAATCACGCGCAGGCGATCCGCGCCTTGGAGAGCGTCGCTCCAGGCCGCCGGCTGGTTGCCGTACATGGTGGCCAGGAAGGCGGGCAGGGCGTTGCCGCGCAGCACGGCTTCGACCTCGCCGGCCAGCGCCATGGTCTGGTCTGCATCCCAGGAGGGCAGCACGCCGGCATGCACCATCAGCAGCCGCTCGCCGCGCGCCGTGGTGTGCAGACGGGCCAGGGGCTGGCGGCGCAGCCAGTCCAGCAGCGCGGCGCGGTCCGGGGCCTGCAAAATGGGCTGCAGCGTGTCGCGCTTGCCCGGGCCGCGCAGGCCATGGGCGGTGGTGAGCAGATGCAGGTCATGGTTGCCCAGCAGCGGCCGCACGGCGTCGCCCAGCGCCATGCAGCGGCGCAGCACTTCCAGCGAGCTGGGGCCGCGGTTCACCAGATCGCCAAGCAGATACAGCGTATCGCGGCTGGGCGAGAAATCGATCACATCGAGCAGTTCTCCAAGGGCTTCATCGCATCCCTGGATATCGCCGATACAGTACATTGACATGGTGTTCTTTCTACTTATTGATTCATGGATTTTCTGCTGATTGCACTTTTGACCCTGCTCAATGGTGTTTTTGCCATGTCGGAATTGGCATTGGCGTCGAGTCGCAAGGCGCGCCTTGCGGGCATGGCCGAAGACGGCGACAAGGGGGCTGCGGCCGCTTTGGTCTTGCTGGAAAATCCAACCCAGTTCCTGTCCTCGGTACAGGTGGGCATCACTTCCATTGGCATGCTCAACGGCATCATTGGCGAGGCCGCATTCAGCGACGGCCTGGCCCATTGGCTGCGCGGTGTCGGCGTTCCCGAAAGCGCTTCGGGCGTGTCGGCCACGGCCATCGTGGTGGCGGTGATCACCTTCATCACCATTGTTTTTGGCGAACTCGTTCCCAAGCGCATTGGTCAGCTGTATCCGGAAACCGTGTCGCGGCTGATTGCGCGCCCCATGACCTGGGTCGCCTCTGCGGCCAAGCCTTTCGTGCGCCTGCTGTCGGCGTCGACCCAGGCGGTGCTCACGCTGCTGCGGGTCAACGATTCCGCCAGCCGTCTTGTCACGGAAGAGGAAATTGTCGCCAGCCTGGAAGAAGGCCGCGATGCCGGCGTGATTGAATTCCACGAGCACCAGATGGTGCAGAACGTGTTTCGTCTCGACGAGCGTTCGCTGACTTCGCTGATGGTTCCGCGCTCCGACGTGCAGTGGCTCGATGCCGATCTTTCATTGGCCGAGGGCCTGCGGCTGTCGGCCGACGGCCAGGAAAAAGGCAGCCACTCGTGGTATCCGGTATGCCGTGGATCGCTCGATGACGTCGTGGGCGTGATCAGCGTGGCGCGCATGCTGGCCCTGGGTGCGGATGCCGAAGGCAAGTTGGGCGAGCATGCGCTGCCTGCGGCCTTCCTGCCGGAAACCCTCAGCGGCATGGAGCTGCTTGACCAGTTGCGCGCGCGTTCGGGCCGCATGGTGTTTGTGGTCGATGAATACGGCGTGGTGCAAGGCATCATGACGCCGCGCGATTTACTTGAAGCCATTACCGGCGAACTCAAGCCCGGCGCCCATACCGATGCATGGGCCACGCCGCGCGAAGACGGGTCCTGGCTGCTGGACGGACTGATGCCGGTTTCGGAACTCAAGGCCCGGCTTGATATCCGCGATCTGCCCGAAGAAGATCGCGGTCGATATAACACCATTGCCGGTCTTTTGATGGCGGAAACGGGGCGTTTGCCTGCAGTTGGCGAGCGAATTGCTTGTGCTGGATGGATCTTTGAAATCGTTGATCTGGATGGGAAACGCATTGACAAGGTGCTTGCCGAAAAACCCGTGCATGTGGCTTGACCGGGGGTTTAAAATCGGACAGCCTAAATGTTGTGGTAATTACGTATAGTTTTTATGCTGGCGTGGTTTTTTATTTTTCTATAATATCCAATCACTTTTTCCACTCATCTACAAGATACGGACACCATGAATTCATACAAAGAATTGCTCAAGCAAAAAGAAGCCTTGGAACAGCAGATTCATGAAGCTCGCAGCCGCGAGTTGTCGGATGCCGTCGCTCGCGTGCGTTCCCTGGTTGCCGAGTATGAAATGACGCCCGAGGATGTGTTTCCTCCTGCACGCGCAGCGCGCAGCTCGGGCACTGGTGCCAAGGTGGCTCCCAAGTACCGTGACCCCAACACCGGCCAGACCTGGACCGGCCGCGGCAAGGCGCCAAAGTGGATTCAGAACGAAGAGCGTGAAAAGTTTGCAATCTAATTGCGCTTTGCTTTACCCAAAGGCCTGCTCTGCAGGCCTTTTTTGTTGCTGCCATTCCAGTCCCATATGGCGTATGCACAAACGCCGGGGAAATGCAGCCAAGGCGCTGGCCGGTGATTGAAGCCAGGCACGCTGGCTGGCTTGTTCGATATTATTGAACTCGCGCTGCATCGTAATGGTTCATTTGAAGGAACGGTGATGAAGCTGTTTCAAATCCAGTAAGACCGATTCCACGGAGTGGATATGGAAGTTGCAAATAAGCATGCCGGCGAAACCTATTGCCTGGAGGATAAGCCGTATGCGTATGATTTTTACGCACTAAAGAACCCAGGCACAATGTGCACATGAAAAAGCAGGTGTTGATTGCCGGCGGCGGGATCGGCGGATTGGCCGCAGGTATTGGAGCCGCGAGAGCAGGCTGCGATGTGCGGCTGTTTGAACGCGCGGAGAATTTCGGCGAAGTGGGGGCGGGCATACAGCTGGGGCCCAACGTGGTGCGCAGGCTGCAGGCCTGGGGCCTGCAGCAGCAGTTGCAGTCGGTGGTTGCCGTGCCCCAGGCCTTGCAGGTGCGCAGCGCCTTGACCGGTCAGGCGCTGGCGCGCATGCCCTTGGGGCAGGCGGTGGTGGAGCGCTATGGCGCCGCCTATGTGACCATCCACCGCGCCGATCTGCACCAGCTGCTGCTGGGGGGATTGCGCGACTACGCCGAAGTGCATCTGAACCTGGCCCAGACCATTGCCCATTACCGCGAGGCCGACGGCGTGGTGACGGTGCGCACCCAGGCCAACAAGCTGATCGAGGGCGACGCGCTCATCTGCGCCGATGGCGTGCACAGCCGCCTGCGCATGCAGATGCTGGGCGACCAGCCGCCGCGCCCCACCGGGCACCTTGCCTACCGGGCGATGGTGCGCCAGGCCGAAATGCCCCAGCGTTTGCGCACCGGCGAGGTGACCGCCTGGCTGGGCCCGCGGCTGCATGTGATCCAGTACCCGGTACGCCGCGGCGAACTGCAGAATCTGGTGGTCATTGTCCAGGGCCCCGCGCCCCAGGACATGGAGCGCTGGGACCATGCGGCCAATGCCCAGGATCTGGAATCGGTGCTTGCCGGCACGTGCAGCGGGCTGCAGGATCTGGTGCGCAGCGTGCCGCGCGCGGGCTGGCGCCTGTGGCCGCTGGTTGACCGCCCGCCGCTGCGCTGTGCGACCGAGATGGCCCGCGGCCTGGTGGCCCTGCTGGGCGATGCCAGCCACCCGATGCGGCCTTATCTGGCCCAGGGCGCGGGCATGGCCATCGAGGACGCGGCCGAACTGCAGCGCGCGCTGTCCATGCACGACCTCGATGTGGCGTTGCGGCTGCGGCGCTATGCGCTCAACCGCTGGCAGCGCAACGCGCGGGTGCAGGCACGCTCGCAGCGCAACGGCCGCATCTTCCACGCCACCGGTCCGGTGCGCTGGGGGCGCGATGCCGCGCTCAAGCTGCTGGGCGCGCGCGTGATGGACTTGCCCTGGCTCTACCGGGGCGATGGCTCAAGCGCCAGTTCGTTATGACCCCCGCCGCGTTTTCCCGTGGGGCGGGCCGGCGGCAAAACTGACCCGCTAGGCCTGCTGGCGCAGTCTCGGCGAAACCGGCAGCATCTGGAAGGCCGTGGCGCCCAGGCACAGCAGGATGGCAATGCCCAGCATCACCGCGGCAAACGGATCGAAGCCGTAGCGCGTTGCCCACGAGGCCATCAGCCCGGTAAGCCATTGCATCAGCGCGGCGCCCAGAAACATGGCCATGGTGAGCAGCGCCATCGCCCGACCCGTGGCTTCGGGCGGATAGGAGGAGCGCACATGCGCATACTGCAGCGCCGAGCCGCCGGAGACGATGACAATCACGATGATCAGCGCCACATTGAGCCAGCCGGTGTGCAGCAGACCCAGCGCCGCGTACAGCAGGGCCATGCTCATGGTGGTTGTGACCAGCAGGCGGCGCCGGCGCAGCGGGCCCGGATCCATGCGACCGAACAGGCCGGGGCTGACCAGCGAGATCAGCGACACCACCAGGGCCAGGTGGCCGCTGGCGACCAGCGACCAGCCCTGGCGTTCCATCAGCAGGGGGCCCAGCCACAGGCCACGCAGCGTCAGGAACGACGCGTAGGTCACCAGCGCCATGGCCAGGATGCCCCAGCTGTAGGGGTGGGTCATCAGCATGCCGAATTCGCGCGTGGCCGCAAGCCAGCTCTGGCGCGGTGCGGCGCTGGCGCTGCGCGCGGGCTCATGGACCTTCCAGGCAATCAGCAGCCACGACAGCACCGACAGCAGGCCCAGCGTGGCAAACCCGCTGCGCCAGCCGTAGTGCTCGACCAGCCAGGCCAGGGGGGAGCCGGTGAACAGCATGCCTACGCCGCCCAGCCCCAGGCTCATGCCCGAGACCGCGGCAAATTTCGACGCCGCGAAATGGCGTGCGATGAACACCGTGCAGGCCAGAAAGGCCGGCGCGCAGCCCAGTCCTATCAGTGCCTGGCCGACAAGCAGCCAGCCGTAGCTGGGCGACCAGGCCGAGAGGCCCGCCCCCAGAATGCTCAGCGGCGCGGCCACCAGCACCGTGCGGCGCACGCCGTAGAGGTCTATGCCCACGCCCATGAACAACTGCACCGCGCCGAACGTCAAGGCGAACAGGCCGGCAAACAGCCCCAGCGACGAGGCAGACAGTCCGAAGTCGGTCTGCAGCGCCACGGCAATGATGGCGGTGACCGTGCGATAGGCCTGGCTCAGGGAAAAGCCGCTGATCAGTGCCAGCAGCATGACCCAGGCCGAGTGCGAGGACATGGGGCAAGTGGCGTCGACATCGGGCGCGCCAGCGGCTGGGGTCGGTGTCTGGGGCTGGTTCACGGCGCAGTTTTCCTCATGGCCTAGCCTAGCGTGCGCGGGCAGCTGCACATGTCGCCAGAGGCGCTGCAGGCCCTAGGTAAAACCCGGGGTCTGGATTCAGAGCGCGGTGCGCAGCGTCCAGATTTCGGGGAACAGCACCACATCAAGCATCTTGCGCAGATAGCTCACGCCACCCGTGCCGCCCGTGCCGCGCTTGAAACCGATCACGCGCTCGACCGTGGTCACATGGCGGAAACGCCAGAGGCGGAAGGCGTCCTCGAGGTCGGTGAGCTCCTCGCCCAGCTGGTACAGGTCCCAGTAGGTGGTGGGATCGCGGTAGACCGTGAGCCAGGCCTGCTCGACGCCGTCATCGGCGGCGTAGGGCCCGGTCCAGTCGCGTTCCAGATGGCTGGCCGGCACGGCAATGCCGCGGCGCGCCAACAGGCGCAGGGCTTCGTCATAAAGCGAGGGCGCGCGGTAGGCGGCTTCGACTTCGGCCAGCAGCTCGGGCCGGTGGGCGTGCGGCTTGAGCATGGCGGCGTTCTTGTTGCCCAGCGAGAATTCAATGCAGCGGTACTGGTAGCTCTGGAAGCCGCTGGACTGCGCGAGGTAGGGGCGGATGGCGCTGTACTCGGGCGGCGTCATGGTTGCAAGCACGTCCCAGGCATGGACCAGCTGCTCCATGATGCGCGACACGCGCGCCAGCATCTTGAAGGCCTTGGGCAGTTCATCGCTGGCGACATGGGCGATCGCCGCATGCAGTTCATGCAGCATCAGCTTCATCCACAGCTCGCTGGTCTGGTGCTGGATGATGAACAGCATCTCGTTGTGGTCGGGCGACAGCGGCTTTTGCGCCGTGAGGATCTGATCGAGCTGCAGATAGTCGCCATAGCTCATGCTCTGGCTGAAGTCGAGTTGGGCGCGCTCTTGCTGCACGATGGCTTCGGGAGCGGGGGGAGGGGTGTGTGCGGTCATGGAAGCTGGACAATAAACAGTCGCTCACATCATAGGCCGCGCGCGCCGCAGGCGGCCCCATGGCTTTCCCGCCGGACCTCTTTTTCTGAAAGCAATGCATGGACTTTGTTTGCCCACCCGCACAGCTGGCGCTGCCGCCGGATTTCCGCGCCAACGACATCCTGGCCTTCCATGCGCGCGATCGCGAGGCGCTGGCCGAGCAGGTCGGGCCGGGCCGGCTGCGCAAGGGCCTGTGGTGGCGCGGCCAGCCGGTCTGCCTGCAGATAGATTTCGCGCCTGGCCTGGCCCGGGTGCAGTGGCAAATGGCGGCCGGCAACCAGGCCCTGGCGGCGCAGGAGACGCTGCCGCTGGTGCGGCGCATGCTGGGGCTGACGCAGGACATCGCGGCGTTCGAGGCGCAGTTTGCCGGCCATCCGGGGCTGGGCCCGGTGCTGCTGCGGCAGTCGGGTCTGCGCGTGCCGCTGGCGGGAGCGCCGTTCGAGGCGCTGGCCTGGGCCATCATGGGCCAGCAGATCAGCGTGGCCGCTGCCGTGTCGCTGCGCCGGCGGCTGATTGCCGCGGCCGATCTGCGGCATGCAAGCGGACTGTATTGCCATCCCCATGCGGATCAGGTGCTGGCGCTGGGCATGGAGCGTCTGCGCGCGGCAGGGCTGTCACAGGCCAAGGCCCAGAGTCTTCTTGCGGTCTGCGCAGCCGTGCAGGCCGGCGACTTGCCGCTCGATGAATGGGCGGCGGCGCCGCAACTGCCGGCCGCGCGGATCTCCCAGGCCCTGCTGGCCATCAAGGGCATCGGCCCGTGGACGGTCAGCTATGCGCTGCTGCGCGGCTTTGGCTGGCTCGATGGCTCGCTGCACGGCGATGTGGTCGTGCGCCGCGGCATTGCGCAGCTGCTGCAGGCCGAGGTCGACCAGGCACGGGCCCAGGCCTGGCTGGCGCCGTTCGCGCCCTGGCGCGCGCTGGTGGGCGCGCATCTGTGGGCCATGCAGGCGATCAATGCCTGAATCAGGTCACCGCGTTACGCTGGTGGAATTCTGGACTTTTCCATTCCCCGGTTTCCAGCACCTGGCGCAATTGCTCGACCGCGTTCCAGACATCCTCGAAACCCACATACAGCGGCGTGAAGCCAAAGCGCAGGATGTCCTTGTGCACGCCGACGCCGCCGTCGCCCTGGCGGAAGTCGCCGATCACGCCGCGCGCGATCAGCGCCTGGACGATGGCGTAGGCACCGCTGCCCTTGCCTTCGACTCCCTGATCCACGCCCAGGCCTTCGGCCCGTGCCAGGCAGACCTGCGAGCCGCGCTTGGCATGGTCGCGCGGCGTCGCCAGCTCCAGCCCGTGGCCCTGGCAGCGCGACTCGACCAGCGCAATGAACAGGTCGGTCAGCGCCAGCGACTTGGCGCGCAGCGCCTGCATGCCGCCCAGCGCCTCGCTGGCGCTGAACACGTCCAGCCCGCATTGCAGCGCCGACAGGCTGATGATGGGCTGGGTGCCGCACAGGTAGCGGCGAATGCCTTCGGCGGGGGTGTAGTGGGGCGTGAACTGGAACGGTGCGGTGTGGCCGAACCAGCCCGCAAGCGGCTGGGCGCTGCGGTTGACAACGCGTGGATGGGCCCAGACAAAGGCCGGCGCGCCCGGTCCGCCGTTGAGGTACTTGTAGCCGCAGCCCACGGCGAAGTCGGCATTGGCCGCGTGCAGGTCAATGGGCACGGCGCCCGCGCTGTGGCACAGGTCCCAGACGCAGAGAATGCGATGTGCATGGGCCGCGGCCGTGATGGCCGCCATGTCGTGCATCGCGCCCGTGCGGTAGTTCACATGGGTCAGCAGCAAGATGGCCGCGTCGTCGTCGAGCGCGCCGAGGATTTCCTCGGGCTCGAGCAGCACCAGCTGCAGTCCGTGCTGCGCGCAGATGGACTCGGCAATGTAAAGATCGGTGGGAAAGTTGCTGCGCTCGGTCAGCAGCTTCCTGCGCGCCGGGCCGTCCTCGGCCGCGATGCGCGCCGCGGCCGTCAGCACCTTGAACAGGTTGATCGAGGTGGTGTCGGTGAACACCACTTCATCGGCGCCTGCGCCCAGCCAGGGCGCGAACTGGTTGCCCAGGCGCATGGGCAGGTCGACCCAGCCGGCCTTGTTCCAGGAGGTGATCAGGTCCTGCGCCCATTCCTGCTGCACGACCTGCGCGACGCGCGCGGCCGCCGCCCTGGGCGCCACGCCCAGCGAATTGCCATCGAGATAGATCTGGCCCGCGGGCAGGGTGAAATGCGCGCGCAGCGCGCGCAGCGGATCCTGGGCGTCGCGTTCGCGGCAGTCTTGCAAGGTGATTGTCATTGGTGTCCTCATCAGTTAATCAATCGCTTTACCCACAGCTCGTGGAGCTGGCGTGTCCCCGCGCAGGGGCACCGAGCAAGGGCCGCCCCGCAGCGAGGGTGCCGTCCCCCTCCACCGAAGGATGAGAGGGGAAGCGGCGTAAGCCGCTCAGGGGGGGGCTCGAAGAACCGCGCGCACCGGCGAGGCATCGGCTTGCGTCAATTTGAGCGGCAGCGCGATCAATTCGTAGTCGCCTTCGGGCACGGCGTCGAGCACCAGGTTTTCCAGCACGCGCAGGCCGCGTCGGCGTATCACCTGGTGACTCTCCAGCGTCTTGCTGCTGGCTGGATCTATGCTTGCGGTGTCTATGCCTATCAGCCGCACGCCCAGGTCGGCCAGGCGCTCCACGGTCTCGGGCGCATAGGCTGCGAGCTCGGCGTCCCAGCCCGCGGGCGCCTGGGCATAGGTGCGCACCAGCACGCGCGCCGGCAGATCAGCCGTGATCGCATGTTCCAGGTGCTGCCACAGCAGCAGCGGACCCCGGGCAATCGCGTGGATCACGCGGCACGGGCCCAGAAAGGTGTCGAGGTCGACTGCGCCTATGGCTGCGCCGCCGGGCGCGTAATGCAGCGGCGCATCGGCATGCGCGCCGACATGCGGCGATAGCGTGATGGCGCTGACATTGACCGGGCATTGGGGCGAGATCGTCGCGCACCATTGCTGGCTGTAGGGCGTGTCGCCCGGGAACACCGGGCTGGCGTCGTGGATAGGAGGGGAAATGTCCCAGAGTTGCTGTGGCATGGTCACTGCACTGTAAACCGCATGCGGGCCGCCTGGACGCTCAGCGGCGTCGCAACCACAGCGCGTAGACCAGCAGCAGCACGCCCAGGAAAGGCACGCCGGTCAGCAGCGTCAGGTGGAATTCCTCGGTGAAGTAGGTGGTGACCAGCACCCCCAGCATCAGTGCCGCGCCCAGCAGCGTCAGCACCGGAAAGCCCCACATGCGAAACGCCAGCGGCCGGCTGCCTTCTGCCTTCCAGCGCGCGCGAAAAAACAGGTGGGTGACAAACACCATGAACCAGGTGAACATCGCGCCAAACATGGCAATGGACATCATCCAGACCAGGGACTTGTCGGGCTGCCAGACGTTGAGCACCATTGCCACGGCAATGCCCGCGCAGGACACCGCAATCGCGCGCGTGGGCACGCCACGCGCGTTGAGCCGGCCCAGCGCCGCGGGCGCATAGCCGCCGCGTGACAGGCTGAACATCATGCGCGAGGTCACATACAGCTGGCTGTTCATTGCCGACAGCGCAGCCACCAGCACCACGAAGTTCAGCACATGGGCGGCGCCGGGAAGGCCGATGATTTCCATCACCTGCACGAAGGGGCTCCTGTCGGTGCCGGCTGCATGCCAAGGCACGATGGCCAGCATCAGGGCCAGCGTCAGCAGGTAGAACAGCACCAGCCGCAGCACCGTGGTGCGAAACGCGCTGGTGATGGCGTTTTGCGGATCCTGGGCTTCGCCTGCGGCAACCGCGATTGCTTCCAGGCTCAGATAGCTGAAGATCGCGACAATCACGCCGACCCAGGTGCCCCACAGGCCGTTGGGAAAGAAGCCGCCTTGCTCGGTGTAATGGTGAAAGCCGATGTCGGGGCGCTGGGCGCCAAACACCACATAGGCGCCGATCAGGATGAAGGCCACGATGGCGACGATCTTGATCATCGAGAAAACGTACTCGACCTGTCCGAAGGCCTTGACGCTGGAGGCGTTCACGGCAACCAGCGCGGCCGAGAAGACCGCGACCCAGAGCCAGCGCGGCGACTCGGGAAACCAGTAGCCCATGTACAGCCCCACGGCCGTGACTTCCATGCCCACGGCCAGCACCACGGCGGCCCAATAGGCATAGCGCACGAGAAAGCCGGCCCAGGGCGCGATGTAGTGTTCGGCATAGGCGCCAAACGAGCCCGAGGTGGGGTGGGCAACGGTCATTTCGGCCAGGCAACCCATGAGCAGCAGCGCGATCAGCGCGCCTATCGCATAGCTCAGCAGCACGCTGGGGCCGGCAAAGCCAATGGCAAACGCGCTGCCCATGAACAGACCCGTGCCAATGGCGCCGCCAATCGCGATCATCACCATCTGCGCGCCGCTCAGGTGCTGCTGCAGGCCGGTCTCGCGTTGCTGTATTTCTTTGAAGGAGGCCATGGCCGGAAACTTTCTGCGCGCGCGGGGACGGTGAGGGGAACGGTAAGTAGGCCCGCAAAACGCACTTCGACAGGCTCAGTGCGAACGGTTTTATCCGTTCGTCCTGAGCCTGTCGAAGGATGGACGCTCAGCGCAGTGCTAGTTCAATTGCTTGCCCAGCAGCAGGTATTCCATCAACGCCTTCTGCACATGCATGCGGTTCTCGGCTTCTTCCCAGACCACGGACTGCGGGCCGTCGATGATCTCGGCTTCGACTTCCTCGCCGCGGTGCGCGGGCAGGCAGTGCATGAACAGCGCGTCGGAGCGCGCCGCGGCCATCATTTCTGCGTCCACGCACCAGTCGGCAAAGGCCTTCTTGCGCGCTTCGTTCTCGGCTTCATAGCCCATGCTGGTCCAGACATCGGTGGTGACCAGGTCGGCGCCGGCGCAGGCTTCAAGGGGGTCCTTGAAGACCGCGTAGCTGCCGGGGTTCGCGGCCTTGCCGTTGAACGCCAGCTGCTCGTCGACTTCATAGCCGCCGGGCGTGCTCAGGTGCACCTTGAAGCCCAGCAGGTCGGCGGCCTGCAGCCAGGTATTGGCCATGTTGTTGCCGTCGCCCACCCAGGCCACGGTCTTGCCCTGGATCGAGCCACGGTGCTCGATGAAGGTGAAGATGTCGGCCAGGATCTGGCAGGGATGGAACTCGTTGGTCAGGCCGTTGATGACCGGTACGCGCGAGAATTCGGCAAAGCGCGCGATGCGCTCCTGGCCGAAGGTGCGAATCATCACCAGGTCGGTCATGCGGCTGATGACGCGCGCGCTGTCCTCGATGGGCTCGGAGCGGCCCAGCTGGCTGTCGCCCGAAGTCAGGTGCACTACCGAGCCGCCCAGCTGGTACATGCCGGCCTCGAAGCTCACGCGCGTGCGCGTGCTGGCCTTCTCGAAGATCATGGCCAGCGTGCGGTCGCCCAGCGTATGGTGCTTTTCGTAGTTCTTGAATTTCTTCTTGATCAGCGCGGCACGTTCAAACAGATAAGCGTATTCCTCGGCGGTGAAGTCACTGAATTGGAGGTAATGCTTCATACGTCTTCATTCCTTGCAGTTTAGGCAGCCAGCACAGCTTGCACCAAAGGCAGCAGTTTGGCCACGATTTCATCGGCTTCGGCCTCGGTCAGGATCAGCGGCGGCACGAGACGGATCACGGTGTCGGCGGTGACGCTCAGCAGCAGGCCGGCCGCGGCCGCCTGGCCTATCAGCTGGCCGCAGGGCTTGGACAGCTCGATGCCAATCATCAGCCCCTGGCCGCGGATGTCGACCACGCCTTCGAGCGTGCCCAGCTGGGTACGCAGCGCGGCGCGCAGGTATTCGCCCACGCTGGCGGCATGCGCGAGCAGGCCGTCCTCCTCCATGATGCGTATGGTCTCTATGCCGGCGCACATGGCCAGCGGGTTGCCGCCGAACGTCGAGCCGTGATTGCCGGGCTGCAGCACGGTCGCGGCCTTGCCGTGGGCGACGACAGCGCCAATCGGCACGCCCGAGCCCAGGCCCTTGGCCAGCGTCATCACGTCGGGCACGATGCCGGCCCACTGGTGGGCAAACCACTTGCCGGTGCGGCCCATGCCGGCCTGCACTTCGTCAAGAATCAGCAGCCAGCCGCGCGCGTCGCACAGCGCGCGCACCTGCTTCAGATACTCGGCGCGCATGGGATGCAGGCCGCCTTCGCCCTGGATGGGCTCCATCAGCACGGCCGTGATGTTGGCATTGCCTTCGGTCGCGGCCAGCAGGCCCTGGTAGTCGTTGGGCGCGACGCGGATGAAGCCTTCGAGCAGCGGGCCAAAGCCTTCGCGCACCTTGGGGTTGCCGGTGGCGGTCATGGTGGCGATGGAGCGGCCATGGAAGGCATGGTCATAGACCACGATCTCGGGCCGGGCAATGCCCTGGTCGACGCCGAACTTGCGCGCGATCTTGATGGCGGCCTCGTTGGCCTCCAGTCCGGTGTTGCAAAAGAACACGTTGGTCATTGCCGAACGCTCGACCAGCAGCTTGGCCAGCGTTTCCTGGCCTGGCACATGGTAGTAGTTCGATGTGTGGATCAGCCGGGTCAGCTGCTGCTGCAGCGCCGGCACCAGGCGCGGATGGTTGTGGCCCAGCGTGTTCACGGCAATACCGCCGAGCGCATCGAGGTACTCCTTGCCGTTGACGTCCCAGACGCGGCAGCCTTGGCCTCGTTCCAGGGCGATCGGGACGCGGCCATAGGTGTTCATCACGTGGGGCGAGGCTGCCTCAATGAAAGCGGTCATTGCAAAAATCTCCCAAGAATGCGGGGGTGGCATGGTCATTGCATCCATGCCCGGGTTGAGCGAACTACAATTTTAGATGGCCCAGGCAGGATGAACATTGAGGAATACGCATTACAGCCGTGCAATGAGCCCATGGTCCGCTCGGTTGCTCAGCCTAACTCTTGTATAAGAGTTAGAATCTTCCATTGACCTGCCGGCGGTGATCCCGCTGTGGTCACATCACTTTGCACAACGATATCGATGGTCTCCCCCAACTCACAAGAACTGTTCATCCAGGGCACGACCCGGGATGGAAAAACCTTCAGGCCCAGCGACTGGGCAGAGCGCCTGGCCGGCGTCATGAGCCAGTTCCGCCCTGGGGGGGCCTATTCCGGCAGCCATCTGAGCTACTCGCCCTGGTGCATTCCCACGACGCTCAACGGCACGAAGTGCGTGGTGCTGCACGCCGACCTGCGTGAGCATGAGCCCATGGCCTGGGATTTCGTGATCAACTTCGCCAAGGACAACAATCTGCAGATCGCCGAAGCCTGCCTGCTGCCCGACGCCCCGCCCAAGGAGTCCGCCGGCCGCGCCTAGTCACGCGCTTCCCAGCCAACGACCAGGCCGGCCTTGCGCCGGCTTTTTTGTGGGTTCTCGAGGACAGGTGGTTCACCCTTCGACGGGCTCAGGGCGAACGGTGGCCGGCATGTTTCACGGCGTTAGAAACTGGCGCGGCGCAGCGTTGGGGCAGCGAGGAAGGGCCGCCCCGCATCGAGGCTGCCGTCCCTGGCCGGGCGCCCCCTCCACCGAAGGTTGAGAGGGGGAAGCGGCGACAGCCGCTCAGGGGGTGCTTCATTTCCCAACGCAAAAACCGCCCATAAGGCGGTTTTTGCGTTCGCTGACAGCGCACCCGTTACAAACGGCAGATGGCTTGCGCCATCCGTGCGATTGCCTAAATGTGGATTAGGCGGCCAGTGCCAGGGCCTTGACCTTGGCGGACAGGCGGCTCTTATCGCGAGCAGCCTTGTTCTTGTGGAAGATACCCTTGTCGGCAATGGTATCCAGCACGGATTGTGCCTTGGCAAACAGTTCGGATGCCTTGGTCTTGTCGCCAGCCAGAACAGCCTTTTCGACGTTCTTGACAGCGGTACGGTACTTCGAGCGCAGCGAGGTGTTCGCGGCGTTCAGGACGATGTTCTGGCGGGCGCGCTTGCGGCCGGATGCCAGGCGGGGGTTCTTTTTCTTGGGTTTAGCAGATGCCATGATTCAAATTCCTTGTGTCTGAGGATGATGTCAGCGAAGCCGGCGATTGTATCACTTGTTGCGGGCCGGGGTGAATATGCACGCCGCAAGCCCGCGCAAGGCATACACTGCGCGGGTGTCACTGCTCAAAGCCGCCTCCACTGTCTCGCTGCTCACGCTTGCCTCCCGGGTCACCGGGCTGCTGCGCGACCTGCTCATGGCCTCCATGTTCGGCGCCAACGCGCTGACCGACGCTTTCAACGTCGCCTTTCGCATACCCAACCTGTTTCGGCGCCTGTTTGCCGAAGGGGCGTTCAGCCAGGCCTTTGTGCCGGTGCTGGCCGCGACCAAGGCGAAGGAGGGCGACGAAGCGACGCGCGTGCTGATTGCCAATGTGGCGACGGTGCTGACCTGGGCGCTGGTGCTGACCTGCGTGCTGGGTGTGCTGGGCGCGCCGCTGCTGGTCTGGCTGCTGGCCAGCGGGCTGCAGCAAAACGGTGCGAGCTACGACGCCGCCGTGCTGATGACGCGCTGGATGTTCCCGTACATCGGTTTCATGTCGCTGGTCGCGCTGTCGGCCGGCGTGCTCAACACCTGGAAGCGTTTCGTCGTGCCCGCGGCCACGCCGGTGCTGCTCAATGTGAGCATGATTGGCGCGGCGCTGATTGGCGCGCCGCGCTTTGCCGCGCATGGCATCGAGCCCATCTATGCCATGGCCGCCGGCGTGATGCTCGGCGGCGTGCTGCAGCTTGCAGTGCAGCTGCCCGCGTTGCGCCGCCTGGGCCTGCTGCCGCGCATAGGCCTGCGCTGGAGCGCGCTGCGCGCTGCCTGGCAGGACGCGGGCGTGCGCCGCATCCTGTCGCTGATGGCGCCGGCCCTGCTGGGCGTGGGCGTGGCGCAGATATCGCTGATGATCAACACGCAGATCGCGTCCTATCTCGCGCCGGGCAGCGTGTCCTGGCTGTTCTATGCCGACCGCTTGATGGAATTTCCCACGGCCTTGCTGGGCGTGGCGCTGGGTGTGGTGCTGACCCCGCAGCTGGCCGCCGCCAAGGCCGCGGCCGACGCCGAGCGCTATTCGGCCATGCTTGACTGGGGCCTGCGCCTGGTGGTCGTGCTGTCCGTGCCCTGCGCCGTGGCGCTGCTGGTGTTTGCCGAGCCGCTGGTGGCCACGCTGTTTCACCGCGGCGCGCTGACCGAGCGCGATGTCGGCAAGATCGCCCTGGCGCTGGCCGGCTATGGGGCCGGACTCGTGGGACTGGTGGCCATCAAGGTGCTGGCGCCGGCGTATTACGCCAGCCAGGACATACGCACGCCGGTGAAGATCGCGGTCGTGGTGCTGGTCATCACCCAGTTGCTCAACCTCGCCTTCGTGCCCTGGCTGGCGCACACCGGGCTGGCGCTGTCCATCGGTCTGGCGGCGCTGGTCAATGCGGCCTGGCTGCTGGTGATACTGCTGCGCCGCGGCACCTATGTGCCCCGTCCCGGCTGGGGCAAGCTGGTGCTGCAGGTGCTTGCGGCCAGCGTGCTGCTGGCCGTGCTGCTGGCCTGGAGCGGCCAGGCGCTGGACTGGATCGCGCTCAAGGACCAGCAGTGGCAGCGCATGGGCTGGCTGGCATTGATCATGTCGGCGGCGGCCGTGCTGTATTTCGGTGCGCTGTGGGCCGCGGGCCTGAAGCTGCGGCAGTTGCTGCACAGATAAGACATGTATCGGTTTTTGGTTATAAGCTAGGCAGGCCGTGGCCGTTGGCAAATTGAAAGCCGGTGGCCTTCCCTCTTGCGCTCGTCGGCGCCTGGTCGTACAAGGACAGCATGTCACTGCGTTTTGATGCGCCTTCTTCCCTGCAATACTTTGCTACCCTGGTGCAAAGCGACGAGCATTTGCCTCTGATGGAGGCAGCAGTCTGCATTGCGCAGGATGAATTCCCCGAACTCGATATCCAGGCCGTTCTTGCGGACATCGACCAGATGCAGGTGCGGCTGGCGCGCCATCTGGTCGGTGTGCATACCCCGCTGCAGCGGCTCAAGGTGCTCAACCATTTCTTCTTTGGCGAAATGGGTTTTGGCGGCAATGTCAACAATTACTACGCGCCCGAGAACAGCTATATCCCGGTCGTGCTGGCCACGCGCCGCGGCATTCCCGTCAGCCTGGCACTGGTCTGGCTGGAGCTGGCCCAGGCTGCGGGGCTGCAGGCCGCAGGCATTGCGTTTCCCGGTCATTTCCTGCTCAAGGTGGGGCTGCCCGAAGGCCAGGTGGTCATGGACCCGCTCACGGGCACCTCGTTTTCCGCGCAGGAACTGGCCCAGCGGCTGGAGCCCTTCGGTCTGGGGCGCGGGCGGCGCGAAGACACCATTCCTCTGGGGCTGCACCTGCAGGCCGCGACGGCACGCGACATTCTCGAGCGGCTGCTGCGCAATCTCAAGGAAATCTATTTTGCCCAAAGCCAGTGGGCGCTGCTCACGGCAACCCTCGATCGCCTGATCGTGCTGCTGCCCGACGACTGGGCCGAGTACCGCGACCGGGGCGCGGTGCTGGCCGAGCAGGGCCGCACGCGCGAAGCGGTTGCCGACTGGGAGACTTATCTATTGCATGCCGGCGACCGGCCCGATGCGGGCCTGATCGCCAACCGCCTGTCAGCGCTCAAGGGCTGAGCCATTCAGTTCCCGGCTAGACCAGCTTGCGCGCTTCCAGCTCTTTCTTGAGATAGGCGTAAAACAGCGGTGCGGCCACCAGGCCCGCGGGGCCAAACACCGACTCGGCGACAAACATCACCGACAGCAGCTCCCACACGCCCATGTGCGTGCGCCGGCCCACGACCTTGGCGTTGATCACATACTCGGCCTTGTGGATCAGTATCAGAAAGCCCAGGCAGGCGGCTGCGGCCACGGGCGACACCGACAGCCCGACCAGCGCGATCACCGCATTGCACAGCAGGTTGCCGACAATGGGAATCAGGCCGGCAACAAAGGTCAGCGTGATCAGCGCCGGCGTATAGGGCAGGGCGAGGTCCCAATAGGGCAGGATCAGCAGCAGGAAGAAGGCGGTGAGCAGCGTGTTGAACGCGGCAATCCAGAATTGCGCGGCGACGATCTGGCCAAAGGCTTCGCCAAACAGCGTGATGCGGCTGTAGAGCGCGTCGACCAGCGGCGGGCGTTGCAGGGGAATGTGGCGCACGGCGGCAAGCGCGCCGATCAGCAGGCCTACATAGGCATGCAGCAGGCCCGAAAGCCAGGCCCGTCCGGCAATCGCCAGCACGCCGGCCTTGGCTCCCAGGTAGGAGGCAATCATGGTCTGGATCTCGCGCGCGCCGTCGGGCAGCTGGCTGGCGATGTCGGCCGGCAGCTTGTGGCGCAGCTCAAGCACGGTGCGGGCAAGGTAGTCGAGCAGCTCCTTGTATTGCTGAGGCGCTTCGACAATGTAGCCGCGGGTGTGGGGCAGGGCCGAGGTCAGCAGGGCCAGCGGCGCGAGCATGATGATCGCGGCGGCCACCACCTGGGCCCAATGGGGCAGATAGCCGGGAATCCGGCGGCGCTGCAGCCGGGAAAGCAGCCTGGCAAGCGCGCGCGTGAGCATGAAGCCCACGCAGACGCTCAGCAGGCCGGGCAGCAGGCCTTGCCACATGACCAGCAGCAAGGTGCCGGCCATCAGCAGATAGCTGGCGTTTACCACGCTGCGCGAAGGTGTCTTGGGAAATTCTTCTCGGGAAACAGGAAGGTAATCTGACATCTGGGCGCGTGGTGGTACAGGCTGGGTCAGCGCACTTCGACGGGCTGGCCGTCACCGCGCGCGGCGATGCGTCCAATGGTATAGACAGTTTCGCCCAGGCCCTGCAAGGCTGCGGCAATCGTTTCGGCCTGCTCGGCGGGCACCACCACCACCATGCCGATGCCGTTGTTGAAGGTGCGGTTCATTTCCACGGCGTCTATGCCTGCCGTGGCCTGCAGCCAGGCAAACAGCTCGGTCTGCGGCCAGCTGCCGGCATCCAGGTGCGCGGCCAGGCCGTCGGGCAGCACGCGGGGAATGTTTTCCAGCAGGCCGCCGCCGGTGATGTGGGCCAGGGCCTTGATCGGGTGCTCGGCCAGCACGGCCAGCACATTCTTCACATACAGGCGCGTGGGTTCCATGATGGCTTGCTTGAACGGCTTGCCGTCGAGCGTTGCGGGCACGGTGCCGTTGGCTTCGGCGCGCTCGATGCACTTGCGCACCAGGCTGAAACCATTGGAGTGCACGCCGGCCGAAGCCAGGCCCAGCACCACGTCGCCGGCCTGGACGTTCTGGCCGGTGAGAATCTTGGACTTTTCGACGGCGCCGACGGCAAAGCCCGCGAGGTCGTATTCGCCTTCGGGGTACATGCCGGGCATTTCAGCGGTTTCGCCGCCGATCAGCGCGCAGCCCGACAGCTCGCAGCCGCGGGCAATGCCGCCGACCACGGCCGCAGCGGTGTCCACGTCGAGCTTGCCGCAGGCAAAGTAGTCGAGGAAGAACAGCGGCTCGGCGCCTTGTACCAGCACGTCGTTGACGCTCATGGCAACCAGGTCGATGCCGACGGTGTCATGCATGTTCCACTCGAATGCCAGACGCAGCTTGGTGCCCACGCCGTCGGTGCCCGAGACCAGCACGGGTTCCTTGTAGCGCTTGGGCACTTCGAACAGCGCGCCAAAACCGCCAATGCCGGCCATCACGCCTTCCCGCATGGTTTTCTTGGCGAGCGGCTTGATGCGCTCGACCAGAGCATCGCCGGCAACAATGTCGACGCCAGCGTCTTTGTAGGAAATAGGAGTGGATGGAGTGGCAGAGGAGCTCATGGGATGGTCAGTGCAGGTGTGCCCGGCAGGGGCGGAACTCGGGGATTTTACGACCCTGGCCCGCATCCCGGGGTGCATGCGGCAGCTTTCAAGGGCTTTTCCCCGGGTCTGTGCAGGCAAGCTGTGTGCTTTGCATGCGCGCGCAGACTAAAATCAGCGAGGTGCCACCATGGTTGCACCTTTCGAGCCCTGTCGCGGAAACCTGTGCCGGGGGCCTTTTGCTCTGTCCTTTGTAATGTTGCCGAAACTCCTTTTGCCAGCCTGTCGCGCACGGCTCCTCCTGTATTCAGGTGGGAGGGCGTGGTCCGTATGCCGTCCATGAAGCAAATGGCGCTGGATATCGGTTTGGCAACGAGTCCCTCGCTGTCGCGCTTCTTCGCGGGCCCGAACATCGCGGTGCTGCAACACCTGCGGCTCTGGGTGGGCGAAGGCCGCAGCCAGATGCCGCGCTCGCCCGTGCCCACCTATCTGTGGGGCGAATCGGGCTCGGGCAAGACCCATTTGCTCAAGTCGGTGCGCGAAGCGCTGCGCGATCAAGGGGCCATTGTGGGCTGGATGGATGCGTCCATCGGCTATCCTCCGGAGTTCGACGAACGCTGGTCGGCGGTGCTGATGGATGACGTGCATCTGTACACACCCATGCAGCAGGCCCGGGCCTTCAACTGGTTTGTCAATGCAACCAGTCCGGCCACGGGCATTCCCCGCTGGGTGCTCGCGGCCGGAGAATTGCCTCCTGCCGACCTGAAGCTGCGCGAGGATTTGCGCAGCCGTCTGGGCTGGGGCCATGTGTTCCAGCTGCGGCTTCTCGACGAGCCCGCGCGCCGCGCGGTGTTGCGCCAGGAAGCCGATGCCCGTGGCGTGTTTCTCGGCGACGACGTGATGGACTACATGCTCAAGCGCTTTTCGCGCGACCTGGGCAGCCTCATGCAGTTGCTCGACATGCTCGATGGCTTTGCCTTGCGCAACAAGCGGGCCATCACCATTCCACTGCTCAAGACCATGTTGGAGACCGAGTAGCCCGTCAGCTGCCAGGCCTCTTTTTCTGGAACTCCATGCCATCATCTTCTGCGCCCAACGTCCGCCCGCGGCTCGCGCTGTTCGATCTCGACCATACCTTGCTGCCCCTGGACTCGGACTACGAGTGGGGGGTGTTCACGACCCGCATCGGCTGGACGGACCCGGAGGAATTCGGGCGCCGCAACGATGCGTTCTTCGCCCACTACCAGGCAGGTACGCTCAATGTGCATGACTACGTGCGCTTTGCAACCGAGGCCGTGCGCGAACGCGGCGCCCAGGCCGCCGACCAGGCCCATGCGCGCTTCATGCGCGAAGTCATCACGCCGGCGATACGCCCGGCCGCGCGCGCGCTGCTGCAGGCGCACCGTGAGGCTGGCGACGAGATCGTGATCGTCACCGCCACCAATGAGTTCATCACCCGCCCCATCGCCCAGGCGCTGGGCGTCGATGAACTGCTGGCGGTGCAATTGGCGCGCGATGCTTCGGGCTGGATCACGGGCGAGATCGATGGTCATCCGACCATGCGCGAAGGCAAGGTGCTGCGCATGCAGCAGTGGCTGGACCAGCGCGGACTCGACTGGAGCGGGGTGGAAAGCACGTTTTACAGCGATTCCATGAACGACGTGCCCTTGCTTGAGAAAGTGGACCATCCGGTCGCGACCAATCCTGACGCGCGCTTGCGCGCCCTGGCCCAGCAGCGCGGTTGGCGCATACTGGACCTGTTTACTGAACACCCATGATCAAAAACTTCATCGATAAACTGCTGGGCAAGCCCAGCGCCAGCGCGCGTGCGCACAAGCTGCGTTTTGGCAAGCGCGAGGAAGTGCCGGCCTCGGTGCATGGCATCAACCTCGAACTCGTCGACCGGCGTGCCATCGACGTGGTCGAGACGCTGCAGGATGCGGGCTTTGAAGCCTATATCGTCGGCGGCGCGGTGCGCGATCTGCTGCTGGGCCTGCGGCCCAAGGACTTCGACGTCGCCACCAATGCCACGCCCGAGCAGGTCAAGAGCCTGTTCCGCCGCGCCTTCATCATTGGCAAGCGCTTTCGCATCGTGCACGTGGTCTATGGCCGCGGACGCGAAAACGAAGTGATCGAGGTCTCGACCTTCCGCGCCTTTCTCGACAACAGCCTGGCTGAAAGCGTATCGGGCAACGAGCGCACCAGCAAGGCGGCGCTGGCCGGCATGAAGCATGCCGTGGACGCCAGCGGCCGCGTGTTGCGCGACAACGTCTGGGGTCCGCAGGACCAGGACGCGACGCGCCGCGACTTCACCATCAATGCCATGTACTACGATCCTGCGACGCAGATCGTGGTCGATTACCACAAGGGCATCCAGGACGCGAAAAAGCGCGTGCTGCGCATGATCGGCGACCCGGCCACGCGCTACCGCGAAGATCCGGTGCGCATCATCCGCGCCGTGCGCTTTGCCGCCAAGCTGCATGATGTGGGCTTCAAGCTCGAGCCCAAGACCGCCGCGCCGCTGATCGCCAGCCAGCACCTGCTGGCCGAGGTGCCGCAAAGCCGCCTGTTTGACGAAATGCTCAAGCTGCTGCAGACCGGTCATGCACTGGCTTCGGTGTCGCGCCTGCGCGACCTGGGGCTGGACCGCGGCATCTATCCGCTGCTTGACGTCGTGGTCGAGCGCGCCGACCACCCGTTTGTCACGGCAGCACTGGCCGACACCGACCGCCGCGTGGGCGAAGGCAAGCCGGTCGCGCCCAGCTTCCTGCTGGCCTGCGTGCTGTGGCAGGACGTCAAGCTGGGCTGGGAGCAGCGCCTGCAGCAGCGCCAGCATTCGTTCCCTGCGCTGCAGGACGCGATCGACGACGTGTTCAACCAGCGCATTGGCGATGTGTCCGGCCGCGGCAAGCTTGCCGCCGACATGCGCGAAATCTGGATCATGCAGCCGCGTTTCGAGAAGCGCTCGGGCGTCACCCCGCTGGGCCTGGTCGAACAGGCGCGCTTTCGCGCGGGCTTCGACTTCCTGCGACTGCGCGCCGACGTCGGCGAAGTCGACGAGTCGCTGGCCAGTTGGTGGCAGGAATTCCAGCAGGCCGATGACGACCGCCGCGACGACCTGATTGCCCAGGCGCGCGAGGAACTGCGCCAGCGCCCCAAGACTGCGGCGCCCGCACCTGCGCCCACGGCAGGCAAGGCTGCCGCGCCTGCGGCTGGCAAGGCTGCCGCTCCTGCGGCTGGCAAGGCTGCTGCTCCTGCGGCCGTCAAGGCTGCCGCGCCTGCGGCGCGGCGCGCGCCCAAGGCCGCGGCGCCCGCATCGGCGGAGCCGGCGCCTGGCGCTGAAGCCGAGTTTGCCGAAACCGAAGACGGCGCCGCGCCCAAGAAGCGCCGCCGCCGCCGCCGCAAGCCCACCGAAGGCGCAGGCGGCGGTGAGCAGGGCGATTCGGCCCCGGCCGACAAGGGCGCGGCACGCGACACCACCGACGAGGCCTCTCCTTATTGAGGCCAGGCCTTGATGTCCGAAGCGCAGCGCCAGACGGCTGAAGTCCGCGCCTGGATAGGCCTGGGTGCCAATCTCGGCGACCGCGGCGCGGCGCTGGCCCGCGCCGTGCAGGCGCTGGCTGCCATGCCCGCGACGCGCGTGGCCAAGGTCTCGGGGCTGTATGCAAGTGCGCCCATTGATGCCGGCGGCCCCGACTATCTCAATGCCGTGGTCGAGCTGATCACCACGCTCGCACCACTGGCTCTGCTGGATGCGCTGCAGGCCATCGAACAGGCAGCCGGGCGCGAACGCCCCTACCGCAACGCGCCGCGCACGCTCGATATGGATCTGCTGCTGCATGGCGATCAGCGTATTGCCTGCGAACGTCTTGTCGTGCCGCATCCGCGCATGGGCGAGCGCGCATTCGTGCTGCTGCCGTTGGCGGAGCTGGCGCCGGAACGCGTCACGGCCGCGCAGCTCAAGGCCGTTGAGGATCAGCGCATCGAGCGGGTCGAAGGGCCGCAGTGGGTGGGGACGGCTGGCTGATCTGACGAAATCCTGAAGCAAAAAACCCCGCCGCAGTCAGCTGCAGCGGGGTTTTTTCCATGGAGCGCCGGATCAGTCGACCTTGGCGCCCGAAGCCTTGACGACCTGCTGGTACTTCTTGCGCTCGGCGGCCATGAACTGGTCGAAGGCCGCGGGGCTCGAGGCCACGGGTTCGGCCATCAGCATTTCAAAGCGGGTCTTGGTCTCGGGAGCCTTGAGCGCGTCGGTGAACGCCTTGTTGAGCTTGTCAAGCACCGCTTGCGGTGTGCCTGCGGGAGCGACCAGGCCCCACCATGTGTCGATGGCAAAGCCCGGGAATGTCCTGGACAGCGCGGGCACCCCGGGCAGCAGCGCGGAGGGGGCAAGCGAAGTCACGGCCAGGGCCTTGAGCTTGCCCGAACGGATGTTGGGGGCAGCAGCGGCCAGGTTGTCGATGTTGAAGTCGACTTCGCCGGACAGCAGCGCGAGCTGGGCCGGGTTGGCGCCGCGGTAGGGCACGTGCAGCGCGAAGATGCCGGCCTTTTGCTTGAGCATCTCGCCGGCCAGGTGGCCGGCGCTGCCGTTGCCGCCGCTGCCGTAGTTGAGCTTGCCTGGATGGCTCTTGGCGTAGGCCAGCAGGTCGGCAATGCTGGCAATCTTGTTGCGTTCGGCGAAATCGGCATTCACCACCAGCACATTGGGCACGCGCACCATCTGCGTGATGCCGGCAAAGTCCTTGCCGGCGTCATAGGGCATGCGCGAGTAGAGCCAGGGGTTGACGGCGTGCGTGGCAGTGGCCGCCAGACCAATGGTCAGGCCATCGGGGGAGGCCTTGGCAATGGCATCGGCTCCTATGTTGCCGCCGGCGCCGGCCTTGTTTTCAATGATCACCACGCCCAGCGTATCGCGCACGCGTTCGGCGAGCGCGCGCGACGTGATGTCGAGCGGTCCACCCGGTGCATAGGGCACGATCAGGCGTATGGGTTCTTGGGCTTGGGCGAGGGGGGCTGCCAGGGCCGCGGTGGCGGCGAGGAGCGAGAGGAGGCTGTTGCGACGATTCATTACCTATCCATTCTTGCAAAAAAACTGCTTGCCGTCGTCAGTGGAAACCAGACAATGCAGCTTTCTTGCGCCGAAGCGGCAATTTCGGCCCGCTCTCGCGGCGCAAGCGTGGCTTGGCTCAGGCTTCGTGCGCACGGCCGGCGAGGCGCGGCCGGCGAGGCGCGGCCGGCCAGGCGCGGCCGGCGAGGCGCGGCCGGCCAGGCCTCACATAGGGCCGTGCTTGTCGGCTTCCGACGTGAATGCATCCGCAAAGAACTCGTCCTCGGGCAGGCCGCCCTGGCGCGTATAGGCGGTGCGCGCCGAGTCGACAACGATGGGCGCGCCGCAGGCATAGACCTGGTGGCCGCTGAGGTCGGCGTGGTCGTCAAGCACGGCCTGGTGCACATAGCCGGTGCGGCCGGTCCAGGCATCCTCGGGCTGGGCATCGGAGACCACGGGCACATAGCTCAGGAACGGCAGGTTTGCAGACTGTTCACGGATCCAGCCGTCAAGGTACAGGTCCTGCGGCCGGCGTCCGCCCCAGTAGAGCGTGACCGGGCGCTTGAAGCCAATGTGCTGCATGTGCAGGATCAGCGCCTTGATGGGCGCAAAGCCCGTGCCCGATGCCAGCAGGATCACCGGCTTGTCGCTGTCCTCGTGCAGATGGAAGCTGCCAAACGGGCCTTCGATGCGCAGGATTTCCTTTTCCTTCATGGACGCGAACACATGGTCGGTGAACAGGCCGCCAGGCATGTGGCGGATATGCAGTTCCATGCCTGGCGCGGTGTCCTGCAGGTGGGGCGGGGTGGCCATCGAGTAGGCGCGGCGCGCGCCGTCGCGCATGATGAATTCGACGTACTGGCCCGCGTGGTAGCGGAATTTCTCCATGGCCGGCAGCTGCAGGCGCACCTGCATCACATCGTGCGCCATCTTCTGCAGCGCCGCGACGCGCACCGGCATCTTCCTGACGGGGTAGGCGCTTTCGTCGGTGACCTGGCGCGACTCGAGCACGACATCGCTTTGCGGCGTGGCGCAGCAGGTCAGCACATAGCCCGCGGCTTCGTCTTCGGGCGTCAAGGCCTTGGCCTGGTGGGCGCCATGCACCACGCTGCCGCTGAGCTTCTTGCACTTGCACGAACCGCAGGCACCGTCCTTGCAGCCATAGGGCATGCCCACGCCGGCGCGGATGGCGGCGGACAGAATGGTTTCCTCGCCCTGGCTTGCAAAGGCGCGGCCACTGGGTTGCACGGTGATCTGGTGGGAGGGGGCAATCAAGGTCATGTTCTCGTTATCCTAGGAGCTTTTCTGGGCCGGGATGGCCAGCCCGCACAACAAGGTGAATTTTGCCTTCAAACCAAAACCCTCTCGGGGCGCGGCCGGCGCGCTTTCGCCGCCAGCGCCTGCTGATCATCGGCTGCGGCGACGTGGGCCAGCGCGTGGCCAAGGCCCAGCGCGGTGTGCGGCTGCTGGCGCTGACCTCGTCGCCCGAGCGCTGCGCCGAGCTGCGCGCCCAGGGCATCACGCCGCTGCTGGGCAATCTCGATGATCCGCGCAGCCTGCGCCGCCTCGCGGGCCTGGGCACGCGTGTGCTGCACCTCGCGCCGCCGCCGGCCGCATCCGAGGAAACCCCGCGCTGGTGGCTGGACCCGCGTACCACGGCGCTGATGCAGGCGCTGCGCCGGCGCAGCCTGCCCCAGGGCCTGGTCTATGCCTCGACCAGCGGGGTCTACGGCGATTGCGGCGGTGCCTGGGTCGATGAAAGTCGCCCGCCCGCAGCGCATACCGGTCGCGCCATGCGCCGCGTCAACGCCGAGCGCATGCTGCGCTGGATGGGGCGCCAGGGCCTGCGCGCGAGCATTTTGCGCATTCCCGGCATCTATGCCCCCGACCGTGTCGGCGGCACGCCGCGCGCGCGCCTGCTGCGCGGCACACCGGTGCTGCGGCGCGAAGATGATGTCTATACCAATCACATTCATGCCGATGACCTGGCGCGTGCCTGCCAGGCGGCGCTGTGGCGCGGCAGCGCGCAGCGCGTCTACAACGTTGCCGACGCCAGCGTCATGCACATGGGAGATTACTTCGATTTTGCCGCCGACCTCTATGGCCTTCCCCGCCCGCCGCGCGTCTCGCGCAGCCAGGCCCAGGGCGAGCTGCCGTTGACGCTGCTGAGCTTCATGGGCGAATCGCGTCGGCTGCGCACCACGCGCATGGAGCGCGAGCTGCGCGTGGCGCTGCGCTATCCGACAGTGGCGCAGGGGCTGCAGGGCAGGCCGGTGCGTTAACGAGGGTAGATGTTGCCGTTGCGGTCGTAGCAGCGGAACACGTTGCAATGCGTGATCTGCGGGCGCGGCGGCTGTACCTGAGGTGGCAGGGGGCGCGGCGGGCGCAGCGGCGGGACCACGATCACCGGGGCCGAAGACGGGGCGGATTGCAAGCGCGCCTGTTCGAGTTCGCCGTAGGCCTGCGCGCCCAGGCAGTCGAGTTCCATTTGCTGGCGTGCGGCAGCCAGTTGCTCGCCATAGGACCGCGAAGAGGATTCAGGGCGGCTGAGCAGTTGCTGCAACTGCCGCCGTGATTGCGCGCAGCGCGCGGATTCGGTGGCTGCGACCGGGGCCGGGGGCGCCGCGGGCGCGGGGTTCAGTGCCGCGGTGGCCGCTTCCTCGCGCAGGCGCTGCTCCTTGCGCGCAATGGCCTGCGCGGCCTCTTCACGCTCGCGTGCAATGGCTTCGGGGCTGCGCGCCGGCAACACCAGCTCGGCCTGACGGCCGTTGTCGCAGCTGCCGTCGGTATAGGTGATTGCGCCGGTGCGCGCATCGGTGCAGCGCAGCACCTGAGCATGGGCGCCAGCTGCGCAAAGACAGAGCGCGGCCAGCGCCATGCCCCAGGCATGGCGTCGGTGGTCAGGCGTGCGCCGGGTCATGGCGTGCCGGCCTCAGCTGCCGCGGTCACCACGTGGAACGCCCGGGCGGTCGCCGTCGCGCGGGCCGCGGCGGTCGTCATCGCGATCGCGTTGCGGCGGGCGTTCGCGCTGCTGCTGCTGCTGCTGGGCACGTTGACGCTCGGCCTGGGCGCGCTGTTGATCGCGCTGGCGCTCGGCTTGCTGGCGTTCGTTCTGCTGGCGGTCGCGCTCGGCCTGGGCGCGCTGCTGATCGCGCTGATGGTCGCGCTGGCGTTCTGCCTGATCGCGCTGGCGTTCTGCGTGATCGCGCTGGCGCTCGCGCTGCATGCGGTCGCGATCGCGTTCCCTCTCGCGGTCCATGCGCATGCGTTCCATCTCGCGGCGCTCATGCTCGCGCCAGGCGCGTTCGTCGCGCCGGTCCGGTACGACATACACCGGAGCGCTGCGATAGATGGTCGTGGGCTGGTCATAAACAATCGTGCCCGGAGCGCCGTAAACGCGGCCTGGACTTTGGTAGACCGGGCCCGGGCCGTCGTAGTAAGGCTCGGGAGGCAACACGCAGCCAGTGACCAGAACGGCCAGTGTGCTTGCGGCCAGCAGGCGTAGGGGAATATGGCGCATAGGTCTCCGTCAGGTGGTGCATCCCCGGTGGCGCAGCAAAGTTTTGCGTGCCGCGGATGCGGTGGGCGCCCTGCTGGGTTGGCCCGGGGCGCAATGCGGTGGGGCCGCGATGCTTTCCTGTTATACGCGCGGCCTGGGCTTTTGGTTGACGCAATCGATGCCGGCACGGCAAGCTTTGCCTAGGCGCCATGGTTGTAGCCAGATGTAGCGGCAGCATTCACCGTGCGCAGAACAGTTTTGCGCCCAGCTCGCGAACCGGCGCTCCATGTGCCGATAGAATCAACAACGGCCCCCGCGTGGGGCCAGCGTTCTCAGGGCGGGGTGCAATTCCCCACCGGCGGTATCTGTGGCCTGCCTCAGGCAGTGACCACAGCAGCCCGCGAGCGCCTGAGGCCAGCGGGCAGCAATGCGCGCCGGCTTCAGGGTCAGCAGACCTGGTGAGACTCCAGGGCCGACGGTCACAGTCCGGATGATAGAGATCGCGCATTCCCTCGCAGCCGCAGTGCGCCTGAATTTCGGCCCTGTGGCCGCGCAGCTTCGCGCGCGCCCTGATTCATGTTGTCAACGTTTATCTACTTGTCATGAATCAGACTTCCACTGCTGTCGTTTCCTCCATTTCTTCCGCCGTTGCCACCGCCCCTGCCTGGGGCGGCGTGGCGCGCAACAGCCGCGTCGCGGTGATCTGCGCGAGCTGGCATACCGACGTCGTGCACCAGGCGCGCGATGCGCTGGTCGGCGAGCTGACCCAGCAAGGCATGCCCGCCACGCAGATTGCGCATTTCGATGTGCCCGGCGCGTTTGAAATCCCGTTGATGGCCAAGCGCCTGGCGCTCAGCGGCCGCTTCGACGCGATCATCGGCTGCGCGCTGGTGGTCAACGGCGGCATCTACCGCCATGAGTTTGTCTCCAGCGCCGTGATCGACGGGCTGATGCGTGTGCAGCTCGACACCGATGTTCCCGTGCTGTCGGCGGTTCTCACGCCGCGCGACTTTCACGAACATGCCGACCACCTCGAGTTCTTCCGCGCCCACTTCGTCAAGAAGGGCGTGGAAGTGGCGCAGTCCTGCCTGAGCGCCATGGCCCAGCTGCAGCGCGTGGAGTAACAAGACCCCCACGCTTGCTCGCTTCGCGTAGCCGCTGCGCCTGTGCGGCCCACCCCCAAGGGGGCGCTCGCGGCTTGGGGCGGCCCTGCGCCACTCGGGCTTTTCGCAAAGTTAAGACGCCGGCCTGCTGGCCGTCTGCACGCCAGGCAGCTGCGCCAGATAGTCCTGCAGCGCGGCGATGGCCTGGCGCACCTTGGCGGGCTGGGCGTCGCGCTGCGGCGTCATGGCCCAGATGTCCAGGCTGCCCAGCGTCCACTGCGGCAGCAGGCGCTGCAGTCGGCCCTGCTGCACCACTTCGCTGACATCCATGGCCGACAACAGCGCCGGCCCCAGGCCGGCTTCGCACATCTGCTGCAGCGACCAGTGGTTGTTGCTGGCAATCAGCGGCTGCAGTCGCCACTGGTAGGCGTCTTCGCTCGGGTGGCGGCATTCCCATTCGAGGCGGCCGCTCATGCCCAGCCAGCGCGCGCCCGCAAGCTGCGCGGGATGCTCGGGTGTGCCATTTTCTGCAACCCATTGGGGGGCGGCGCACAGCCACCAGGGCATATGGCCCAGGCGGCGCGCGGCCCAGCCCGAGTCACGCAAGGCGCCAAAACGTATGGCCAGGTCGACACGGCCCTGCACCAGATCGATGGGTGCGTCGTCGACCAGCAGCAGCAGTCGCAGCGACGCATGGCTGGCCAGCCAGCTGCCAAGCGCCGGCGCGATATGGCGCGCGAAACCCACGGGCGCGGCAACGCGCAATTCTCCGCTGGGCGCGTCGCGCTCGGCCGCGAGTTCGGCGCGCGCCTGGGCGGCGGCGGCGCACATGGCCGCGCATTGGGCGTAGAAGCGACTGCCGGCATCGGTCAGCGTCAGTTGGCGCGTGGTGCGGTGCAACAGCGTGACGCCGCCGGCGCGCTCGAGCTGGCGCAGCTGCTGGCTCACGGCGGACGGGCTCATGCCAAGCGCTCGCGCCGCGCCGCTCATGGAGCCATGCTCCACCACCTGGGCGAAGATCGCCATGCGTTTGAAATCGTCCATTGCAGCCTTTGATTGTGAAGTCCAGCTTCAAGGTGATTGTCGTTCTTCCAGGCTACCGTGGTTTGATGCCGCGACTTAAGCTAAAGCCTTCTTCACAGTCTTGTTGGGAACGGATATGAAAGTCGCATTGATCGGGGGCACGGGCTTTGTCGGCTCGGCCCTGCTGGACGAGTTGCTGGGCCGCGGCCATGCCGTCGTGGCGCTGGCGCGCGATCCGCAGAAATACGCGCCGCGCAACGGCCTGACCGTGGTGCGCGCCGATGTCCAGGACGCGCAGCAGGTGCGGCAGGCCGTGGCCGGCAGCGACGCGGTGGTCAGCGGCTTCAACGCCGGCTGGAGCAACCCCGACATCTACGCCGACTTCATGCGCGGCTCGCATGCCATCCAGGAAGGCACGAGGGCGGCGGGCATCAAGCGCTATATCGTTGTCGGCGGCGCGGGCAGCCTGTATGCGGCGCCCGGACTGCAGATCGTCGATACGCCGGAGTTCCCGGCCGCGATCCGCGACGGCGCGCGCGCGGCGCGCGACCTGCTCGAGCAATTGCAGCGGCAGGAGCAGCAGCTCGAGTGGACTTTTCTCAGCCCGCCCATAGGCTTTCATCCGGGCGTCAGCACCGAGCGTATCGGCAAGTACCGCGTGGGCCGGGACCAGCCGCTGATGAATGGCGACCAGCCCGGCAGCATTTCTGCGGCCGATCTGGCGGTGGCCGTGGTCGATGAACTGGAGCGCCCGGCCCATGTGCGTGAACGCTTCACGATCGCCTATTGAAGCGCTGGGGGCAGGCCGCCCCGGGGCGGCATAAGGGCACTCGCGGCGTGGGGGCGCAAGTGCCGGCGCACGGCTATGCTCCGGGCCGTGGCTAAAAGCCCCCGGCGCAAGGGGGCGCCCACGGTCCCTTGCGTTTCTACTGCGTGCTGCGCGCGCCCCCCATGTCCACTCCTTCTTCCCAACAATCCACCTCCTGGCTGGCGGTGGTCGCTTTGGCCATCGCGGCCTTTGTCTTCAATACCAGTGAATTCGTTCCGGTCGGCCTGCTCAGCGGCATTGGCGCGAGCTTCGATCTGCCTGCCGAACAGGTCGGGCTGATGCTGACCCTTTATGCCTGGATCGTCGCCCTGGCGTCGCTGCCGTGCATGCTGCTGACGCGCAACATCGAGCGGCGCCGCCTGCTGACGGGCGTGCTGCTGGTGTTCATTGCCAGTCATCTGCTGTCGGGCATTGCCACCAGCTACGCCATGCTGCTGGTCAGCCGCGTGGGCGTGGCCTTGTCGCACGCGATTTTCTGGTCCATCACCGCTTCGCTGGCGGTGCGTCTTGCGCCCGCGGGCAAGAAGGCGCAGGCGCTGAGTCTGCTGGCGGTCGGCACCTCGGTTGCCATGGTGCTGGGCGTTCCGCTGGGCCGAGTGGTCGGCGAACTGCTGGGCTGGCGCACCACCTTCATGGCCATAGCCGCGGTTGCTGCCCTGGCCATGCTCTGCCTGTTGCGGCTGCTGCCCCTGTTGCCCAGCGAGAACGCGGGGTCGCTGCGCAGCGTGCCCATGCTGCTGCGGCGCAAGTCGCTGGTCTGGCTGTATGTGCTGCTGGCGGTGGTGGTCACGGCGCAGTTCACGGCCTACAGCTACATCGAGCCTTTCGTGCAGCATGTCGCCGGGCTGGGCAGTGAGAGCATCACGCTGGCGCTGCTGTTGTTTGGCGCCATGGGTCTGGTCGGCAGCTTGCTGTTCAGCCGCTGGGGCATGCGCCATCCGCGCCGCTTCCTGCTGGGCGCCTGCGCGGGACTGGTGCTGTGCCTGTGGCTGCTGCTGCCCGCCGCGGCCCATGCAGTGAGCCTGTATGCCGTGGTGTCGGCCTGGGGCATAGGCATGATCTGCTTCGGCCTGGCCATGCAGTCCCAGGTGCTGCGCCAGGCGTCGGATGCAACCGATGTCGGCATGGCGATGTTCTCGGGCATCTACAACATCGGCATCGGCGGTGGCGCGCTGCTGGGCAACCAGGTCATACAGCATGCATCGCTGGTGCATATCGGCTGGGCCGGCGGCATGCTTGCCCTTGCCGGGCTGCTGTGGTGCGCCTGGGCCGGCGCGCGCTGGAAAAGCTGAGGCAGCGCCTGCAGTCGCTGCTTAAAAAATAGGCGACCATCAACTTTTCCTTTTGGGACAGCCACTTAGCTGGCTTATCCTCTGCAAGAGGTGCAGTTGTCCACATGCTTGGGGGCCTGGCGCTGGGATAACTTGTGGCGGCTGCTCAACGCCCCAGCAGCGCCAGGCACAAGGGCATCAGCAGCGCGGTGGCGACACCGTTCAGCCCCATGGCCAGGGCCGCGAACGCGCCCATGGTCGGATGGATCTGCAGCGCCCGCGCCGTGCCTATCGCGTGGGCGGTCAGGCCCAGTGCAAAGCCTTGCTCGGCCGGATCGCTGGAGCGCAGCAGGCGCAGCAGCAGCGGTGCGAGCATCGCTCCGGCAATGCCGGTGATGGCCACGGCCACGGCGGCCAGCGAGGCCGTGCCGCCATAGCGCTCGGCCATGGGCAGGGCAATCGGGATGGTCGCCGATTTGGGCGCCAGCGCCATCAGCGTTGCATCGCTGGCGCCAAACACCCACCCCAGCCCCAGGGCCGAGAGCAGGGCCACGACGCAGCCCACGACCAGGGCCACGGTCAGCGGCAGCCACAGCGCCCGGATGCGCGCGCGCTGCGCATACAGCGGCAGCGCGAGCGCCACGGTGGCCGGGCCTATCAGCAGGCCCAGCGCTGCGACACCGCTGCGGTAGGTCGCATAGGGCGTGCCGGTGAGCAGCAGCACGCCGACCACGACCACCACGGCCGTGAACACCGGAATCAGCAGTGGATGGCAGCCGCTGCGCCGGTACAGCGCCATTGCCGCAAGATAGCAGCCCAGCGTCAGCACCAGCCAGGGCAGGGGCGAAGCGGCAAGCCAGGATCCCAGCGTGATGCTCATGACTGCTCCTTCTTCGCCTGCCAGCGCAGCATCCAGCGAAAGCTCAGCAGCGTCGCGATGAAGGTGAGGGCGGCGCCGAGGATGCAGGCCAGCACAAACGGCTGCCATTGGCTGGCGAGATTGTCGAATTCAAGCATGACGCCGGCAATCACGGGAATGAACAGCAGCATCATGTTCTGCAGCAGCACCGCGCCCACGCGTTCAAGCGCTTGCGGCGTGCGCCCGTGAACGATCAGTGCCGCGAGCAGCAGCAGTGTTCCAACCAGCGCCCCGGGCAGCGGCAGGTGGGTCAGTTGAACAATGGCTTCTCCCAGCAGTTGAAGCGCGAACAGGGCAGTGATGGCGTAAAGCATGGACAAGGAAAAATGAACAGGCGGAGGGCGCCGGTGCGGCGCGACCAGGCCGATCATCGCAGGCCCGCGCACAAAGCGCTTGCGGCCGCTTGCGCATCCGCGCTCAAGAGAATACGCTGGGCATGCGTTACAGATTCCCGATCAACCGGCTGCCCACTTGCGGCCAGGAGACAGCCATGACCACCAGTGACCACCTGCTGCATTTCGAGCCCACCGTGGACGAACTGGCCGCGCTCAAGAAGCTTGAAATGGGCGAATCGATTTCGCTGGAGTCCGCAGCGCGCGAACATATTTCCAAGCGCTTGCTGGAATTTGGCCTCGCCCACCAGGATACGGCGAAAAAGTGGTCCATCACTGCGTTGGGGCGCGACCTGATACGCCGGCAGGAAGATTGATGCGCTGCGGCGCCTGACCTGCCATTCGTCTGCAGGCCTTCCCTGCGGGTGCACGAACTACGGGTTGTCCCTTATGCCTCAAATTGCGGCAAGATAGCCAGCGCGCAGGCCAGGCAAGGACTTGGCGCGCTTTTTCACATGCTGGTCACAGCTTATCCACAGCTTTGTTCTTGGCATCTGTGGAAAAAAAGCATCAGCCGCGCAGGCTGCCCTCGCCGCGGCCGCCATTCAACGTGCCTGCACTATGCGCTCGCGCATGCCCTGCGGATAGCGCAGCAGGGGCAGGGCGCCGGCCTGGGTCAATGAGGTATAGCGCTGCGCTGCGGCCTGATCCATCGGCGCAGGACAGGTCTGCGTGGCCATGTATGCCAGCGCTGCGCCCAGGCGTGCCTCGCGCGCATCGCCCAGAGCATGCTCGAAGTCATCGGGCACGCTGCAGGTGGGGGCAATGCCGTCGGCGTAGTCCCCGAAGCCCTTGGCGTTCTCGCTTTTCAGCTGGATGCTGAAGTAGGTGTTGCCGCAGTTTTCCTCGGGAAAGAAGCCGTAGGGCTTGCCGCAGGTGGTGGCTCCTATCTTCACCACTTCGATGTCTATGCCTTGCAGGCCGTTGATCAGCGATTCGCTGGCCGAGCAGGTGTCGGCGCCAGTCAGCAAATACACACGGCGCAGGTCCAGGCTCGGCAGAGGCACGCCTGTGGGCAGGGCATTCCCGCTGCCGGTGGCAAGAAACGGCAGCGGCGGGAAGCCCCGGCCGCTGGCCTCTATCTTGTCGTTGAAGATGGCCCGCTCGAACACCTTGCCGCGGCTGTTCTTTTCGCCGGCGATCATGTAGGCAAGCTGGCTGGCGAGGTAGACGTAGCCGCCGCCGTTGTAGCGCAGATCCACGACCAGCTCGGTGGCGCCTTCCTGGCGCAGTGTTTCCATGGCCTGGGCGAGTTGCGGCTCGGCCGTGCGGATATGGTCGTTGAACTGCAGGTAGCCTACCCGGCGTCCGTTCGGGCCTTCCAGGGTCTTGACGTTGTGCACCGGCGAGGTCATCACCTGCGCTGACTCCAGGATGACGGTCCGCGGCACGCTGGCGCCGGTGTCAAGCACGGTGAATTCTGTGCGGGTGCCTGCCTTGCTGGGCTGCAGCGCCCTGGCAAGCTCGGCCAGGCGCTCGGGCTGGGTTTCGTTCACCAGATCGATGGAGTTGACCGCCAGTATGCGTGTGCCACGCGCCATCAGGGCCCCGGGTGCGGACGCCGGCGAGTCCGCTTCGGTATAGGCGACCCGCAGTTCCCGGGGCGGGCTCGCTTGCCGCATCACCCAGCGCACTCCATAGCCCGGGTGTTCTCCGGCCAGCGACAGCCCGTTCCACTCGGCGCTGGGCAGGAAAAAGTGAAACTGGTCCTTGGGCGCCCCCGAAGGTGTGAGTTTCTTGGTCTTGAGCAGTGCGAAGTACTCGGGGGTGGCATGGTTTTCGGGATTGAGGTCCTCGACTTCGTCATACCAGAGGTAGTTGTCGTGGGTCCAGGAGCGCAGCCAGTGATTCTCGTCCAGCGTGCGGCCCATTTTGTCGGGGTAGGGCTTGCCCGAGTGGGGGTCTGTGCCGCTGCGCGGCGCAGCGCAGAGGTTGGCATGCAAGGCATTCGGTTGGAACAGTCCGGAGATCCATTTGACGATGCGCGACGGAATGCCGGGTTCTGCCGGTATTCCAAGCGCACTGCGCTGGATGTCGGGCCGGGCCTCGCCGGAGCTGCTGTCGCCGCCGCCGCAGGCCACGAGAGCGGCGACCGCAGCGCCAAGACACAGGCGGGCCAGCCAGAAGGCGTGGGTGAGGCAGGGGTAGGCATTTGGCACGGCAAAGTCCTTCAAAGGTCAATGGGAGCCACGGTCCGCGGCAGGCCGCCGCGCTCCGTTGCACAGCCAATTTAGCGCGCGGCAGCAGGGTTTCTTGCCAGTGAGCGCCCTTTGCCGCAGCCGGCTTCCGACCTGATGGAGTTGCTGCCGGCCAGGCCCCGGCCTTGGCTTGCTGGCTGCGCGCAAGGCTTTGGCTGACAGCCTCGCGGCCATCCTGACGGCGAGCGCAGGCCGCCGTGCGAGGTACAACCGGGTGACAGCGAGCACAAAGCCCGCCGTCACCTGTCAAGGAGCGCCCAATGCAAGTACCGACCACTCCACGCCCGTCCGAAACCCCTGTCGATCCCGATCTCGCGCAACAGGCTGTGCCTGGCCATGGCGTTCCGTCGCAGGACCCCGATCCCGCCGCCCAGGTGCGGTTGTCGCCCGAGGACGCCAAACGCGAAGCCGGCTCGGTGCTGATGGGCGGCGGCCTGGTGGCCGGGGCGGCCACAGGCGCTGCCGTGGGTGCGGCCATTGCCGGCCCTGCCGGCGTGCTCGTGGGCGGCATGGTGGGCAGCGTTGCTGGCGCGCTGGGCGGCGCGGCCGCGGGCTCGACGGCGCAATCCGCCTCATCCGCCGATGCGGCTGCCACGCCGGTCAAGAAACAGCCCTGAGCCTGCAGTTTTCAGATGTCTCCGTGCCGGCCTCGAGTCAGCACCTGCCCACCGGGGTTCGCTCCGGTGGGTTTTTTTATGGGGCATTGACGCGGCCGGGTCTTGTGCCGCAACGCATTTTTCCCCAGGGGCCCGCGGCAAAGGTCGAAACGCAGGGCTGCTGCGCGCTTAGGCGCCCGGGCGTGACGAGCTTGCACAGCTGGTGTCGGGCCTGCGCAGCAAAACGCGGCCTTGGACGAGGACATGGCGGCCGCGGCCTAGGCCTAGAGCTTGAACGATGCGGTGAGGTGCGACAGCTTTTGCGACTCGTCCTGCAGGACCTGGGTTGCGGCCGAAGACTGCTCGACCAGGGCGGCGTTCTGCTGGGTCACCCGGTCCATGTCGGTCACGGCCTGACCGACCTGCTGGATGCCGCTGCTCTGTTCGCGGCTGGCCGCGGCGATTTCGGAGACGATCTCCGTGATGTTGCGCACCGTGGAGACCACTTCGCGCATGGTCTCGCCGGCCTGGTTGACCAGCGTCGCGCCGGCGTCCGCGCGTTCTACCGATGCCTGGATCAGTGTCTTGATCTCGCGCGCCGCCGAGGCGCTGCGTTGCGCCAGCGTGCGCACTTCTCCCGCCACCACGGCGAAACCGCGACCGTTTTCACCGGCACGCGCCGCTTCCACCGCCGCATTGAGGGCGAGGATGTTGGTCTGAAAGGCAATGCCGTCAATCACGCCGATGATGTCCACCACGCGGCGCGAAGAGGTGTTGATCTCGCCCATGGTGGTCACGACCTGCTCCACCACCGCACCGCCGCGCTCGGCGACCGAGCAGGCGCCGGTGGCGATCTGGCTGGCGCGCTGGGCGTTCTCTGCGTTTTGCTGCACGGTGGCCGTCAATTCCTCCATGGATGCCGCGGTTTCCTCCAGCGAGCTGGCCTGTTGCTCCGTGCGCTGCGACAGATCCAGTCCGCCCGTGGCAATCTCGCCGGCCGAGTGATGGATGACGCCTGCGGTCTCGTGGATGCGTGTGACCAGTTGACGCAGCTGCCCGCTCATGCGCTCGACCGCGGCAATCACGCTGCCCTCCGGCGCGCGCGCCGTGCCCTCGAGGCCGGCGTGCGACAGGTCGCCACCCGCAATGCGGTTGGCAATCTCGGCCGCCACGGCGGGCTCGCCGCCAATCGCGTTGAGCACGCTGCGCATGGTCAGCCAGGCAATCACCGCCAGCAGGGCCGCGAGCACCGCCAGCACCAGCAGCGACTTGACGATGGTGGCGACAAAGGCCTGCTGGATGTCGTCGACATAGTCACCCCCGACCAGATCCCAGTTCCACGACTTCGAGCGCTTGACATAGGCCAGCTTCTCGCTGGGCTCCTTCGCGCCGGGGCGGGGCCACCAGTAGGAGATGTAGCCGCTGCCCTGGGCGGAGCCGCCCAGCGCAACGATGTTGCGGTAAAGGTAGCCGCCCTTGGCATCCTGGAAGTTAAGCATGTTCTTGCCGTTGAAGCTCGGGCTGGCCGGATTGTTCAGCACCACCGAATCCGTGGTGATGTTGGTGATGTAGCCCGCGCCGCCGGCATAGCGCAGCTGTCCCACGCGGGCAATGGCCGTGGCCTTGGCGTCTTCCTCGGACATCTTGCCTGCCTTGGCCTCGGCGGCAATCGCGGCAATCAGGCTGTCGGCGGTGTCGACAAAATCGCGCAGCGCCTGCTGGCGCGCCTCATAGGCCTTGTCGCGTGCCTGGTAGGCATTGAACAGCGTGAGGGTGAGCAGGGCCAGCAGACAGAAAGCCAGTGGGGCCAGGAGTTTCTGGCGTAGGGACAGGGAGGACATGTATGGGTTTTCAACGGGGCTGAGACGGTCGCAATGCTACAGAAGCTTGCTTCGTAGTTGCACCTGTTTACAATTGCTTTTGTTGCATTTGCGTCGTAAATCTGACATTTATTTGCAACCCGCCTTTGCGAGAAATCAATGCGCGGCATCCGGTCCCTGCCAGCGATGGGGCCCGGGGCCAAGACCAGATCGCCCTGTTGCCGACCAGCCTTTTGCCGATGCTTTGCTGCCCCATGTCTGTTCCGCCGGGCTGCGCAGCGCAAACGGAAAAAGCCGCTAAGTCATTGAAACTTAACGGCTTTTTAACGTTGGTGCCCGGGGCCGGAATCGAACCGGCACACCTTTCGGTGGGGGATTTTGAGTCCCCTGCGTCTACCAATTTCACCACCCGGGCTTGAATTTGTGCAGACGCGAATTATGGCACATTTGAGGCTTATGAAAACGTATTTGACCATCGAAGACGCAATCGGCCAGACGCCCCTGGTTGCGCTGCAACGTATTGGCGCCGAGGACAACAAGGAACGCGGCAACGTGGTTCTTGGCAAGCTGGAGGGCAACAATCCGGCGGGGTCGGTCAAGGACAGGCCTGCGGTCTCCATGATACGGCGCGCCGAGGAGCGCGGTGAAATCAAGCCCGGCGACACGCTGATCGAGGCGACTTCGGGCAACACCGGCATTGCGCTGGCCATGGCCGCGGCCATCAAGGGCTACCGCATGGTGCTGGTCATGCCCGAAGACCTGTCGGTCGAGCGCGCCCAGACCATGAAGGCCTATGGCGCCGAGCTGATCCTCACGCCCAAGAGCGGCGGCATGGAATATGCGCGCGATCTGGCCGACCAGATGGTGGTGCAGGGCAAGGGCCGCATCCTGGACCAGTTTGCCAACCCCGACAACCCGCGTTCGCACTACGAGACCACGGGCCCCGAGCTGTGGGAGCAGACCGGCGGCGAGATCACCCACTTCGTGAGCGCCATGGGCACGACCGGCACCATCACCGGCGTGGCCAGGTACCTCAAGGAAAAGAATCCGGCAATCCGCATCATTGGCGCCCAGCCCCAGGAAGGCTCGCGCATTCCCGGCATCCGCAAGTGGCCCGAGGAATACATGCCCAAGATCTACGACGCCTCGCTGGTCGATGAAACGGTGTCGGTGAGCCAGGACGATGCGGAGGACCTGTGCCGCCGTCTGGCACGCGAGGAAGGCATTTTCGCGGGCATCTCGGCGGCCGGCGCCTGCTGGGTCGCGCAGGAGATTGCCAAGCGCGAGAAAAACGCGACCATTGTGTTCGTGGTCTGCGATCGCGGCGATCGCTACCTGTCCACCGGCGTCTTCCCGGCCTGATCCGGCGGCTTGCCGGGCTTTGCTGCGCTGGCAGCGTTTCGCATTCTGTACAAGGATCTGCGCATGCAGTATGAAACCCGGTTTTGCAGCCATTGCGCCACCCCGCTGCAATGGCTCACGGTCGCCGAAGATGGCGGTGACGTGCAGCGCCTGCGCTGCGCGGCCTGCGGCTGGACGCACTGGAACAATCCCACGCCGGTGCTTGCGGCCATTGTCGAGCACCAAGGCCGGGTGCTGCTGGCGCGCAATGCCGCCTGGCCCGAGAAGGTTTTCGGGCTGATCACCGGTTTCATGGAGGCCGGCGAGTCGCCCGAGCAGGGCATTGCGCGCGAGGTGCTGGAGGAAACCGGTCTGGTGGTGCAGTCGCACCAGCTGATCGGCGCCTATGAGTTCCTGCGCATGAACCAGGTGATCATTGCCTACCATGTGGAGGCCACGGGCCAGGTGCAGCTGTCACCCGAGCTGCTTGAATACCGGCTGGTCGCGCCCGAGAAGGTGCAGTGCTGGCCCGCGGGGACGGGGCAGGCGCTTGCCACCTGGCTGCGCAGCCGCGGCCATGAGCCGGAGTTCATTGATTTCTGGCGCCGCGACGAGAATGCAGCGACGGCTTAAAATGCAGCGCTATGGACATCCACAAAGAAATCGACACCCGCGGCCTTAACTGCCCGCTGCCCATCCTCAAGGCCAAGAAGGCCCTGGCGGAAATGGTGACCGGTCAGCTGCTCAAGGTGGTCGCGACGGACACCGGTTCGATGCGCGACTTCCAGGCATTTGCCAAGCAGACCGGCAATGAACTGGTCGAGCAGCAGACCCAGGGCAACGAGTTCATTCATATCCTGCGCCGGCGCTGAGCCAAGGTCGGCGGGTTGATGCCCACTGGTGATCCAGGGTGCAACTTAGCGCAGCCTATGCAACTGGCCCGTCCCAGCTCAGGGGCAGCAAGGAAGGGCCGCCCCGCACCGAGGCTGCCGTCCCCCTCCACCGGAGGATGAGAGGGGGAAGCGGGAGCGGCGCCTGCCGCGCAGCCGCTCAGGGGGTGCTTCTTTTTACAGCGCCAGCGTCTTGAGATACGCGCGGAAATCGTCGCCTACCTGTGGATGCTGCAGCGCGAGCTCGACCGTGGCCCGCAGAAAGCCTTCCTTGCTGCCGCAGTCGTAGCGCTTGCCCTGGTACTGGAACGCATAGACGGCTTCGTGCGCCATCAGGCGTTCGATGGCGTCGGTCAACTGGATCTCGCCGCCCACGCCCTGGGGCTGGTTGCGGATTTCGTGGAAGATGCGCGGCGTGAGCACATAGCGGCCGGCCACGCCCATGCGCGAGGGCGCGTTGTCGGGCGAAGGCTTTTCCACAATGCGGTCCACGCGCATCAGGGCACCGCCGGCGGCTTCGCCGGCAACAATGCCATAGCGCTTGACCTGGTCCAGCGGCACCTCCTGCACGGCCAGCAGCGAGCGGCCCTGCTTCTGGAAGGCTTCGGTCATCTGCGCGAGCACCGGCTTGCCGCCTTCGGGGCCGACCATCAGGTCGTCGGCCAGCAGCACCGCAAACGGCTCGTGGCCCACCAGCGGCTCGGCGCACAGCACGGCATGGCCCAGGCCCAGCGAACGGTGCTGGCGCACGAAGGCGCAGTTCATGTCGGCGGGCTGGATGGAGCGCACCAGTTCCAGCAGCTCCTGCTTGCCGGCCGCTTCCAGTTCGTTCTCGAGCTCGTAGGCGGTATCGAAATGGTCCTCGATCGCGCGCTTGCTGCGACCGGTGACGAAGATCATGTGGCGTATGCCCGCGGCGTAGGCTTCTTCCACGGCGTACTGGATCAGCGGCTTGTCGACCACGGGCAGCATTTCCTTGGGCGACGCCTTGGTGGCTGGCAGGAAACGCGTGCCCAGGCCGGCAACGGGAAATACGGCTTTGCGCACGGTGGTGTTGATGGTGGGCATGGAGTCTCTCTACGGGAAGTTGGGAGGGCGTGCGCTGCGCGCCGGGGGGCGGGCCCCGGCGGCTCGGGCATCAGCCCAGACGGGTGAGCTGGTCGCGCAGGCGGTTGAGCGTGGCGCCGAACTCGGCAACGCGCTTTTTTTCCTGCTCGATCACGGCGGGCGGCGCCTTGGCGACAAAAGCTTCGTTGCCGAGCTTCACGTTGGCACGCGCGATCTCGCCTTCGATGCGCGCGGCTTCCTTGGCCAGGCGGATCTTTTCGGCGGCGATGTCGATCTCGATGAACAGGCACAGGCGGATATCGCCGACCACGGCCACGGGCGCGGCCTGGGCGGCGGCGGCCCAGGCGGCCTCGTCATCGAACACCTTGACTTCGCTGAGCTTGGCCAGGGCCTGCAGCACCGGCGCCACCGTGCGCAGGAAGGCGCTTTCCTCGGCGCTGCCGGCCACGGCAAACAGCGGCACGCGCTGGGCGGGCGAGACGTTCATCTCGCCGCGCAGCGTGCGGCAGGCGTCGACCATGGACTTGATGCGCGCCACATGGGCAATCGCGGCTTCGTCGATCTTCTCGGGCTGGGCCTCGGGGTAGCGCGCAATGCTTACCGACTCGCCGGGCAGGCCGGCAACCGGTGCGACCTTCTGCCACAGCTCTTCCGTGACAAACGGAATGATGGGGTGGGCCAGGCGCAGGATGGCTTCGAGCGTGCGGATCAGCGTGCGGCGCGTGGCGCGCTGCTGGGCGGCGTTGCCGTGCTGGATCTGCGTCTTGGCGATTTCCAGGTACCAGTCGCAGAACTCGTTCCAGACGAAGTCATAGAGCGTGTTGGCGACGTTGTCGAGGCGGAACTCGGCAAAGCCCTTGGCGATCTCGGCCTCGACCTTCTGCAGCTGCGAAGTGATCCAGCGGTCGCACTGGCTGAACTCCATGTAGCCTTCGAATTCGCCGCCGCTTTGGCACTGCTCCTTGGTATGCGCCTGCAGGCCGCAGTCCTGGCCTTCGCAGTTCATCAGCACGAAGCGGCTGGCGTTCCAGAGCTTGTTGCAGAAGTTGCGATAGCCTTCGCAGCGCTTGCTGTCGAAGTTGATCGAGCGGCCCAGCGAGGCCAGCGCCGCGAACGTGAAGCGCAGCGCATCGGCGCCGTAGGCGGGAATGCCTTCGGGGAATTCCTTTTGTGTGTTCTTGCGCACCTGGGGCGCGGTCTCGGGCTTGCGCAGGCCGACGGTGCGCTTGTCGAGCAGCGCGTCGATGGCTATGCCGTCGATCAGGTCGACCGGGTCCAGCACATTGCCTTCGGACTTGGACATCTTCTTGCCCTGGGCGTCACGCACCAGGCCGTGCATGTAGACATGCTTGAACGGCACGCGGCCCGTGAAGTGCGTGGTCATCATGATCATCCGGGCAACCCAGAAGAAGATGATGTCGTAGCCCGTGACCAGCACGGAAGAGGGCAGGTAGAGGTTGAAGTCGTCGTCGGCGGCTTCGGTCTGGTGGGGCCAGCCCATGGTGCTGAACGGCACCAGTGCCGACGAATACCAGGTGTCAAGCACGTCTTCATCGCGGCGCAGCTGCTTGCCCGGGGCCTTGGCCTGGGCTTCGGCTTCGTCGCGCGCGACGATGACGTTGCCGTCCTCGTCATACCAGGCGGGAATCTGGTGGCCCCACCAGAGCTGGCGCGAGATGCACCAGTCCTGGATGTTGTTCATCCACTGGTTGTAGGTGTTGACCCAGTTCTCGGGCACGAACTTGACTTCGCCCGAAGCCACGGCGTCAATGGCCTTTTGCGTGATCGACTTGCCGGTGGCATCGCCTTCGCCGACCTTGGTCATGGCGACAAACCACTGGTCGGTGAGCATGGGCTCGACCACCTGGCCGGTGCGTGTGCAGATCGGCACCATCAGCTTGTGCTTCTTGGTCTCGACCAGCAGGCCCAGTGCGTCCAGATCGGCAACCACGGCCTTGCGCGCCACGAAGCGGTCCATGCCGCGGTACTTCTCGGGCGCTTCGTCGCTCACGGTGGCCTGCAGCGTCAACACCACGATCATCGGCAGATTGTGGCGCTGGCCGACCTGGTAATCGTTGGGGTCGTGCGCGGGCGTGACCTTCACAACGCCGGTGCCGAATTCCTTGTCGACATAGGTGTCGGCAATCACGGGAATCTCGCGTCCGACCAGGGGCAGCGTCACCGACTTGCCGATCAGGTGCGCGTAGCGCTCGTCCTCGGGGTGGACCATCACGGCCACGTCGCCAAGCATGGTTTCAGGGCGCGTGGTCGCGACCACGAGCTGGCCCGAGCCATCGCTCAGCGGGTAGGCAATGTGCCACAGCCAGCCGTCCTTTTCCTCGCTCTCGACTTCCAGGTCGGAGACCGCGGACTGCAGCTTGGGGTCCCAGTTCACCAGGCGCTTGCCGCGGTAGATCAGGCCTTGCTCATAGAGGCGCACAAAGGTCTCGTTGACCACCGTGGACAGCTTGGGATCCATGGTGAAGTACTCGCGCTCCCAGTCCACGCTGTCGCCCATGCGGCGCATCTGCGTGGTGATGGTGTTGCCCGACTGCTCCTTCCACTCCCAGACCTTGCTGACGAAGTTCTTGCGCGCCTCGACGGGCGTGGGGCCCATGTCGTGGCGGCTGATGCCCTGCTCCTGCAGCTGGCGCTCGACGACGATCTGCGTGGCAATGCCCGGCACCCAGGTGGTGTTGAAGCCCTTCATGCGGTGGTAGCGCGTGAGGGAATCCATGATGGTCTGGTTGAACGCATGGCCCATGTGCAGCGTGCCCGTCACATTGGGCGGCGGCAGCTGGATGGAGAACGAAGGCTGGGCGGCATCGGCCTTGCCCGTGCCACGCACGCCGCCTGCGCCGTAGCCGCGCTTTTCCCATTCGGGGCCCCAGTGGGCTTCAAGGGCCGCGGGTTCAAAGGATTTGGAGAGGCTGTCGAGGCCCGGCTGTGCAATGGAGTCGCTCATGGAGGGGGTGCCAATGCAAACGGCATCGCCTCCCATCAAAGGAAGGAGATGCCGTCCGCAGGGCTTAGTAGATGACGGATTGGCGTTGATTTTACCGACCCTGCCGCTGCGTGGGCGCGCGGGGCGCAATATCCGTCGCAAAGCCCTCAGGCCTGGGTCTTTTCGGGCACGAATTCGGGGCGATCGTTGCCCTGTGGCTTGAGCGGCTCGGCCGCCTTGCCGGCCGCGCGCTCGCTGCGCCACTGCTTCTTGCGCTCGGTCCATTCGGCCAGGCGCGCATGGGCGGTGGTGCTTTCCCTGGCCATCTGCACCGCATCGGCCAGCTGGGCCGACAGTTCCAGGCGAATGCCGTTGGGGTCGAAGAAGTAGATGCTCTTGAAGATATGGTGGTCGGTCACGCCCAGCACTTCGACGCCATGGGCCTGCAGCCTGACCTTGGCGTTCTCCAGTTCCTCGACGGTATTGACGCGAAACGCAATGTGGTTGACCCAGGCCGGCGTGTTGGGCGAAGGCTCGGCCGCAAGGTCGTCGCCCAGGTCGAAGAACGCAATGAACGAGCCGTCCTGCAGGCGAAAGAAGAAATGCGTATAGGGGCAGTACTCGCCGGTGCTGGGCACATAGTCGCTCTGGATGATGTGATAGAGCGGCAGACCCAGGATGTCTTCGTAGAAGTGGCGCGTTTCCTCGGCATCACGCGCCTTGTAGGCGAAATGGTGCAGCTGCTGGATGGGCGCGGCAGGCGGCAGGGCAGACAGGGGGGAGAGGGCGGCCATGGAAGTCTCCTGGAGAAAGTGAGTTTCTCCATTTTAAATCAATTCACCTAAACGTAATCTTTTTTCTTTCGAGCGCGCGCCGAAGGCGAAAAAAAACCGACACCTCTTGCGAAGTGCCGGTTGTGGCTGCCCGTCAGTGATTCATAGCGATGGCCATAGCCTATGAAACTGTCACACCCCAGCATGGGGGCACCGAGCAAGGGCCGCCCCGCAGCGATGGTGCCGTCCCCTGGGGGAAGCGGCGCCAGCCGCTCAAGGGGGGCTAATTACTGCTTGACGGCTTCGATCTGCAGCACCAGGCGCACTTGCTTGGCGGCGCCGAAGTTCACGCCGTAGTCCAGGCCGAAGGCCGTGCGATCGATCGTGGCTTCGAAGTCGCCGCCGCAGACTTCACGCTTTTGCAGCATGGGGCTGGGGTAGCAGTTGAACTTGTTGGCCTTGAAGGTCACGGGCTGGGTCTTGTCGAGCAGCGTCAGCTGGCCCGTGACTTCCTTGACCTTGTCGCCGTCAAACACGAACTTGTCGGACACGAACTTGGCGGTGGGGAACTTGGCGACATTGAAGATGTCGGCGCTTTGCAGGTGCTTGTCGAAGTTGGGCGTGCCGGAGTTCACCGAAGTCATGTCCAGCGTCACTTCGACCTTGCCGGCCTTGCCTTCGCGGTCGAATTCCACCGTACCTTGCTTCTTGTCGAAGCGTGCGCGGTTGGTGGTCGCACCCATGTGGTCAATCTCGAACGTCGCAAAGGTGTGGGTCGGGTCGATGGCATAGGTCGCAGGCGCGGCCTGGGCAACGGAGGCGAACAGGCCGGCGGCGGCGAGAGCGAAAAGCGTGGTGCGCATGTAAAAACTCCTGAGTGGAAAGCGGTTGCGAGACAGGGGAATCAGGCCCGGCGCGCGGCGCCGGGCAAGGGAAATCGTCAGATCTTGCCGACGCCCGTGAGGGCCAGCTTGAACGTGATCTGCACATCATCGGCGACCATCGAGGTGTCGGTCCACTCGCCTTCACCGATCTTGAACGTCAGGCGCTTGATCGGCAGCGTGCCGGCGGCCATGGTGGTGGCGCCGGTCTGCGTCAACGTCACGGGCACGCTCACGTTCTGCGACTGGCCCTTGATGCTCAGCTTGCCATCGACTTGGTACTTGCCGCCGCCCAGCGCCTTGACGGCCGTGGACTCAAAACGTGCCTGCGGGAAGCTCGCGACATTGAACCAGGTGGCCTTGGGCATTTCGGCGTCGGTCTCCTTGGAGCCCATGGTGGCGCTGCCGGTGGCGACGGTGAACTGGATCTTGCTGGTTTCGGGCTTGGCGGTGTCGAACTGCACCTGGGCGTCGAACTGCTTGAACTGACCTTGCAGCGGCACGCCCATCTGCTTGATGGTGAAGCCCACCGAGCTTTGCGCGGGAACGAGCTTTTGCTGGGCAAAGGCCGCGGGCGAGAGCGCGGCGCCGGCCAGGGCAATGGAGGAAACCAGGGTACGCAAGGTCATGAAAAACTCCGGATATTCAAAAAATCAAGGCAGAAAGTGGGTCCAGGTACGGGTGCTGGATTCAGCCGCGGCGCTCGGGCAGCATGCGCAGCAGCAGGCCGTCGCGGTCAATGAGCTGGTGCTTGAGCGCGGCAGCGATATGCAGCACGATCAGGCCGGCAAGCGCATAGGCGCTCCACTGGTGCAGCGGCTTGATGGTCTCGGCCAGGGCCGGGCTCACCGGCACCCAGTCGGGCAGGGGCACCAGGCCCAGGAAGACAATGGGAAAGCCCGCTGCCGAGCTATAGGCCCAGCCCAGCAGCGGCACGAGAAAGAACAGCGCATAGAGCGCGTGGTGGGTGCCGTGGTGGGCCTTGTGCTGCCAGGCGGGCATCCTGGCCTGCATGGCCGCGGGCAGGGCCGGGGGCTTGTTGGCCAGGCGCCAGCCCAGGCGCAGCAGGCTCAGCGCCAGAATCGACACGCCCAGCCATTTGTGCCAGTTGTAGAGCTTGAGCCGCTGGGGCGAGAACGACAGGCTGACCATGTACAGGCCCATGCCAATCGCGGCAATCAGGGCCAGCGCCAGAATCCAATGCAGCAGCTTGGCAGTGGCGGTATAGCGGGCAGGAGCGTGGGTTGTTATTGATTTTGAAGACATGGCTGGGAAAGGGCGGGCTGTCCGTCACATGCCGGCTGGCATGTTTTTCCCAGTATAGGAAGCGTGGAATGGAAAAGAGTTCAGTGAGATTGATGGTTGAGTTCAAAAAAGATGAAGTCAAGCGCTTCTGGGATGGGCCGGCCTTTGCTTGAGGGCAGGGCGTTCATCCTTTGACGCGGCCGGCGAGGCAGGCTGAGGACGAACGGGGGGCGCTCCGAGTGTCGGAGGAAACCGTCGATGGTGAGCTTCGCCTGTGGCTCAGCACGAATGGCGGATGGTCGTTTGCCCTGTCGAAGGGCGGCTCCCACTCATCCTTCGAGCGAGCGCTCTTGTGCATTCAGCGCAGCCGATCAAAGCCCCAGCGCGGCCTGCTTCCATGCCGCTGCCGCGGCTTCGCTGTCGTTGCGGTGCTCGGCCATGCGCGCGAGCTGCTGCCAGGCATGCACGCGCAGCGGGCCGGCACCGAGCTGCGGTGCGCACTGGGTCAGCAGCTGCTGGGCCTTGCCCCACAGCTGGCGCTGCACGCAGGCCATGCCGGCCAGGTATTGCAGCCGCGGCTCGCGCGGGTTGTTGCGGCTGGCGGTCTCGATGCGCGCCAGCCACTGGCTGTCGATGCCGTCGAGGCAGTCCTGCAGTGCCAGCACCAGCGTCTGCATCTGGCTGTCGCTCAGCGCTTCCATGCGCGCCGTCGCGTATTCCCACACCGGCAGCAGCCAGGCGCGGGCCTGTGCCAGGTCGCCGCCCAGGCGCACCAGCTGGCGCGCCGCGGGAACGGCGATTTCGGGCATGGCGCGTTCGTCGGGGTCCAGGTCCAGCCACAGTTGCTGCAGGCGGCCGGTATCGCGCGTGTCGTGTATCAGCTCGAGCACCAGTCCACGCACGATGCTGGCCGAGGCCGCGGGCGAGAAGGCGCGGTGCTTGGCCAGCATGCGCGCGGTTTCCAGCGCGTTTTCGGTATGGCGCGCCAGGCGCGCGGCCTTGAGCTTGATGCGCAGCGCCAGCGTGCGCCGGCTGGCGCCCTGGGGCAGCGCGGCCAGGCGTTCAAGCGCCAGCAGCGCGTCGCGGTCGTCCAGCGCCCAGCGTGCGGCACGCATCTGCGCGCCTTCGCGGGTTTCCTGCTCGACGGCCGTGCCTTCGAGCGGCGCGCATTCAAGCACCTGGGCCAGATGGATTTCACGCTGAGGAGTGTCCTGCAGCGCATGCGAGCCCTCGGCCGCGACCATGTGGGCCGTGGCGCGCAGCTGCCGGCCATGGGGCACGTCGGCCAGGGCGGTGGACAGCGATTCCTCGAGCGCCAGCGCCGACAGCGCCGACTTGCGCGCGCGCAGGAAGCGCCCGGCCTGCAGGTGCGACAGCGCGTCCAGCAGCGCATGGTGCATGGCGCGTTCCTTTTGCTGCTCGCGCCAGCGCCGGGCCTGGCGCGGCAGCTGAGTGAGCACCGACAGCCCGCGCAGCGCCGCATGGCACAGCACGAAGCTTGCGACCAGCAGCAGCAACACCATGTTGAGCGACAGATCAATGCGATAGGGCGGCCAGAACAGGGTGACCGTGCCCTGGTTGTTGCCCACGAACAAGGCCACCGCGACAGCGATGCCAAACAGGCCGATGAACCAAAGTGCAGCGCGCATGAATATTCCTCGTCGTACGGACTAGCGCCCGGCAGCGGCTGTCGCCAGCGCCGCCAGGGTGTCGTCCAGGGAGGGTTGCTCGTTGCTCTTGAGGTGCAGCTGGATCTGTTCCAGCAGCGCCTGGGCGTTGCGCGTGCGGCGCGACGCCGGGTCGAAATACTTGCCCATGGCCACGCTGGCCGCCATCAGGTCGTTGCGTGCCGCGTCGTACTGGCGCGCCAGAACGCCCAGGCGGGCATTGAGCAGTGTCAGCTTGAGGTTTTCGCGCAGGAAAAAGCCCTGGTCGGGCGACAGCAGCACGGCTTCGGGCTGGTCGATGCGGCTTACGCGCACCAGGTCGTAGATTTCGGCGCGCACCACATCCCAGCTGCGCGCACCCCAGGCCTGCCACCAGGCCCAGTCGGAAGGCGACAGGGCGGGATCCTGGGCCAGCGCAGGCGTGGCCACGGCCTTGCCGCCGCGCACCGCGCTGGGCTTGGCGACGGCATTGGTCAGCGGCAGCTCGTCCACGCCGCGTGACAGGTCGTCGAGCCGCGCCAGCAGGCCCGCGGTGTCGGTCACGGCCAGGCGCGAAATGGTTTCAAGGTCGCGCTCGATGGCGCGCTGCACGGGTGTGAGGCGCGGTTGGGCCGTGCGTTCTATGCGCTGGCTGGCGCTGCGCAGGGTCGCGATCAGCGGATCGAGACTGCCGGTCAGTTGGGACTGCTGCTGGGCCATGCGTATCGCGGTGTCGATGTCGACCATCAAGGTGTCGTCGCGCGTGCGCGACAGGCTCTGCACCAGTTCCTCGAGCTGGGTGCGCTGCAGCGCGACTTCGCCGACGCGCGCTTCCATCACGGAAATGCGTGCCGCGCTGTCGCGCGCCAGGTCTTGCGCATCGCGCGCCATGGTGCGCGCCTCGATGGCCTGGGTGCCGGAATCGGCGCTCTGGCGGGCAAGCTGTTCCTGGATGCTGCTCATGCGCTGCCACAGCATGCCGCTGCCGACCAGCGCGACCACGGCCACCGTACCGAGCAGGTACAGCGCCAGTTGCGAGCCGGGGCGCGCTGTGGGTGCGGCAGGGCCCTGGGCCGCATGCGGCACAGGGGCAGACTGGTCGTGGACGGCGTCGGTACTCATGGTGCTGATTCTATCGAGGCCGCCACGTCATTCAGCGAAGGACGGCATTCCTGTACAAGGCCAAAGCCCGCCTGGCGCGCGGCGGCGGCAATGCGCGGGTGGGTGGCGAGAGCGCGCGCCTGGCGCCAGTCGGTGCCCGGCAGGGCCTGTTGTAAATTGGCCACCGCTTCGGAGCTGCTGAACAGCCACAGCGAGCCGTCGAGCGCGGCGGCGCGCGCCAGGGCCTGCGCCTGGGGCGTGAACTGCGGCGCGCGGCGCTGGTAGACGGCAATGAAGTCCAGCGTGGCGCCGGCCTGGCGCAGCTGGTCGGCCAGCCATTCGCGGCCCTGGCCCCTGGGCGCGGCGGCGCCCGGGAAATCGCCCTGGCTGCCGCGCACGATGAGCACGCGGTCACCGGCGCGGATCTGGGCGCGCACTTCGGGCCACAGCGCTTCGGAGTCGAATTGCGCAGCGTCCGCCCGCGGGCCGTCGATCTGCTGCGCGGGCACGCCCGCGGCCTGCAAGGCCCTGGCCGTGCCCGGGCCGGGCGACCAGGCGCGCGTGGGCGGCGCAATGCGCACTTGAGCGCCGTCGGCCGGCGCGAGGAAAAACTGCACGGCATTGCCGCTGACGAACATCAGCGCGCGGTAATGGCCGGGCGTGGCGCAGTCGCGGCGCGCCTGCTCCAGCTGTGCTGGAGCGGGCGTGCAGGCAACGATGTCAATCAGCGGCAGCGCGCACGCGTCGAGGCCGCGTGCCCGCAGCAGGCTGACCCAATGCTGGGCATCGGGGGCGGGGCGGGTGACGAGGACGCGGGCCGGGCGCATGGCTGCGCTCGCGGCTCAGGCGCCGCTGCCGGCTGGGGCCGTGCGGGCGCCCGCGGCGCGCAGCTGGGCGGCAACGCTTTCGCCCAGCGCTTCGGCCTGGGCAAGGGTGGTGACCGGGGCGTGGTCGTCGACCTGCACCAGCGCCAGCTGGCCGTCGAGATCGCCCCAGGCGGCCTGCAGATGCAGTTCATCGCCCTCCCAGATGCCGTGCGCGGCCAGGGGCATGGAGCAGCTGCCGCCCATGGCGCGGCTGACCGCACGCTCGGCGGCCACGCCCAGCCAGGTGGGCTGATGGGCCAGGGGCGCGAGCGCGGCAATCAGGTCGGCGCGGTCGGCGCGCACTTCTATGCCCAAGGCGCCCTGGCCGGCCGCGGGCAGCATGTCTTCGATGGCAAAGCAGTTGCGGATGCGTGCCTCGAGTCCCAGGCGCTTGAGGCCGGCGGCCGCAAGCACGATGCCGTCGTACTGGCCTTCATCGAGCTTGCGCAGGCGGGTGTCGAGGTTGCCGCGCAGCGGCGTGATCCGCAGATCGGGACGCAGCGCCTGCAGCAGCACCTGGCGGCGCAGGCTCGAGGTGCCGACGTTCGCGCCCCGGGGCAGGTCGGCAAGCGTGGCGTAGTTTGGCGAGACAAACGCATCGCGCGGGTCTTCGCGTTCCATCACGCAGGCCAGCACAAAGCCTTCGGGCAGTTCCATGGGAACGTCCTTGAGCGAATGCACGGCGATATGCGCCCGGCCTTCCTCGAGCGCGACCTCGAGTTCCTTGACAAACAGCCCCTTGCCGCCGACCTTGGACAGCGAGCGGTCAAGGATCTGGTCGCCCTTGGTGGTCATGCCCAGCAGCTGCACCGCATGGCCCAGCGCCTGCAGTCTGGCCTGCACATGCTCGGCCTGCCACAGGGCCAGGCGGCTTTCGCGCGTGGCGATCACAAGGGAGGTATCGGGGGAAGTAGCGGTATTCATGGCATCGACGGCATCGGCCTCAGGGCAACGGGGAATGCTAGCATGCTGCGCTGCACTCGTTTTGGCTCAGGAAATATCACCATGACCCACCCTTCTCGCAAGAATGACGACCTCTCCGCCGGAAAAAACGGCCGCAAGACCGACAAAGACGGGCCGCTGATCGAGGACATCCGCCTGCTCGGCCGGATTCTGGGAGACGTGATCCGCGAGCAGGACGGGGTTGCCGCCTATGAGCTCATCGAACAGGTGCGCCAGCTGTCGGTGGCCTTCCGACGCGATGCCGACCACGATGCCGACCGCCAGCTCAAGAAGCTGCTCAAGAGCCTGAGCGCCGACCAGACCGTGAGCGTGATCCGCGCGTTCACCTATTTCAGCCACCTGGCCAATCTCGCCGAGGACCGCCACCATATCCGCCGGCGCGCGCTGCACGAGCGCGCGGGCAATACGCAAGAAGGCAGCATTGGCGTGGCGCTGGCGCGCCTGCGCTGGGCCGGCATCGCGCCGGGCACCATCGCCCAGACGCTGGCGCAAAGCTATGTCGCGCCGGTGCTCACGGCCCACCCGACCGAAGTGCAGCGCCACAGCATTCTGTCGGCCGAGCGCGATATCGCGCTGCTGCTGGCAGCGCGCGACGACATCAGCGAGCGCGCCCAGCTCTACAACAGCGCCAAGGACGCGCTCACCCCGCGCGCGCTGGCCGACAACGAGGCCCAGCTGCGCGCGCGCGTCGCCCAGCTGTGGCAGACGCGGCTGCTGCGCCATTCCAAGCTCACCGTGGCCGATGAAATCGAGAACGCGCTGACCTATTACGAAGCTACCTTCCTGCGCGAGATTCCCAAGCTCTATGCCGAGCTGGAGCAGGAGCTTGGCGACCTGCCGGTGGCCAGCTTCCTGCGCATGGGCCAGTGGATAGGCGGCGACCGCGACGGCAACCCGAACGTCACGGCCGACAGCCTGCAGCTGGCGCTGCGCCGCCAGGCCGAGGTCGCGCTGCGCCACTATCTGACCGAAGTGCACTATCTGGGCGGCGAGCTGTCGCTGTCGGCGCACCTGGTGCAGCTCACGCCCGAGATGCAGGCGCTGGCCGAGCGCTCGCCCGATACCAACGTCCACCGCCAGGACGAGCCCTATCGCCGCGCGCTGACCGGCATCTACGCGCGCCTGGCAGCCAGCCTCAAGACGCTGACCGGGGGCGACGCCGCGCGCCATGCCGTGGCGCCGCAAAACGGCTATGCGCGCGCCGAGGAATTTCTCGCCGACCTGCAGATCATCGACCAGTCGCTGCGCAGCCACCACGGCGGGCCGCTGGCCGCCCAGCGCCTGCGCCCGCTGATACGCGCGGTGCAGGTGTTCGGCTTCCATCTCGCCACGGTCGACCTGCGCCAGAGCTCCGACCAGCATGAGATCGTCGTTGCCGAACTGCTGGCCACGGCGCGGCTGGAGCCCGATTACAGCCGCCTGCAGGAGCGCGCCAAGCAGGCGCTGCTGGTGCGCCTGCTTGAAGACGCGCGCCCGCTGCGAGTGATGGGCGCGCAGTACTCGGCGCATACCGAAAGCGAGCTGGCGATCTTCGAGACCGCGCGGCGCATGCGCGAAGCCTATGGCAGCGAGGCGATCCGCCACTACATCATCAGCCACACCGAGACCGTCAGTGACCTGCTCGAAGCGCTGCTGCTGCAAAAGGAAGTCGGACTGATGCAGGGCACGCTGGACAGCGACGGCCGCTCGGACCTGATTGTCGTGCCGCTGTTCGAGACCATAGAAGACTTGCGCAATGCCGCGCCCATCATGCGTGCCTACTACCAGCTGCCGGGCGTCGCAGCCCAGGTGCAGCGCTCGGGCGGCGAGCAGGACATCATGCTGGGCTACAGCGACAGCAACAAGGATGGAGGCATCTTCACCAGCAACTGGGAGCTGTATCGCGCCGAGATCGCGCTGGTCGAGCTGTTCGACGAACTCGCGGCCAGCCACGGCATACGGCTGCGCATGTTCCATGGCCGCGGCGGCACCGTGGGGCGCGGCGGCGGACCGAGCTACCAGGCCATCCTGGCCCAGCCGCCGGGCACGGTGCGCGGCCAGATCCGCCTGACCGAGCAGGGCGAAGTCATTGCGTCGAAATACGCCAATCCCGAGATCGGCCGACGCAACCTGGAAACCCTGGTTGCGGCAACGCTGGAGGCCACGCTGCTGCAGCCGACCAAGTCGGCGACACCGGCGTTTCTCGCGGCCGCGGCCCAGCTGTCGCAGGCCAGCATGGGGGCCTACCGCTCGCTGGTCTACGAGACCCCGGGGTTCACCGCCTATTTCTTCGGCAGCACGCCGATACGCGAGATTGCCGAACTCAACATCGGCTCGCGTCCGGCCTCGCGCAAGCCTTCGCAGAAGATCGAGGACCTGCGCGCGATTCCCTGGGGCTTCAGCTGGGGCCAGTGCCGCCTCACGCTGCCGGGCTGGTACGGCTTTGGCGCGGCGGTGCAGGATTTCCTGCAGCAGCCGGGCAAGGACGCGAAGGCGCAGATGGCGCTGCTGCAGCGCATGTACCGCCAGTGGCCGTTCTTTCGCACGCTGCTGTCGAACATGGACATGGTGCTGGCCAAGAGCGATCTCGCGCTGGCCTCGCGCTACAGCGAACTCGTCAGCGACACGCGCGTGCGCCGGCGCATCTTCGAGGCCATAGAGGCCGAGTGGCATCGCACGGCCGACGCGCTCACGCGCATCACCGGCGACAAGCAGCGCCTGGCGCACAACGCCGCGCTGGCGCGCTCCATCCGCCACCGCTTCCCCTACATCGACCCCTTGCACCATCTGCAGGTCGAGCTCGTGCGCCGCTGGCGCGCGGGGCAGGGCGACGACCGCGTGCAGACCGGCATCCACATCTCCATCAACGGCATTGCCGCCGGGCTGCGGAATACGGGCTGAGCGCCGCTGCGGGCGCGAAGCTTGCTGGCAGGTCGGGGTGAACGAAAGGACGATGTGAGATCCGGTATTGCAACAAGCGTGCAACGCGCGCTGGCCCAGGGTGCGTGGGCGTATGGGCTGCGCATCAGCATCGCGCTGGGCGCGGTCATGGCGCTGTGCTGGTGGCAGGACCGCCTGCCGCAGGTGATCGCGCTGTTCCTGGGCATCATCGTCAGCGCGCTGGCCGAGACCGACGACAGCTGGCGCGGGCGCACGCGCGCGCTGGCGGCAACGCTGCTGTGCTTTGCGCTGGTCGCTTTCAGCGTCGAGGCGCTGCTGCGCCAGCCGCTGGGCTTCGTGCTGGCGCTGGTGCTGTTCACTTTCGTGTTCACGCTGCTGGGCGCTGCCGGCGAGCGCTACCGCGCGATCGCCTCGGCGTCGGTGATCCTGGCGCTCTACACGGCCATCAGCATGGCGCCGGGGGCTGGCCATGCGGCCGCGCCCGGGGCCTGGCCGGTGCCGGTGCTGCTGCTCGCAGGCGCGGCCTGGTACGGGCTGCTGTCGGTCGGCTGGTGCGCGCTGTTTCCGCATGCGCCCGTGCGCCAGAACCTGGCGTCGCTGTTCGAGCAACTGGGCGCCTATCTGCGCCTGAAAGCCAGCCTGTTCGAGCCGGTGCGCGCGGTCGATCTCGAGCGCCGGCGCATGGCGCTGGCCCAGACCAATGGCCGCGTCGTGGCCCAGCTCAACATCGTCAAGGAAAGCCTGTTCAATCGGTTGGGCCCCAGGCCGCTTGCCGATGGCGAGATGCTGCGCCACATGAACCTGTACTTCATTGCCCAGGACATCCACGAGCGTGCCAGTTCTTCGCACTACCGCTACAACGAATGGGCGCAACTGCTGTTCCACAGCGACGTGCTTTACCGTTGCCAGCGCGTGCTGAGCCTGCAGGGTGCGGCCTGCAGCCAGCTCGCCGAAGCCTTGCGGCTGCGCGCGCCGTTCCAGCCCGACGCCGAAGGCGCGCGCGCGATGGAAGACCTGCGCGGTGCGATCGACTACCTCGCGGCGCGGCAGCAGCCTGCCTGGCAGCACGCCTTGCGTTCGCTGCGCGCGCTGGTGCGCAACCTGAGCACGCTGGACGCGCAGATTGCCGCGGCCGCGCATCCCACGGCGGGCGCGGCGCTGGCCGACCCCAGCCTGTTCAACCGCCGCCCGCGCACGCTGGCCGAAGCCTGGGCGCGGATTCGCGCCCAGCTGCATCCCAGCGCGCCGCTGCTGCGCCATGCGCTGCGGCTGTCGCTGGCGCTGGGCGCGGGCTTTGTCGCCATGCAGTTCACCGACCCCGAGCATGGCTACTGGATTTTGCTGACCACGCTGTTCGTCTGCCTGCCGACCTACGGCGCGACGCTGGCGCGCGTCGCCCAGCGGATTCTGGGCACGGTCATAGGCCTGGTCGCGGGCTGGGCGCTGATGCGGCTGTTTCCCGGCCTGCCCGCGCAGGCGCTGATCACCGTGGCCGCGGGCGTGCTGTTCTTTGTCACGCGCACCCAGCGCTATGTGACGGCGACCGCGGCCATCACGCTGCTGGTGCTGCTGTGCTTTCACCAGACCACGGGCAACGCCTATGCGCTGATCTGGCCGCGGCTGCTCGATACGCTGATCGGCGCGGCCATCGCCACCGCCGCGATGCTGCTGGTGCTGCCCGACTGGCAGGGCCGGCGCCTGCACCTGCTGGTCGCGCAGGCGATTGCCGCGCACGCGGCCTATCTGCGCGAAATCATGTCGCAGTACGCCAGCGGCAAGGACGACGACCTCGACTACCGGCTCGCGCGGCGCAACGCCCACAACGCCGACGCGGCGCTGTCCACCGCGCTGTCGCAGCTGCTGCTCGAGCCGCGCGCCGTGCGCCGCCATGCGCGCGTGGGCATGCAGCTGCTGCTGCTGTCGCACACGCTGCTCAATTACCTTTCGGCGCTGGGCGCGCACCGCGACAAGCTGGCCCAGAGCGACAGCCATCCGCTGGCTGTCGAGGCCGCGCGCCACGCGGCCGACAGCCTCGAGCAGATGGCCCAGGCGCTCAAGGCGCGCCAGACGCTGCCCGCCGACGACGGCCGCGCGGCCGCGCTGGCGCAGGAACTCGAGCAGCAAAGCGACACGCTGGCCGATCCGTTCAGCCCGCTGGTGCTGGTGTGCCAGCAGCTCGAGCCGCTGCGCGCGGCCTGCGCGCAACTGCAGGCCGAGCCGCAGTAGCGGGCCCGCCCGGCCGCTGCGCCCGACCGGGAAGGGCAAGGCGCTTAGAAGCGCGCGGTCAAGCCCACGAAGTAGGTGCGGCCCCCGTTGTCGTAGTTGCTGCCCAGGTCACGCGTCTGCTTGTCGCCGACGTTGACCACGCCGGCGCGCAGCGTCAGCGTGTCGTTCACGTGGTAGTTGGTCGAAACGTCGAACGTCGTGTAGGCCTTGGCGAAGCTGGTGGCCGTGCCCGTGGTCACCAGTTCCTTGCCCGTGTGGCGCAGGCTCAGGGCCGCGCTCCACGCGGCCTGCAGCCGCCACTGCAGCGACGAGTACACCGTGAGCTTGGGCACGGCGAGCAGCGAGGCACCCGTGGTCAGGTTCTTGGATTCCAGCATCTTGGTGAGGTTGGTGTTCCATGCGAGGTTCTTCGCCAGCGGCACGTTGAACGTGCCTTCGAGGCCGCGCGTGCGCGCGCTCTGGACGTTGGCCATGCGCGTCCACCAGAAGCCGTTGTACAGGCCCAGCGGCTGGTAGTCGATCTTGTTCTTGAAGTTGGTGTGGAAGTAGGTGGCGCCCAGCGACCAGCCGTTGCGGTCCCAGCTCGTGCCCAGCTCGAAGTTGGTGCTGGTCTCGGGCTGCAGGTTGGGGTTGCCTGCCATGTAGCATCCGGGGCTGC
>Ga0308157_10001093_pt1 | contig 64216 bp, 52 predicted proteins | sample PhyBR1_FD_201035 | JGI IMG/M metagenome (GOLD analysis project Ga0308157, IMG submission 201035) | Phyllosphere microbial communities from UC Gill Tract Community Farm, Albany, California, United States - DLSLB.R1 | ecosystem: Host-associated > Plants > Phyllosphere > Unclassified | place: USA... | reverse complement strand
TACATCGAGATGTTTTACAACCCGACACGGCGACACGGTTCCAATGGCGGCCTGTCCCCGATAGAGTTTGAACGGCAGTACGCACTAAACGGCTGAAGAGTGTCTACAAAAGCCTGGGCGATTCAACATGGCGCCCAAATTTTCCGCTTGGTCATCATTCACGCCCCTAGAGAATTCTGCGTTGATGGCTATTCGCGGGAATCCACCGTTGAAATCGAACTCGTCCGTGGCAGGTCCATTTCAAACATTGGGCCCCTGCGGGTCTATCACCCAGATTTTATTTCAGATCCTTGAGCTCGTGGTCTGCGACCTTTGATCCTTCGGCCATGACCATCACGTCACGTGCTGAACGATGTCATCTGTTCCGGGCGGAATCGTTCAGCCCCTGGCTGGCACGCCCCGCGCTATCGGATTGAGCTGACCGTTGTGCCGGATACAACAACGCCCCTCCCGGGGCGTTGTTGTTGCAGCAGGCGGGGAGTTCCCCCGATCAGTACTTCTTCTCGATGTTGAGCATCAGGCCGTTGTCGCGCTGCTCGCTGTCGCCGAACAGACCGCGGTACTCGATGCGCACCATCAGGTCACGTTCCGCGGCCAGCATCAGGCCCGCACCGAACAGGAAGCGGTTGCGCTTGAAGCCACGCACATCGGCCTGGTACAGCGGCCCACCTGGCAGGTCGGCGTACTGCATGAAGGCCGTGGACGGATCCTCCAGCTCGCGCTGGTATTCCATCCGCAGTTGCGGCGACAGGCGGCCCCAGCTCACGGCGTGGGCGAAGGAGACCCGCAGGCCCGCGCTGACGGTGGTGGTGTCCACATCCTGGCGATGGAAGTCCAGGGCGTGGCCACTGTCGGTGCCGGTCTCGGTGTAGCCATCCAACTGCGCGCGCGCGGCATCCAGGCGGGCATATGGCGACCACTGCCAATTGTCCTTCTGGAAGTCGGCACCGGCCGACACCGACGTGAACCACTGCGTACCGTCGCGCTTGCCTTGCACCATTGCACCGGTGTCGGTCACGTAACGGCGGTTCTCGAAGCCCAACAGTTGATAACCGGCCAACCAGTCGACGAACAGGTGCCGACCTGGGTGCCAGCTGGCGTAGGCGGCCAACGTGTACGCATCGCCGTCCGTGCGCGTGCCGTTGTCGCCCACGTCGGTGCGGTCCTGGCCGTAGCCAACGCCTGCGCCGATCGCGAACGACGGCGACACCCTGTAGTCCGCACCCGCACTGACGCCGCTGGTCTCGAAATCCAGTCCCTCGCGGCCGGCACGGCCATCTGCTGCGCCCGAGCTGATCATGCCGCCCGTCCACAGCCCCAGCGAGGTGTTGGCGGTGTCGCGGGTGTACGGCAGCGGCTCGCTGTAGCCGACCGACTCGTCGCTGACGGCCGGCACCCGGCACGGATCCCCGATGACAGTCCCGCGTCCCGGCCCGCAGTTGCGGTCGACCTGGAAGCCGATCCCGTTCTGGAAGCTGCTGCCGCCCTCGCCTGCCCCATGCAGCCGCTCAAGGCGCTGCTGGAAGTTGCCGATCTGCGAGGTCGCAAAACGACGCGTGGTGGCAGCCTGGGCGTCCAGCATGCCCAGCACTTCCGCGTCCTTCGACGGGTCGCTGCGCGGTGTCACATTGAAGCTCACCAGCGCCTGCGCAGAGGTTGCGTAGGCGTTGCTCAGCGTGAAGCTCACGGTCGCCACGCCTGCATACTCCAGCGACGGGGTGAACGTCAGCAACCATGCCTGACCGCTCTGCTCCAACCGGACCTCACCCGCCGTGGACGGACTCAGCGCGATCACGTTGGCTGCGGTGAACGGACCACCGGTCGCACCGGCGGTCAGATCCACCTGCACGCTGCCACCGGCAATCACATCACGCTGCTGCGGCTGGGCCTGCGGCAACGGATTGACGGTGATGGTTGCCGTGGCCGTAGCCGACGGACCGAACGCGTTGCTGAGCGTGTAGCGCAGTATTACCGTTCCGTTAGCTGTGGCGGGTGCGGTATACACCAGGCTGGTGCCATCGACCACCACCGTGCCCTCGGCCGGCTGCTCGACCGCGGTCACCGTGGTGAACGGCCCACCGCTGGCGCCGGCGGTCGCATCGATGCGGACTGCGCTGCCTGCCAGTACGGTGACAGCCTGGTCGGCCACCACCGGCACCGGCAGCGCGACGACCGTGATGGTTACCGTTGCAGGCTGCGAGCTGCCGCCTGGACCCGTCGCGGTGTAGCGCAGGGTGTCGGTGCCCGCATAGCCCTGGGCAGGGGTATAGACGACATCCAGCCCGTTGACCACGGCCGTACCGTTGGTCGGTACCTGCACGATGGTGATGCTGGTGATCACCCCCGTGTCGTTGCCGGTCACAGCGACCGTCACCGGCTGCTGTGCCAGCGTGGTGGCCGCATCAGCCACGGCGACCGGCACGCTTTCGATGACCTCGAGGGTGACGGTCACAGCGCCGGTGAAGCCAAGGTTGTCGGTTGCCACGACGTCAAACGTCGTGGTGCCCGCCGCCGTCGGCGTGCCGGAGAGGTTGCCTGCCGCCGACATCGTCAACCCGGCCGGGACGGTGCCCGAGCTGATCGCGAACGTATACCCGCCCGAGCCCCCGCTGGCACTGAAGTCAACGGTATAGGCCGTGCCGCGCGTGGCATCTGCCAGCGCCGTCGGAACCACCGTGATCAGCGGCGAGGCGATCTGCAGGCTGTAGGCCTGCACGATCTGCGCAGGAGTTCCCGTGGTGCTGTCGGTGGCACGGATGGACACATTGAAGTTGCCCGAGACCGTCGGCGTGCCCGACAGCGTGCCGTCGGCCGCCAGCGTGAGACCCGCCGGCAGTGCCCCGCTGGCAATGGTGTAGGCATAGGGTGCGATGCCGCCATCCGCCGCGAAGGTCGCGGTGTAGGCAACCCCCGCCACACCCGACGGGAGCGCCCCGGCTGCGGGCGCCAGGGTCAGCGCCGGCACCGAGACGGTCAGCGTGTAGGCCTGGCTCAGCGTGGTGGGCGTACCACCGGTGCTGTCGGTCACGGTGACGGTCACGTTGTACGTGCCTGCCGCCGTCGCAACACCACTCAGCTCGCCGCTGGTAGACAGCGTCAGCCCCGTCGGCAGACTGCCGGCGGTCACGGCGTAGCTGTACGGCGCGATGCCACCACTGCCCGAGAACGTCTGGGCGTACGTCGTGCCTGCGGTTGCCGTCGGCAGCGCACCGGCGGCCGGAGCCAGCGCCAGGGCCGGCGCGGTCACTTCCAGACTGTAGGCCTGGGTGAGCGTGGCAGGCGTGCCACTCGTACTGTCGGTGACGCTGATGGTGATGTTGAACGTGCCCACGGAGACCGGCGTGCCCGCCAGCGTGCCGTCAGTCGCCAGCGTCAGTCCGCCAGGCAATGCACCGGCGATGACGGCGTAGCTGTACGGTGCCGCGCCACCGGTGGCGACGAAGCTCTGGCTGTACGCCGTGCCTGCCACGGCCGTCGGCAACGCACTGGATGCCGGGACAAGCAACAGCGTCGGTGCAGCCACCTGCAGCGTGTAGCTCTGGCTTACCTGTGCCGGGGTACCGGTGGTGCTGTCCACCGCCGTGATGGTGAAAATGAAGGTGCCACTGCTGGTCGGCGTGCCGCTCAGCGTGCCACCGGCCGACAGCGTCAGGCCGGCCGGCAGTGCACCGGCGGTCACGCTGTGGCTGTACGGAGCCACGCCACCGGTCACAGTGAAGTCCTGCTGGTAGCTGGTCCCGGCCACCGCGCCCGGCAGTGCGCCGGCCGTCGGCGCGAGCACCAGCGTGCCGGAGGACACCGCCAGGGTGTACGCCTGACTTTGCATGCCGACACCGCCGACCGTGCTGTCGGACACCTGCACGGTGAAGTTGAACGTCCCTGCAGCCGTCGGGGTGCCTTCCAGTTCGCCAGCGGCGGACAGCGTCAGGCCCGCCGGCAGTGCGCCAGCAGCCACAGCATAGATGTAGGGCGCCGCGCCTCCGGTGGTGCTGAAGGTCTGCGCATACACCACGCCCGACACGGCAGGCGGCAGCGCGCCGGCGGCCGGTGCGAGCAGCAGCGTCGGCGGGACCACCTGCAGCGTGTAGGCCTGGCTGATCGTCGCGGGCGAACCGCCCGTGCTGTCGGTGGCCTGCACGGTGAAGCTGAAGTTGCCAGCAACCTGCGCGGTGCCGCTCAGGGTGCCGTCCGCGGCGAGCGTGATGCCGGTCGGCAGCGTGCCCGCCGTCAACGCGTAGGCATAAGGAGCCTGGCCGCCGTCAGCGATGAAGGTCTGCGTATAGCCCGCCCCCACCGTCGCCAGCGGCAGCGGACCGGCCACAGGCGAGAGCGTCAGCGTCGGCGCGGCGATCTCAAGCGTGTAAGCCTGCACGATCATTGCCTGCGTGCCGTTGGTGCTGTCGGTCGCCTGCACGGTGAACGCGAAGCTGCCCGCCACGGTCGGCGTCCCCGAGAGCACGCCTCCGGTAGACAGGGTCACGCCTGCCGGCAGTGCACCGGCCGTGATCGCGTAGGTGTAGGGCGCCACGCCATCCGTCGCCGTGAAGGTCTGCGAGTAAGCAGCACCCGCCGTACCACCCGGCAACGCCCCCGTCGCGGGGGCCAGACTCAGCGTCGGTGCCGCGATGGTCAGCGTGTAGGCCTGGCTCAATGCCGCCGGGGTGCCGGTGGTGGTGTCCATGACCTGCACGCTGAACGCGAACGTGCCCGAGGCCGTCGGCGTACCCGACAGGTTGCCGCCCGTATCAAGCGTCAGGCCGCTTGGCAGCGCGCCACTGGCGATGGAATAGCTGTACGGCGCGATGCCGCCCGTGGTCGTGAAGCTCTGTTGGTAGGCCGTCGCGGCCGTACCCGCCTGCAGCGCACCGGCTGCCGGCGCCAGCACCAGGGTCGGCGCAGACACCTGCAGCACGTAGGACACGTCGATCTGTGCCACGCCGCCGCTGGTGCTGTCGCTTGCGCGCACGGTGAAGTTGAAGGTGCCGGACTCCGTCGGGGTGCCGCTCAGGTTACCCGCCGTATCCAGGGTCAGGCCGGCCGGCAGCGCGCCACTGAGGACCTCATAGACGTACGGCGCCACGCCACCACTGGCTGTGACCGTCTGCTGGTACGCCGTCCCGGCCGCCGCCGCAGGCAGCGGGCCCGCCGCAGGCGCGACGGACAGCGTCGGCGTGCCCATGCTCAACGTATACGTCGTGTTGATGAACGCCGTGCCGTCCGTGGTGCTGTCGCGCATCTGCACGTTCACCAGGAAGATGCCGGAGGCGGTCGACACACCGGACACCGTGCCGGTGGGCGACAGGGTCAAACCGGACGGGAAGGCACCGCCGACCACGCTGAAGTCATACGGCGCATTACCGCCCGACCCCACCAGATCCAACTGATAGGCCGCCCCGGCCACGCCGGCCGGCAGCGGGCCGGCTGCCGGCGTCACTGCCAGCGCGGGCGCACCCACCGACAGGATGTACGGCTGGATCGCCAACGCCGCGGTTCCGGTGGTGCTGTCGCGCGCCTCGATGATCAGGTTGAAACTGCCTTCTGCGGTGGGCACGCCACTGAGCGTGCCGTCCGCGGCCAGAGTGATCCCGGCTGGCAGAGCACCCGCGACCAGACTGAAGGTGTACGGGGCGACGCCGCCGCTTGCCGTCAGCGCTTGCGTGTAAGTGAGCGCCGCCATCGCCGGCGGCAGCATGCCGGCAGGCGGCGCGATGCTCAGCGCCCCTGGCACCACGCCCAGCGTGTAGCTCTCGACGATCTCGCCGGCAGTTCCGCCGGTGCTGTCCGTCGCACGCACCGAGAAGCTGAAGGTGCCGCTGCTGGTCGGCGTGCCTGAGAGCACACCACCGGCGGACAGCGTGACGCCACCGGGCAACGTGCCCGATGCGATGGCGTAGGCATACGGTGCCTGGCCACCGGCAGCGCTTAGGTTCTGGGAGTATGCCGTGCCCGACGTACCGCTTGGCAACGCGCCGGCAGCCGGCGAGAGCGTAAGTGTCGGCGCGGCGATCTGCAGCGTATAGGGCTGCAGCAGGACGCCCGGCGAACCGCTGGTGCTGTCTTCGACCCGCACCGTGAACGAGAAGCTTCCCGCCTCCGTCGACGTACCAGAAAGGTCACCGGTCGGCGACAGCGTGATGCCGTCCGGCAGCCGTCCGGCCACCAGCGTGAAGCCATACGGTGCGATGCCGCCACTCGCAGACAGCGTCTGCGTGTAAGACGACGACGCCGTGCCGTCCACCAGCACCAGTGGCGTCACCGCCAACGTCGGCGCCGCGACCACCAGCGAATAGCTCTCCGTCACGGATCCCGCCGTACCACTGGTGGAATCGACAGCTGTCAACGTGAAATTGAACGCGCCGCTCCGGGTCGGCGTTCCGGACAGCACGCCGTTGGAAGATAGCGTCAGGCCGTCCGGAAGCGCACCACTGCCCAGGCTGTACGTATGGGCCGGCGTACCGCCCGTGGCGACGAACGTCTGGCTGTAGGCAGTCGCAGCGGTTGCACCCGGAAGTGCACCAGCGGCCGGCGACAGCGTCAGCGTCGGCGCAGCAACCGTCAGTGTGTAGGCACGCGCACCAGTCTGCCCGTTGGCATCCGTGGTGGTGATCGTGAAAGAGAAGGTGCCACTGGCGGTCGGCGCGCCAATCGTGCTGCCATCTGCCTGCAGGGCTACGCCGGCTGGAAGCGCGCCGTTCGTCACCGCAAAGCTGTAAGGCGCGATGCCACCGCTGGCGGTGAACTGGGCGCCGTATGCTGTGCCCGCGCTGGCGAGCGGAGCCAGCGCGGGGCCAACGGAGATCGTCGGGGGACTGACGTACAGGCTGTAGCTGGTGGTCAGTGTTGCCGGCGAACTGGCGCCCGTGCTGGAGTCCTCCGCGGTTACCGTGACGGTGTAGAGACCCACCTGCGTGGGCACACCGCGCAGCCAGCCACCATCCACCGACACGCCCGCCGGCAGTGTGCCGAGGAAAGTGTACGTGTACGGCGCGATACCCCCGGTGACCGGGAACTCCAGGTCCAGCTGCTGTCCGTACTGGACGCTAAATATTCCCGCGGGCACTGTAGGGGACAGCGTGGCCGGGGCTACCGACAATGGCTCGTTGCTGTGGATGGGATACGGCCCGTTGCCGACACTGGCGTCCCGTGCGTTCACGATCAGCATGAAGGCGCCGGACTCAGTGGGCGTTCCGGTGATGGTGACGCTGCGGTTGCCTGTGCTCGTCATGGCCAAGCCCGCGGGCAGACCGGTGACGGTGATATCGCTGTACGGCTCGGTCCCTCCGGCAAACGTGCCCACGATGGTGGCCGGAGTGCCGACCTTGATACCGGTCAGCCCCGAGAACGTCATGGAGAGCGTCGGCCCGCTGACGGTGATGGAGACCGTTGCAACAGACGATGTCCCTGCCACGTTTGTCGCGGTATAGCTGAAGTTGTCAGGCCCACCATAGTTCGATGCAGGCGTGTAGGTGACCGAAGTTCCCGTGACGTCCAGGATGCCGTGCGTCGGCGCCGTGGTGATTGTCAGGCTATCCACCACGCCCCCGCTCAGGCTCAGCGGCACGTTGGTCGGGCCCGCGCCATAGGACACGACCAGGCTGGAGTCGTTGGCGACCGGGGCGGCGCTGGCCACCGTGATCGAGTACGTCGCGTCCGCTGCGTACGGCCCGGTGCCGGTTGTGGAATCGGTCGCCCGCACAGTAAACGAGTAGGTCCCGGGCGTCGTCGGCGTGCCACTGAAGGCGCCGGTCGTTGCATTGAGCAGTATGCCTGGCGGCAATCCACCGGCGGGCGTTGTATAGGTGTACGGCGCGATGCCGCCACTGGCTGCGGTGACCGACGCGGTATAACTCGCATCCTGGGTCGCCTGCGCCAGTGTCGCACCGTTGAAGGTGATGGTCGGCGGCTCCACCGTGAGAACGAAGTAGTGCGACTGGGTGAACGGAGCACCAACGCCAGTGCCGCTGCTGGTCACGGTCAGTTGCAGCGGGAAGCTGCCCGACTTGGTCGGCGTGCCACCGAGGACACCCTGCGCCGTCAGTGTCACTCCTGCCGGCAGCGTGCCGGTGGTGATCGCATAGGTGTAGGGTGCAAGGCCACCACTTGCACTGAACGGCAGGTTGAACAGCTCCCCTGTCCCCGTCGACACGTTGGCGGACGTCGGCGCAATCAGGATGACCGGCTGCCCCACCAACATCGTGTACGAGCGGGTCCCGACAAACGTGTCGGCATCGGTGGCGCTGATGGTGAAGCTGAAGAAGCCCGCTTCCGTCGGCGTCCCGGACAGCGTCCCGCTTGCGGTATTGAACGTCACGCCGAGCGGCAACGCGCCAGCGCTCACGGCATAGGTATACGGTGCGGTGCCGCCGGTGGCCGTGATGGTCTGCGAATAGGCCATCCCCACGACGCCAGATGTCACCAAGGTCGGTGCGATCGTGATGGTCGGCGGCGTGACCACCGTGGCGCTGGCCGGCAGCGCGACGCTGTAGGGGAACGTTCCGCCGCTGCTGTCCGTGACCTGGACCTGGAAGGAGTACGTCCCGACTGCCGTCGGCGTACCGGACAGCACGCTGCCGCTCATCGCGGTGCCGGGCGGGGTGGTGCCGGAATTGTAGACGATCGTATACGGTGCAATACCGCCGCTGGCCGTCACCTGGCGCGTATACGGCACACCCAGAGCAGCGCCGGTCAGCGGATTGACCGTGATCGTCGGATTTGCTGGCGACGCCGAATAGGTCTTGGAAGTGGTTTCATTGGTGCCGTCGGTGACCTGCACCGTGATCGACGTGGTCGCACGGCTGCTGGGCGTACCGCTGAGCAGGCCACTGGGGGACAGTGTCAGGCCCGGGATGCTGCCCGCGGTGACGGCATAGGTGTAATTGCCGTCGCCACCGGAGGCGGATAACTGCTGTGAATACGGCACGCCAACCTTGAGGCCGGTCAACGCGCCAGGCGAAATCGTGATGGCGCTGGCCGGTGGCTGGATGGTGACATTGATGGTGATGTCGCCGCCATTGCTGTCATCGATGACGAACTGGTCAGTGAGGTCCGCTCCGGTGCCGTTATGGGTGTAGGTCACATTCTCGGAGAATACGTCGAAACTCACCGTACCATGTTGCGGAGGGACTTTTACCGGGCCGACGCCGACGAAGGTGCCGCCGTCGCAGTAGCCAACGTACTGGGTCTGCGATCCGCCGTAGGGCACCGTGTAGCTCAATATCGGGCAATCGGGAGACGGGGCCGCCTGCGCCGCGGCGGCGGGCAGGAGCCAGCCGACGATAAGCATCACCCCAAGCAGGAGCCAGGACGTCCAAGCGCCCGGAATACCGCGTTCCTTTGCAACAAGCACATGCGTGCGAGCCAGTTCCATTGCCAATCCCCCTGACACAGCGACAGCCGTCCAGCGCGTGCGCGCTGGCCCGTCCCCCTGTCTGATTGTCTGTCTTGAGCCATGCCGGGTCCGCGCTGACGCGCACGACCGTCTACCGCACCCGTGATGCAGCTGTGCCCATTGAAACAGAACATAGGCTGAATAGCCACGTCATTCGTCAGGCAACAACTCTTCATCCCTCCCCGAAGTCGAATTCAGGAAGACTTGAACAGTTCATGAACATGGGGCAGATTGTTCGAACGAACCTCCAAAGGATGGAAAGGGCAAGTCCATGTCTGATTTTTTTCTAGGCCAGATAACGCCGTTCGCTTTCAACTTTGCACCGAAGAACTGGGCGTTCTGCAATGGCCAACTGCTCAATATCCAGCAGAACACCGCACTGTTCTCCCTGCTCGGCACGTACTACGGCGGAAATGGCGTCAACACCTTTGCGCTGCCCAACCTGCAGGGGCGCACGCCGATGGCATACGGGGTCGGTCCGGACGGACCCATTCAGCTCGGCCAGGTGGCCGGCTCGGAGACCGTCACGTTGACGACCTCACAGTTGCCGACGCATAACCATCTGGTCGGCGCCAGCACGAGCCCGGGCACGGTGCGCGCACCGAATGGCAACCAGTTTGCCCAGGCCCAGGTCAACATGTACGGCCAAGGTACGCCGGTCACATTGTCCACTGCCACCTGCGGTGCGGTGGGCGGCAACCAGGCGCATTCCAACATGCAACCCTATACCGCCCTCAATTTCTGCATTGCACTGTCGGGCGTCTACCCGTCCCGCAACTGAGCCTGGACCTACACGGAGCACTACTGCATGAGCGATCCCTACATCGGCGAAATCCGCCTGTTTGGCTTTCCGCGTGTCCCCCAGGGCTGGTTTGCGTGCGACGGCACGTTGTACTCCATCGCGGAATATGAGTTGCTGTACACCCTGCTCGGCACCACGTATGGCGGCAACGGGCAGACCACCTTCGGCGTGCCCGACCTGCGTGGGCGCATTCCCCTGCACTTTGGCACACTGTCAGGCGGCAGCACCTACGCTATCGGCCAGATGGCGGGCGCGGAATCGGTCACGCTGCTGACCACACAGATGCCCGCGCACACGCACCCCGTGGTGGTCAGCGCGGCCAACGGCAGCAGCAATACGCCGGGCCCCGCGCTTTTCCCCGCTGCGATCTCCGGCGACAGCCTGTATGCGGCCACGGCGCGCGATGCGACCAAGCCGCTGGCGTTCGGGCCCACGATCGTGAGTGCCACCGGTAGCGGCTTGCCTCACGAGAACATGATGCGCACCCAGACGGCGAACTACTGCATTGCCTGGTCGGGCATCTATCCGACCCAGTCCTGACCCATTTCTGCAGGGTGGCGCCCCGCGCCCCTGCACCACGGAGAACAACATGACGGAACCCTATGTCGGTCAGATCACGCAGTTCGGCTTCAGCTACGCGCCCTACCAGTGGGCATTCTGCGATGGCACGATCATCCAGATCCAGCAGAACACGGCCCTTTTTTCGCTGCTAGGCGCCACCTATGGTGGTGACGGCAAAACCACCTTCGCGTTGCCGGACTTCCGTGGCCACGTCGTCGCCGCTCAGGGCGCCGGCCCCAACCTGACACCGCGGGTCATGGGCCAGTCGGACGGAAGGAGCGTTGTCACACTGACCCAGGCGGAAATGCCACGCCATACCCACCCGTTCAATCTCTTTGGCCAGAACATCCAGACCGAGCGCCATACGGTCCCGCAGGCCAACGATGTGATGTCGCCACCGACCGCCACCGGCACCACGGCCTTCATCGGTAGTGACCAGGGCAGCAACACCACGCTGTCACCGGTACTGCTGGGAGTGGCCGGCGAAACCGCAGCGCACGAGAACAGACAGCCCTATCTCGCCGTCAACTTCTCGATCGCCTTGTACGGCGTATTCCCCCCGTTCTCCTGAGGCCTGCGCGGCATGCTGGCCACCGCCACCCTGCCCGCCTTCCCGACCTGCGGCATACGCGGGTCGGTTCCTGTATTTGACGATCCGCGCCTTGCCCTTATCCCGGCGGACACCTCGCACCTGCCGTGGCTGCAAGCCTTGTTTCGTCAGTCACGCTGGTGGGAAATCGAGCGCGCTGGCTGGGACAACGCGATGGGCACGGCGTTCCTCGACCAGCAGTTCACACTGCAGCACCTGCACTACGTGCGGCACTACCCGTCTGCTCATTATTGGGTCATTACCCGCGACGGCGCGCCATGCGGCCGCCTGTACGCGGACCTCGATCCCGTGCGGCACCTGCTCATCGACATCCTGCTGGACCAGCAGGTCCGCGGCAACGGTATTGGCACCCTGGCGCTCACCGTGTTGAAGGCCTCGGCTGGCAGCCACGGCTGCCCCTTGGACCTGCACGTGCAGATCGACAATCCGCGGGCGCGACATCTGTACGAACGCGAAGGCTTTGCCGTGGACGGCGCCACGGCAACACACCTGTCCATGCGCTGGTCACCAGGCGTCAGTTGAACACGGCCTGATACAGGAAGCCCTCGCGCTCCCGCGCGATCGGAACCAGGAAGATGCCGACGGAACCAATGCGGTCATGGCGCATCTGGTAGATCTGCTGCGGCAGCAGGAATGACGCGCAATGGCGGAACAGCAGCGAGAACGGCGTGCGCATGGTCTGCGTGCCGCGGACCTGCTGCACCTGCAGCGGGCGCGCTTCCACCAGCACGAACGGAACCTCGCCCTCGGACAAGCCGGCATGGAAGGTCTCGTTCACGCAGCCAGCGAAGTGTTCAAGCGAAAGCAGTTCCATCAGCAGTCTCCATGTCGATCCCGCATCGTCGCGCGCCGCATGCATTCATGCAAGCACGCGATACGCACGCTGCACGTGCAATCGCCTCCCACCAGCGCGGTGTGATCCTGAGCATGGCCTAAGCCACCTGCCCATCCGTCTCTCGATGAGGCATGCGACGCAACGCGTGGTTAGCCGTCACTCTGGGCGGTGCCCTGCTCCGTCAACAAGCTCCAGGTCACGACCGTATGAGCCGCCTTTCCTCTTTGCCAACAAACGGACCATCAGCGCACTGTCTCAGCAACACCGACGAAGATTGGGTTCGAGTAGAACCACAGATCTTCCCAGGGATCCTCGCCAGGCTCGTCCAGCAGCGCCTCTATGGCTCCGCTGTTGTTCCCACGCACGCGCACGAAACCGCCGTGCGATAGCACTGGAAGTGACCAACGTGCCACGATCCACTCGCCTTCGAGCACCCAGGTTGTCGCGTCGAAGCCACGACGTTGCATCTGCAGGCTGCCGTCTTCGCGCCTTCCACCCACAATCAGTTCGATGCGCTTCAACACTGGGTGCTGCCCATTCGCGTTGACGCTCGTTGGCTGCCGTATCCGCGCTTCGACCTGCATTTGAGGTGAAGCGGCCAACGTCACTGTATCGCCTGGAAAGCCGCTGACACTCCCATCCGTCACCCGAAGTTCCAGGGCGTCGATCAGGTCTCCGGTGACCGTGAACATCCGGCCGTGGCGCAACCCATCGAGGATATCCTCCGCGTCGGGGCGCGCCAATACATAGGTCTTGCTGTACTCCCCTGGGTCGTAGTCACGTCCACCATCGCGCAGATTCACATGTGAGTCTGAGTTCGCGGTTATCCAGAATCGAATGCCGTCCGCAAGCATCTGGTCCCAGATCCCCCCCACCTGCGCGGTCATCTGATCGTAGCCGCCCATGGTTGGGGCATCGGTGTTGCGGTACAGGCCCCGCTCGGAGCGGATGGCCTGATGTCCGGGTGCGCCTTCCATGCCGACCAGCACTTTCGGCGCGGCCGCATGCCAACCGCGCAGTTCTTCTGGACTTACTTCCCCCCACACACCAAGACCGCTCGCGGTGCGCGACGGGTGGTTGATGAACATCAGCGGCGCAGGGCTCAGATCCCGCAGGTAGGCAAGTGCCGCCTGCATCTGCGCTTCGGTGTCGCGGCTGCCCTGCAGCGGCTCGCTGCGGCTGAAGTCCCGCTCGGCGGTAACCAAGTGCTCCATCTCCTGCGGGCCTGGCGCGATGATGAGCGAGGCGTGCTCCCCCGCCGGCACATCGAATTCCATGCCATTGAACTGGATCACCTCCGGCACATCGGCACGTGCTCGAAGCAATGCGGGATAGGCGTGGTCGCGGGTTACCGCGGAGTGGCCCGGGCCGCCATGATCGGTATGGACCATCCAGCGCAGTCCAAACGCTCTGGCCTGCGCGGCATTGTGGCTACGGCTATAGGATGAGTCACCACCGCGCACGGGCGTCGGTGGCATCGTGCTGTGGTCCCAATCCACGCTCCATTCGCTGTGCACATGGTGGTCGCCGGCCAGCCATTGGCGGTCCGTATTACCCGAAGTTGAAGCAGGAGCGCACACCGAAGGGATTGACGCTGCAAGCAGCGCCAACATCAAGAATTTCTTCATTGCATCGCCTCTGAAAAGCGTACGACGGCATGCGGACACCTGATTGGTCCGCATGCCGAGCGCAGGTAAGCCGTTCCTTAGAAGTCCGCGCGCAGGCCAAGGCTGATGCGGCGACCCGAGGTCTCATCCATGGTCGGGAACGATGGGTCCATGGTGTAGCCGCTAGTCCGTTCGTTGGTGAGGTTGATGCCTTTCAGGCTGAGCTTGATGTTGTCGGTGATGCGGTAGCCGATCGATACATCCATCTGGCCATAGGCATCGCGCCAGATCGGGTAGAGGTTGTAGCCGATCGATTCGACGTACTCATCCTTGTGGTTGTACGACACGCGGGCATCGAAGCGGTCGTTCTCGTAGTAGGCGGTGAAGTTCCAGGTCTTCTCCGACAAACCTGGCATCGGCGTGCGGATGCCAAGGGCGGACTCACCGGCCAGCGAGCTGTCCAGCATGGTGTAGTTGGCATTGATGCCGAAACCATCCAGCCAAGGTGTGAACATGTTCAACGGCAGCTGCGCGACGAGCTCGATGCCGTCGACTTCGTACGCGCCCTTGGCGTTGACCGGCTGGTATACATCGAAGTCGTAGATGCCGTTGAGGCTGCCGTTGGCGTTGTACACCGCCACGTCCTCGACCACGCCGGTCAGCGAATTGATGACTACGCCGTCAATGTTCTTGCGGAAGTAGCTGGCGGCGAACAGCGCACCATTATCAAGGTACTTCTCCAGACCGACTTCCCACTGCTTGGCGTAGGTAGGTTTCAGCGCCGGGTTGCCGTCGGTGAAGCGATAGGAGCTCCAACTGGCGGTGCGTTTGTACGCGATATCGGTCAACGCCGGGCGCATCATCACCTTGGAGGCAGCCGCTCGCAGCAGCAGACCCGAGGAAAGCTCGGCGGTCATGTTGAAGCTGGGCAGCAGGTCGTCGTAGCTGCCGTCCTTTGATACCGGACTGTCGGTATAGCCGGTGCTGCCGTTGGGAAGCTGGATCGGGTGGTAGCCGAACGAATCGACCTTCGTATCCACGTAGCGCGCGCCGGCGTTGACGGTGAACGGCACCTTGCCCAGGTCGAAGGCGAAGTCGGCCATGGCATAGAAGCTCATCACCTTTTCGTCGACCTGGTAGTACTGGCCCGGGTCAAAAGGCGTGTAGAAGCCATCGTAGCGGAACGCGTTACGCGCGTAGTCGTTGGATATCTGCTGCCAGTTCAGCCCCTTGTTGGAGTAGCTGCCACCCGGGACGATGTCGCCGATGTACTCCAGCGGACTGTCGGCCATCGTGCGGGTATTGACCCAGGCTGCGCTTCCGGCGGTCGGGCCGGTGATCTTCAACTCCCCGTACTGACGCTGCTTGGACCGATCGGTGTAGCGCGCGCCGAACCTGACCGTGTGCAGTGCGGGCAGGAAGGCCATGTCCAGCAGGCGGGTGACATTGACCTGGCCGGCGTACTTGTCGTCCTTCACTTTTTCCAGCGTGGTCTCATACGCTTCGAACAGGTAGCGGCTGGGATCGTTATACATGTCAAAGCTGCCGGCCGCGGCAGTTGGAATCGTCTCGCCGCTGCTGCCATTCCAGCGGGTGCGCGAAGGCGCATACGCAACGTGCTTGAGATTGGAAGAGTCCGAGGTCTTCTCCGCGCCGGAATAGCCAACCAGCGCATCCACGTACCAGCTGTCGCCCTTCCAGTCCAAGGCCAGGCTGTACTGGCTGTAGTCGGTCTTGTTGATCCGCTCCTTGCTCAGCATCTCGTGCTGGGTCGCGGTGTAGGAGACATCGCGCAGCACCACCATGCCGTACTCGGACAGCGTAGTGGCGTCGTACTCGTGGATGGTGTCGAAGGTGCTGCGACTGGAGGCGGAATAGGCCGCCGCGTCATACTCGTCCTCGGTGCTGTCGTAACCGCCGACCATCGCGTCGAACGTCAGGCTGAAGGTGTTGCTTGGCTTGTACTGCAACGAACCGGTCGCGCCCCACTTGTCCTGTTCGTTGAGGTAGACGCGGTCACCGACCTTGTCCTGGAATACCACCAGGTTGGTCTGGCTGGCGTCATTGCGGTCGGTGATATTGATCCCTGCATCGCGCAGCAGCACGGCCTGCGCCTGTGTGCCGCGAGTGCCGGAGGCAGTCAGGAAGCGCGAGGAGGGGCGGAAATTGATGCCCGAGGTCGAATCGGTACGATTTGTGCGTTTGGACTGCGAGTACGACACCAGCGCACCCCAATCGCCCCAGGTGTCGGCGGCGAGGAAGGCGAAGCGCGGATCCACCTCTTCCGAGATGCTGTTGTGCGCGCCCTCGGCGGAGAACACCAGCTTGCGCTCGTTGTAGTCGAACGGCCGGGCGGTGGAGATCTTCACCGAGCCTGCGATGCCGCCCTCCTCGTCCGCTGCGGTGGGAGATTTCTGCACAGTCACCTGTTGGATGATCTCCGAGGCGAACATGTCGAATTCCACATCACGTCCGCCGCTGCCCGACGCCGTTGCCAGGTCGTTGATCGAAACATGGGTATATTCCGAAGGCAGGCCGCGCACATTGACCTTTGTTCCCAGGCCTTTGCTGCGTTCGATGGTCACACCGGGGACGCGTTGCAGTGCCTCGGCTAGGTTCTGTTCGGGAAAGTCGGCCACATCGGTGGCGACTATCGAGTCGGAGAAGCCAACGGTGGCGCGCTTGATGTCCACTGCCTGCTCAAGGCTGCGGCTGTAACTGCCGGTGACCTGGATGGTTTCCAGATTGGCAGCTTCTGCTGCGGGGGCATCGACACCGCCCTGGGCCAATGCCGCACCCGGCCCCGTCATCGTGCCCGGTGTCGCCAGCGCGGATATCGGGCCCGACGAAGCCGTGTCCTGCGCTTCGATGGTGACCGTTGTGGCATTGAGATAGCGATAGCGCAGCCCGGTGCCGGCCAGCAAGCGGCTTAGCGCCGCGTTTGCGCTCAACCCCGCGGGAATGCTCGGCGTGCGGGGATTGCCTGCACTCTGGGCGTTGTAGACGAACTGCAGGCCGGTCTGCCGTGACAAGGCGTTGAGCGCCATGTCCAACGGCTGCGAAGCGATGGCTTCGCTGGCTACGCGGTCCGGTTCAGCGGCGTTGGCACCTGCCGTGGCAGTGACATGTAGCGCAAGGGCAATGGAAAGGAACAGTGTGCGGCGCATCGTGGGATCCAGTGAGGGAATGGCGGTGGTCACAGAACAGGTTTGTTCCTGCTTTCCCCTACTACGAGTGCGCAGCGCGCCGATCGGGCACCGGTTTTTCAATGAATTTTTTCTTACAGCGCCTGCGGCGAGCGCGGACGCAAGCGCACATGGATACCGTCGGATGCACGTTGCGTCACCAGGGTTGGCTGCTGGTCAAGGAACGCGCGCAGCGATTCCACGTCATCCACACGCAGGTTCCCAGTGAGCCGCAGTGTGCCGGCGTCCTCGCTCACGTGCAGGCGCAGCGTGTTGCGCCTATTGAAGCGGTCAGCCACATCCCGCAGTGACGCGTCCCGGAATACAACCCTGCCCTTCCACCAAGCAGTCATGCTGGCGGCGTCTTCCTCACTCACGCGCACACGTTGGTCGCGGTAGTCCACCTGTGCCGCCTGCCCGGCGCCCAGATTTGCGAGCATGGGCCCGTTGCCCCCGTCGCCGCGGACATGCACGCGCCCCTCGCTCACGGCGATACGGGCCTGCTCCCGGAGTAATGACACATCGAACGTGGTACCGATGTCGGTCACCTGCAGACCTGCAGCATGTACCGAGAAAGGACGGCGATCCTTGCCGACCACGAAGCTGGCCTGCCCGCGTTCCAGCTCAACGCGTCGTCCCAGCAGGGTCATGCGAACGGATATCTCGCTTTCTGCATCCAGATGCACCAAGGTGCCATCTGCCAGGGTGATTTGTCGTGGCGCCCCATGTGCGGCTGCGTAGTGTCCAGTACGAGGCCAGGCCAGGGTTGTGATCAAGCCAAACCCCAGCATAAGCGCCGCCGCAATCGCGATGCGCTGTCGCCCCCGTGCAGGACTGATCTTCGGTACCGCTGGCTGCGTATGCGGACGTGGGGACAAACGTATTACGTTGTGGTCGTTGCCTGCAGGTGCCGGGGCTTGTAGCAGCGACTCCACGTCGACGGGCATGGCGCGGAGCGCGTCCCCAAGTGCACCGACCACTTCGCTGATCGCCATGTATTCGCGCAGGTGCTCCGGAGAGACCAGCAACCACTGCATGAAATCGCGTTGCTGCGATGGACTGAGCTCGCCCTCGCGCTGCAAGGCATGCCAGTTCGCTGCGGCAATGGTCAGCGCAGACGGATGTTCCACGGCCATGCTCAGCGGCCCCCAGCCGGTTCAGCCATGACGCGGCGACACGCCGAGAGGCCGCGAACTACATGCTTCTTCACCATATGCGGTGATACGCCCATGCGTTCGGCAATCTGCTGGTAGCTCAGCCCATCGCGGTACTGCATGACCAGAACCGCCCGGGTGTGTTCGGGCAGCGTCGCAAGCATGGTCTGCAGACGCTGGCTACGTTGTTCGCGTTCGGCGGCGTCTTCCACGCATTCCCCGCTGGCAAGGCTTTGGGCGGCGCCCGTGATCTCTTCGATGGACAGCGTCGACCAGCGTCGTCGAGCGGCCTGCTCACGCGCGAGGTTCTGCGCGACGGTGAACAGATACGCTTCAGGATTGGCAATCAGCTCACCCTTCCGTTCGTGGGCATGCAACAGCCGCAGATAGGTTTCCTGTACCAGATCCTCTGCATCCTGCCTTGCACCACGCCGCACGAAGAAGCCGCGCAGCAATGGCGCGTGGTCTTCGAACATACGCGCCAAGCGCCGTCTTGCCTGCTCGGCCACCTGCCTCGCCCTTACCCCTGAAGTGCGCCGCAAGGTAGGCGTCGCATGTTACGAGCACATGACTGTCACCTCCCGGCCGGCCTCGAACACCTGCAATCAGGTCAATTCACACTATTCCAACAGCGCTCGACCTCCGCGATCAGCCTGGAGCAGCCAATCCGGGGGATCGCGGCCTGGACGAAACAGGAGTGCTCGTTGTCGCTCGACCCGCGCTTCCCGGTTCCGTCAGCGGTAGCGCGACTTCGTCGGCTTCATCTGCCCTTCGTCGCAATCTGTTTGCAGGCCGGCCGGCGGTTGCAACAAGGTGGGCCCGGGGAAGCGGACTGGCAAGCTGACAAGCTCTCCGGGGCGTGGACATATTTCCTGGGGCTGATACATGCACTTTGCAAACATTGCGGTTCACGTCGTGGCCGGCTCCATCGCACTCGCGTTGGGCTTCCTGATCCTGCTCAGGGAAAAGGGGACGACCGGTCACCGGCGGCTTGGACGCGCGTTCTTCTGGATGACGTTGGTGGTCTGCTCAACGGCCGCCATCGGAACGATCTTCTTCCGGTTCCTGCCCGCATTCGCGGTGCTGAGCCTGCTGGTCCCGTATCAGCTGTTTGGCGGCTGGCGCGCGATACGCACGCAGGGAAGCGGGCCAACGATGATTGACGCGGGGGTGTTGCTGGTCGCATTGACGCTTGCCTTGCCCTTGACGCTGGAAGTGTTGGGGCATGGCCGTCGGTTGGTGCCCGTTGACTATTCGGCGGTAGGGGCGCTTTGGTTGATACTGGCCTACGACGCCATCAAATCGACGTTTCCCCGAAACTGGTACCGCTCGATCTGGCGGTACGAGCACAGCTACAAAATGACGGCTTCGGTATTTGCCATGCTCTCGGCACTGATCGGGAATGTCGTTCGGATCGGTCAGCCCTGGTCCCAGCTGGCTCTTTCAGTGATCGGCCTGGTGGTCATTGCCTGGTCTTTCTTCCGACTCGGGCAACGGCAGGTGCCTGCCGGGGAATCGAACCGCCCAACGTTCGACCGAACGGACCCCTCAGTCTGAGGTCCCCAAGTCAATGCCCATCGACAATATTGCTCGACACGCGGCAGCGGCAGGCACACAGGACGGCTGCTCCGTTGATCAATCCCTACTCGTTCGAACCAGGAGAACCGGGGCCGGTAGGACTTATGGAAGCTGGCATAGCGGCGCAGCGCGCTTCCGGGAGAGCAATGAGCGAAATCACAGCTTCATGGTCACGCCAACGTAGATGGCGCGTCCTGCCGCGGGTGAGAACATGGGCTGTGCCTGTGCCCAGAAGAAACTGTCGTACCAGGCATATGCGTACTCGCGGCCAGTCGCGTTCTTGATCTGCATATCCATGCTCAATCTGGGGTTGATCTGGTACTTCGCACTCAGATCCAGCACAGCAAGATCGCCGTACTTGCCCGTTACGTTGCGTTCTTCCAGGTAGTAATCGCCTTGTGCCCTGCCCTGAAGGCCGAACTGCAGTGCCGTCGTAGCCTGGTAGTCCACGCCGATGGTGCTGATATGGCGGGGAACCGCGGCAACCTCACGCCCCTTCAGCGAGAATTCGACGTCGCGACCATCGCGTACGATCTTGGCTTCCTGATACGCATGCGATGCCCATAGCGTCCAGTTGTCGCCCAGTTGCGCGCTTGCCTGCAGATCCACACCACGTCGGCGTGTCTTGCCAAGGGTCACCGTGGTGCCGGTTGCTGGCATGTTGGACGTCTCATTCTCGGCATCCTGTTGCCACAGCGCCAGCCGCGCCTGGCTTCCTGCCAATGGGCTGAACTTCAGGCCAAGCTCCATGCCGGTGTTGGTCGACGGCCGCATGGTGGCCTGCCCCGGTGTCAGGTAGGCCGGAGCGGTGGAGCCGGTCAGTACCTGGAACGTGCGGCCCCAGTTGGCATACACATTTGCCTGCGCGCCAAGTTCGTACACCAGGCTGAGCTTCGGCTGTCCAATGGTTCCGTAGCGCTGCAGTTTGCCGGTCACGCCGCCCGGCAAGCGGGTATTGCCATCAAACCGATCGACCCGGTAGGCCGGCACGATCTTCAACGCGTCGGTCGGCTGGTAAATCGCCTGCACGTAGGCGCCCCAGTTGTCGAAGGTGTGCCGGTCGTCGTTCTGTACTCGCGCGGGCGCTGCATTGAAATCAGTCGGCTCGTTGTAGTCGAACCGCTGCCGGATGTAACCGTTGTCCTGGTGCTCGTAGTTCACGCCGCCTTCGACGGTCAAGTTGTCCTTGGCCTGCCAGGTCAGCGTGATCAGCATGCCGGTCTGCTTCTCGTCCCACACGCGGCGTTGGCGCGGTGCATTGCCCGTCGGCAGGTCACTGAAGGTCACCTTGCGATCATCTTCGTAGCGGTTGTAGTACAGCTTGCTGCTCAGGAACAGATCCGGTGCAAGCGCCAGGTCTGCATGCAGTCCGATCTGGCGCATGTCGCGTTCGTCGAAGTCATTGGCATTCCGTCGCTGCGAACCTCGCCGGTCAGCCCTGAGCTCAGCTTCAGTCATGAAGCCCGGTTCTTCGGCTTCGTGGTGATAGGCACGCGCGGTCAGGCCGATGCGCATACCGTCATCGAGGCTGCCAAAGAACCACTTGCCGCCGACTGCGTACTTCCTCGAACTGTCATGGTCGCGATAACCGTCGGAGGCTTGTGTGCCGAAAAAGTAGTTCTGCGCGAAGTCGTTGTTTTCATGGCCTACTGCAAACTGCGCATCGCGGGTGTTGTAGCTGCCGTAAGACAGCCGGGCATCACTGTAATTGCCACCCTGACGGGTTCCGAAGTTCACGTTTCCGCCGATATTGTGCAGTCCATAGCGCGGATCGTTGGTCCCACGGACTACCTCCACATAGCTGATCTCGAGCGGGAACAGCATGTCGATGAAGCGCTGGTTGCCACTGTTGACGTTGCTGGGAACGCCATCAATCAGCGTCTTGATTGCATTGAGATATCCCTCACCGTTGAAGCCTCGGAAGCTTACCTTGCCTGACTCGGCGCCCTGGCGGGTTTCAGTCAGCTGGATGCCGGGCATCTGTCCCAGCAACTCCCAGCTGTGCTGGACCTGCTTGTCTTCTATCTGGTCTGCACCAAGAACATCTACCGAGGTGAGTACCTGATGTGCGGTCAGCTGCCCTTCGCTGTGCCTGTGGACATCGACCTTGCCCAGCGTCAGTGCGGAATCGGAGGACTGTGCATACACAGCAGGGGCGATCAGCGCAGCGGAGATCGTGGCGGAAACAATACGGATTTTCATGAGCGGATAGCTTGAGTGGGAATGTCGACAGCGGTGTACAACGGGGTTAGCGAGCGGGTTCGAACTGAGGTGCCTGGTCGTAGTCAGCCTGGTGGAATTCCTTGTCCGTGAACAGGAAGCCGTAGAAGTAGCGACGCAGCTGTGCGTGGAAATCGCGTATGCGGTCCTGGTAGGCCAGATGTGCTTGCATGTCCGTCTCCGCCATGCGGGTCAGCGCCACCTGCAGGCCGACGGGCGGAAGCGCCCAGCCCAATGTGGAGGCTGCCGCTGAACGCCGCTCTATGCCGTCGCGGTACTGTGCAGCCAGTGGCGCGACATGGTCATCGCCGTTCTGATGGAACGCCAGGTACCACTTGTAGTGAAACTCCGTGCCAAGGGGCGCAGACCCGCTCCATTCCGGATAGCGTGAATAGAAGCTGCGCATCGTTTGTTCACGGGGAATGTCCCAGGCATGGTTCACTGCCTCGCGTTGCGCGCGCGCGATCGAGGCGCCCTGCTCCACCGGTATTCCGCGTTCAATGGCGACATTGGCCACGGTCGGCGCGATCAGGGCGATCACCACCCACGCCGATGCAAGCGAGGCGGCATTGACACCTGAGTTCCAACCGCGCCAGGCCACCAACAAGCACAGCCCGGTCCAGAACAATAGATAGGCAACGACCAAAGCCAGCACCGCAGTGATCTGCAGCAACGACACCGACTGGCTGACGGCAGCCAGTGTGAATGGAACTGCGATGCACAACCAAAGCACTGCCAGTCGCACTAGCGTCCGGCGCAGGTACAGGCCACCCATGCGCATGGGCAGGCTGCGCAGGACACGTTCGCGGCCGGACTCCATCTCCGACGAACGCAGGTCATGCATCAATGCGATGACGAACAGCGGAACCAGGAAGGTCAGCAGGAACGCGAAGTCGAAGCGGCCGGCCAGCGCCAGTTCCGGGTTGAACGCATCACCGTCGTGAATCTGCGCTTCCAGCCCAAGCGCCCGCACGCGCAACATGACGGGAGCGACATCACGCATGCCAACAGCCGCGAAAGCCAAAGGCGCTGGTGGGTTCCAGGTTGGATGGAAGCTGTAGTACGCCGCGCGCCCAGCATCGGTCGACTCACCGTGTGCTGCGGAGACCGCTGCAGCGTCTTCCGCATGCAACACCGCAATGCGCGCGATAGCCTCGCGCTGGCTGTCGATGCGTTGTACTCCGGAAACCAGGCTGGCGACACATAGCAATGCAAGCAGTAGCAACGACGCCACCGCAATCCTGGACCGGAGCAGAAGACGGATTTCATGGAGCCAAAGATTCATCGTGCCGCCCCCAGTCGGCGAGACGCCACGCCAAGCAGCATTGCGGCAGCCAGTATCCAACCCACCAGGGTCAGCAACGGCACCAACAGCCCACGCAGTACGGCATCCCTTTCCGCTGGCCTGAACGTGAATTGAGGAATCCGATGCCATTGCGCCCGATCAACGCGCTTGCGTTGGTCAGCACCTGCGTCGCTGGCGGTATCGTCGGCATAGGACACCTCGTCCACCTGCATCTGATTCAGTTGCTGCACGATCCGGTAGCGATGCCGCTCTGCCTGTTCCAGGAAGCCAAGGTGCGCCTGCAGGTCGGTGGCAGCTGCCGCCATCGACAGCTGCCTGATCGCCAGCACCGGGCTGAGTACGGAAAACCCGGCCACCAGCCGATTCTGCTGGTTCTGGATGCTGGCGCTGTCCTGCGCGTAGCGGTTGAACAACGACGAGGTCAGTCGTTCACCTTCAACGGCGAGCAGTCCCTTGTAATTGACCGGTAGATCTTCGATGCGGCTGACGCCGTACTGGTCCAGCACCTGTTGCCGGAAGCTGGCGAAGTACGGATCGTTTGGGTCGTGGCTGTCGCCGAGTGCACGCAGATCACGTGCGATACCGACCTCATTCTGCAGGCGATCAGGCAGCGGGAACCATGCGTACGCTAGGTCTGGAGCAACGCGAGGTACCAGCAACGCCATCAACGTCCAGCCGCCAACCAACGCGAGCAGCGCATCGCGCCGACGTGGCAGCAGCGCCGAGAAGCTGGTAACAATCAGGCACCACACCGCGAGGTACAAGGCGTAGCCAAGCATCACGGCCAGCGCCACCGGCGCAGCCTCGGGGGCACCCAGGGCCAGCCATGCAAGTCCGGCGGATGCAGGCAGCAGGAAGATCCCGGCCACTGCCAGCAGCGCGGCCAGCTTGCCGCCGATGATGCTGCGCCGGCTCGCGCCCTGCAGCATCAACTGCCTCAGCGTACCGCGCTCGCGCTCCTGTGCCACCAGTCCATAACCCAGGAAGACCAGTACCAGCGGGGCCAGCACCTGCAGGACAAAGGCCGGTGTCAGCTGACCAAAGCGGGTCAGGATCGAGCTTTGCATGACGTCGCCGAAATTGGCGGTGTTCTGGCGGTGCCCTTCCAGGAACATGCTGCTGCCGGTAAACGGATCAACACCAGGATCAAACGCAGCCAACGGCGCTGGCAAGCGGTAGACGAAGTGGCCGTAGTGCACCACGCGGTGCGGATGACGATCAGGCTGGGCCTCGAAATCTGCTTGTGCGGCGGCTTGCTGCCGCGCGCGATGCTCGGCAGCAGCCTGCATGTGGTGGAGCGACACCACAGTGGCCGTTACCGTCAACAGCACCATCAGGAGGATGCCGGTCAGCGCGGTACGCTGGCGTACCAGCGCTCGCAGTTCGTTGCGGAACACGGAAGCGAGCACCGTCATGCGCGAGCTTCCCGGCCAGCGAAGTGCGCATGCAGCGCATTGAGGTCGACGTCAGTGCGATCTACCTCGTGCACGATGCGCCCCTGGTCGAGCACACCGATCCGGTCGGCGATGTCTGCGGCACCCAGCAGGTCATGGGTGACCATCAGCACCGCTGTGCCACGTGCGCGAACCGGCTCGAGCAAGGCATGGAATTCGGCGCTTGCGCCCGGGTCAAGCCCGGACGTGGGTTCGTCAAGCAGCAGTAATGGAACCTCGCGCATCAGCGCGATCGCGATCGCAACCTTCTGTCGCATGCCCTTGGAGAAGCCAGACAGACGCTGATGCCACGCAGATTGCTGCAGGCCTGCTGCACGCAATGCATCTGCAATGGCAGCAGCGCCGTGTCGCCGACCGCTCAAGGAAAGCAGGTAGTCGGCATTCTCTACCGCCGTCAGGTGCTCATAGAGCGCAACGTTCTCCGGCAGATATGCCAACTGGGCCCGTGCTTGTTCCGGCGCGGACCATGGAACAAGCCCAGCCACGCTCACGGTACCCGCGTTTGGCCGGGTGAACCCCAGCAACACCGACAGCGTGGTCGACTTGCCTGCCCCATTGCCGCCGAGCAACGCGTAGATGGTTCCAGGAAGGAGCTGCAGCGATAGCTGCGACAGCACCGTTTTGCCGGGATAGGTAACGGTGAGATCGTGAATTTCGACGATGGGAGCGCTGGAAGTCACATGGAGTCACACAGGCGAGGGGGCCGCAGACTAACATGTAATGATATTACATTGCATTTAACCGCCGGCCAGCGGGCGAACCACGCGCTGGGTTGGCGGGATCCTTTTACCGCGACATTTCCGAACCGGCGCGCGGGCCTGTTGTGGTTAGCGCACATATCACCGGGGATCTGCGGTCTCGGGAGGCCCAGCGAACCCCGCAGGTTACGTTTGACATGGCGGAGTGCATTTCGAGGGCGATGCCATGTCTCGCTCCGGTGAGCGTTGAACTGACGCAGCGCTATGCGCGGATAGCGGCCCGAACGAATCGCCGGTCTTCATGGGTCAACCTGCATTGATCGGCCTGAGCAACAGCAGCAGGCTCAAGCCCAGCACGAAGACAGCCATCTGGCTGGGTAACTTCGTGGGCCACCGGGGAAGCGAAAGAAGGCGCATTCCTGGCTCAACTGCGCGTCTCCGTGGCTTGGCTGAATGTTTTCGTGCGTGTTGGCTCGGTACCGCGCGCACCTGAGTATCAAGCAGTAGTTTTGAATGCCTCGTGGCTATTGCCAATCGAAGGCAGCCACACCCTCTACGAGTCCGCTGCCAACTTGAGTGTAGGTTGCTTCACCCACTCCTCCTCGCCTTCACTGGCAGCACATTGAGAGCACCAGAGCTGGGTTCTCTGGACGCCTGGCCTCATCAGTATTCGTCTCACCGCAGATTGCCCGCACACCTCCCAATCAGCTGCGAGCACGGTATTTCTTGACCCATTCCACGGATTGCGCGATGCCGCCGAACGGGAAAATGTGCAGGTTCACTTCCCCATGGGCTTCGCCCAACCCACTGGCCAAGCGATCAACAAACCGATCCGGCCCGGCCGTTCCAAACAGCTTGCCGATCGAGATGCCGTACTTGGACCAGATCGATGCGCTGGCATTGACACCGCACATCGCCGCATAGCGCGCGAGCACCGCAACCCCTGCTGGGCCTGGCACCCCTACTCGAACTGGGTGAACGATGCCGCGCTCGCGCAGCGCTGCCAGCCACGCCAACACGACGTCGGCATCAAATCCAAACTGGGTGACGATCAGCGGCGTCATGCCACGGTTCTCGATGCTGGTGCACTTTCGTTCAAGCACCTGCCAGCGCTGGCTTTCACTCATCACCGGGTGTCCTTCAGGATGCCCAGCCACGCCAACGAGCTGGATGCCAGAGCGTTCCAGCACGCCCGCTTCAATCAACGACGTGCTATCCGCAAATGGTCCTTTGGGACTGGGCGAATCTCCAGCAATCACGAAGCAACGCGTGACACCAGCCTCTTCAACCGCACGACTGATGAACGACTCCAATTCAGCCAGTGAGACGATTCGCCGCGCGGGGACATGCAGCATGGGTTCAAAGCCCAGTTCGCGAATCGTCGCGGCAGCAGCCAACCGTACGGCATTGTCTTCACCCGCAAGGTAAGGAATGAAGATGGTAGCGCCGGGGGTTATCCGGGCAGCAGCTGCAGTCAGCGCTGGAACGGCTTTGGTGCTGACTTCCAACGAGTAGCCAGCGGTGATGTTGTGCTTGGGCATTGGGATATCGTGATGACTCAAGATGCTTACGTGATGCGTTTCAAATGAGCCTCCCACCCTGCCCTCTCAGACCGGACGGAAGAGGCAAGCGCAATGGTCGCAACAACGTCAGTGGTTGGGATTCAACGACGCTGCTTATCCGCCGCCCCCTGCCCAATGGTCGAGGCAGCCACTGCGGTTGAGTGCCGGGCCAGCTCGATGAAGGCGCGCACGTAATCGATGCTGGTGTCCGTTTCACGTGCGCCGAGGAAGATCTGTTTGGCGATCCCGCGTGCGCCCAGCCGCACCGGCACGACATCCATCCTGCTTGCATATTCTTCCACCAACCAACGTGGCAGCGCGGCCACGCCACGGCCGCTAGCCACCATCTGCACCATGATGTCGGTGGTTTCGATGGTTTTGTGCCGTCTTGGTGTGATGCCTGCAGGCAGCAGGAACTGGCTGTAGATATCCAGTCGCTCGATATCCACCGGGTAGCTGATCAGGACCTCGCGGGCCAGCTGTTGCGGCTTCACGTAAGCCGCCGACGCGAGGGGGTGGTCCTTGGCTACGACCAGCACCTGCTCGTAGTCGAACACAGGCTCGAATTTCAGGCCCGGCTTGAACAAAGGGTCGGGCGTGACCAGCAGGTCGATCTCGTAGCCGAACAACGCCCCGATACCACCGAACTGGAACTTCTGCCTGACGTCCACGTCCACGTCCGGCCAATCAGCCAGATAGGGCGATACCACCTTGAGCAGCCATTGGTAGCAGGGATGGCATTCCATGCCGATGCGCAGTGCACCGCGCTCGCCCTGCGCGAACTGGCCCAGGCGCTCTTCGGCCAGGTCCAGCTGCGGCAACACCCGGTTGGCTACCGCCAACAGGTACTGCCCGGATTGGGTGAGCCGCAGGCTTCGACCTTCGCGCAGCCATATGTCGGTACCCAGCTGCTGTTCAAGCTTGCGGATGCTGTGGCTCAGGGCTGACTGGGTCAGGTTCAACACGCCCGCGGCTGCGGTCAACGAGCCCTGCTTTTCGACCTGCTGGACGATGCTCAGATGGATGCGCTCAAGCATGTGAATGAATTTTCTTCATGGAATTGTGAAATTAAACCATTTTACCTCATGGAAAACCGCAACTAGGATCGAACTTCACCAGCTGCTCCATTCAGCTGCCTGACGATCCAGCCCCCATGAAGGCAGAAATGACACACCCTCCCCCACTTCGCGTCGTCGCCGTTTCCGGCGGGCTGCATCGCCCCTCCAAGGCCGCAACCCTGGTCGAGCATCTATCGAAGCTGATTGCAGCCCAGGTTCACTGCGAAACCCAGCTCGTCGAGCTGGGCCAGCTTGCCCCGCACATGACCGGTACCGTCAGACGCAGCGAACTGCCCGATACGGTGGAGCTCGGACTGGCAGCAGTCGAGCAAGCGGATGTGCTGGTGGTCGCCACGCCGGTTTACCGCGGCTCTTACACGGGGCTGTTCAAGCACTTCTTCGATTTCATTCACCAGGACGCATTGATTGATACGCCGGTGTTGTTGGCCGCCACCGGCGGCAGCGAGCGCCACGCGCTGATGATCGACCACCAGCTGCGGCCACTTTTCAGCTTCTTCCAGGCACGAACCTTGCCGCTGGGTGTGTACGCGACCGACAAGGACTTCGCCGGTCACACGCTGCACAACGCGGATCTGATCCAACGCGCCAAGCTGGCGGTTGAACGCGCGTTGCCGGTGATCGAGCTGACACGCGACACCGAAGCACGCACCGCCAGAGCCATCGCCGCTGCCTGAAAGCGAACTCCCCCACCGAATCAGCGCAGCGCTGTGCCGGTCCCTATCCGCAGAACCTACGGTAGTGCATCGCCATGAAAGACAGTTTTGAACTCAGCCTCAAGCGTATCCGCTTCGATGAAAACTACCAGCCATTGGACAGTACGCGGTTGACAACCAACTTCGCCAATCTGGCCAGGGGCAACAGCCGCCAGGAAAACCTGCGCAATACGCTGAGGATGATAGACAACCGGTTCAACAGCCTTGCCGGTTGGGACAACCCGATGGGTGACCGCTATTCCGTTGAACTTGAGATCATCTCGGCCGAGATGGACGTATCGGGCGGGGGCCAGACCGATGCATTTCCGCTGATCGAGATATTGAAGACAAGCATCGTTGACCGTCAGACCAGGACACGCATCGAAGGAATCGTTGGCAACAACTTCTCGTCCTACGTGCGTGACTATGACTTCAGCGTGCTGTTGCCGGACTACAACAGCAACCGGACAGCTTTTTCCACACCGGAAGACTTTGGCGACCTGCACGGAAAGCTGTTCAAGCACTTCGTGAATTCGCGCGCCTACAAGGAAAACTTCAACAAACTGCCGGTGATATGCATCAGCGCGTCCAGCAGCAAGATCTACCACCGCACCGCCAATCACCACCCCGCGCTTGGCGTGGAGTATCTGCAGAACGAGCTTTCCTCAACCGATCAGTACTTCGCGAAGATGGGAATGCAGGTCCGCTTCTTCATGCCGCCGGACAGCGTTGCGCCGCTGGCGTTCTACTTCTTTGGTGACCTGCTGGGCGACTACACCGACCTTGAACTGATCGGCACCATCAGCACGATGGAGACCTTCCAGAAGATCTACCGGCCCGAGATCTACAACGCCAACTCTGCGGCAGGAAGTGTTTACCAGCCCAGCCTGAAGCACCAGGACTACTCCCTGACAAAGATTGTCTATGACCGTGAAGAACGCAGTCAGTTGGCGATCAAGCAAGGACGCTTCACCGAAGAGCATTTCATCAAGCCGCACCGGCAGACGCTGGAACGGTGGGCCGCTGCCTGCCCGCTCTGATCACTCCAAGGAAAATGAATCTAGCCGCCATGAAGAAATTGTTGCCTACCTCTACCGCCGGCAGCCTGCCAAAACCCAGCTGGCTTGCCCAGCCCGAGAAGCTCTGGTCACCGTGGAAGCTGCAGGACGAAGAATTGCTTGAAGGCAAGCAGGATGCCCTGCGTCTATCGCTGCACGAACAGTTGCAGGCAGGAATTGACATCGTCAGCGATGGTGAGCAGACCCGCCAACACTTCGTCACTACCTTCATCGAGCACCTGGATGGTGTTGACTTCGAAAAACGCGAGACGGTGCGGATCCGCAACCGCTACGACGCCAGCGTACCCACCGTCGTGGGCGAGGTCAGCCGGCAGAAGCCGGTATTCGTTGAGGATGCCAAGTTCCTGCGCCAGCAGACCAGGCAGCCGATCAAATGGGCGTTGCCGGGGCCGATGACGATGATCGACACGCTCTACGATGATCACTACAAGAGTCGCGAAAAGCTTGCCTGGGAGTTCGCCAGAATCCTCAATCAGGAAGCCAGGGAGCTGGAGGCAGCGGGCGTTGACATCATCCAGTTCGACGAACCCGCCTTCAATGTCTTCTTCGATGAAGTCAATGACTGGGGTGTTGCCGCACTTGAGCGAGCGATCGAAGGGCTCAAGTGCGAGACTGCCGTTCACATCTGCTACGGCTACGGCATCAAGGCCAATACCGACTGGAAGAAGACCCTGGGCTCGGAGTGGCGCCAGTATGAGGAGTCGTTCCCGAAGCTGCAGCAGTCCAACATCGACATCATCTCGCTGGAATGCCAGAACTCGCATGTCCCCATTGACCTGATCGAGCTGGTACGCGGCAAGAAGGTGATGGTGGGTGCCATCGACGTGGCCAGCGACATCATTGAAACCCCGGAGGATGTAGCCAGCACCCTGCGCAAGGCACTGCAGTTCGTGGATGCGGACAAGCTCTATCCTTCCACCAATTGCGGCATGGCACCGCTGTCTCGGTACATCGCCAGAGGCAAGCTGCATGCACTCAGTGCCGGTGCAGAGATCGTTCGTCGCGAACTAGTGGCCTGAACTACGTAGCCCGGGTAAGCGCAGCGCACCCGGGAAACGTATTTGACGGGTTCGGGAAGCAGGGCTTGCGGGCGCCAGATCGTGGAAGTTTTATCCTCTACTACGTCCCATCGTCAACCGCGCGCACGCCGGTAGTGCATGACAACTGCGCCGTTGCGCAGCGGCGTCGACGATATCAGCTCCAGCCGTCGTGTGTTGAACAGCCCGCGCTGGTAAAGCGTCGGGCCGTGCCCGGCGATCCTGGGGTGGACGAGGAACTTGTACTCGTCGATCAGGTCCAGCCGATCCAACTCTGTAGCGAGCATACCGCTACCGAGCAGCACGCCAGCCGGCGTCGCCTCCTTGAGCTTCTGCACGTTCGTGCGCAAGTCCCCGCCGATGTGGTGGCTGTTGGTCCAAGGGAACGCTGTTCGCACCGACGACACCACGTACTTCGGCTTGACCTCCAGCCCGATCGCCCAGTCACGCATCGCCTGCGTGGCTTCCACTTCGCCGCGAGCGACTGCCGGCCAGTAGTCCTCCATCATCTCGTAGGTGATCCGTCCCCAGAGCATCGCCCCGGCTTCATCCATAAGGCGACTGAAGAAGGCGTGCGTCTCGTCGTCGGCGATGCCCTCCTGATGGTCGATGCAACCGTCCAGGGTGATGTTCAGGCTGAAGGTCAGAAGTCCCATGCGAGCGTGCTCATGGTTGGGCGTTCCACTGGATTGTCGCTCGTCGGCGGACGCATTGCAGTACCCGGCTGCTATCCCTGTCGCAATCAGCCTGCGCTCGCTTGCACCCCGGCAACTGACGAGGCGAGGATGATCTGGGCAACATAGTAGAGCGGCAACCCCCAGAGCTTGTTGCTGGCGCCCGGTGCGACGAAGCGATTGCGGGCAACAGCGATGTCCGAGATCGCAAACATCACCGCAGCAGCTGCAAGCTGCCACGTTCCAGAGGCAGCGCTTATGGCAATCGCCAGGGCGCACATGGCAATGATAGCGGTCACATACGCCATGACTGCGGCGCGATGGAAGGCTTTCAAATAGCTCCAGAGCCAGGCGATTACCGCGATTCCAAGACAGCCCATGACGGCGAACGCTATCGCCAGTGTCGTGCTTGCGATGGGTAGCGATGCGAACGCCATCGCGTAAGCAACATGCGCAAGCAGGAAGCTCGCCAGGCCAAGCAGGAAGAGACGGCTCTTCTGGGACAACAGCAAGACGTCGCCCACCCAGCCGAGCCCCAGTCCAACCAGGATCAATTGACCATAGGCCGATGCTGTCGCGTCCAGCTGAAGCGCCAAGGCCAGGAACGCCGTACTGGCGAGGATCTTCAGCAGCACTTTGCCACGCTTCCAGCCGCGGTACTCACAGACGACCAGGACGGCACAGGCAGCAAGACAAATGACGATGGTTGAGCCTGTTGCGGTCACCATGATGGTCTGCATTTCCCCAACGCTGCAAAGATACTTTTATAAAAGTCGGGTGCTGTCGGCTGTTTCAGGGCAGCCATGGGGCAAATGAGTTCCCCGCCGACGATTCACCAAGATTGCCTCGGCCAGTACCTGATAGGCAACAGACGCCATCCAACCCGGTCGATGCGCCTTCCGTTCTGTTGCGCCTGTCTAGGCATTCCCATCACATGCTTGCGCTATTCTTCGACCCAGCAAGCACGCTCCAGAACTCCACATCGCCCAGCCAAGCCGTCAGGTCGCCGTCCGCATGTCCAGAGTCGATCCAACTGCTGCCGACGAAATGCCTCCGGGAGTCGCCGCGAGACGAACACTCCGCTGGTGCAAGGGGGAGCGGAGCACCATCGTCGACAGCGTAGCCGAGGAAGTGCCCGTTGCGATGCATTACAACGGTGTGCCCTTCTCGGTAATGATGGCCACACCGTCAGATCTTGAAGACCTGGCACTCGGCTTCTCGCTGACCGAAGGTCTCATCACTGATGCGGCCGAGTTGATCGAGGTCGAGGTAAGCCCCTGCATCGAAGGCGTCGAACTTCGTATGCAGGTGACCAGCACAGCACCTGCGGCCTCCCTGCAAGCAGGTTCTGCCCGTGCATTACCCGGCCGCAGCGGCTGCGGCTTGTGTGGCGCACGACTGCTGGAAGACGTCATGCGCCTGATACCGCCGATCAAGAGGCCCTCCACCTTTCCGCTTGCTTCATTGCGGTTGGCCCTGTCGTCGCTTCCCGGAATGCAGCCCATGAACGTGGCCACCGGCTCCACCCATGCCGCGGCCTGGGTGCAGGCGGATGGTCGGATCACGCATGTTCGCGAAGATGTCGGCCGGCACAATGCACTGGACAAGCTGGTGGGCGCTCTGCGACGTGGTTCCGTATCGACCGACGCCGGCCTGGTTCTCATATCGAGCCGGGCCAGTTATGAAATGGTGAGCAAGGCGGCGCACGCTGGCATTGCGGTTGTTGCTGCCGTTTCCGCGCCGACGGCACTTGCCATCGACCTGGCGAGCACGGCCGGTATCTGCCTGATCGGTTTCGCCCGCCGTGACCGATTCAACGTGTACTCACATCCAGAGCGATTGCTTGGATTTGACTAGGGAATGCCGAGGCACAGGAGGCAGCGAACAGGCCAATGCCAGAGAAGCCCGCTCTGGAAATCACATGAAGCCAACATTCAGACGCTCAGTGTTGCAGCCATGGCTGGAAGTGCCGCGTTGACCGGGACGAACTCCGGTTGCTACCACCCGGGAGGTCCGCTTGACGATCACTTCGTCTCGACCTGATTCTGCGTTACTGCGAAAAAAGCAGACATTCCAGGCCCGCATCGCACGTGACCACATCGGATCGTCCCGGCCGGGCCACGGATTCAGGCTGTCCCTCCCCTTCCTTGATGTGCCAATACAAGAGTGAGACATCACCATGAGCGAGAAGGACGTCCCCGGTATTCGCAAATATGATGCTCCGGCAGGCGGCTGGGGGGCACTGCGGGCAACGGCCAAAGCGATCAGTGATCAGATGGCCGCCCCGGAAGCTGCGATCACGCTGTTCCGGACCAATAAGCCGGAAGGCTTCGATTGCCCTGGCTGTGCTTGGCCCGACCGCCACCACACCTCGACCTTCCAGTTCTGCGAGAACGGCGCGAAGGCGGTGACCTGGGAAGCCACCAAGAAGCGGATCACCCCGGAGTTCTTCGCGGCAAATACCGTTTCTTCACTTCTGGAAATGACAGATTTCCAGCTGGAGGACCAAGGGCGCCTTACCCATCCCTTGGCCTACAACCCGGAGAAGGACATCTATGAGGCCGTGGAATGGGATGAGGCGCTCAGCCGGATCGGGCAGATCCTGGGCGAACAGCCAGACCCTAACATGGTCGAGTTCTACACCTCCGGGCGCGCCTCCAACGAGGCTGCTTTCCTCTACCAGATCTTCGCCCGTGAATACGGGACTAACAATTTTCCCGACTGCTCCAACATGTGCCACGAGGCTACGAGTGTGGGCCTGCCGTCGTCGATAGGGATCGGCAAGGGCACGGTCTCGCTGGATGATTTCGACGCCTGCGAGCTGATCATTTCCATCGGCCACAATCCCGGGACCAACCACCCCCGCATGATGGGTACGCTGCACGAGGTTGCACGCCGTGGCGCACCCATCATCGTGCTCAATCCACTGCGCGAACGCGCCCTGGAGCGCTTCGCCGATCCGCAGGACCCGCTGGAGATGGCGACACTCGGGGCAACGGAGATCGCCTCTTCCTATCTGCAGCCGCGCATAGGCGGCGATGCCGCAGCACTGAAAGGCATCATGAAGGCCCTGCTGGAGATGGACGCTGCCGAGGGCGGAGACGCCGGGGTTCTGGACCGCGCGTTCATTGAAGAACACACCCGGGGATTCGAGGCCCTCGCCGAAGACCTGCAGGCCGCGAGCTGGGACGGAATCGTGTCCGAATCAGGCTTGCTTGAGGACGACCTGCGCAAGGTCGCGCAGGCCTATGCCAAATCCAACGCCACCATCATCACCTACGGCATGGGGATTACCCAGCACAGCACGGGCACCAGGAATGTCCAGCAGATTGCCAACCTGCTGCTCCTGCGTGGCAACTTCGGCAAGCCCGGTGCAGGTATCTGTCCATTACGCGGGCATTCCAATGTGCAGGGGGACCGCAGCGTCGGCATCACCGAAAAGCCCAGCGTCGAGATGATCGACCGAATCGAAAAGCGGTTCGGGTTCCGCGCGCCGGGCGAGCATGGCCACGATGCCGTTGCTGCCATGCAGGCCATCATTGAAGGCCGCTCGACCGTACTGATCTGCCTCGGTGGAAATCTGGCGGTGGCGCTGCCCGATGGCGACGCCTGTTTCGCTGGCATGCGTAGCCTGGAGATGTCGGTACACGTTGCGACCAAGCTCAATCGTAGTCATCTGCTGGTCTGCAAGAACACTTTCATCCTGCCCTGCCTCGGCCGGACCGAGCTGGACATTCAAGCCACCGGGCCGCAAGCGGTCACAGTGGAAGATTCGATGTCGATGGTGCATGCATCGCGAGGCAAGCTGAAACCCGCCTCTGAGCAGCTGCGTTCGGAGCCGGCAATCGTTGCTGGCATCGCCAGCGCAACCCTGCCATCGAGTCGCGTGCAGTGGATGGAAATGGTGGCCGACTATGACTTGATACGCGAAGCGATCGAAGCAGTGTTCCCCGATTTCTCGGACTACAACGCAAGGATCCGGATTCCCGGTGGCTTCCGCCTGCCTTTGCCACCTACCGAACGTGTCTGGCGCACCGCCTCGGGCAAGGCCGAGTTCCTCCGCTTCCCGGGACTGGCTGAAGACCCGAAACCCGTCGACAAAGCAGTACTGAAGCTGGCCACCATCCGTAGCCACGACCAGTACAACACCACGATCTACAGCCTGGATGATCGCTACCGAGGTGTCTTCGGCCGCCGCGATGTCGTGTTCATGAACGAAGCGGACATGAGCGAGCGCGGGATCCAGCAAGGGGATCGGATCCGTATCAGGACGGCCCTGGACAACGAGGGCGACAGGGTTCTTGAGGACGTCATTGCGGTCAGCTACCAGATATCCCGTGGCTCGGTAGCGACGTATTACCCGGAAGGAAACTGCCTCATTCCACTGAGCTACATCGACCCTGCCAGTGGCACACCTTCCTACAAATCAGTGCCGGTGCACATCAGCTTGGCGTAGTCACTCTCCCGCCTTCGTGACACGTGATGGTTGAAGACTGTCGGGGCGAGAGGTTTCAGGTGGCGTTGCTTTGTAACGCTGCGTCAGCTCTCTTCAGCCGTGACACCCTTCCCTGCCGCGAAGGCCAGGAATTGGTGGATGGGAAGCGCCTTCGCATAGAGCCAGCCCTGCCCGAACTGCACATCGGAGCGCTTCAGATAGGCTTCCTGCTCCAGTGTCTCGATTCCTTCGGCGATGACGGTCAGCTTCAGGGCATGGGCCATGTTGATGATGTGGTCGGCCACGATGCTCTGCGCAGCATCAGCACCGATGACGCAGGTAAAGGACTTGTCGATCTTGAGCGCGTCCAGCGTGAGGCCTTCCAGCAGGGAGAGGCTTGAATAGCCGGTACCGAAGTCGTCAATGGTGACCCGATAGCCGAGGGAGCGCGCATTGCCGATTACCGCTGCAGCCGCTGCCGCATTGATGAAGCCGCGTTCGGTGATCTCCAGCCAGATCTGCTGCGGCCGCAGTCCTGCTTTCGCCACTGCTGCATTCAACCCATGCAGGAAACGCCCGCTCTCCATTTCGTTGGCAGGTATGTTGATTGAAAGATGAGCATCGGCATGTCCCCGTAGATACTGGCCCATCTCGGCCACACCCATGTCGATCACCAGATCGGTCAGCGGAGAAATGAGGCCAGTGGCCTCCGCCAGCGGAATGAACTGGTCCGGGAATGCTGTCGGCGTACCTGGTCGCTGCCACCTGACCAGCGCTTCGGCACCGATGCACCGTCCATTCGCCAGGTTGATGATGGGCTGGTAATGCACCACGAACTCCCTGTCCCTGATCGCCAACTCCAGCGTCTTCGCCGGCGACAGTTGCTGCCTCGACACCCAGATGATGAGGCCGATCAGTATCAGCGAGATGGCCGCGCCGATGGGTAGCAGGTGACGCCATTCCAAGCCCGCCGTGGCCTCGGTCAACGCGGTGTCAGTCAACGCAAAAGCAACGAGGCCAGCCACCGGCCTGGAGGAGAATGCGTATTGACCGCCAGTGCCCGGCTGGTTGCCCGCAAGCAGCATCCGGACCACCTGTGGCTGGACGACGCCAGAGGCTTCAAGAACCCGCCCGTCACGACTGGCAACGCCGTACACGACCTGCGTAGTGATCACCAGGTCGGTAAGCCGGCCCGGGGTGATCAGCACCCCGTAGTCGCCGCGCCGTACCTCGACCCGGGGCTCCCCCCTGAACAACCTCGGCAACTCGGCATACGAAAGCGTGCTGCCGTCGCCAAGATCCAGGTCCGCATCACCAGCCGGCACCGGTGGCGAGATCACGCCAAGCCGGGTGCATAGCAGTTTTCCGTCCTCGAAATAGCCCAGGTCCTCGATGCTGCGCGCGTCGGCAACCACTTGGCCCATCATTTTCAGGTGCGCGTGCGAGCAGTCGGCGCGATCAATGCTGCCTGCCCGAACAAGTGCGCGCTTGGCGTCATCGAGCGTACGTTCGGTGCGCCTTGCAGTGGATGCAGCGACATCGTCGAGGTGCTGTTGCTGTGTCCCCAGCGCCTGCTCGCGCTGCACCCAGGACACTCCGATCAATGGGAGAACACCCGCCGCAATTGCCAGGACGCCGGCGGCGAGCAGTACCGATTTCCTTCTCATGCAGCCCCGCCGTCTCGGCATGCGTCCAATCCAGACAGCGTACCGCAAAGCTGCAGGCCAACGCAGCGTGCTGCATACGGGGTGCAGGCCCGGGCCGCTCAGCTTGCCAATCGCCGCACAAGTGAAGCAGGCCCACATTCTCGGCTACAGCCAGGGAAGGTCCCGAGCTTGAGCGGGCGCTGATGAAACTCGATGCACATGCAGCACAGTGCGTCTGCGTGAGCTGCACCGCGCAGACGCGTACTGGCACCTTGGAGCTTGCGGCACTGCTGGGTCGGCAATGGATTCCCATGCAGGACACATCACTATGTGATGGTCCTGCTTTTGGAATTGGCGCGGGAGCTCCCGCTCGCCTACCTGCCGGTGTCGGCACTGGACCAGACACAGACTGCCGACGACCTGATCCGCCCGGCAGAACAGTTGTTCGGCGAGCTGCAGATGAACGAGCGCAGCAGGATCGCGGAGTGGCACGGGCATTCGCCGCTGAATCGGCTTGGATTGGCACCCACCAAGCGTTGGGCCTTCATCTCCTGGGAAACCACTGCCCAAGCTCGCTGAGGTGGTGCATGACGCTGATGGCCCAGGGCGGCGAGACCGGCCCTTGGCCCCGTTCAAGCTGCATCAGCTCCGGCACGCCCGGCTCCGCAAGGCGGCCGGACAGGCGCTGCCGCCCATCCATCAACTCGACATTGGCGCCAAACCCCTGATATCTGGGACAATTGCCGTCGGCCGGACGCTCCCGGCCCGCTACAGCATGGACCCGCATCGAGGCGGTCATCGCTCTGCTGTCCATTCACGGCTTGCCGCCGCTCTTCCCGGATCGTCATTTGAACGCCATCGATACCCCTGTTGACCCTGCCCTGCCCCTGGCGGATCGTCTGCGCGACGCGCTGGATCTGCTGGAGGCCATCGACGCGGATCGCGGCGTACTCGATGCGCTGCCTGAAGCTGACCGTGTACGCCTGCACCAGGTCGTTGCCAGGATATTCCACCCCGAACCCAAAGCGCGCCGGCAGATGCTCAAGAAGCAGGCCCGCGAGCGCCATCAGGAAAAGGTGCGCAAGTCCGAGGCGCTGCTGGAACAGACCGGTATCCGCGCCCTGCGCCGCAAGCCGGTATTCAGCACCCCGAACTACTTCCCGCCGCATGCCGCCGGCCTGCACGATGCCAGCAATGGTGAAGGCGCTGCCGCAGCCGAAGAGCCCGTGCATTCACCCGAACTGCGCCACTGCTACGTGTGCAAGCAGAAGTTCACTCAGCTGCATCACTTCTACGATCAGATGTGCCCGGTCTGCGCCGACTTGAACTACATCAAGCGCACCGAGACTGCGGACCTGCGCGGACGTGTGGCGCTGCTGACCGGCGGCCGGGTAAAGATCGGCTACCAGGCCGGGTTGAAGCTGCTGCGTGCCGGCGCCGAGCTGATCGTGACCACGCGCTTCCCGCGCGACTCGGCCGCCCGCTATGCCGAAGAACCCGACTTCGCCGTGTGGGGCCACCGCCTGCAGGTGTACGGGCTGGACCTGCGCCACACGCCCAGCGTCGAGGCCTTCTGCAGCGAGCTGTTGGCCACGCGCACACGCTTGGACTTCATCATCAACAACGCGTGCCAGACCGTGCGTCGTCCGCCGCAGTTCTATGCGCACATGATGGCCGGCGAAACCGCTGCCGTGCAGAGCCTGCCGGAAACCATCCGCAAGCTGATCGGCAATTACGAAGGCCTGCGTAGCGCGGACCTGTTGCCGGTCGCGGCGGCCGCGCTGCCGTCGCCGCAAGCTGTCGGTACCGACGGTTTGACCCGCGCTGCCGAGTTGTCGCAGGTGCCGCTGCTGGCTGATGAACTACTGGGCCAGCGCCATCTGTTCCCGGATGGCCGCCTGGACCAGGACCTGCAGCAGGTGGATCTGCGCGACAGCAATTCCTGGCGCCTGCGCATGGCCGAGGTACCGTCGGTGGAGCTGCTGGAAACCCAGCTGGTCAATGCCATTGCACCGTTCATCATCAATGCCCGCCTGAAGCCGCTGATGCTGGCTACGCCCGAGCGCGACAAGCACATCGTCAACGTGTCGGCGATGGAAGGCCAGTTCTACCGCAACTTCAAAACCACCCGCCATCCGCATACCAACATGGCCAAGGCCGCGTTGAACATGATGACGCGCACCTCGGCGGCCGATTACCAGAACGACGGCATCCACATGAACAGCGTGGATACCGGCTGGGTCACCGACGAAGATCCGGCGGGCCTGGCAGCGCGCAAGGTGCAGGAAGAACGTTTCCACCCGCCGTTGGACATCGTTGATGGCGCTGCCCGCATCGTCGATCCGATCATCCACGGCTTCAACACCGGCGAACACGTCTGGGGCCAGTTCCTGAAGGACTATGCGCCTACCGATTGGTGAGGGCGCAGACACTGATTGAAACGATGGTTCTGCCCCGCTGGCCGGGTCAGATCCATCGCCGTACAGAAGACGTATGGAACGATCCGCCAAGCAGCCTTGCTGGCAGGTGACGGCAGGCACGGCTAGGATCGGCACATGAAGCCCTTTCCTGCAGACTCGATGGTGCTCCCACGCGATTTCTATCGCAGGCATCCCACTGTGGTCGCGCCGGAGCTGCTTAACAAGTTGCTGGTTCACGACGATGGCCGCTGTGCACGCATCGTCGAAGTGGAGGCCTATGCCGGTGGTGATGACCCCGCCGCGCATTCGTTCCGCGGCAAAACCGCGCGCAACGCCACCATGTTCGGCCCTGCAGGCCATCTCTATGTCTACTTCACCTATGGCATGCATTGGGGCAGCAACGCGGTCTGTGGAGAGCCGGATCAAGGCGTAGGCGTGCTGCTCAGGGCGGCGCAGCCGCTGCAGGGTTTGGATGTGATGCATGCGCTCAGGCCAGCGGCAAAGCGCACCATCGACCTGGCCAACGGCCCCGGCAAGTTGTCCCAGGCATTTGGATTGAACCGTGCGCATGACGGCGCTGACCTGGTAAGCGGTGATCGCGGCATTCGGATTATCTCCGATGGAATGCCGCCTCCACTCGTTCCCGGCCAAGGACCGCGCGTTGGCATATCCAAAGCCGTGGACCTGCCATGGCGATGGTGGGTCGCCGGGAACCCGTGTGTCTCTGGAAAAAAGCAGCGCTGAGACGCTCGTGGGGCATGTCCACCGACACCTTTGGCAAAGATCCTATCCATTCCCGTCAAAGCAGAGCATTCTCTCCTTTGGCCTCGCTTTGCAGCCAGTTGAGGAATGAGGCAATGGCGGGCTTGCCATCCGCCCCCGGGAGGGTCACGGCGTAGTAGGCGAACTCGGTGGGCCACGGCCGATCCAACGCGACCACCAATCGACCACTGGCGACTTCCGCCTGTACGTATACATCGCGCACCAACGCAATCCCCTGCCCCGCCTCTGCAGCGCGGATCAACAACACATCATCATCGAACGCGGCGCCTCGTTCGATACGGGGATCGTCCGCCACACCCAGTGCCTTGTACCAAAGTCGCCAATCACTGCGATCGGAGTCCTGCAGAAGTGGGTACTTGAGGCAATCGATTGGCTTACGGATCGGTTTGCCCTTGGCCAGCAAACCTGGACTCGCTACCGGCAGGAACACCGGCGACGCAAGGTGGCGCGAGATCAGGCCCGGGTACTCACCCAGCCCGTGACGAATCGCTATATCGATGCGGTCGCGGCGCAGATCAACCAAGGCAGATGAAGCTTCAACGCGTACTTCGATATCCGGATGTTTTTCGGTGAAGCGGCCCAGTCGAGGTACCAACCAGGACGCAGCAAAACCGGGAACCGTGCTGATCGTCAGTGTCTGCCGGCCATTGATCGCTTCCAGCACAGCCATGCTGTCCTGGATGGTGTCGAAGGCGCGAAGCAAGGCCGGATACACCTGTGCACCTGCTGGGCTGAGTGCGACGCCATGCCGATTGCGGATGAACAGCGTGACGCCAGTACGGTCACTCAACAGTTTGAGTTTCTGGCTCACTGCACCCGGCGTAACCCCCATGACCTCGGCAGCGGCCTTGAGGCTGCCGTGACGACCGGTCTCTACGAATGCACGCAACGCCAACAACGGTAGGACAGCACCCATTGATTCAATTTCCCGATCTTTCGCACGTGGAAGTGATGGGTATCTGCTGCGCTTGCGCCCATCAACTCGGGCCAGCATGGATCATTTCATCAAATGAGGAAAGCTGAATTCATCAACGCATGGCAGCCAGCGATCTGCGGTCTGAATGACAAGCGCTGATCACCCTATGCATTCCTACAATGAACCCCAACGCCAATGCCACCGAGGGGCGTGAGGATAGTGCCCCTGCTTTCCGCAATCGCCTAGAAGCTGGCGTGAACAAACTTTAGAAAATCTGACGTTACCGAGAAGATAAGATCGTTTTCCAGGGCTGATGGCGCCCCATAGACTGCAAACATTCCCGGTCGACAGGAGCCCGGCTTCCAACAGCAGGCGATCTGCTTGCGCTACCCCGACACGCCATCAAAACCTCGTAGCGCACAGTGGCATTGCACTGGCAAGAGAACGCGCAGCGCGAGTTCAAGCACGCCGGTTTCAGATCGAGCGCAACAACTGCGCCCGCCAGTTACAGGTGGGAGCGGGGCAATCGAGCTCAACACCATGCGACCTCTCATGGCGGCCTGCAGCAACACGCAGGCCCAACACCTACTTCTCACTTTCGCCAGCAGCGCGCCGGGTCTCGCCCCCAGGTGGGTTCGGTGAACCGCATTCCAAAAAAGGATTACTTCGTGCCCAGCCCAACACTTCACCTGTATACCGACAGCTCACCAAACGGCTTCAAGACAAGCATTGCGCTGGAAGAGCTCGAACTACCCTACCAGCTGCATCACGTGCGTATCGCCGAAGGCGAGCACCGGCACCCGGACTTCCTGAAACTGCACCCGCACGCGCGCATTCCCGTGCTTGTGGACGAATCTGCTGGCATCACTGTCTTCGAGTCGGCTGCCATCCTGTTGTACCTGGCTGAAAAGAGCGGTCGTCTCCTTCCACGGCATCCCACGGCACGATGGGAAGCGATCACCTGGCTGATGTTCCATGCCGCCAGCGTTGGCCCGATCCTTGGCCAGCGTGTTCACTTCGAGCTGTTTGCCGACGAAGCACTCCCGGTCGCGATCGAGCGCTACCGGCGCTTGAGCAACGAGTTCTTCGCGACCCTGGATCAGCGTCTGGCTGACCGGTCTTGGCTGGCCGGAGACGAATACTCCATCGCCGACATCGCCGGTTTTGGCTGGACGCATATCGCCCGTGTCATCGACCTGGACTTCAGCGCCTATCCGAACTTGAGCGATTGGCACGCCCGTGTCGCCGAACGCCCCGCCGTACAGCGCGGCGTACTTATCCCCGAACCGGCGACCGGCCCATGATCGAGAACCAGAAAGTGAACGCACTGAACAACAGAATCGATATGCAAGCAGCGTTCAAGGGTGCATCTGCTCCCGCGTTTGCGCACCATCGTGGTTATCAGCGGATGTTCCGTCAGGACGCGCTGAGTCTTGGCATCTTCCTGCCATTGCGTTTCTATCGCGGCGACATGCGGGTGTTGGGCGGGCAGTCGGAGATGGTTGCTCAACTGGATCGCGCTGGATTTGCTGCAGTCTGGGTACGCGACGTTCCCTTGTTCGATCCTTTGTTCGGCGATGCCGGGCAGGTCTTCGACCCGTTCACCTACCTGGCATTCCTTGCGGCTCACACCGAGCACATTGCCCTGGCCACTGGCAGCGCCATTTTCTCGCTGCGGCACCCCATCGACCTGGCGAAGTCGGCAGCCACCATTGACCAGCTGTCTGGTGGGCGCCTGGTGATGGGTATCGCTTCTGGCGACAGGCCGGTTGAGTTTCCTGCGTATGGCATCGAACACGCACAACGTGCCGAGCGCTTCGCAGATACGGTCAGCTACGTCCGTGAACTGATGCAACCGGGCACGCTGAACATCAACTCGCCCCTGGGGCGTGCGCAAGGCGTTGAGCTGCTGCCCAAGCCGGTGGCCGGTGCGGTGCCACTGTTGGTGACCGGAACCTCGCGGCAGCCGCTGCAATGGGTTGCCGAACATGCCGATGGTTGGCTGACCTACCCGGATGCCACCCACCACGCCGCTGGCCCCAAGCGCCTGGCCGAGAAGATACGCGCGTGGCGCGGATTGATCGGGGATGGCGGCTTCCGCCCGCACGTCACCAACGAGTGGATCGATCTGGTGGAAGACCGCAACCATCCCAGAACGGCTGTCGATGGCGGCTACACCTTGCGCACGGGCCGCAACGGCGTGATCGATCTGCTCGGTGAATGGCAGCGTGCGGGCGTCAACCATGCGGCCCTGGGAATCCAGTTCAGTCAGCGTCCGGCACAGGACGTCCTGCAGGAGCTGTCGGAATACGTGCTTCCACTGTTCCCTTCGCACGACTCGCCGGTACCGCCAGCGATTCGTTGGTAGCCCTGTCATCGAGTTGCCGGGTCAGAGCGACGCTTGCCGGCGTGTCCCGCCAGGCACACATCCTGGCGGGAAGCTCGTTGCAAGGAGGAACACTTACGGCGCGGATCCAGCAGGCAATCGTGAGATCACGACGGAAAGCAGCGCAGCCGATGCAAGTACTGCCGCGCTCATGACGAAGGTGCTCTGGTAGCCACTGTGGTCAAACAACAGCCCTCCAAGCGTAGACCCCAGTGCGATAGCCAACTGGATCACCGCCACCATCAGGCCGCCGCCCGCTTCCGCCTCACCGGGCAGGGTCTGCGCAATCCAGCTCCACCAGCCCACCGGCGCAGCGGTAGCAAGCAGCCCCCACAACCCAAGCAGCACGGCGACGGCGGTCAGCGAGCGCCCCATCGGTATCAACGCCAGCGCGATCACTGCCATCAGTACCGGTATGAGAATCAGCACCCGATACAGACCTTGCTTGAGTACGCCACCAATCAAGGCGGTGCCGATGAATCCACTCAGGCCAATCCCCAGCAACACCCAGGACAGCGCAGACACGTCGAGCTCCGTCACCGTCTCCAGGAAAGGTCGCACGTAGGTGAACAGTGCGAACTGTCCCATGAAAAATGCCGCGCAGGCCGCCATGCCAAGCGCCACGGCCCTGCGTCTGAGCAGACGAAGCACGCCGCTGCCCGCATCGACACGCTCAGCCTTCATCGACGGCAGGCTGCACCACTGCCACACCAACGCCATCAGTGCGATCGGAACCAGGCAGAAGAAGGCACTGCGCCAGCCCATGACGGCGCCGAGATAGCTGCCCAGCGGCGCCGCAATCACAGTCGCCAATGCGTTGCCGCTGTTGAAGATGGCCAGGGCGCGTGGCACCTGCGCAGCAGGCACCAGCCGCATGGCGGTGGCCGCGGACATCGACCAGAATCCGCCGACAACCACGCCGATAAGTGCGCGCCCGACCAGATAGACAGGGTAGTTTGGTGCCAGTGCCACCACGCTGCCAGACACGGCCATCAACCCGGTCAATGCGAGCAGCAAGGTCCTGCGATCAGCGTTGCCTGCCAATCGCGCTATGCACAGGCTGGTCACCACCGCGAACGCACCCGAGATGGCGATGCCCTGCCCCACCAGGCCTTCGCTGACACCCAGATCGGCAGCCATTGGCGTAAGCAGGCTGACAGGCAGGAACTCGGAGGCGATCAAGGCGAACACGCACAAGGTCATGGCGAACACGCCACTCCAGTGAGATGCAGCCTCGTCCAGCGCCTCACAGGCACGCACGGGCGTGCCGACGACGGGAGTCGACATAAGAAACCTCTTTACATGATGTTTGTATTGATCAGCAGCGCGGTATTGCCGCGGTGCCGGCACAGAAGCGGACTCGTTGCGTCCACAGCCACGGCAGGAGCATCACCGTGTCGCGAGAACCAATCCCTGTACGCAGCCGGCTACTGCCACGTGGTCACAAGGATGCGTGCAGCCCTCATGCACGCTATGGATCTTCCCCGGCAAGGTGCGAAGACAAGAATGGGGCGAGGCTATTGAGTGGCGAGATACTGCTCATCACTCACCTGCTCCATCCACTCGACATTGCTGCCATCGAGCACGCCGGTGACAGCCAGATGGGTCATGGCCGTTGTCGGCCCGGCACCATGCCAGTGCTTGACGCCCGCCGGGCAGGTGACCACGTCGCCCGGATGGATCTGTTGCACCGGCTTGCCCCATTCCTGGGTAAGCCCTACCCCGGACATCACCACCAGACGCTGTCCTGCCGGGTGCGTATGCCAGGCCGAACGCGCGCCAGGCTCAAAGGTAACCCAGGCGCCGGAGGCGGTGAGCGCTGGGTCCGCAGACCACATCGGGTCGATGCGTACGCGCCCGGTGAAATGCTCCGCAGCGCCTGCGAGCGATGGCCGACTGCCGGCTTCCGAAACATGCTGCGTTGTTGAAACTGCGGATACCGGCACTGCCGTGATCGCGGCCATCGGCACAGCCACCGCAATGAGCCCAAGGCTCTTCAGTGAGTCCTGCATAGGTGTTCCTTGAAAGAGCGGCCCCGCCAAGGCTTTGGACGGTCGGGAAGCCTCCAGCAACCATCAGGATGATGGGCTGGCTGGTTCCCCATGGAAGATACGGGTGCTCTGAGCTGATCCGCTTGATCAGCACTACCTGCCGGGCGACGTGGCATGGCGGCACCAGCAGTGAAAGCCGCCAGCAGGCCATGCGGCGCCTTCACTGCAGCGCTGGCCGTCAGGGCCAACGCTGCAGGCAGCTATCGACTCGGCAAGCCGCCTCAACCGCCCATGGTGGCGTTGTCGATCACGAAGCGGTACTTGATGTCGCCCTTGAGCATGCGCTCGTAGGCTTCGTTGATCTCCTCGGCACGGATCAACTCGATATCCGCCACGATCTGGTGCTTCGCGCAGAAATCCAGCATCTCCTGGGTTTCAGGAATGCCACCAATCATCGAGCCGGCCAAGGTGCGGCGCTTGGTAATCATATTGAACACATTCGGCGACGGGTGTGGCGTCGCCGGCGCCCCCACCAGCACCATCGCGCCATCACGCTTGAGCAGTGCCAGGAAAGCATCCAGGTCGTGCGGCGCGGCAACCGTATTGACGATCAGGTCGAAGCGCTTGCCCTGTGCTGCCATCGCTGCAGCGTCACGCGACACCACCACTTCATCCGCACCCAGCGCCAGAGCGGCCTCACGCTTGGACTCGGACGTGGTGAAGGCGATTACGTGTGCGCCCATCGCATGGGCCAGCTTGATGCCCATATGGCCCAGACCGCCGATGCCGACCACGCCCACCGTCTTGCCAGGGCCTGCATTCCAGTGCTTCAACGGCGAATACGTGGTGATACCGGCGCACAGCAGGGGCGCGACCGCGGCCAGCTGGTCTTCGGAGTGGCCAATACGCAGGACATAGCGCTCATGAACCACGATTTCCTGCGAATAGCCGCCCAGCGTCCAACCCGGCACATCCGCGGTAGCACCGTTGTAGGTGCCGACCATGCCATCACAATAGTTTTCCAGCCCGGCATCGCAGTCTTCGCACTGCTTGCAGCTGTCGACGATGCAGCCGATACCGACCAGATCGCCGGGCTTGAAGCCACTCACGTGCGCGCCGACCGCAGCAACCCGGCCGACGATTTCATGGCCAGGTACGCAGGGGAACTGCGTACCCGCCCATTCTGCGCGCACCTGATGCAGGTCGGAATGGCAGATGCCGCAATAGGCGATGTCAATCTGCACATCGTGCGGCCCGGGCGCGCGGCGGCTGATGTCCATCGACTCCAGCGGCTTGTCGGCGGCATAGGCGCCATAGGCTTTGACAGACATGGGAACTCCGGCGGTGTTTGGGGAAGGTGGCCATTGTCCACCGCGATGACTCGGCTGATAAGGTAATCAATGCTTCTAGACACTATTAGCTGAACTAATCAATCAACCATGCCACACTGCAGCCATGGCACGACGCAACCTCAATGATCTACTGGCCTTCGTCACCGTGGCGCGTGAAGGGAATTTCACCCGCGCGGGTGCGCTGCTGGGCGTCTCGCAGTCCGCGCTCAGCCAGGCCATCAAGGCACTGGAAGAGCGGCTGCAGATCCGCCTGCTCACCCGCACCACCCGCAGCGTCTCGCCCACTCCGGCAGGTGAGCGCCTGTTGCTGGCCATTGGCAACCGTTTCGACGAGATTGAAGCGGAGCTGGATGCGCTCACCGAGCTGCGCGACAAGCCGGCCGGCTCCCTGCGCCTGACCTGCGGTGATCACTCGTTGCAGACCATCCTGCTACCCAAGCTGTTGCCGTTGATGCACCGCTATCCCGACATCCGCATCGAGTTCGACGTCAGCTACGCGCTGCGCGACATCGTCGCCGATCGCTTCGACGCGGGTGTGCGGCTGGGCGAGAGCATCGACAAGGACATGATCGCCCTGCCGATCAGCCCAAAGGTACGGATGGCCGCAGCCGCTTCACCGGCCTACTTCGAGAAGCACGCGATCCCCAAGGTCCCTGCAGACCTGACCCGGCACAGTTGCATCAACATCCGCTTCGCCACCTCGGGCGGCTTGTACGTATGGGAATTCGAGCGCAACGGCAGGCAGGTGAACGTGCGCGTCGAAAGCCAGGCGGTGTTCAACACCTCGCCGCCGATGGTGCAGGCGGCGCTGGATGGTCTTGGCATCACCTTCCTGCCGGAGGAAGAGTTCGGCGATCACATCGAGCATGGCAGGCTGGTGCGCGTGCTGCAGAACTGGTGCCCGCCCTTCCCTGGCTATCACCTGTACTACCCCAGCCGCCGCCAGCATTCGGCAGCATTCGCACTGGTGGTGGATGCACTGCGGATCTGAGGCCTGCAGTTGTGAAGCAACTGCTCACCCAGGCTGCCACAACGCAGCACCAGCAATCGCCAGTGCATCCGCTGGCTGCGTTGCGCGGGACATCAGCCAGAGCGCAGCGCGATACTGCCGCGTACCAGAATTACTTGAAAAGCTGGCTTCCTTTGCTGTGATGCCGGCGCACGAGTTCTTCCAGGTAGATATCCAGCGCGCCTCGCGCGTCCTCGGAGGTGTCCTTGTGCTTCAAGGCCCAGCTCAGTCGATCCATCAGCACCGGGTCGCGGCAGTCACCCAGGCTGCTTTCGTCCCATTGCCGGGCTTTGCGATAGCGTTTGGCGCGCTCAGCCTGCGATAGCGGCGTATCGTAGAGTCGCGGCCGACCTCGCCGCTTTGTTGGGGGCGCAGTAATAGGTGCAGCATCATCCGCTGCGCTGTAATCGTCAACCATTTTCATTTCCCGATCAGACTGCACCCAATAGTAAAGTGGCACATCACTTATTGCGCGGGCATTTTGAAAGAAGCTTCAACCGCGGAATACTTGGTTCCAACCAGAACCGAAAGCCATGCACCAAGCAAAACGCAAGGCTGGGCTCCTCTATTGGGACGGGTCCTATAGCTGTGTCCAAGCGCTTGTCACACCATGAGTGGATGCTTGTGCGGCGCCAATCCGGCGTTTGCATACGTGTCTTGCTTTTGAGCTGCGGCTGGGAACATACAAAGATGGACAAGAAATCCGCAGACGTCAGACGGCTTCTTATCGATTTCGCGCGACTCTCCACCCTCCAGAGGAATCTTTTCCTGGAGACACTCAACCTTTTCATGTACGCCTCGCCACAACGTAGGCGCAAGATCATGTTGCAGTGGGAATCAGGGAAAACTCGAATGGACACTGATTGATCAAGCCCGCCGTCGCAGCGGAAGGACGCACGGGTACACGTTGGCGCTTGCTTGATCAAGATGCGGTCGGGGTACCGCCTGAAGATGTCACCAGTCCGTTCTCCATGGCGTAGCGCAGCAGATCGACATCTTTTTCGATCGACAGCTTCTCCATCGCACTGGCCTTCTGCGTGCTGATGGTCTTTTTGCTGCGATGCAGGCGTTCTGCGATCTCATTGACTGTCAGGCCCGAAGCATACAGCCGTACCACTTCCGATTCGCGGATGCTCAACACGCCCGCTGGATTGCGGCTGCGCCGGTTGAGCTCGATCCCCTGCACCACCTTGTCGATGGTGGGTGAGTAATACTTGCCCCCGCTTTGGGCTGCGTGAACCGCTGGCACCAGGTGCGTCAACGCGTCCGACTTGCTGACGATGCACGTCACCCCCTGGGTAAGCAGGGTATGCAACACCGCCGGGTTATCAAGCATCGTGAGCACCACCAGCTTCACCTGCGGGTACCGACGGGCAATCATGCCGAACAAGGCGATCCCATCGCCAAAGTCGCCAGCTGGCATCGCATAGTCCGAAATAACGACATCACATGCCACGCTGCCAAGCAGTGCCATCAGTTCCGTTGAATCGGCGGCAGTCCCGACGAGATTCAGGGTGGCAACTGATGACAGCTCGTACTTCACCCCGGCGATCATGCCCGGGTGATCGTCGGCCAAGACCACTCTGATCTTGAAACCACTCATGACAAAGCTCTCCATAAAGTGCGCTGGCAGCTGGCCAACCCAGGCGGAGGGGGCATCCCCTGCCCTGCAAGGCACATCGGAACAGAATCTATGTCACATCACACTCAAAGACAAAGGCTTATGCAAAAAAAATCTGATGATGTCCCGAACAAGCTCATGACGACTCATCGCCAAACCCCGGACTGACCTCGAGCGAGCACCCAGCCATGCAGGAATCGAGGCGCTGCAGCAGCGCCGACTGCGACGGGCGTTGTCATACGCGCCTTGGTCTCCCCCGCCGCTCCAGGCGGGGGAGACCAAGGCAACGCACAGAACGACCAAGGTGCCTGCCAGACACTCCACTCCGTCAATATCCTGGCAGCACCGTAGTGCATCCGCACGTACGCACCGCGATCCATGCTCCACGACTTTGGCCTCGATGGTTATCGCCCTCCGCCGAGCGGAGGCCCCATCATCCTGCCAGCCAGTCCCAGCCAGTCCCAGCCATGCGGTAAGGAGGCCTGGCTATTGGTACTGGCCCGACCCGCGGCCCTGGATCGCGGATCAGGGCGCCCCGCTCGACCTCGGCTGACCCCTCAACCGGACCTCATCCCCAAGCTGGCTCAACTCTGCTGTGCAATGTATTCCACGTACTCGGCCTTGGGCATGGCACGGCTATGCAGGTAACCCTGGGTGCTGTGGCAACCCAGGCTGCGGACCATATCCAGATCCAGATAGGTCTCGACGCCTTCGACAACGACAGTGGCAACCATCTGCCGTGCCATGGCGATGGTGTTGGCAAGCAGGCAGCGGGCATGGGCATGCGCACGGGCTTCCACCAACATGCTGCGGTTGATCTTCAACTCGTTGAACGGCACCTGCAGCAACCTCTCCAATGAAGAGTCACCGCTACCAAAATCATCAATGGCGCAGTTGAAACCCCGCAGCCGCAGCTGGGCGACAGCGCCAGCCAGCGCCGGGTTACACAGCTCACCACCGTCCTCGGTGATCTCAATCACCACACGGCCCGGATCAATCCCGGCATGGTAGGCATGGTCAGCAACCGATTGCGCCCAGTGCACACCGGTGGCAACGCGGGCCGGAACATTGACAGCCATCAGCAGCGTTGATTCCGCCCCCCCGGCAGCAATGCAGTCGAACGCAAAGGACAACATGTACTCGGTGAGGGATTCCAGCAGTCCTTCACGCTCAATCGCCGGAAGAAACTCAGCAGGAGATAGCACAGAGCCATCGGCACGATGCCAACGTGCCAGCACCTCGGCACCGCGCAACACGCCGGTAAGTGCGCAATGCTGTGGCTGGAAATAGGCCTGGATCTGCTGATCCAGCAACGCCCCCCGCAACTCCTCACGTGAAAACCGCCGCACGCCGGGCTTGACCGGGGGCAAGCTGTCATCGGATGACGCTGTCAGCTCGGCGGACGCGGCAATGATCGTGCGGATCTGCTCAGCCTTCAGCGGCTTACGCAGTGCTGCGACCACGGTCAGACCAAGATGCGACGCATACGCCGATGCGGCGTTCAGAATACGGCTGGGCTGGCTGCTGATGATCGCCAGACGCGCTTTGCGGCAACGTTCAGCCATCAGGTCCATCAACTGCAGACCGGTGAGATCAGTAAGATCCAGATCGAGAATCACCAGATCCCAGCTGCGTTCGCGCAGCGCGACCACAGCACAGACCCCATCCAGGGCTGAAGTCACTTCGGACACCCCTGATTGACGCAGCATCTTGACCATCGGAATGTGCTGCAGCTCATTGCCATCAACCACCAGCGCGTTCTGGATCATCCTGGTTTCCGGTTGTGGCGAAAAATAGTGTGCGAGAGCGTTCATGGGTGTTGTCTCCACGCCAAGAGCGGCGATATCAGGGATGCGGCTGTTTTCAATGACGCCATTCTTCCAGCGCAGCCCCCGCGCCTACATCGGCCTAGTCCGAATATTCGTCTGGACCTATCAGGGAACATCGTGAAACCGGGGCTTTCCGCAACACCAGCGGGCAGCAGCCAGTCATGAGAGAAATCTGAAATGGACCATGACGCAGGGGCTGCAGGGGATGCGCGCCCTCCGATCACCCGCTCGAACAAGCCCTTGACGCTGCTGAATCGGCGCTAGCGCAGCATGCTTTATGTACGGGAGAGTGCTGGCCTGAGTGATACCGGCATCGACATGAGCGCCGCGCAGAACTGATGCAACGCTGCATCAAGGTGACAAGCGCGCCATGCAAGGGCAGCGCCTTCCGGGTCACCTTGCCCCCCTGCCGGACACCAACGTCGACCACGCTGCCGATGCAGCTTTGCCAAACCCCGGCAAGGCACCTGCCTCGCCGGACGCAACACAGGGCGGTGCCCAGCATGTCCTGGCAGTCGGCGATCCCTACCAATCGAAAACTGCTGCAACTGCGGCTGGAGACCCTGGGCCGCAGCGCACGTGCGTTGGAAGGCTGTCTTTGCGTCACACCATCTGATCGCTGCAACACGGCGCCCCACCGCGACTTACCTGCATGCTTGGTGGACCTTGTTGTCCCAGAAGCTCGAGAGGGCGAAGTCGCGCTTCAAACCGGCTTTGGCGTATGCCCGATCGCGCCCTCGCCGCGCGTTCTCGCAAGCACTGGCCTTCGGCGCTGGAGCAGTGCGTCGTCGCCCCGGGCGAACGCTGGGCTTTGCCGAAAGCCGGCCCCGCTGCAGCTCGAGCTGGATAGCCTCCAGCCGTTTGCGGGCGTCCTCGCCGGAGGGGGTATCGACAATGCTCCAACGCTTCAGCTCAAGCCCCTCACAAGGTGACGATTGATAGGAGTGGCCGCCGGCTGCCTGGCACTTGTATACCAGCGCTCCCGTTTCACCACCCGTGCTGCCGAGCAGGCAGCCCAACACCATGCAAGCAAGAGATGCCACGGCTGGCACTCCAATTGACCTTACCGACAGCCAGCCTGGCAGTTCGCCACTGACTCCGATGCAGGCATACAACAAAGCCTTGTGTCGGGCTTATCCACGAGTCCGCATAGAGGTGAGCGTGGGGCCTTCGGCCCAATCTCATTGGATGAAGAAATTTCTTCACAAATCGCTTGCGGGAAATGTGAAGCCCCGCTATTATTTCTTTCTCGGCAACGACGTAACAACGTTCCACCGGGGCCATAGCTCAGCTGGGAGAGCGCCTGCATGGCATGCAGGAGGTCAGCGGTTCGATCCCGCTTGGCTCCACCAAATCCGGACATTAGGCCGTCTGGATTGTCGACAATTTGATGAGTATAACGCGTCCCCATCGTCTAGAGGCCTAGGACATCACCCTTTCACGGTGGCGACCGGGGTTCGAATCCCCGTGGGGACGCCATTCATCAGGTACAAACGGACCCAGCCGTATCGGGTCTTTTTTTATCGAAGCAATCTTCCCAAGAGATTGCACGGAAGAAGAAAAAGCTTCCAATTTGATAAAAAACCGTTATCATGACGGGCTAGCAACAACGTGGGGCCATAGCTCAGCTGGGAGAGCGCCTGCATGGCATGCAGGAGGTCAGCGGTTCGATCCCGCTTGGCTCCACCAATTCAGGCCTTAGGCCGCCTGAATCTACAACTTGAGATTTGAAGAATACGCGTCCCCATCGTCTAGAGGCCTAGGACATCACCCTTTCACGGTGGCGACCGGGGTTCGAATCCCCGTGGGGACGCCATTTCTAAAAAGCTCCGAGCAATCGGGGCTTTTTTCTTGCCCGGTATTTGCGGCAATGCAGCCCTGCCCTCGCTGACGGGAAAGCAGTGAGCAGCCAATCAAGCCGTCATCGACAGCCGGCCTGGCTGGTCAGCAAACTGAGATGCTCGAGGCTGCCAGCCAGTGGCGTGGAGAATTCAATGAACATGAAAGCACTTGCCATCCTGCTGGCTGGAGCACTCCTGACGTTCGCCGGGACCACACTACACGCCAACCATCTCTTTGCCGAACGCTCGCAAGTACCCGACCAAGCCAAGGGAGAGATCATCGCGTTCAAGGTGAAAGGATCGGATCGCAAGGTTTACATCACCCGCAGCGATCAACTTCAACACTGGACGATTCTTGGCGCCGGGATTCCATTGTTCCTTCTGGGCGCAAAAGGCGGCGCCCTGAAGCGGAACCGCGCATCGCCCTGAGATTGGCAGCGCCAACGCGGACAACACCATCCTTTTTGCGCGAGCAGCGCAAGCCGCGAAACCCAGGCTTCAGCAGATAAGTGACATCAGATCCGCTGCCCCTCTGCGCTGCAAGCCACACCACCTTCGCTGTTTTCGCATAGCAGCTGAAGTCTGAAGTGCTGCGGGACAACTCCTGCCGAGCATGGCTCGGCACTTCACGCCAGGGCCCTCCGGACCAGCAATGCAAATCGCAAACCCACCGGCGCCTGACAAACTCCAGGCAAAGAAAAAGGCACCCAAGGGTGCCTGTTTTCTCTGGTGCCGAAGGGGGGACTCGAACCCCCACGCTTTTAAGGGCGGCGGATTTTGAATCCGCTGCGTCTACCGATTCCGCCACTTCGGCTGGCAGGAGCGGAATTATAGCGAAGCTTTGCCTGCTTGGGCAGGCCTCGGCTGAAAATATTTGTGTAATGCCTGTTTCGGCGACTGGCTATACTTCGACCGATCCAGATACAGGGGAGAACGATGGGCTCGCTCGAAGGTACGAGGGTGCTGGTCGTGGAGAACGACGAGTTGAATGCCATGCTGCTGCAGATGCAGCTGGAGATGGAAGGCATGCTGGTGGGCGGCGTAGCTGCCACGGTCAGTGCTGCCCTGCAGATGATCGATGAGCTGCAGCCCCAGCTCGTGTTCCTGGACTATTGGCTGGCATGCAATGAGAACAGCAGCCCGGTTGCCGAGCGTCTGAGGCAGCGCGGCATCCCGTTCCTGGTAGCCACCGGAATGGAAATCGATCAGCTGCCTGCAGTGTTCGACGCCGGTGTGAAGCTGTCCAAGCCCTACACAGGCAGTGATCTCAGCCAGGCACTGCAACGCGCGCTTGCTCCGGCTTGATATCCCGGGGGTGTGGGAGCGACGCAAGCCGCGAAGCCGATGGATCATCGGGCAACGCGCTGCCCGGAGCTTCAGCAGTGCCTGCTTCGCGGCTTACGCCGCTCCTACAAGAGTGATGCGATCTTGCGGCAGCTGACTCAGCTGCCGCGTTTTGCCCTTGCGAATGCATCGGCCAGCGCATTGTTGGCCGGCGCCGCAGACACTGCCGGTCGGCCACCGCCATTGCCGGGATTGCGCTGACCGCGCTGATCCCGGTCGCGCCCGCCGCCAGCAGCACGTCCCTGCCCTGCACCACGCTCGTCACGCTCTGGCTTTTTGGCCGGTGCAGGCGAATCTTCCAGGCGCCGGGTCAATGCGATGCGCTTGCGCGGCACGTCCACCTCCAGCACCTTGACCTTGACGATATCGCCCGCCTTGACCACATCGCGCGGATCTTTGACGAAGGTGTCGGACAAGGCTGAGATATGGATCAGGCCGTCCTGGTGCACGCCGATATCGACGAACGCACCGAACGCGGCAACGTTACTGACAACACCTTCCAGGATCATGCCTTCGCGCAGGTCCTTGATGTCTTCAATGCCTTCAGCAAAACGTGCGGCCTTGAACTCTGGACGCGGATCGCGGCCTGGCTTTTCCATCTCCTTGAGGATGTCGCGCACGGTCGGCACGCCGAACTTGTCGTCGGTGAACTGCTCGGCCTTCAGGCTGCGCAGGTAACTGCCGTCACCCAACAGCGTCTTGATCGGTCGCGCGGCGGCCGCAACGATGCGCTGCACCACCGGGTACGCTTCCGGGTGAACGGCGGAGGCATCCAGCGGCTCGTCGCCGTCGGCAATTCGCAGGAAGCCCGCGCATTGTTCAAAGGTCTTGTCGCCGAGGCGCGGCACTTTCAGCAGATCCTTGCGGCGCTTGAACGGGCCGTTCTCGTCTCGGTGACGGACGATGTTTTCGGCAACCGTCGATGACAAGCCAGACACGCGGGTCAGCAATGCGGCCGAGGCGGTGTTGACGAATACGCCGACGGCATTGACGCAGTCCTCCACACGAGCGTCCAGTGCCTTGGCCAGACGGAACTGGTCGACGTCGTGCTGGTACTGGCCAACGCCAATGGCCTTGGGTTCGATCTTGACCAGCTCAGCCAATGGGTCCTGCAGACGGCGCGCAATCGATACTGCACCACGCAGCGACACATCCAGGTCCGGGAATTCCTTGGCGGCAAACTCGGACGCCGAATACACCGAGGCACCGGCCTCGCTGACCACCACCTTCTGCAGTTTGGGATTGGCGCAAGCGGCGATCGCCTCGCCTGCCAGCTTGTCGGTTTCGCGACTGGCCGTACCGTTGCCGATCGCGATCAATTCGACGTTGTGTTTGATGCACAGCTGCTTGATCGTCTGCAGCGACTGCTCCCACTGCCGGCGCGGCTCATGCGGGTAGACCGTATCGGTAGCCAGCAGTTTGCCGGTGGCATCGACGACGGCGATCTTGCAGCCGGTGCGGATGCCCGGATCCAGCCCAAGCACCGCCTTGGGACCGGCCGGCGCTGCCAGCATCAGATCCTTCAGGTTGTCGCCGAACACCGCAATCGCCTCAGCCTCGGCTTTTTCGCGGGCCTGGTTGAACAGGTCCAGCAGCAGGTGCATATGCAGTTTGGCGCGCCAGGTCAGGCGGCAGGCGTCCAACAGCCAGCGATCGGCCGGGCGCTCCTTGTTGGCGATGCCTGCGTTGAGCGCGACCCGACCTTCCGCATACTGGTGACCTGCCTCGGCGTCGCTGCCCGGGTCCAGTTCGAGGAAGATGAACTCTTCGCGGCGCGCACGGAACAAGGCCAGCAGGCGGTGCGAAGGAATCTTCGCCAATGCTTCGGCATGGTCGAAGTAGTCGCGGTACTTGGCGCCTTCGGCCTCCTTGCCCTCGGCAACGCGGGCACGGATGATGCCGTTCCCTGCCAGCCAGTTGCGCAATTCGCCAACCAGCGCAGCGTCTTCACCCCAGCGCTCCATCAAGATGGCGCGCGCACCTTCCAGCGCGGCCTTGGTGTCAGCGACGCCCTTCTCGGCGTCGATGAAGCCCGCGGCATGCGTCTGCGGATCCAGCATTGGATCGCCGAGCAGGCCGTCGGCCAGTGGCTCCAGACCTGCCTCGCGGGCAATCTGCGCACGGGTACGACGCTTCTGCTTATAGGGCAGATACAGATCTTCCAGCCGCGACTTGGTATCGGCGCCCATGATCTGCTCACGCAATGCATCGCTGAGCTTGCCCTGCTCGTCGATGCTGGACAGCACCGCACGGCGGCGATCTTCGAGTTCGCGCAGATAGGTCAGGCGGTTTTCGAGATTACGCAGCTGGGTGTCGTCCAAGCCACCGGTCACTTCCTTGCGGTAGCGGGCGATGAACGGAACGCTGGCACCTTCATCCAACAGCGCGATGGCTGCCTTGGCTTGAGTGGCTTGTGCGCCGATCTCGTCGGCGATTGTCTGCGCGATCTGCTGCGCGAGCTTGATGTCTTGCATTGCCGGTGCGGTAGCCACGGTGACGGAAGCTGCCATTCTGGCAATGCGCGCGCCCGGGCGAAAGCCGTTGACAGCACGCGCCGGACCTGCCGCCCGGCGCGCGTGCCTGAACAGTCAGGCCAGATGCTGATACAGCCGTTGGCTGGCGATGTCGTCACGCAGGTCTTCCAGCACCATGACCCGCATCGAGCCCCTGCCGGAGACGTTCATCGTCCGTTCTACGTAAATTTCCGGGCCATGCTCGGTATCTGCGCGGGTTTTGCTGAAGCCGTACGGCAACACACCCTTATCGCCATCCTTGCTGCCACCTATATAAAGAACAACTGCCATGGTGGTTCGTGCTCCTGTTGGATCTGTAACAGGTGCAACGATACGTGGGGTCACGTTACAGAGATGTACATAAAAGGTTGTCGTTTGATGTCAGCGCTCAGCGCGCCAGCTTCAATGACTGCATCTCAGGTACGGCCAGGCCACCAACCACGACCATGCATGGCGTAATAATCCGCCGCACGCTCGAACGGATTACGCACGCTCACACCGCCGCACAGCAGGTAGACCGGCAGGAACAGCGGACCCAGCACCAGGTACTGGAAAACATGCGCACGCTCGTGATCGCCCAGGCGCACGCGCGGGTGTTCGCAACGGCCCGCGCGATGCTCATAGGTCTGGCACAAACCATCAAGGTCGTCGCCGGTGTGCAGAATCACCATGCCAAAGGTGATCGCCCCTCCCGGCCCCCACGGCCAGCGCCGGAATACCAGTGCGCTTTCCCGGCGGCTCCAGTATAGACGTGCACCAGCGAGGCAACCGAACGCACCAGCGATCAGGCCAATCAAGGTATTGGGCGAGGTCCAGACCCCGCCAAGAATGCGCAACCACATCGGCGCCATTTCGAGTCGCATGGGACTCAGGCCTGCACTATAGATCTGGCGGCCAGCACGGACATCAGCGTGCCGGCGTACGCAGGCGGCGCAACTGCTGCAGGAACCACGCGGAGGCATCCTGCTCCGGCACACCGTTGCAGGAAACCTTGTAGGGCTTGCCGCTCATGCTGCTGCGGCTGGCGGCACGCTCGATGAACTGCTCGCTGCTGTGGACCATGTCACGCTTGAGCAGGTAGTCGTATTTGCGCTGCAGATGACCACGCGCAGCCGCCGCGTCATACCAGCTGCCATTGCGCTGGAAGCGGCAGCCAGAGGTTTCCAGCGCCTGCATCAAGCCACTGATCTCGCGCTGTGTGGCCGCACTGGGGGCCGCACCGGCCGGCAAGGCAATCAGCGTCATGCTGGCAACGAACAAAAATCTGCAGATCATCTTCATGCGCGCTTACTCAACCAGTCGTTGATGGCACCGGGCACTTCACGCTGCGCGCGCCCGGATACATAGATGCCGATGTGGCCGCCGCGGAAACCGAGCTCGGTGTAATCCGTGCTGCCGACTTGGCCCTGCATGGCCTTGGATGCAGCCGGCGGCACAAGGTGGTCCTGCTCGGCGTAGATGTTGAGGATAGGCATCTGTACCTGGGCCAGATCGACCGTTTCCTCGCCGATGCGAATGCTGCCATTCATCAGGCCATTGGCCTGATAGAACTGCTTGACGAACTGCCGGAAGGTTTCGCCTGCCAGATCGGGGGAATCGAAGATCCACTTCTCCATTCGCAGGAAGTCTTCCAGGGCCTGCTTGTCGTCGAGGATGTCCATCAAGCCCACGTACTTCTGCACGTTCAAGCGGAACGGCTTGAGCATCAGGTAACTGGCGTTCATCAGATCGGCCGGGATGTTGCCCAGGGTATCGACGAACAGGTCAACATCCACATGTCGGGCCCAATGCGAGAGCATGTTGTCGGCAGTGTGGAAGTCGACCGGCGTCACCATGCTGATCAGGTTCTGAACCTTGTGCGCGCGCAGCGCGCTGTAACACAACGCGAATACGCCGCCCTGGCAGATGCCGAGCAGGTTGACCGGCGCACCATTGCGCTGTGCACGCAGGTGATCCACCGCACCGTCGATGTAGCGCAGCAGATAGTCTTCCAAGGTCAGGAAGCGCTCGGAGCGATCCGGGTAGCCCCAGTCCAGCACGTAGACATCCTGACCAAGCGCCAGCAGCTTCTGTACCAGCGAACGACCGTCCTGCAGGTCGACCATGTAGGGCCGGTTGACCAGCGCATAGACGATCAACAACGGCGGCTTGCTGGCATCGGCGTGATCGCTGACGAAGCGATACAACTTGACCTTGCCGTCACTCCACACTTCCTGGCGCTCGGTGACGCCATAATCCACGTCTTCGACACCGGGCAGCAGCTTCAGGCCATCGACCAGCTTGCGTTGCCACTGCAGGGTTTCCTGCAGCAGGTCATCGTTGCCAAAACCCAGCGGGCCCTTCATTTGGCACTCCTGCGACGGGCCGGTGCGGACTTCGGTTTGCTGGAAACCACGGCCTTCTTGGCTGCCGGCTTCCTGGCGGCTGGCTTGTTCGCCGTGATCTTCTTCGGCGCAGCCTTCTGCACGATTTCTTTCACAGCCTTCCTGGTGGCTTTCTTCGCCGCTTTCGTCGCCGCACGTTGCGGCGCTGGCTTCGCTGGCTTGGCAGCTGTTTTCCCTGCCGATGGCTTTGCCGATTCATCCGCTGACGCGAACTGCGCGGGCGCGCTGGCCTGCTGGGCTGCCGCCATCAAGCGCCGCACCTGCCGTTCCAACTCTGCGATGCGCCGATGCGCCGCATCCATCTCCGTGCGGGTAGGCACACCCATCGCGTCGCAGGCACGTTCCAGTTCACTCTGCGACGCTGCGCGCAGACGCATCTGGGCATTGGCCAGCTCACCATAGATGCGCTGGAAATCTTCGGAAAGCGCCACGTTGGCATACGCTTCTTCGGCGGCATCAATCCACAGATCGAACATCGCCCGCGCACTGGTCAGCTGGCTACCGGGCACTTCATGCTCGGCCAGCTTGGCCTCGAAACGTTTGAAGGCATCGTCCAGGACGCTGCGGATCGTATCCACATAGGCTTCGGCGCGCGCCTGGTATTCCTGCTGGATCTTGAGCAAGGCCTGCCACCGCGCCTGATGCTCACGGGCTGGACCGAATGCCGGTGCATTCAACCAATCGCCGCCGCCAAAGCCACTCTGTGCAGCCTTGGCAAACTCGCGCAGCCAAGGCTGGTCGTTCAGTGCATTGCCCCCGCGTGCAGCGCCCAGCATCCACTGCAGCAGATCCTCCCCCTGCCCCGCCTGCACGGCCTCGCGCCACGCCCCAGCCACTTCGGCGGCCGAGGTGTCACGACCAGCAAAGCGCGCGGCCACCTGCTGCATCATGCCCAGCCAATCACCAGCCTGATGCTGGAAGCGCGCACCCAGCGCCTGTACTTCCGGGGGCGTATCGGTACTGACAAGGCGGCTCCATTGGGCAATGCTCTCAGCCCATGGGAAATCGCCGCCTGCGGCTGCGCCCTGGCCCTGCATGGCCTGTGACCATGCCTCCCAGGCAGCGCGCATGCTGGCCTCGAAATCCGCGTTGTCGTTGTTGCCTGCCGCCGCCATTGCCTTACTCCCGGGATGCCCGGTGATGATAGCAATGCGACCGCCCTACCGGCGTCAGGGCTTGGGAATCCGCAGGGTCTTGCTGATCATCAGCGAGCCGGACAGTGCAAACAGCAGCACCAGCGGATGCAGCTGCCACGGCCCCAGCTGCCAGCTACCGCCCCACAGCGCCGGGCCAATCGTATTGAAGTGGGCCGCCAAGGCCAACACGATGACCAACGCCAGACTGGTCGGAATCGGCGTGCCTTCGAAGTACGGCACCTTGTCGGACTCACCGGCGATCTCCTCGGCGGTGACGTTGTAACGCGCCAGCCGGCTGACGCCGCAGCAGACGAAGTAGCTCAGGATCAGCCAGTCCCAACCGCCCTGCATGCCGCAGGCATAGGCCAATGCAGCCGGCGCCACGCCAAAGGAAATGATGTCGGCCAGCGAATCCAGCTCGCGCCCCAACGTGGACGAGGACTGGCGCCAACGCGCAACCCGGCCATCCAGCGCATCGAAGATAAACGCCAGCGGGATCAAGGCCATGCCGAACATCAGGAAGCCGCGCTCGCCGTCCTGCAGGAAGCGCATCGCCGCGAACACCGCGCCGGTGCCGCAGAACGCGTTGCCGAGGGTGAACCAATCCGCGAGCTGGAACTCACGGAGCATCGAGAAATGGCGTTTCATGGCAACTCACGGGACATTGACCGCAACAGGGTACCGCGAGCACCTGAACAGTGGACAGTACTCGCGCTTGGCCAGCTTGCCCGGTGTGCGACACGTCACCGCTGGACCCGGACACCTTCGCGCCAGGATCACGCAGTCGGCCTCGAAGCCAGTGCTGCTCGCCGGAGCGGGCTACATTGCGCCACTCCAGCAAGCCATTACAGGCGCGTGTAACTCCAGGACTGCATGCGCCCGTCGCGGTAAGGCATTACGCCATGGAACGGGCGCGGGTCCGCGTCGAACACCAATGGGAGGAAGTGGCGGTCGCCCTCCCACAGCGGCAGCGATTCCAGTTGGTCCACCGCAACCCATTCCAGCGTGCCTTCACGGTTAACTTCCATCGGCGTGCCGGTGTAGTCGTCGATGACGAAGATGAAGGCAAACCAGTCTTCGCCGTTCTTGCCGAAGCCCGGCCAGCTGATGCTGCCGCGCAGGCGCGTCGTGCCGCATTCAATGCCCGCTTCCTCACGGATCTCGCGGTGCATGCAGGCGAGGATGTCCTCGTCGGCCTCCATCTTGCCGCCCAGCCCGTTGTACTTGCCCAGGTGCATGTCACCGGGCCGGGTGTTGCGGTGGATCATCAAGGCCTTGCTGCCATCGGCAGACAGCACATAGCCGAGCGTGGCCATAATCGGGGTGTACGGCATAGCGACAACCGGAACCAAGGGGGCGTGCAGTATGACCGATGAGCAGCTCTCACCTCAGCCGGGCATTACATCCATGCGCCGGATTGGCACGACGGTTTCATCGACACGGCGCAAGGTGGCCACGCTGTGGCCGCGCTCGGCCAGGTATTCCAGCCATTTCCCAAGGAAGGTATTCATGCGCATGCGGTGGCTGATCAGCGCTTCCGGCGGCGGATACATGCCCATCACATCCTGCCAGCGTCGGCCCACGTAGCAATGCGTGGTTTCGGCCTGACGCGCATCGCGATACAGCCGCACGAATGCCGATGGATCCGGCTCGCCGGTGACCGGATCGCACAGGTCGTAGGTCAGGCGCAGCTCCACCGTGTAGCGGTGGCACTCGATCACATCCAGACGCAGGTCCAGACCATCGCCGATGCTGGAAAGGTGGCTGCCCACGTGCAACCGATCCGGCGCGAACAGCCGCATCAGGTGATCGTGGTTTTCCGCATACAAGCCCATCAGCCAGCCGAGACGGCTGAGTCTGGGGATGCGATCAATGCGGGAAAGTGCGCCTGCCATGGGCCGATCCTACACGCCGAGGCATGCAAGTGGCATCACCGGTAGTGCCGGGCCGTGCTTGGCAGAGCCTTTACCCAGGAACCCACCTGTAGTGCCGAGCCATGCTCGGCAGGGGCTCAATCGGTAACGCCCCTGCCGAGCATGGCTCGGCACTACCGTTGGTTGTTCCAGCGCCCTTTGGCTCAGAACATCTCGCGCTGCAGACTCAGGGTGCTCAGTACCTTGCTGGAGATTTCTTCGATCGAGGTGTGGGTGGTGCTCAGGGTCGGGATGCGTTCCATGCGGAACATGGTCTCGGCGGCGGTGACTTCGCGCTTGCAGGTCTCGAAGCTGGCATAGCGCGAATTGGGGCGGCGCTCCTGGCGGATCTGCTGCAGGCGCTCAGGGTCGATGGTCAGCCCGAACAGCTTGTTGCGGTAGGGACGCAGGCGTGGCGGCAGGCGATCCTGCTCCAGGTCTTCCTCGGTCAATGGGTAATTGGCCGCGCGTATGCCGTAGTGCAGCGCCAGATAGATGCAGGTCGGGGTCTTGCCGGCACGCGACACCGCCACCAGCACCACGTCGGCCTCGTCGTAATTCACCGCGATGCCATCGTCGTGGCTCAGCGCAAAATTCATCGCGTTGATGCGGCGATGGTAGGTATCGAAATCCACCATGCCGTGCGCCTGGCCCACCTTGGAGTGCCTGGCTGCGCTCAGCTCCTGTTCCAGCGGTCCGATGAATGGGGCGAAGACATCCAGGACCAGGGCCCCGCTCTCTTCCAGGATCAAGCCGAGGCTGGAATCCACGCACGAACTGATCACGATGGGGCGCACCTGGTAGCGCTCCCCGGCGGCCCGGATACGCGCCGCTGCCTCGAGCGCCTTGTCGGCATCGTCGACGAACGACATACGATCAGTAACGAAACTGAAGCCATTGAACTGAGTCAACAGGCTGTGGCCGACGGTCTCGGCAGTGATGCCGGTGCCGTCGGAAACATAGAAAACCGGCCGGATTGCCGTCATGAAAGCTCCCTTCAGAGTGTGATCCTGACCACGGGTCAAGCGTGATGGCCTAGCCTGTCCCGAAAAAGACAAGCACAAGACAAAGTATTGTCACAAGCTTGTGCGGCTTCGGTGTGCACTGCATCATATTGGCTTCTTCCTACGGACGTGGCCATCCCAAGCCCGCCACGGGCGATGGCCTCAACGGAGC